>ULQS01027812.1_pt1 | contig 14403 bp, 13 predicted proteins | sample 1954751 | NCBI WGS metagenome assembly ULQS01 (sample SAMEA4835662, study PRJEB28245) | human gut metagenome | biome: gut microbiome; material: fecal sample | place: Denmark | collected 2008 | reverse complement strand
CTTTTTTATTTTATGCAAGTTTCCTTGACATATTCATAATATCATATTTATATAGTTTTGTCAAAAGTCTATTTATATATCAAATTAGTAAACTTTTTTAAAATTTATCTTATAACTACTATTATTGATTTTAATTTTTGACATGCTATCACATCCAATGTTTTCTATTGTAACATAATTACATGAAAAAACGAACCTTTATTGGTGTTTGTATCCTTTCTTTATGGTACGAGTGTCGTATATATCTACAACTTTTCACAAGTACGAATGATATAAATATCACTCATCAATAAAAATGTAGCACATTTTTTGATAAATTTGAATAGTTTTTCACAAAAAAAGTTTAAAGATATGATATAATAACTCTCACATTAAGGAGGAATATTATGTCTAGTTTAAGAGTTGGATATTTATTTAAAAAAAAATACATAGATTATCAAGACAAAAAATATGAAATATTTGAATTTGTTGATTATGTTTCAGGTATTGGTTTTACTAATACTAATAATAATGACATATGTAATGTTTTAAGCGGAAATAATGCTGGGGTATATGCTAGTTTTATTAACGAAGATGCAAATGAAGGTGAATATGTCTTTTTAAGTGATGATATTGATAAAGCAATTGAAGATAATGGAAATAGAGTAGATTTTATAGCAATTAGAAAAAATAGAATATCAAGCACTGCAAAATATTATTTAAGAAATGATAAAAGTACAGGATTAACTCAATTATTGAATAAAGATTTAATATCTTATTTACAAAAAAAAGATAAAAAAGGACAATCAGATTTTGATGAAGGTGAATTTGAAAAAACTAGTGATATATCATCTATGTATTCTTCTATTAAAAAAACAATAATTTCGCAAGATGAACAAATAATGCAAATATTAACTGCACTATTTAAAAATCAAAAGGTTGTTAATTCTGATTTAGATATGGATTTAATTGCTAAATTAAAAGAAAATATTTTAATTTATGGCTCTACTGGAACTGGAAAAACTGAAATATTAAAAAGAATATCTAGATTGTATAATATACCTATAGTTATAGAAGATGCAACCGCACTTTCTGAAACAGGCTATCAAGGTAGAAAAATAACTGATATGCTTGAGGACTTATGTCTTGCTGCAGATAATGATATTGAACTTGCAGAAAAGGGAATATTAGTTATTGATGAATTTGACAAACTTGCTGAAAAATCTGGAGATAGTCAATCTCATGTTTCTAGACTAGGAGTTCAAAGATCACTATTAAAATTACTTGATGGAACATTATTTTATTTTGATGATAAAAAATTTGATACATCAAAATTAACAGTTGTTGGATTAGGCGCTTTTACCGGAATTACAAAAGGTGACGATTATAAGCAACTAACAACTGATGATTTTATGAAATATGGAATTATGCGAGAATTAATTGGAAGATTTTCAAAAACTATTGCTATGAATCCATTATCAAAGGAAGATATAATAAAGATACTAAAAGAATCTGATTTCAGTCCGTTAAACACATATAAGAAATTATTTGATATGTTAGAAGTAAATTTTGATTTTAGTGATGAATTTATTGAGTACATTGCTGAACTTGCTATTACAAAACAAAGTGGTGCTAGAAGTTTAAAGACTGTATTTGATGATTGTATTAGTAGTGCTTTATTTAGAATTTTCGCAGGAGAATATTCAAGTATTTCATTAGTAAAACCTGATGATGAAAATAATAAACCTTATGTCTTAACAAAAACTAAAGAAAAAAAACATGGATTTTTTGGAAGAAAATAAAAGACAATTACATATCAATTTCGTAATCGTCTTTTTCTTTATCATTATCATTTTCTTTGCTCCAATTATAATTATCTTTAATTGATTCTATGTATCATCGCTAAATATTCCATAAGTATATAAATCTTTTGAAATTTCCCAATAATCTTCTTGTTCTTTTTCTTTTCCGAACATTTTATTTTTAATAAATATATAGCTGTTTGCTTGTTTTTTAATACATTCAATAGTATACTTTTTATAGGGAATATCAGTTGTTGAGTGTCTACCTCTAATCTCTATAGAGAGGAGGTTTGATAAAAATGAAAACTAAGACTTTTATTATAAAAGTTCTTAAGCTCATTGCTATCATTTTATTTCTCCTTATCATTATGATAGTAGTAATAAAGAAATGACACTCATTCGCTAGAATAAGTGTCTAACTTAATATATATTGGTAGACATTCAACTCGGAAAAACTGAATGTTCCCTTTTTTATTTTATGCAAGTTTCCTTGACATATTCATAATAACATAAAAAAGAACTTTTTACAAGTTCTATTTATAAATTATCCGAAACACCTAAAGGTTCAGATTAAACTCTTATGGTGGCTCGTTTGGGAGTCGAACCCAAGACCCTTTGATTAAAAGTCAAATGCTCTACCTACTGAGCTAACGAACCAAAATAATAAAATGGCTGCCTCGGTTGGGTTCGAACCAACGGAATGTCAGAGTCAAAGTCTGATGCCTTACCACTTGGCTACGAGGCAATCGAATGGTGGGGAGACATGGATTTGAACCATGGAACCCGAAGGAACAGATTTCTTTACCACTATAGCTTTCGCTACCACCATTAACGTGTTTGTAGTCTGGACTTTCTCTTAACCATATTCATAAGAACTTAGGTTCATCGTATAAAGTCTCTACACTCGGTATTAACCTAGCTCGGGATTGTCATATAAACATATGTTTACTTAGCTTTCCCCGAATTAGCGATGTCCACCTTAATTGTTTCCAACTAAGGGTGCAATTAGAAGATATCTATTATATTCTTTTCCCAAGTTTAAAGTATAAGTATTAGTTATATCATTAATTGGAATAAGATATAAATCATTATCAGCAGTAACAACAAATAGCAATTCAACATTAGTATCTTTTACGGTTTTGTAAAATATTCCCTTAGTCCCGCCACAACTTTTAAGTGCTACTTGATAAACTCCAAATTTCGTCTTAAAAGATGTTCCTTTAACTTGTACTCTATATAATTTATTGTCCTTTTCAACAACCAAATCATAATCTTGTGTATCATTTAAAGGAATAGATACTATAAAGCCATTACATACAAAATATGATATAGCAATTCCTAAACTTGAATTTCCAATATTTTTATTACAGTCAGATAACACAATACCTCCAGATCAAGATCACAGTCTGCCGCGTTTGACCACTTCGCTATCTCCCCAAAAAAATGGTGCCGACAGAGAGAGTCGAACTCCCAACCTACTGATTCATACTACCATAGTTTTCACTACCACTTATGTGTTTGTAGTCTGGACTTTCTCTTAACCATATTCATAAGAACTTAGGCTCATCGTATAAAGTCTCTACACTCGGTATTAACCTAGCTCGGGATTGACATATAAACATATGTTTACTTAGTTTTCCCCGAATTAGCGATGTCCACCTTAATTGTTTCCAATTAAGGGTGCAAGATAGTTCAATCGGCTAGCCGCCTCTATCCCACAAGTCAGTTGCGCTGCCAGTTACGCTATGTCGGCATTGGACTTGCACCAATACTGGCGCCCTTAATCACTTAAGAGCTTTTCTGCTTCATTGAGTCTTTTGAACTCTCCACAGACCAATTTCGGATGGTCGCCACCCTACTAATAAAAAAATGGTGGGCGCTATAGGACTCGAACCTATGACCCCCTGCTTGTAAGGCAGGTGCTCTAACCAACTGAGCTAAGCGCCCGTATTAACTCCCGATGACAATTCAAATTATATCAAATCATCGAGCGTTTTGCAATGCTTTTTTAAACATTTTTAATAAATTAAGTTATTTTTTTTAGCATATGGCAAAAAATGATCTCTAATTGAAGAAGAAATATTATAATTTTCCCCTAATTTATACCAATGATAATGCAAAATTTCATCATTAGTAGTTAAAGGTACATCTATTTTTTTCTTACTTAAAAACACTGTCATTTCAATTATTTTATTTGGATCACTAGCAGCATGTTCTTTAAATGTGAATAGTTCTTCCAAATCATCTTCTGTAATATTGAAATTATTATGTATTTCTTCCCCAACTTCTCTTATTGCGGCTTCTATTAAAGTCTCTCCTTCTTCAACTCCACCACCAACAAATGTCCATGAATTTGTTTTACTACTTCTATGTGATTGAACAATCAATAGTTTTCCATTTTCAATAAATGCAATACCCACTACTTTTTGCATTATAAGTAATTATCCTTTCTACTTTCTTCATTAATATATACTCGAGGTATATTTCTATTTAAAATACTCATCAAATAATATCTATTAGTTTTAAGTAACACTAAAAAATCATAAATTCCACGTTCTTCATTAATTATATAAACTTTATCTCTTTCTTGAACTCCACCATCAATTTCTACAATTAAATGATCAATATCATCCGCCAAGATATTTCTTTTAAAATTATTTATCCCTACATAATTAATAGCTTTAGTAATTCCATCCTTATGTCCAATGGGGACAACTGCTACTATCATATCATTACGAGCAACATAATTTCTTCCCACTAAATCACCTTTACTAACTTTACCTATACTTACAACTTCACTAGTAATAGTAAAAATAAGTTGTAAATCTATATTTGGAAATTCTAAATCACCATAACGCTTTTCCACATTTTTAATTCGCATATTAGTAAGCCAATCATCATTGATATTTTCCTCAATTCCAATTAAAGCTAAGTCAAACCTAATTCCGTTTACATAAGAAAGTTTTTTATGATACATAATTGGTTCATTTAAATGTATCATAATATCACTGTCAAGGAAATTTCCAATTATTTGATAAAAAGCATTTATTTGCTGATAGTAATATTCATCTTCTACCCCAATTGTTGTTAAATCGGTATAAATCCCTACTAACTTTAAATGTTTTGTGCCCCTTATAATTTCTACTGCTTCATTAAGTTCTAAATTATTCTTAAGGCCAATTTTATTAGAACCATTATCGATTAGAATTTGCAATTTCAAATCATCTTTAATATCTAAACAAGTAATACTTCTTAAGTACTCTAAACTAGTAATAGTAAGTGTAATATCATTATTAATAGCATCAAATACCTCCTCTTCAGTTACCCAATAATTAACTAAAACAGGAACTTCATTATTATATTTTCTTATTTCTAAAGCATCTTTAATCGGACCAACTAAAATATAATTAATTCCATTATTTACTAAAGTATTAACAATGCTCAAACCCATACCATAAGCGTTATCTTTTAAATTAGCTATCTTATACGTATAATCACTGTAACTTTTACATAAAAATTTAGTATTACTTTTTAACTTATTTAAATCTATTTCCATTAATGTTTCAAATTTCATAATTACCCTCTTAAAATTTATTATAGCATTAAGAGCCATAAAGTTCTAGTAATCTTGAATAATTTTAAAGAAAAAAGTCAAACTTTGTCGATATCTTTAAATAGCTAATTTTTCCTAACTAATATATAATATATTTTATGAAAAAAATTTTTGAACTAGATAAATATCAACAAAAAGCAGTAAATTCTTCTGGTAACATTCTACTAATTGCAGGTGCTGGTGCTGGTAAAACATTTACAATTACAAAAAAAATTGACTACTTAATCAACAATAAGATATGCAATCCTGAAGAAATATTGATAATTTCATTTACCAACAAAAGTGTTGCAGATTTACAAAAAAAGATTCCCAATAATTGTTCAATTTTAACATTTCATAAATTAGCCATTCAAATACTTAAAGATTATAATCAAGAATTTAATTTAGTAAGTGATAACTATCTTGATTATGTTACTAATGAATTTTTTCAAAGTTTAAATGATTCTAATTTGATGCGAGAAATACTTTTATATTTTAAAGAATATGACTATACTAAATTTTTAAATACCTATAAATATAAAGAGTTTACTAAACTAATTATAAATATAATACGAATTTATAAAACTAATGGTTGTACTATGGATGATTTCAAAATAATATATCATGAAAATAATTTTCTTAGTAAATATATGTATATCATTAATACTATATATGAGAAAGACAAGAAAGCCAATAATAGTTATGATTTTGATGATTTAATTATTAAAGCAACTGAAATATTAAATAAATGTTATCGTTATAAATATATTATAGTTGATGAATTTCAAGATACTTCTACAATTAGATTTAACTTAGTAAATAAATTAAGGATATTAAATAATGCTAATCTATTTGTAGTTGGTGATGATTATCAATCTATTTATCACTTTTCCGGCTGTAATTTAAATTTATTTTTAGATTTTACTAAATTAGTTCCAAATTCCCAAATTTTAAAACTTAAATATACTTATCGTAATAGTCAAGAATTAATTGACATTGCTGCTAAATTTGTAATGAAAAATCCAAAACAAATAAATAAAGACTTAATTAGCAATAAACATATAAATACTCCAATAGAATTTATTTATTATTTAAATCCGAAAAAAAGTTTTAATAAATTATATCAAAAGGTAAAAAAAATAAATTCAGATATTTTAGTTTTAGGACGCAATAATAAAGATATTTTAGAATTTAGTGATGAGTTAAATATTAATTATTTAACAGTTCACTCGTCTAAAGGATTAGAAGCGGAAAATGTGATACTTATCAATATGACTGACAAAATTTATGGATTTCCTAACAAATTAAGAAATCACAAATTACTTGAATGCTTACACCCCAGTGATAAAGAAATATTATTTGCTGAAGAACGAAGACTATTTTATGTTGCCCTAACAAGAACTAAAAATAAAGTTTATATAATGGTTCCTATATTTGGAAAATCGATGTTTATTAAGGAATTAAAAAAGATGATTAAATAACTTTTAACCATCTATTTCTTCAAAACGATATTTTTGAGTAACACTTGAATATTTATCATGATCAACAACTGATAAAAATTCATCATAATCTCTTATCCAAGTTTCATTATTATCGATATTTTGATAAACAACTTTTAAAGATAAATCATTGCTATCTTTAGCAACTGCTAACACTTTATAAGTATGTCCTTTAAAATGTTTGTAAAGGCCATTAATCTTTATCTTTCTTGTCATCTTTTTTATCTTTCTTTTCCTTTTTTTCAGGTTTTGGTAAACATTCTTTGCGAGATAAATTAAGTCTGCCACGATTATCATAGCCAAGGGATTTAACCATTATTTCATCACCTACTGCTACAACATCGCTTGGTTTATCTACTCGTTTATGGTCGAGTTGTGATACGTGTACTAAACCTTCACATCCTGGCCAAAGTTCAACAAATGCTCCAAAGTCTTCAACCTTTACTACTTTACCAGTATAAATTTTTTCTTCTTCGACTTCTCTTACTACATTTTCAATCATCTTACGAGTCTTAGCAATAATGTCCTTATCAGTATGGTATATAATTACTCTACCATCATCTTCAAGGTCAACTTTAACTGCATCTTTGTCATTTACTGTTTTAACATTCGATGCTTCAAGAATAATTTTGGTAATCATGTCACCACCACGACCGATAACATCTTTAATCTTTTCTGGATCGATATTAAACGTTTCAATCTTTGGTGCATACTTACTAACTTCTTTTCTTGGTTCCTCTATTGCTTCATGCATTACATCAAGAATTTCTAAACGAGCTTTTTTAGCTTGCGCTAAGGCTTCACTAAGAATTTCTTTTGTAACTCCCTTAATCTTGATGTCCATTTGTAAGGCTGTAATACCTGCTCGCGTTCCCGCAACTTTAAAGTCCATATCTCCCATATGATCTTCAAGACCTTGAATGTCTGTAAGAATTGTATACTTACTGCCATCAGGACTAGTAATAAGTCCCATTGCTATACCTGCAACTGGCGCTTTAATTGGCACACCTGCTGCCATTAAACTTAGGCATCCTGAACAAATTGTTGCTTGACTAGATGAACCATTACTTTCAAGTACTTCTGATACCACTCTAATTGTATAAGGGAATTCTTCTTCACTTGGAATAACTTGGGCAAGTGCTCTTTCCCCTAGGGCACCATGACCTATTTCTCTTCTTCCTGGAGACCCATATCTACCAACTTCTCCAACAGAGAATTGTGGGAAATTATAGTGAAGCATAAATCTCTTTGAATCTTCAATTCCCAGTCCATCAAGAATTTGATGTTCTCCGATTGCTCCTAAAGTAGTTGTTGCAAGAACTTGAGTTTCCCCGCGACTAAATAAAGCTGAACCATGCGTACGAGCAAGAATATCAACACCAGCATATAAAGGTCTAATTTCATCCATCTTCCGTCCATCAGGTCTTATATGTTCATCAGTTATTAATCTTCTTACTTCCCCAGCTTCAATACTTACTAAAATTTTACTTACGTTTGCAATTTTCTTGTCTATTTCTTCAGTATCCGCATAAACTTCTTTAAAGTGTTCTATCGTATTTTCTTTTACTTCATCGATTTTTGCATACTTTTCTAACTTATCTTTTATTTGAATAGCTTCAAGCATATCCTTAGTTGCGTATTCTTTAACAGCACTTTCTAATTCTGGATCGATTTCCGCCTTTTCAAGTTCAATTTTTTCTACTCCGACTTCATCGATAATCTTTTGTTCAAATTCACATAAAACTTTAATATTTTCATGAGCAAACATCAAAGCATCAAGCATAACTTCTTCACTTAACTCTTTAGCTCCTGCTTCAACCATACAAATGGCATCTTTTGTACCAGCAACAGTTAAGTTTAAATCACTTATTTCGGCTTGTTCAGCAGTTGGATTGATTACAAACTTGCCATTAACTCGTCCAACAATTACTCCAGCAACGGGTCCATCAAACGGAATATTACTAATTCCAAGACATAAAGATGAACCAAATAATGCTGTAATTTCTGGCGAATTATCTTGATCAACTGATAAAACTGTATTGATAACTTGAATTTCATTTCTTAAGTTTTCATCAAACATTGGTCTTATAGGTCGATCGATTAATCTTGCAGCAAGTGTTGCAGCATCACTAGGGCGACCTTCTCTTTTGATAAATCCTCCAGGAATTTTACCAACTGAATATAATCTTTCTTGATACAACACTGTAAGTGGGAAAAAGTCACTACTAATCATGTTTTTACCCATAACCGAGACAGATAAAACAGCAGTATCACCATATCTTACTAAAACTGAACCATTAGTTTGTTTCGCAAGTTCACCAGTTTCCACAACTAATTTTCGTCCATTAAAATCTAATTCAAATACTTTCTTCATATTACCTCTTTTCTCTTTTTAAAACAAAAAGACACTAAAAACAAGTGCCTTTTTAATTTATTTTCTTAAATTTAATTTCTTAATTAATTCACGATAACTTACAACATCTCTTGTTTTTAAGTAGTCAAGTAATTTCTTTCTACGACCTACTTTCATAAGAAGACCTCTTTTAGAATGATAGTCATGCTTATGTTCTTTTAAATGTTCAGTTAAGTTATTAATTTCATTAGTTAATATTGCTACTTGAACTTCAGTTGATCCAACATCATTCTTAGATTTAGCAAATTCCTTAATGATTTTTGCTTTTTCTTCCTTATTTAAAGCCATAATATATCCTCCTTACTCACAAATCGGTTTTAACTGAAGTGCTGTCGGAGCAACAAACACTTAAGTAAAAACTTACTATTATATTATATTTTAAAACTCTACACTTTTCAAGTAATTATTTTAAAGATGCTAATAATTCATCTTTTTTCATTGCTGAATACCCTTTAACACCTTTTTCTTTAGCCAAAGCTTTTAATTCAGCAAGTGTCTTAGAACTTAAATCTTCGTTCTTTTCTTCCTTTTTAACTTCTTCTTTTTTAGTTTCAACTTTAGTTTCTTTCTTAGCTTCTACTCTTTTAGGAGCTTCAACTTTACCATCTAAAGCTTTCTTTGCAGTTTCAACTAAAGCAGCGAAACTCTTAGCATCATCAATAGCCATTTCTGCAAGCATCTTTCTATTGATTTCGATACCAGCCTTAGTTAAACCATTGATAAATTTAGAATAGCTTATATCATTTTCACGACATGCAGCATTGATTCTTGTAATCCATAATTTTCTAAAGTTTCTCTTATTTTGTTTTCTATCACGATATGCATAAGCACCACTATGGAATAATTGTTCTTGAGCAGTCTTATATAATCTATGTTTACTTCCAAAATAACCTTTTGCTTCCTTTAATACTTTTCTTCTTCTATTTTTAGAAACATTTCCACCTTTAACTCTTGCCATTACTTATTCACCCCACTCCTAGATAACAGATTTTAATCTGTTTCTATCTCCTTTACTTAAAGTACCTTTATTTCTTCTTTGTCTTACTTCTTTAGCTGAATCTTTTCCAGTCTTATGGTTACTTCCACTCTTCATGTAAGTAAGTTCGCCATTTTTCTTTTTCATAAATACTTTTGCACTTGATTTATGAGTTTTTTGTTTACATTTTGCCATATTACTTCTTCCCTTCTTTATTTTTTGGTGCTAAAATCATAGCCATTTGTCTACCATCTAATTTTGGTTCTGTTTCAATTACTGATACTTCTGATAATGCATCAGCAAATCTTAAAAGAACATCTTTCCCTTGTTCTGGTCTTGCCATTTGACGACCTTTAAATCTAATAAAAGCTTTGATTTTATGTCCTTTTTCCAAATAGCTTTGTGCATTTCTTCTTCTTGTTTCAAAGTCACCAACATCGATTGTTACTGACAAACGATATTCCTTTAATTCCTTATTAGATTCTCTTTGTTTCTTTTGGGTTTCTTTTAATTTTTTTTGCTTTTCATATTTGAATTTATTATAATCCATAATCTTAACAACTGCAGGAGTAGAATTTCCACTCATAAGAACTAAATCTAAACCAGCATAATTTGCTAATGTCAAAGCATCTTCGATTCTTTTAAGTCCCATTTTTTCGCCGTTTGGGCCAATTACCATAACTTCTGGAATTTTGATATCTTCATTAGTTAGTAATTCATCAACATTTTTTGCTATATTAAAGCACCTCCACCAAATTAAAAAATGAATACAATATTTGTATCCATTTTAAAAATCCTATCTCATTACTTAAAATAACCTTAGGCTTTTTAACCCATTGCTGAGCAGCAATCAGGTGGATACAAATCTCTTTCCTTTTTTAACAACATCAATAATATACACTATTAATTTATGTTTGTCAAATAATTTTAAACATTTTTATTAACCTTTTGCTCTTTTTAAATGTATTTTCATAACAATGAATCTAAAAGATAGCAAAAATAATATTATTATCATTGTTATAAACTTTACTCCAAACATTAATTAATCCTTGTAGAACTCCAATACTCTACTTATATTAATAGATTTCGTAAAAATTAACTCATTTTCTTTCTAATTAAAGATCTAGCTTGACTTGTAAATTCTCTATTTCTTATTCTTTGAATTTGTTCTGCCAATACTGCTCTTGTATAATAAACGGCCTCATCCAAATCAATATCACCATCAACAAATTCGTACTTGCGTTTCATCCTTTCCCATATGTCCGCATGTCTTTTAATAAAATTTTTATTTAAAAACTCTGTAGTTAAATCATCCAAATTTTCTCCATACATTAAAAGCATCATTTGAAAATATAAACAAAATTTATCAGGATCATAATCATTACCATGCAACTCATATATATCATAAAAATCTTTTACTCTAGTATTTTCAATATCTGATCTTCTATTATGCGCAATTATATAAAGTTTCTCTGCAATATGTTCTTCAAATGATGGCGTATTTATAAAAAATTTTTTATCGCCTTCAAAAAGAGGTTCAACACATTTAAATTGTGTTTCAAAAATAACTTTATTATTTTCTTTAAAATCTACTGAGATAGGAACAATCATTTCTTTACTATCCCCAGGATACTTTATTTTAGCAATAACGGGAATTTTATAAACCCCATTTGGAGTCCGATAAGGCATACGACTTATATCAAATGTTATATGCTCATCTTCCGAATTATAAATAGAAGCAAACAACAAATTTATTGGAACTCGATGAGACATCTGACTAGACAAATCAATATCTAAAACAGGCCTACTTAGACTTCCTAAATGAACGTATTGACTAAAACTTCCTTTAACAACTAAAGTTCCACAATTTACTTGAGCAATTCTTTCGAGTAAATATCTAGAATAATAAGTCGAATAAGCAGCCTTTGGAGAAATCCCTAATCTTTGTGCTTCTTTTTTTATAAAAGCTTTATTTTGATTTAAATTTTTAAATTCCATAAACGCCCCTTCTTTTATTGATACTTATTTTAGCAGAAAAAAAGGAAAAAAACAATATACCTTCTTTCCTCACATAATCATTTACTAAATATTATACCCTTTATCTTCGATACATCTAGTAACTAAATTGATAAATTCCCCACTTGATACTGTAGTTGTTTCTTGTTTACCAAATTCACGATAACTTACACTATCATTTTCTACTTCTTTATCTCCTAAAACTAAAGTAAGTGGTATCTTTTTAGTTTGACTTTCACGCATCTTATATCCCATTTTTTCATCTCTATCATCAATTTTAACTCTAATACCAGCACTATCTAATTGTTCGGCAAGTTTTTGAGCATATTCTAAATGATGCTCATTACTTACTGGAATAATATTAACTTCTACAGGAGCAAGCCAAAGTGGAAAAGCACCAGCATAGTGTTCAATCAAAATACCAATAAATCTTTCAATAGAACCATAAATAACTCTGTGAAGCATAACTGGTCTTTTCTTAGAGCCATCAGCATCAATATATGTTAAATCGAATCTTTCTGGCAAATTCATATCCAGTTGAATTGTACCGCATTGCCAAACACGACCTAATGAGTCTCTAATATGGAAATCTAGCTTTGGTCCATAGAATGCTCCATCCCCTGGATTGATTTTACAAGAGTGTCCAGATTTTTCACAAGCATCTTGCAAAGCTTTTTCTGATTTATCCCAAATAGCAATATCTCCGATGTATTTTTCTTCTGGTCTAGTAGATAGTTCAATATCATAAGTTAAACCAAATACCGAATAAATTCGATCAATAAAACTGATAAGTCTTATAACTTCTTCTTCGATTTGGTCTTCTCTCATAAATATATGAGCATCATCTTGAGTAAATGTTCTAACCCTAAATAGACCATTTAATGCTCCACTTGCTTCATGTCTATGCACTTGCCCAAGTTCCCCAATTCTAAGCGGTAAATCTTTATAAGAATGTAGACTATTTTTATAAACAAGCATTCCCCCAGGGCAATTCATTGGCTTTATTGCAAATACTTTTTCATCAATTTCACTAGTATACATATTTTCGCGATAATTAAACCAGTGTCCTGATAATTCCCATAAATCTTTATTTAACATAATTGGAGTTTTAATAAATTCATATCCTTCTTTAGTGTGTTCTTTATACCAGAAATTTTCTAGTTCATTACGGATAATCATACCATTATGTAAGAAAAATGGAAAACCTGGACCATATTCACTAATCATGAATAAATCTAGTTCCTTACCTAATTTTTTATGGTCACGTCTCTTTGCTTCTTCTAAGAAATTTAAGTGATTGTTTAAATCTTCTTCCGTCTTAAAACAAACACCATAAATTCTTTGAAGCATCTTGTTATTAGAGTCCCCTTTCCAGTATGCTCCACTTACTTTAAGCAACTTGAAATGCTTAAGTTCTTTTACAGTATCAACGTGTGGTCCTCGACATAAGTCAGTGAAATCTCCTTGAGTATAACAAGAAATAACAGTATCATCACTCATATTATTGATTAAATCAATTTTATATAAATCATCCTTAAACTTTTCTAAAGCTTCTTCTCTTGAAAGTTCTTGTCTAACAATTCTTTTACCATCTTTAGCAATTTTTTTCATTTCTTTCTCAATTTTAGGTAAGTCTTCTTCTTTAATTACATCATCACCTAAATCGATATCGTAATAAAATCCTTCATCAATAACTGGACCTACCCAAAATTTAGCATTAGGATATAAATGCTTAACAGCTTGAGCAAGTAAATGAGCACAACTGTGATTAAGTACACTTAAATCTTGATCTTCTTTAATATTTATCATAATTTCCTCCTCAAAAAAAAGAGATGGACACCAAGGAGTGCATTTAGCACGGTACCATCCCTTATTTAACTTAATTTTGATAACGGATAAAATCCGGAGCTTATTAAACTCACTTCGAAAGTAGTAATCTTTAATCTATTTATCAGCTTCCACCATCCGCTAACTCTCTTGAAAAAATCAATTAAAAACCATGTCTTTCATCAACGTTTTACAAAAATATATTACCACAACAACCAAAGTATATCAAGACTTTTAAAAAAAATTTATTTTTAAAAAATCACAACATCATTATTTGTTTCTTACTTAATCCCGTTATT
>ULQS01065545.1_pt1 | contig 14453 bp, 13 predicted proteins | sample 1954751 | NCBI WGS metagenome assembly ULQS01 (sample SAMEA4835662, study PRJEB28245) | human gut metagenome | biome: gut microbiome; material: fecal sample | place: Denmark | collected 2008 | reverse complement strand
ATCCATATCGCCTTGCAGTGTGAGAACCCTTAAGCCTCCGCTGGCGGATTCTAACCGCCTGGAGGCCGGAAAATTTAAGTATAAAAAATAAGTCACAAAGTGTGGCTTATTTTAAATTGAAAGAAACTTCTGGGTTTTTAGCTTCTTCTTTATCCCAAGTTAAACGATTGTTTTTAAAATCAACTAATTTTAAAGCATTACCTAAAGCCATTAACATACTAACTGGTTGTCTAATTTCACTCCATTTTTCGCCATTGTTTAAATATTTCATGCCTTCATAGTTGGTAGCGTTATTAATCGATGAAATCATTTCATATATTTCTTCTTTATGTTGAATTAATTTTTCGGGGTCAAATGGAAAATCAACATTTAAAGCTTCGCCAATTATATTATTTTTATCTTTATAATTTTTTGCTAAGCATTCTCGCCATAAAGCTATTACCCTATCTTTAAAAGATACTGTTTTTACTTCATTTTTTTTAGCTTTTTCGATAAATTCTAACAAATAATTTATCATATCAGCATCGATATATGCTTTAACATCATTATTAGTTTTAGTTATGTTTGTATTTTCTTCATTAAAATTTGTACTCATATCTTCACCTTAAATCAAATAAATTTTAGCATTTTTTGGTAAATTTGTCAATTTTCCAAAAAATTAGCAGTTATATATTGACAAGTGCTAAGCATAATATTATAATGTATTTAGCACTGTTGGATAACAAGTGCTAAAGAGGTAAGATTATGGATGAGAGAAGAAATAATCTATTAAAAGAGATTGTTGAAACTTACATTAAAACTGCCAAACCAGTTGGGTCAAAAGCTTTGTGCTCCAAGTTTGACTGCTCAAGTGCAACAATAAGAAATGAAATGGCCATTCTAGAAGATTTAGGGTATATTGAAAAAAATCATATATCTTCGGGTAGAGTGCCAAGCGAAAAAGGCTATCGTTATTATGTTGAATATTTGATGGAACCGGAAAAAATAACTGGTAGTGATATGTTAAAAATCCAGCAAATATTTGCAGATAATGAACTCGAACTTAGCGATGCAATTACTAAATGTATGGAAATAATTAGCGATATAACTAATTATACTAGTGTTGTTTTAGGAAAAAACAGTGCTGATAATGCTCTTTTGCAAGTAAATATCATTGCATTAAATGATTCACAAGTTGTTGCAGTTGTTTGTACTGACAAAGGAAACGTTGAAAATAAAACCTTTAATCTTCCTAACACCATAAATATTAATGAGGTTATAAAAACTAGTGAATTAATCAATAAGATGCTAGTTGGAACCCCAATTAATGAAGTAAGTATTAGATTAGAAAGTGAAATTAAGCCAATTATTAAAAAACAAATTCGTCAGTATGAAACAGTATATAATATTTTCTATGATGCCTTTAGTGATTTTGTTCAGAACAATAGTAATATACACATTAATGGACGTACAAAAATATTTGAACAGCCGGAATATAATGATGTTGCAGAGCTCAAAAGATTAGCTAATAAGTTAGAAGATATTGATTTTATTGAAAAGGTTAGTCGCGATGACGATGATGAAAATGAAATTAAAATTTATATTGGTGATGAATCAGAATTTGACCCTAATGTAACCATCATTAGAAAGAAATATCATATTAATGGTGAAGATGGCACAATAGCTGTGATTGGGCCAAAAAGAATGGACTATTCTAGAATTGTTAGCTTATTAGAATATGTTGACGAAAAACTAGATAGTAGAAAGGAAAAAGATGGAAAAGACTGAGGAAATAAAAAAAGAGAAGGAAAATATAAAAGAAAAGAAAACTCGTGAAAAGAAAAAAAACAATAAAGAAACTGAAGCAGAAATAAAATTAAAAGAAGAGAATGCTTCCCTTAATGAAAAGGTACTACGTATTAGTGCAGAAATGCAAAATATGCGCCGGAGATATGAAGGTGAAATAAGTAATATATATAAATATGAAGGGGAAGAATTAATTGTTAAACTACTAGCAATCGTCGACAATTTTGAACGAGCAATTAGTCTTGATGATCGCGATTTAACTGATGAGCTTTCTAAATTCTTAAGTGGCTTTAAAATGATTTATACTAATTTACTTAATATTCTTGATAGTATGGAAGTAAAAGTTATTGATTGTGAAGGATTAGAATTTGATCCTAATAAAATGGAAGCAGTTTTAACCGAAAAAGATGAAAATCTACCTGCCAATGTAGTACTAGAAGTATTACAAAAAGGATATACATATAAAGATAAAGTTATTCGTGTTGCTATGGTTAAGGTAAACGAATAATGGATAATACGAGGTATATTGATGTAAGTTCATGGGAAATATGTGATAGTCCGGATGGTTTTATTCCGGTAGATAAAGGAATAGCTAAAACAATTTGCGTGTTGAATAAAAAGGGATATATAACTAGTTCTAGTTGTGAGGGACATCATGATATTAAGTTCGTCGATATAGATGAAGTTGATATTGCATATTTAGATGAATTTAAAGATGATCCTCGAGCAATAATCAAAAATATCAATGATGATACATTTGATTATTGGGCGGAAGTATTTGGTACTTCGGTATATGTAGTATTTGCTGATGATTATGAGTTACCAAATATTCCGGAAGGATTTAAGTTTGAAGATAATACTTTGAAACATAATATCGAGTATTATGACAGTAACTTAAAAAGAAAAGAAATCTCTTTAATTAAAGAAGAGATTAGAAAATATAATAAAATACTCTATGAGTGGGCAAGTAATTTGCCAGATAATAAAAGGAAGGATGATTAAATATGAGTAAAATAATAGGTATTGACTTAGGAACTACTAACTCATGTGTAGCAGTTCTAGAAGGGGGAGAACCAAAAGTTATTCCTAATGCTGAGGGGAACAGAACAACTCCATCAGTAGTAGCCTTTAAAGGTGATGAAGAATTAGTTGGGGAAGTTGCTAAAAGACAAGCGGTAACTAATGTTAAAAATACAATTTCTTCAATTAAAAGAAAAATGGGTACTAGTGAAAAAGTAGAAGCAAATGATAAAAAATGGACACCAGAAGAAATTAGTGCTAAGATTCTTGCTAAGCTAAAAAAAGATGCGGAAAGCTACTTAGGAGAAAAGGTAACAAAAGCTGTTATAACAGTTCCGGCATATTTTAATGATGCTGAAAGACAAGCTACTAAGAATGCTGGTAAGATTGCTGGACTTGAAGTAGAAAGAATTATCAATGAGCCAACTGCTGCAGCTTTAGCATATGGTCTTGATAAACAAGATAAATTACAAACTATTTTAGTATATGACCTTGGTGGTGGTACATTCGACGTATCAATACTAGAATTAGGTGATGGTGTATTTGAAGTAAAATCTACTAGTGGTAATAATCGCCTTGGAGGAGATGACTTCGATGCTCGTATAGTTGATTATTTAGTTTCCGAATTCAAGAAAGAAAATGGCATTGATTTATCTAAAGATAAGATGGCAATGCAAAGAATTAAAGATGCTGCAGAAAAAGCTAAGAAAGACTTATCAAGTATGACTAATGCTAGCATCAGTTTACCATTCATTGCCCAAAATGATGATGGCCCAGTTCATATGGATGTAACATTATCTAAGGCTAAATTTGAAGATTTATGTCGTGATTTGTTTGATTCAACACTTGAACCAGTTAAGAAAGCACTTAAAGATGCTAAATTAAAAGCAAGTGATATTGATAAAGTAATATTAGTTGGTGGTTCAACACGTATTCCTTATATTCAAGAATTAGTTAAGAAAGAACTTGGTCAAGAACCTAATAAGAGTGTTAACCCAGATGAAGTTGTTGCTATGGGTGCTGCAATTCAAGGTGGAGTTTTAACTGGAGAAGTTGATGATATTGTCTTACTAGATGTTACACCACTTTCACTTGGTATTGAAACACTTGGTAATGTAATGACAGTATTAATTCCAAGAAATACAACAATTCCAACAAGCAAATCTCAAGTATTTAGTACTGCTGTAGATAATCAACCCGCTGTTGACATTCATGTATTACAAGGTGAAAGACCTATGGCTAGTGATAACAAAACTCTTGGAAACTTCCAACTTACTAATATCCCACCAGCAAGACGTGGAGTGCCTCAAATCGAAGTTAAATTTGATATCGATGCTAATGGTATAGTTAATGTAACTGCTAAAGATTTAGGTACAAATAAAGAACAATCAATTACTATTACATCATCTACTAACCTTAGTGATGAAGAAATCGATAAGATGGTTAAAGAAGCTGAAGCTAATAAGGAAGCCGATGAAAAACGTAAAGAAGAAGCTGAAATTAGAAATGAAGCAGATTCAAGTGTATTTGCTTGCGAAAAGGCTTTAAATGATCTTGGAGATAAAGTAGATAAGAAAGATAAAGAAAAAGCTGAAGGATTGATTGAAGAAGTTAAGAAAGCTCTTGAAGGTAGTGATACAGATGAAATCAAGAAGAAGACTGAAGAATTAAACAAAGTTGCTATGGATTTAGCAGGTAAAGTATATGAACAAGCTGCTAAAGAAGCTGGGGCAAATAGCGCATCAGACGATAACAACAGTAACAATGACGATGATCATGAAAAAGTCGAAGATGCAACATACGAAGAAAAATAATTTGATTTTATTAATAAAGGTTCTAGCAATAGAACCTTTATTAGGATAGGAGACTAAAATGGGAAAGAAAAGATGCGAAATTGATGCCGAGTTTAAATGGAATATAAAAGATTTAATAAAAGATGAAGAAGAATACGAAAAAAATTATACTGAAGTAAATATGCTTGCAAATAAAATAAAAAGCATGCAAGGAAGTATTACTCTTAACGCTCAAAATTTACAAATTTATTTAGATACTTCTTTACGCTTAGATTATCTATTAGAAAAAATATATGTCTATTCATATTTATATCATTATCAAGACATGTCTTCAGAAATTGGGCTAAAATACAAAAATAAAGCTGATAAATTAGTAGAAGATGTCAATTTAAAGACATCTTTTACCAGCAGTGAACTCCTAAGTATTCCTTATACTAAAATATTAGAATATGAAAAACTTAATCCAGAATTAGCTAAATATGCTTTTACTTTAGAAAAAGCATTTCGTTATCAAGAACATACTTTAAGTATTAAAGAAGAACAAATTATTGCTGAGGCAGTTAATGCTTTTGGCACTCCAGATGAAGTATTTAGCAATTTAGATAATGTTGATATCGATTTAGGTTATATTAAAAATGAAAACGGGCAAAAAGTTAAACTAACAAATGCCAATTATATAAATTATATGACAAGTCCTAAAAGGCAAGTTCGAAGACAAGCGTTTAATAATATGTATAAATTTTTCGGTGCATTTATTAATACTATATCTGCAGCTTATAAAGGTGTAATAAAAGAAGATTTCTTTAGTAGTCATGTTCGGAAATTTAATAGTCCTTTAGAACAAAGCCTTTATAGTGATAATATTAATCCTGCTGTTTATAATACTTTAATTTCTGAAGTTCATAGGTTTTTGCCACTCATGTATCGCTACTTTAAAGCAAGGAATGACTATTTAGGTATTAAAAGTCATATGTATGATATCTATGTTGATTTAGGAGAAGTGAAAGACATTAAAATTCCTTATGAAAAAGGAATTGCTTATGTAAAAGAAGCTTTAGCTCCTTTGGGAGAAAAATATATTGCGGATTTAAGCAAAGCTTTCACCTGCGGTTGGATAGATGTTTATCCTAATGATTATAAAAGAAGTGGAGCATATCAATGGGGAGTATATAATACCCATCCTTATGTATCTTTAAATTATACTGATGATTACGATTCTGTTTCGACATTAGCTCATGAGCTAGGACATGCTATGCATAGCTATTATTCTGATAAAAATAATTCCTATAATATGGCTGGATATCCAATTTTTCTAGCTGAAATTGCTTCAACTGTAAACGAAGTATTAATAGATGATTATTTTTATCGTCAAGCTAAAACTGATGAAGAAAAAATTGCACATTTGGCTAGTTTCTTGGATAAAGTACGTGCTACAATTTTCCGCCAAACTATGTTTGCAGAATTTGAAAAAGATATACATGAAGAATATGAAAAAGGAACACCAATAACTTCTAAATTCTTGTGTGATAAATATTATGAATTAAATAAAATGTATTTTGGCAAAAATGTAGTAAGTGATGAAAGTATAAAATATGAATGGGCAAGAATTCCCCATTTTTATACCCCATTTTATGTTTATAAATATGCAACTGGTCTAATTGTAGCATTAATTATTGCTAGTGATATTTTAAATGGCAATACCCAAACTAAAGAAAAATATTTAGAGTTTTTAAGTGCTGGTGGTAGTAAATATCCTTTAGAAATACTAGCTTCTACAGGTATTGATATTACAGATCCTGCAACAATCAAAAAAGCTTTTGTATTAGTAGAACAAAAACTTGAACAATTAGAACAACTAGTAAGTAAGAAGGTGAAATAATGAATAAAAGAGATTATTATGAAATACTTGGGCTTAGCAAAAACGCAACAGATGAAGAAATAAAAAGAGCTTTCAGAAAGCTTGCTAAACAATATCACCCTGATATTAATAAAGAGCCAGGTGCTGAAGAAAAATTTAAAGAGATAGGTGAAGCATATGCTGTTTTATCTGACCCTGCTAAAAGACGGCAATATGACCAATTTGGCCATGCAGCATTCCAAAATGGCGGTGGCGGATCTGCTGGCGGTTTTAGCGGATTTGATGCTAGTGATATTAATTTAGATGATATTTTAAATGACCTATTTGGTGGTGCTTTCGGTGGTTTTGGCTTTGGTGGAAGTCGTTCTAGAAGTACTAGTGGATCTAGATCTTCTCGAGGCAAAGACATTCGTGTTGTTTTAAATCTTACTTTTGAAGAAGCGGCCTTTGGCTGTGAAAAAGATATAAAATTAGATTTAACAGCAGAATGTTCAAAATGTCATGGTAAGGGTGGCTTTGGCGAAAAAACATGTAAAACCTGTGGTGGTGCAGGCCGAGTTTTAGAACAACAACAAACAATATTTGGATATATGCAAACTCAGAAGACTTGTCCTGAATGCCGTGGTGCTGGTAAAACTTTTGAGTCCGTTTGTGATGATTGTCGTGGTAAAGGGGTAGTTTCTAAAACCAAAACATTAACTGTAACAATTCCTGAAGGAGTTGATGAAGGTTTTCAACTTCGTTTAAGTGGCAAAGGTAATGCTGGTGTCAATGGCGGATCTAATGGGGATGTCTTCATTGAATTTAAAATCAAAGAGCATCCATTATTTGAAAGAGATGGTGCAGATATTTATTTAGAAGTTCCTGTAACTATTACTGATGCTGCTTTAGGTTGTAAAAAAGAAATTCCTACACTTACAGGCAATGTAATTTTAGATATTAAACCAGGTACACAAAATTATACTAAGTTAAAATTAAAAGGTAAAGGTCTTAAAACACCTAATTCCTTTGGTCGAGGCAATATGTATGCAGTAATTAATATCATAATTCCTACTAAACTTGACCGCAAACAAAAAAGTCTTCTTCAAGACTTGGCTAAAACAGACTTAGAAGATAGTCCAGAATTTCGTAATTTTCGCAAGTATTTAAATTAAAAGGTAAAACATCAAGAGTATTGTTGAGTGAATATAAAGAATTAAAGAAACGATATTGGGGACAACATTTGTGGTCGACAGGATATTTTGTGAGAAGCGTTGGAATGGTAACTCAATCAACGATAAAAGAATATATAGAGAACCAACAAGACGAATATGAAGAGAATTTCAAAATAATGGGATGAGTTTACTCATTAAATGTGCTTTCAGCACCTAAAGCAAGCCATGCAATTGATTGCATAGTAGTTGACAAAATCTTAAAATTTCAAGTATAATTAATTTAAGAAGATAAGGATTGGTAATATGCGATGGCGATTTAAAACGGTTTTAATATTTATATTTATTTTAATAATTTCCTGCGCATCTGTTGGAATAGGTTATATATTTTATTCAGAAGTAATAGATAAATCTAATGTTATAGTTGATGGGGACTTAACTATTAACTTTATCGATGGAGACACTTTTAACTTACAAGGTAATGCTACAATAACTTTTTCTGTAACTAACAATAGCGAAGAAGCAAAATATTACTATATCCAATTATCTGATGTCTATGCTCAAGATGTTAATTATGAATTAACATCATCCAATAACATTGATATAACCAATACTCTAAAATCCGATATAATATCTAATCAAATAGCTATAGCTAGTAACGAAACTACCAATTATACTTTGAATTTTACCAGTAGTCAAAACAACAAATATTCTGGCAAGATTAAAATAGGCCTTCGAAGTAATGAAGAAAATACTTTTGCAGACGTCCTTCTTACCAATAATAAAGTAAGTGAAGCTCCATTAACTAATATTGGATTGGCTGCAACTCTTGATGAAGGTTTATTAGCATCGCAAGATGATCTGGGAGAGGCATATTATTTCCGTGGAGCTGTAACTAATAACAATGTTTCTTTCGCAGGATTTAACTGGAAAATAGTAAAAATTAATGGCGATGGCTCTGTCAAATTAGTTTTAGATGGAATTTTGGATGAAATAAGTAGTTATTATACCGAATCAACTAATTTTATCGAATCAGATATTTTAACCGTTCTTGAAGATTGGTATACTCAAAATTTAGAAAATTATAGTAATTATATCGCTTATTACAAATTTTGCAATGACACAGTCTTAGAAACTACTGGCACGACTTACACTTCTTACAACAGGATTGTAACAAATAAAATTCCTACTTTTGTCTGTTTAGGGTACTCTGAAAATAATAAAATAGGTCTTCTTACTGCAGATGAAGTAATGCTTGCTGGAGCATCAACAAGTGCTAATACATCTTTTTACCTTTATAATAGCTCAATAGAAACTCCGTATTATACAATGACTAGTGCCAAAAATGAAAATGGCCTTTATTATCCTTTTGCAGTAAATGCCGATGGAGCTTTAATAGATAACATATCTGGTACTCTTTTGCGAGGTGTAAGACCAGTAATAAATATTATTAAAACTGCTAAAGTAACAGGAAATGGCACCGTTGATGATCCTTATCAAATAATTATGAATTAAGGCTTTTAAGGCCTTTTTATTTTGACTTAATTTATATTCAATGCTATAATATATGTCAACATTTGACATCTCTTTGTGTCAAATGAATGATAAATGCTTAATAAGTAAATGAATACATGGTAAAATGATATTGTGGTGGTAGAGAATGAAATTATTTTCAGATATATGGGAATTTTTAAAGACTTTAAATTTTGTGGATATTGTCTTTTTCTTTGCGGTATTAGTGCTTATGATTTTGATTGTAACCCTTATTTATTTTATTAAGATAAATAATGATGAGGATTCTAAAAGTGTTAAAGAAGAGACTGCTGAAATGAAAATAGTCAAAGAGATTCAAGAAAATATCGGCAAGGAGGAACCTACAATAAAATTTACAGAGTACGAAAAAGACCAAGAAGATAAAGCTATAATTAGTTATGATGAATTGTTAAATAAAAAAAGCAATTATTCATTAAATTACGAAAAAGAGGAAATGCAAGACGATTTATCTATCAAAAAGGTTGACTTAGATAATATAATGAGTAATCAAGCAGCTACAACACCTAAAGTAGATGTAAGAGTGATTAGTTTTGCGAAAGAAGAAGCTTTTTTACAAGCGCTAAAACAATTGCAAAAAGAATTGGGGTAAGGTTATGAAATTTAATATTATTACGTTTGGTTGTAAAGTTAATCAATATGAATCTAATATGATGAAGGAATCTTTGCTTCATCATAATTTTTCTTATGAAGAAAATTTAGATGACTGTGATATTTTAATTGTTAATACTTGTACTGTTACTAATGTAGCTGATCATAAATGTTTAAAAATGATTAGACATTTAAAAAGAGAATATCCTTCTTGCATTTTAGTTGTAGCAGGTTGTAGCTCACAAAATAAACAAGAATTATACCAAACCCTGGATATCGATATCTTGCTGGGTAATAAAGATAAAAGTCATGTTGCTGATTTACTAATGGATTTTATCAGGTCTCATGAAAAATATTCAAAATTTTATAATGAACGTAATTTAGAATTTGAAGATATGACGATAAATTCTTTTAATCATATCAGGGCTTTTATTAAAATTGAAGATGGCTGTGACAATTTTTGTTCATATTGCATCATCCCTTATGTTCGAGGTAGTGTTCGCTCTAAAAATTATGCGACTGTTTTAAAGGAAGCTAACACATTAGCAAATAACAATCATCAAGAGATTGTTTTAACAGGTATTCACACAGGAAGATACTTTGATTCTAATCATGATCTTGCTGATTTAATTAATGATTTATCTAAAATTGAAAATTTAAAACGAATTAGAATATCTAGTATTGAAATAACCGAACTTGGCGATAAATTTTTAGATGCGTTAAAAAATAATCCTAAAGTTTGTAATCATTTGCATATTCCACTGCAATCTGGTAGTGATACTATACTAAAAAAGATGAATCGAAAATATGATTTAGCCTTTTTTGAAAAAAAGATTCAAGAAATAAGAAATATTAGACCAGATATTTCTATAACAACTGATATTATCGTAGGACATCCTTATGAAACAGAAGAAAACTTTTTAGAATGTTTAGATTTTGTACGTAAAATTGGATTTAGTAAAATCCATGTTTTCCCATATTCTATAAGAGAAGGTACAGCTGCTGCAAAAATGCCTAATCAAGTACCTGGAAACATCAAAAAAGACCGAGTTAAAAGATTAATTTCTTTATCCAATGAATTAGAAAAAGAATATTACCAAAAATTTATTGGTAAAAGTGTTGATGTTTTGATTGAAGAGTGCGATAATAATGTTAGTTTTGGCCACACCAGTAATTACTTATATGTGGAAATACCAAAAAAATTAGAAAAAGGAAGAATTTATAGCATAGTATTATGAATTATATCAAAGGTAAATTAAAAAAAATTATATTTCACAATAACGATTCTGGCTACGTTGTAGCTTTGTTTCGCGTTAAAGAAACTAATGATGTCGCCATGAAAGAAAAAGTGAATAAGAGCATTACAGTAACAGGTGTATTTACTGATGTCAATATCGATATAAGCATGATTTTATATGGAAATTATATACATAATGAAAAATTTGGTATGCAATATGCTGTTGATAGTTATGAAATAGAAATACCTACAACTAAAGATGCTATAATTGAATTTCTAGCTAGTTCCTTTATTGATGGTTGTGGGGAAAGAACTGCAAAAAAAATTGTCAATCATTTTGGTGAAAAAACTTTAGAAAAGATTAAGGAAAATCGGGATAACCTATTAGAAATTGAAGGAATGACTACAATTAGGGCCGCTAAGATTTATAATTCCCTTCAAAATTATAATAAGAGCAGTGAAGCTATCTTAAAATTTCAAAATTTAGGTTTTACTATTGAAGAATGTTCTAAGATATATAATAAATTTAAAGACCGTATCGACGAAGTTCTAGGGGATGCTTTCTATGATTTAAAAGAAATAATTGATTTTCGAAAATTAGATAGTATTTATATGAATAATTTTGGTAACGATACGAGCGTTCGAATTCATGCATGCTTTTTAGAGACAATGCAACTGTTAAGCAATTATAATGGAGATACTTATTATTATCGTGAAGAAATAAGCAATACCTTAGATAAAGAATTTAATATTATCTTGACTGAAGATGTCTTTGAAGAAATACTAAAAGAATTAGTAGATAATAAGCAAATTATTTTAGTTGATCCTAAAATTTATTTAGCCAAATATTATGGCTTTGAAGAAAATATTGCTGAGTCTTTGAAAAAGATTGATTCCAAAGTAGTTGATAAAATATCTAAGATTGAAGAAAAATTAAAAGATTTAGAAGATAGAATTGGTATAAATTATAATAGAGATCAAGAAAAAGCTATTATAAGTGCCTTAAGCAACAATGTAACTATTATTTCTGGGGGGCCTGGAACAGGTAAAACAACAATTATTAATGCTATTACTAAACTATACATTGAAGATAAAAAACTAGGTCCAGCCGATATTCTAGAGAATATTGCTCTCTTAGCTCCAACAGGCAGAGCTAGTAAAAAAATGGCTTCTTCCACCAACTTGCCAGCTTATACAATCCATCGATATCTAAAATGGTATAAAGATAGCAATGACTTCTTTTATAACGAATTTAATAAAACTAATCATCGGCTTATAATTGTGGATGAAGTCAGTATGATTGATATCGAATTATTTAACGCTTTACTTAATGGGATAAGTCCTGGTGTTAAACTCATTTTAGTGGGAGATACCTTCCAACTTCCTAGTGTAGGCCCAGGTTTAGTTTTAGATGACTTAATTGGCAGTGATTATTTTAATTTTGTTCCTTTAAATCAAATATATAGGCAAAGCGATAACTCCTATATTCCATATTTAGCAAAAGAAATAAAAAATAATGACCTAAGCGAAGAATTTTTAACTAAAAAAGATGATTATTCCTTTTTTCAAACAAAATCTAGCCAAATTAAAGATGCTATTGAGCAAATCATTAAGATTTCTTTGGGTAAAAAAATTGATGAAAAAAGCATGCAAATCTTAGCTCCAATGTATAAAGGCGAAAATGGAATTGATAATCTTAACAATATTTTACAAAAAATATATAATCCAGCAAGTTCTGGTAAAAATGAAATAACTTATTTGGATGTTATCTACCGTGAAGGAGATAAAGTATTACAACTAGTAAATGATTTAGATAATAATGTCTTTAATGGTGATATCGGTTATATTGAAAGTATTAATGGTAATAAAATTGAGATTGACTTTGAAGGCAATATTGTTGAGTATGAAAAGAAAAATTTAAAACAGATCAAACATGCTTATGCTATAACTATTCACAAAAGCCAAGGTAGTGAATTTGAACATGTCATTATGCCAATAAGTAACAGTTATTATAAAATGCTTTATAATAAATTAATTTATACTGGAGTAAGTCGAGCTAAGAAAACCCTTACTATAGTGGGAGACCCTCATTCTTTTGCTAAGGCTGTTGCTAATAATTATTCTGCTAATCGAAAAACTAGTTTAAAAACTAAAATTATTGAAGTATATAATAGTTAAATAAAACCATACTAACGTTAGAGGTGAATATACATGAAAAACGTTTTTAAAGTTGCAGGAGTGGCTGCTGCCTTAGCTGTAGTTGGAACTTCAGTTTATATGATGAACAATAAACAAGCACGCACGCAAGTAGGCAAGAAAATGGTTAAAGCAATGGATGGAGCTGAAGCCATGATAGCTAAAAAAATGAATTAGTTTGGAAATTTTATCCAAACTATTTTTTTTGACAAATTTTTCAAACTTTTTATTGTATATTTATTCTGGGTGACTTATGAAAGCGTATATTAAAATTATTATTGGGGCTATATTAATTGGTTCAATGTTTGCATTTCTTTTTTATCGAGATATTAATTCCGAAGTGGTGGCTTTAACAACTAAAGAATATACAGTAAATCTCTTTCAGGTTGGAGTATTTAAAGATTATGATAATGCTTTAAATTATCAAAATAAGTATTCTCCTGCCATAATTTACGAAGATAATAGTGGTTACTACCGGGTGATTATTGGTCTAGCTTATCATGAAGAAAATAAAGTTAAATTGGAGTCATTCTTTACTACTCTAGGCATTAATTATTACATAAAAGAAATAAAAATGAATGAAGAGTTTACTGAAATGCTAGAAAACTATGAAACTATTTTAATTAAAACTGATAAAAAAGATGTTATAGATAATTTAAATTCTTCCATGTTAAAACTATTTATAACATATTTAGATTAAATATAAACATACTAAAAATATGATAAAGAAATATAAAGATTATATAATTTTACTATTTGTCTTTTTGCTAATTATATTTAGTCCTTACCTAAATAAGTTTTTTTATGGGTCAGTGCCTAAACTAGATACTTCTAATATAACTAATACTTATTGCAATTCCCTAGAAACTGATTATAATGAACTATTAAAAACAAATGAATTTTCTTTTAGTAGCAATTTAAATTTGGTGACAAGTAAAGTAATGCTTCGTAACATTTATGAATTTAAAGATATTTTAACAATTTATAAAGGTAGTGATCAAAACATTACTGTTGGTAGTCCCGTAATAAATGAGAAAGGATTAATTGGTATAATCACCAAGCTTAATTCAACTACTAGTGAAGTAAGATTAATAACTAATAAAAACAGCAATATATCGGTTCGTATTAATTCATCTTTCGGTATTTTAAAAATGCAAGACGATAATTTAGTAGTAAGTGATTTACAAGCAAGTGATACTTTAAATATTGGTGATAAAATATATACTTCTGGAATTGGTAATTTACCTAGTGACATATATATTGGGGAAGTA
>ULQS01049884.1_pt1 | contig 14542 bp, 10 predicted proteins | sample 1954751 | NCBI WGS metagenome assembly ULQS01 (sample SAMEA4835662, study PRJEB28245) | human gut metagenome | biome: gut microbiome; material: fecal sample | place: Denmark | collected 2008 | reverse complement strand
TTTCATCGTCATACACTTCTATTTCCGCTCCGCTGCTGAACAGCACGATAAAGCCTTTTGCAGTCCTGCCCACGGTGGTTCCGTGATAGTAGCCACGCCAAGGCGTGACCAGTTCGCATTGTTGCCCGTATTCGGGAAAATCTGTCTCATACATAATTGGAAAGTTTTAAGATGGTTGCTTGATAGTAAATTCTTGGTTCGGCGGAAACATTGTAGATGTAGCTGCCACAATGTACCAACAGGCAATCCTTGCCGTAGTACAGCCGTTTCATGCCCCTGACGCTTCCGCTCCTGTGGAAGTTTGAAATGCGGTCTATGCCCACTCTCCGGTCTTGCTCGATAGTCATTCTTTTTGTCCGTATAATTCCTTGTGTTTTAAAAAATTGTGAAATCTGATACTTTTCCCTTTTGTGAAACTCCTTTGAGCTTCTTGGCCGGGAAGACCGTTTTACGTGCAAACAGCCACTGCGGACACAAGGGAGAATAAGGCAAGCATGAAGCCGGAGAGCGCGGACGGAATACCCCAATTTTGGAGGGGCGAGAAAATTTGCGGAAGGCTTCCGTCAAGCCCTCCAGCCGAAAGCCCATGGCGGTACTTGACATTTCTCCCGTCCACAGTAGTTTTGCACGATAAAACGTACCCGGCCAAGATGTCCAAAGGTGGCTAAGAAAAACTCCATAAAGCAAGTCTTATTTTATAGGAAAGCATCCCAGCCCAATTTGTTTTCCAAATACCGTTGCCATTGTGAGAACCTGCGAAATGGAGTGTAGCGGAGTCTTGCAGGCTCTCTCTGTGGCAACGGATTGGGACACCCAAACCGTTGTAAATTCCAGCCAGCAGAACTTGCTTGGTGTCATGACACGGAGTAAGTCGGATGGTATAAATATCTCAATGTCTTTAGATTATATCTGAAAAAATGAATTACTGAAGGCTAGGAATAAATAAAGATCCATAGATAATAAAAGCCCGTATCGCAAAATGTTTTGAAAAAGATAAAAAGTGAAAGAAACGATATTTTTTTCTTCTATGTGGAAAAAATAATATGCGTATGGTAATAAAATCGCTGTTTTGTGTTTACCTTTGCACTGTAAATTATATACAGTATCTATGGTAAGAGAAAAAGAAGCAAACAATATCAATCGGATTAAGGTTGTTCTTGCGGACAAGATGAAAACAAACAAGTGGCTTGCTGAACAGCTTGGCGTTGCTCCAACCACTGTAAGTAAATGGTGTACCAATGGAAGTCAGCCTCCTTTGGAAACATTAGTTAAGATAGCTAAGTTGCTAGAGTGTGAAATCCAGGATTTGGTAAGGATTAAGTAATAAATACCATTTGAAATTTGTTCTAACTATAAAATAATATAATGAAGATTCCTAAACGAATAAATGATATAATTAATGAACTAAAAGACCAATATTTGGAAGATGATAGATGTAATCGTCCTTGGATTATTGGCTTTAGTGGGGGAAAGGACTCAACAGTTCTACTCACGCTAACTTGGCTTGCATTGCAGCAGATAAAAGAATCAGGGCATCAGCTGATGCGTCAGATATATGTTGTGTGTAACGATACTATGGTAGAAAATCCTGTTATTGAGGAGTATGTTACCGTTGTATTAGAAACAATACGTAAAGCTGCAAAAGAACAAGAATTACCTATCACAGTGGCGACTACAACTCCAGAATTGGAGGATACATTTTGGTGTTGTGTTATAGGCAAGGGGTATCCTGTTCCCAATAATGCATTCCGTTTTTGCACAGAGAAGATGAAGATTAAGCCTACTTCAAAGTTTATTACCGATCAAGTGGCAGCTGATGGAGAAGCTATCATTCTTGTAGGTACTAGATTGTCCGAAAGTCAACAACGAGAAAGGTCTATACGGCGACATGAAATCAAAGGCCGTCGACTTTCAAAGCATCCTCTGAATCCTAATACATACACTTATGCCCCAATAAAAGAGTTGATGCTGGAGGAAATTTGGTGGATTATTAACGCCATTCCTTCACCGTGGGGCTTTGATAACCAAGTATTATTTAAAATATATCTTGATGCTTCTGCAGATGACTATGAATGTCCAACAGTAGTTACAGATGACAGTCATCGTTCATGTGGTCAAAGCCGTTTTGGTTGCTGGGTATGCACTGTAGTAAAAGAAGATAAATCTATGTCATCTCTAATTAAGAATGGCGTAGAATGGATGAAACCTTTATTAGATTTTCGCAATCGCCTAATTATCAATCGAAATAAATCAGAATATCGCAGCGAAACAAGACGTAATGGCCAATGGGCGGTTGATGAAGATGGGCATAAAATGGGTAACTATACAATGGAATATCGCATTCAATTATTGAGAGAGTTGCTCGCTGTGCAGAAAAGAGTTCAAGACTATCGTTCAAGCATTGATTTAATTACAGATCAGGAACTCATAGCCATACAAGTTATTTGGTATCGCGATGGTAATTTCACTATTACGGTAAATGATATCTATAACGAAGTCTATGGTTACAATATTCCAAATACTACGATTGGTTTGCAGGAACGCTTACTTTTAGAAAAAGCTTGTTCAAACAACCACAATCATTATCAATTGATACAAGAGCTATTAGCTTTACAAAAATGTAAAGTATTATTGATGAGAAAATATGGACTTGCCACAGATTTGGAAGCTCGTCTTGAAACATTCGTTAAGGAGAATAATCCATGATAATCAAAAGCATTACATTAAACAACTACCGCCTATACAAAGGGAACAATACGCTATCCTTTTCGTTATCAGATAAAAAAAATATTATACTTATATCCGGTGATAACGGTTTTGGTAAGACCACATTCTTGCACTCATTAATTTGGTGCTTGTATGGCAAACTGATGACCGAAGTTGAGGTGGAAGTTCGCAAGGATATAAATAGTAATGGATATAATTCTTTCTTGCGTAGCAATATGAATAATGAGGTGCTATCAAAATCAGAAAGAGTTATAGATGATGAAATACGCCAATCAATAAAAAAGAAAGGCTATACGCCTGAATTTGAGTACTTGAAAGATTTGACAACATATTCAGTCTCGATTGAGTTTTCAGAGGTTATAATTCCTTCATTGCCATGTACTTCTATAAAAATCTCTCGTTCTTACGATATTATCCAAGATAAAGAGTATGTAAATATTCTGGTAGATGGAGTACAAAATGAATTGGCTAATGAAATTGGACCTGATATATTCATCAATGATTTCATTCTCAACAAAGATATAGCTCGATTCTTCTTCTTTGACTCGGAGCAGATTGTTGCGCTGGCAGAAACTGGCAGTATTAGCGAACGTCGTAAACTATGTTCTGCGTATAATGAAGTATTAGGTGTAAGAAAATACGAAGATTTAAAGAAAAACCTGGAGAATGTGCGTCTCCGCTTTCGTCGAAAGTCATCAGACACAGAGGGTAGAGAAAAACTTCAAAAATTGTTGGATAAACAAGAAACTCTCAATAATAGTGTGAATGATAATAAAGATAAAACAGTATACTTGGAGTCTGAAATAAAAAAACTAAGAGAACAAGACGCAGAATATCAATTGCAACTGATGCGAGAAGGCCAAAGTACCACCATGTCTGAAATATCTCGTCTTGAGATATTGATAAAAACACTCAAAGAAAAAGATGAAGATTACAAAAAGAAGCTGAAGGTTTTTATGGACTATGCTCCTATCGCGATAACCGGTAAACTTCTTAATGATACCAAGATACAGTTAGAAAATGATTACAAGAAACAAGAGTTAGCAAGCAACCAGCACAGTAGGAATCTCGTCGTTTCAGAAATAACATCTGAAATCTTTCTCATGCTTTCGCAATTGCCAATAGAAAAAGAATTATCTTCGCAATTACAGGAAGGAGTCCAAAATATAGTTACAAAGTATAAGAATGAAGTCTCTTCTGATGAGACTTTACTTTTACTTTCAAAAAGCGATTATGAAGAGTTTATGGCTATATATGGCAATATTACAACCACATATAAGTCAGAATTTACCCGTCTTGCGGATGATTATCGTAAGAACAAACAGGTTCTTGAACGCAACTCACGACGTTTAGCCAATATCAATAATAAAGAAAGTGACGAGCTAATCAAACGATTGCGATATAAAAAGAATAAATTGGAAGAACTGATTAAGCAAAAGGAGCTAGAACTTCGTCAACTGCATGAAAACTACGGAACATTAAAACAGGAACTTGCAACGGTAAGCAAACAAGTTAGTGAGCTTAGCAAGAAGGTAAGTTTGAATGATAGTGATGCAAAAAAGGATCAAGTAGCAGCAGCACTAATTGAAGAATTGTCTATATTCCTTGTTTCTTTGAAGCGGGAAAAGAAATATTCGTTAGAGCGACGAATCAAGTCTGTGTTAAATAGCCTTATGCATAAAGAGAATTTTATCGACAGAGTGGAGGTTGTAATAACTGGTGAAGATATGGAGATTGAACTATACACTACAGATGACTCTCATATCAACAAGGATTCATTGTCTAAGGGTGAACAACAATTATACGCCACGTCTATTCTGAAAGCTCTGGTTGATGAGAGTGGAATACAGTTTCCTGTATTTATAGACTCGCCGTTACAGAAATTTGACAAAAGTCATGCAGTAAATATTATAGCAGAATTCTATCCTAAAATATCAAAACAAGTTGTTTTATTCCCATTGTTATACAAAGAATTAACAATTGAAGAATTTGATATTATGAAGCCGTTAATTAGTGCAACGTATCTTATTGAGAATGATACTACACATTCATATTTTAAGCAGGTTCCTGTTGCCGAATTTATGAAAGGATAATGAATATGTTTACACAGATAAAAACAAGTGCAAGTAATAAGGAAGTCGTAACAATCTTGACAAGAAAGTTTGGCTTAGGAGCAGAAAATGTAATAGCAAGAATAGCTATTGCTTATTCTCTGCATAGCGGTACTAAATTTTCTCCTTTGGATATAAAAGACTCAGGAGGAAAAGAATATACAAAAAATGTTCTTTTTGGCAATCTGTATCCGATCTATGCTTCAATCATGTGCAAACATTATAATATCAAGATGTCAGATAAAGATCTACCAAGATATTTCAAGCTCCATCTAGATGATGGTTTGGAACTAATCATGCGAGACGTAAAGGATAATCCTAACCTAATAGGGTTTGATTACTTGTTTGATAAAATAGAATCGGGATTGAACGACATATGTTAAGAGCATCAAATATAAGTTTCTATAAAATTATGGCTGCGGGGTATATATCTGCAGAAACCTATTCTGTACTCAAACCTAAAGCCCGTTTATGCAATCTGGATATAAATGAGTATTCATCATATCCAGATAATATAGCAACGGAGATAAGAAAATTATTTGAAGATGACGTGACACATATGTCAATATGCGGTATAGAACAGATGGAGGTATGTCTGTTTAATGACGACAAACGTCCTTATGAACTTTTGGAAACGTTATTGCTTTATTCGGACGATAAAGTGAAGGATTTTTTGTCAAATGTAGGCTCAAAGTTCTTTTTGTTAGATTACGTTTTTAGCAATAAGGACAGTCTTAACACTAGGATATTCGTTAATGACAATAATATTAGTGTAATTACAGACTTTATAGTCAAATATGAGAATGCTTTTGTCCAGTTGTTTACTACCGAAAAAAATGAACTAGATCTAATAGCTAAGGAACCTATATTTTATAAACCATATGTTCTCCAAAAAGCTACTGAAAATTCCGTAGTAGGAGAATATTCTGAATCATACACAATTAAAAATGTAAGTTCCCCAATGACACAATATCCAATAGCTCAAGATGCTGTATCGTTAGAGAATATAGCTCTTAAGAAATATGTTGTTATTCTTAGTCAATTAACAGATGAAGAATTTGAGCCGTTCAGGATGTATCTCGACAACCAATTGGTAGGAGTCTCTGTACGTACAACTAATTGTATCAAATCAGTCGGATATCATGAATTTTATGTAAATTATTTATTTGCCAAAGAGGACAAATTATTATCAATTAGAAAATTTGGCAGAAAGTCGCTCTTTGATTTTAAACAAATAAGACAACATTTGATTAAACATGTTATCGAATGCATTGATCATTCTGGTGTTAATTTAAATACAGAAGAAAACCTTGTTACTACCATATCTGAAGATCTACAGCATAAACAGCTTCAACTACATCTCACCTTGAAAGAAATCATCGGTGATACTCAGTATGCAATATTGGATAAGATACTCCACGGGAGCATTCAAGAATTATCTGTTCGTGCAAGGAATGCAATAAACTATTATCCTGGGGATTTTATTGAGGATTTTGTTCATAAGAACAAGAATATCATGGATCTCAAGAGTATCGGCAAAAAGTCCTTTGAGGAAATACAAGCCGTTGTTATGAAGTTGAAGGAATATGCAGAAGAGGCAAAGGCAAAATCTCAGGAGGAAATCTCGCCAGAGAAACTTCAAATCATAGAATATGAGATGTATTTTGACTACTGTTGGGATGACTTTTCGTGTAAGTATTTTCTAAGAAACGGGCATTTGCCTATGCTCCATATTTTGGAAAATTGGATAAATAATTGCACAGATAAAGGATGGAATATTTTCAAATCATGTCTTCCACTGTTTGCAGGAATAGAACCAAAAACTTTAGATGAATTAGCCGAAAAATACAACTTAACAAGGGAAAGATGTCGGCAGTTGTGTGTTAAACACATTGAGAAGTTTCAAAAGGTTGATGACAAGGAATTGTCTTCATCAAGTATAAATCTTACAAAAATCATTACTAAAACTGAAGAATGGCAATATCTCACAAAAGCAACTTCCTGCAATAATTTGTTGGAAATAGGTATAATGCACCCATATGTAGTGGATGAAAAATGCAATCTTTCACAGGAATTTTGTTTCTTTATCTTAAGCATCTTATTGGCAAGCGAGTATTCACTTGTTGGTAATGAAGTAATTTCGCTTCCCACCAGAGCCAAGCGAATATGGAATAATACATATTTAATTAGACGCGAATATGTTGATGCTTTCAATTTCAGAGAGATACCTATACTGTTAGAGGAGACTGAGAATAGCTTGACAGAAAATGTGGAAGTTGATGCTGAACAATTGGTAATTGATACATTCTTTTTGGCGTGGAACAACTTTGACACAGACAAGGTTTGCGTAGTTTCTGATATATTATCACATATTTTGATTCAAGAATATGGCAAGATACCCAATGAAAAATTCCAATTCACATTAGAAAGCAAAAAGGTTATAAATGCTACTGATATCATTTATAATATTTTGTATAAAAATGGCGATTTGATGACTGTGGACAATATATTTACCGAATTAGATAAGACCTTCCCTAACAGATATAAATCATCAGATAGTGTAAGAGCTTTAGTTGCCAACGATCCGCGTATATGTATGATAGGAAAAGCGAGCCTTGTAGGCTTATTGGAATGGAAGCACATTAAAATTGGAAGTATACGTGACATTATTGTACATTTTTTGTCAAAGTTTGACGAACCGCAACCAGTAGCAAAGATTGTGGAGTATGTCCAACAGTATAGAGATAGTACTGAGAAAAGCATACGTTCTTCAATGGGAAGTGGTAATCAGTTTGTTCAATTCAGTGGTGGGTTGTATGGCTTAAAAGATAAGACCTATGCAGAATGGTATGATATTCCTGAAAAAAGAAGAAGCTTTGCGCTAAGAGTAAATGAAATGGAGGATTTTCTAAGAAATAACTTGCATTTTCCTTTTAGCCAATCAGCCAACTCGATAGAAGAGAGTCTTTATACTTGGTGGAGACGTATTGCAAAGAGTGAAGAACTTAGTGACGAGCAGCGTACCGAAATTAAACGCATACAAGAGCTATATAAGGATTATCCTGCGACTCGACGTGATAATGAATGGTATGAATTTTATAGGAAATATAAAGGGTTCATACAAGATTATTGTCGCAAACCTCAGAGAAATATTCCCAGAGAAAAACCACTTTATAGTTGGTTTGAGAAATGTATGAATGATTTCGTGGAAGGAAAATTATCATCAAGCAAAGAGAAAATGTATATTGAACTATGTAAATTGTTGTAAAGGATGTTAGCTGATAAAAAATTTTATCATATATATTCCAAGTCTGATTCGCACAGACCCATTGAATTCTGTTTGTTGGCTCTTGGTAATAGTATCAGACTAGATCTGGGGCTAGGCTATTTCAGTTCAGCCAGTTTCAATGTGCTTTCACTCGGAATGGCTAGATTCATTGCAAACAACGGTTGTATGAACTTATACATAAACAAGTATATTAGTAATGATGATTATGCGTTGTTACAGGGTAAATATGATGGAAAGTTTGATGAAGAACTTGTCACGTCCTTTGCTAATCTAAAGAAAACATTTGATAAACGTGATGAGCATTTTTTTCAATGTCTAGCCTATCTTATTGCAGCCTGTAGGGTAAATATAAAGATTGTCGTTCTTACAGATGGTGGACTTCCACATGAAAAATATGGAATATTTACGGATGAAGTTGGTAATAAAATTCATTTTACAGGCTCAATGAATTTGACCGCTGCAGCAATCTTAAACAATCTTGAAACCGTAGAGTGTACTTGTTCATGGAAAGGTAATGATAGTCGAGAAAAGGTTTTGTCATTAGAGCAACATTTCCAAAAAGTATGGAAAGGAGAATGTGAAGGGGTTAAAATATATGAAGCCAAGCATTTCTGCAATCACATTATGACAACATATCCAAATCAGGATCCTGAAAATCTTTTGCGCAAAGAACAAGAATTTTTAGCCACATACTACATGGAGACGAAATCATCTTTAGAGGATAATCCCCATTTCCCATTTAAATACAAGGATGGAGCAAGACCGTATCAGGAAGAAGCATATAAGGCTTGGGTAACTAATGGGAAACTAGGAATATTTGCGATGGCAACAGGTACTGGTAAAACTGTTACTTCGTTAAATTGTGCGCTGCATGAGTATAATGAAGACAAGTTTTACAACTTGCTTATACTAGTTCCCTCACTCGATTTGGTATCTCAATGGCAAGAAGAGCTGAAAGGATTCAACTTCAGAAAGTTAATAAATGTGTCATCATTGAATGCTTCATGGCGGAAAGAGCTTATGGACATATCCCAGAAAATCAAAAGAAAGAAAACTGTAAACTATGCAATTGTTTCAACGTATGACTCATTTGTAAACAAGGATTTTCAATACCTTCTACCTATACTCTCTGAGAATATGATTCTCATAGCTGATGAAGCACACAATATAGGAGGGAAGTCAGTAAAAGAGTGTTTTCGCAATCTTACGATTAGGCGCAGAATAGCTTTATCTGCTACTCCTGAAAGAATTTATGATGAAGAAGGCAGTAAAAATATAGCATCATTCTTCAATGATAGCTATCCGTATATATATTCGTTTCCTATGAGTAAAGCCATTGACGAAGGTCGGTTATGTAAATACTACTATTATCCCCAATTGGCATATTTAAATGATGATGAAATGAGTTTATATGGTTATATTTCTAAAAAACTTGCACAATTATGGGATAGTAAGGATGGAAAATTTAAAAACAAAAAAGAAGCAGAAATGCTCTTGATGAATAGAAAGCGTATTATTCATAAGTGCGCAGATAAACTTAATATTTTCCGAAAAATTATCTCTGAAATAGGAGAAGAAAACTTAAAATATACATTTGTATACGCCCCACAAGGTAAATATGAAAAAATGGGTATTGATTATGAAGTGACATTAACAGAAGAAGATGATATATCATTTATTCAGAAATTACTAAATGAAACCAAAGCTATGTATCCTACTAAACGTTGTAACACGTTTACAGGTAAAGACTCCAAGGATAAACGTTCGCTTTTGCTAAAATCATTTGCTGATGGTAACCTAGACATATTGTTTGCCATGAAGTGCTTAGACGAGGGCGTAGATGTTCCAAGGGCAGAACGTGGTATATTTACATCAAGTACAGGCAATCCTCGAGAATTTATCCAACGTCGTGGCCGTTTGCTACGTAATCATCCCAATAAGATATTTAGTTATATCTATGACATAGTGGTAATACCCGCAATAATTAATAGAGACGATAGCTTTGGTAGGATGGAGCGGAATCTGGTTAAGTCTGAACTAAAGCGAGTAGCCTATTTCGCAAGCCTTTCAATGAATTGTCATGCCAATAATGGAGCATTTGAGGTACTAAATGATGTAGCTCATCATTTCGGTATAACATGGTCAGAATTATTAGAAGATGTTGAACAATAATCAAACGAACTATTAAATATGGACGGTAAAGAAATTTTTAAAGAGATTCTCGATTCTCCACAAATGAGGGAACTTCTTGGAATATCCTTAGATGAAGAGATTAATGAGAATTATGAGACTTCTTCTCAGCACCCTGAAATTTCAGTAGTGCAAAGTATTATTGACGCGCAGATTCGGCATACGTCCGATGATGCCTTGTTTAAAAATATAAAGAAAATATTTGACTTATAATTATGGCTACAATTATCAATTCTGTTGCATTCGAGAATTTCTATAACTATTATGGAAATTACGATCACAACGAGTACAAATTCAAGCTAGGTATAAACATTGTCAATGCCGATAATAATATGGGTAAGTCAAAGTTTTACAATGGTTTCATGTGGTTACTCCGTGATCAAGTATATGATTCAGATATCAAGGCTTTTGCTGACGCAAATGAATCCCTATTTAAGATGGCTTCAGGCAAAGCAAAGGTAGAAGATAATGAATTTAAGGTAGGATTCAGAGTCATTTTTACTAATGGTGGTATCAAGTATACCATAGAGAAATATGCTTTGTTTAGCCGCAAGAATGGAGAGTTAATTCATGAGGAATCAAGACTAGATATCATGAAGACAATTAATAATGCAGATACACCTGTTCTTGACAAAGATGAACAGATGAATATAATTAATAAGGTATTTATTCCTCTAGCCATGCGTAATTATGCGCTGTTACAAGGTGAATCAATGGATAGGCTTGTTGATTTGTCATCGAAGAAAGCTTTAGCTGACACCATTGACACACTAGCTGGTATTTCAATTTTGAAAGGTATATGTGATATATCCAAAAAAATGGCTCAAAAGGCCTATGCTCTATTTCAGCTGCAAGATTCTGAGAATTCCAAGTTTGACTCTGAACGAAAGAGAGACATAGATAAACGCAATCAATTAGTCGCAAATATAGACCGTACATTGACAGAGATTGAAAATGCAAAGGATGAGCTTAATGCGGCAAAAAGAAGAAAGGAAGTACTTGACGCTTTTATTAGCAATTCAAGTAAGAGAATAGAAATCCGTTCAAAATTAGATACTATCTGTATTCAGATTGATAATCAGAAGAAGTCTATTGATAAGATTGAGACATCAATCACAAAGAGAATTTTTGATGAAGAGAATCCTTGGCTCCTGATGGGATTAGAGGATGAGCTTGATACTTTTGACGCTAAAAGAGAGAAGCATATAGGCGATTTGGCACAAATGAACAATGATGGAGCTTTAGTTATAATGCTGCCAGAAGGTTCTCCTGATAGTTCATCTTTGGAACGTATGTTAAAAAATGAAGTATGTGAAGTATGTGGTCAACCTGCCGCTAAACACTCTCAGGCTTGGGAACATATCAAACTCATATTGGATCGCCCCAAAAAGGTTAGTACAAACAGAAATGATTTCGGCCATTTTTATGGGACGCTACAAAAATCAGCAAGTTCCTATTCTCGTAGTATGCCACAAATAGAAGCAAAGATAGAAGCAATAAAGGATAAGCTCGATGAGGAGAAAGAATGTCTTGAAGAACTTGAAGAAAAACGTGAAGAGATTTTTACAGAGCTGAACAATGCAGGTGGAAACGCAGATAACTCTGCATTTAATGACAAAGCTATTATCAAAGACTATGATGTTGTTAATACGACCATAGCGAATAAAGAACGAGAAATTAGTGAAAAGCAACGTATGGTTGCGACATGGAAAAATTCATTAGACGTTATTAATCAAAAATTGTCCTCATACAAGAAGGATATATCAGTTCAGAAGTACGAGGATTTTGCGGATTTAATGAAAAAAATCAATGACATCATTGTTAAAACTAAGGATAATATCTATGACCGCACAATTACAGCTTTAGCCAAAGAAGCAAATGAAAAATATGTTGCTTTAACCACAGGCAATCAATCTTCTGGTGGAAAATTGTTTTTTGAGCGAAATCATGATGTGGTAAATGTTTCTATCCGAGATGTACAGAATGGTGAGATTACAGGGCTTGGCACAGGGTTCCAAAGGATGAAACAACTAGCAATTGTGATGGCTATCATTTCATCAAAGATTGGGAATGAAAAAAAATTCGACTACCCTTTTATTTCCGATGCACCATTCTCTGAATTTGGCGAGAACTTCATTAATAATTTTTTCAGAGTTGCTCCTGGGGTTTTTAGCCAAAGTATTATTCTGATTAAAGAACTGTATGACCCTAAAACAAAAGATTTATTAACCCCTTTTGGCAAAAGGATTCTTGAAGATATGAAAAGTGGCAAACTGCCAGGCACATTCTATGTCAATATAATAGAAGAACGAGCAGACACAACAGGAATCGTAACGTCACACAAATGTTATTTTGAATAAGATATGAACTACCAAGAATTAAGAGAGGCTATCTTAGGAAGGAAGCCTAAGTATAGTGAAAAATTTAAGCCCCTGATGGAGCGTATTTCTATAAAAGGAGATTTAACCGGGAAAGGTGATTTTTCTACTTTTGGTGCTTTCTATCAGACCTTTATGTATGCTTATATAATTGGTCTTAGACTAGGGAAAAAAACACCTCTTACTAACGAAGACAAGAAAGTAGAGTTTGCTGATATCTCACATTGGAAACCTGCACCTATTAGGGATTTTATTTTGATTACCCTATTAAATCGTACAGAGAGGTTTGACTTCTCTTGGAACTGGTTGTCATTGGAGAATAGTTCTGAAGAAAATGTATCAAACTTTATCACCATGCTTATTCGAGAAATGGAGGCATATGCAAATACAGGGTTAATTCACCTTCAAGACAAGTGGGATAATGAGAAGATGTTATTTAATTCCCCATTTGTATTTGTAGACATTCTTCAAGAGCTGCCCAATAATAATAAGGAGTCACTTGCTCAGACTGAGTAGTAATTAAATGTTGAATAATATCGTTTCTTATAAAGAAGCTTTTTCTAATCTACATGTTAAAATTGTAGATGAAAGAAAGTTTCCGAACAAGGCTATCTTACTAATTAGTGTAATGAATCTTGTTCGGTGTGGCTATATTACAGATAATAGGATAAGGCTTGATAACACTATCGGAGTAGCATTTGATTATTACTGGAGGATGTTTATTAATTCTACATCGCCTATCGTTTGGACTCCATTTTGGCACATGAAAAATGAACGATTTTGGCATTTTCAGCCCATTTATACTTTGGCTGATATTGATGAAATTGTAAAACCAGGAGAGACAGCTTCATTGGGGAAAATGAAAAAGGTGATAAAATATGCCTATTTGGATAATGAGTTATTCAATATAATTCAGGAACCATATGGAAGAACAGAGTTGTTCACAGTCTTGAAACAGTTTTTGTATTAATAATGACTATTCCATAATCTTTTTATTACCCCGACCCGCACCTCATGGCGCAGGCCGGGGTTGGAACATTCAAGGATTTATGCCGGTGTCCTCGCCTCCAGGAAGCGGTAGGCGTTGGCGTTTACAAGTTCCACAATCCGGTCGTGGTATTCCGTATTGGAGTTGCACAGCCCTCGGCTCTGTATGACCTTGCCCTGGCTCAACGAGAACTCCACGGTCTCGATGCGGTTGCCCTGACAGTCGTGTGCCGACAGGATAACGCTGTCCTTTTTTGCGTAATACTCGCATTGGAACACGCAATGGTGAAGGCTGCTTCCCTCGGCCTGAAAAGCCTCGATAGAGTCAAGCACGGATATTTCAATGTCATTGTCGCTGATGACAATCCCGAAGAAGCATGACTTTTCCCTGTAGAAGTCAGCCTCTTTCGCCTTGGCTCTCAACATCTGTTCCCTGTCTCTACGCTTCTCCTCCGCCTTGTTCCTTTTGTCCAGCCAACGGTCATGCGCGGCTTTGAGGTCTTTGGGACAGATATACTTGGCGTTGTGGATGTCCTTCCCACATTGCTCCAACAAACGGACGGTATCGCACCACAGGCCGTAGTCTGACGGGCGGTAATGATGCCGTGCGGCCACCTTGTACGACTGCCAGCACGTGTCCAAATCCAGCGGACGGCTCACAAAGTAAGCCACGGCCTGCAAGTCCTTGGACTTCATCATCGTCTCTATCCGGCTGTCCGTCAACAACGCTTTCATCAACCTTGCCGGATGGCAGTCATCGGGAAGCCTGCCTTTCATGCCGTTGCGCCTCAGTTCGGGAAGTACCTTGTAACGTGGGTAAACGGTAAGCATTCGAAGAAATGCACCTTTTACACTTTGAG
>ULQS01072015.1_pt1 | contig 14596 bp, 7 predicted proteins | sample 1954751 | NCBI WGS metagenome assembly ULQS01 (sample SAMEA4835662, study PRJEB28245) | human gut metagenome | biome: gut microbiome; material: fecal sample | place: Denmark | collected 2008 | reverse complement strand
CAGGCGCGGAAGCGGTCGGTGTGGCCAATGATCCAGTTGGTCATAAAGCCGCCGTAGGAGCCGCCGGTTTCGAAGAGGTTATCTGCGTCCATCTCGGGATACTTTGCAAGCGCCGCGTCGCAGAACGCCATCAGATCATCGAAGTCGACCGTGCCGTACTTGCCGCGGATATCCATGAACGCGCCGCGGCCGTCGGAGCCGGTGGGATTGCAGAAGATGACGAAATAGCCACGGCTCGCCCAGTACTGCATCTCGTGATAGAACACGGGACCGTAGACGGTCTTGGGACCGCCGTGAATATCGAAGATGACGGGGTACTTTTTGCCCGCTTCGAAGTCCATCGGCTTTAGGATAAAGCCGTGCACCTCGTGGTCGCCCGCGGTGAGGTTGAGGGGGTCAGGCTGGGCAACGTATTTGCCGCGCAGCATTGCGTCGTTGAAGTGCGTGACGCGGCGGCCTTCTTCATTATAAAGCTCCTGCGGCTTCATATCCCAGAGCGCGCAGAGGAGCATTTTGCCGTTTTTGCGGTCAAAGCAGTCGACGCTGCCGTCGCGCACGAGGACGGGGGAGACGGTGCCGTCTTCGAGCTTGTAGAGCCCCGCGCCGTCGAAGCGCGTCGAGATGAAGTACAGCACGTCGCCGTCCATCTTGAACGCCTGACCGCCGCCGTGGCGGACGTCGCAGCCGACGGAAGAACCGATGGCCTCGCCGTAGACGGCGTAGGGCGTGACGGCAAGCGTCTCGTAGTCGAGCTTGTAAAAGTCACAGTCCGTGTTCATGCCGAACTTGCCGTCCGCGGCCATGACGAGCAGGAAGGACTTGCCGAGCGCGTATGTCGCGATGACGAAGTCGGGGCGACTCTTGACGACGAGCTCCTGACGGCGCGAGGCAAGGTCGATGCGGTAAAGGTCCTGACCGCCGAAGTGCGCGGGGCGGGGGACGGAGACGTCGAGAAGACTGAAATAGACGGTCTTCTGATCCTCCGCGAGCTGGACATCGGAGACGTTGAAGCCCGCATCCGTCAGGCGGGTGAGGGACTTTTTCTTCGCATCGTAGTAGAAGAGACTTTCATACGCGCCGCGCGTGTAAGTGCTGCCGTTCCACCACCAGGGTAGCTGAGAGATGACCTCGTAATCCTCGTTTTCCTTTTTGTCGTCAAAGTAGGCTTTCACGAGTTTCCTGTCGCCTTTATAGAGGTCCTCAAAGCCGGGAAAGGTCGAGCCGACGACAAGCAGGTCACCGTTTTTGAGCGGGAAGACCTGCGAGACGGGGATGGGAAACGTGTAGGCAAGATCGGCCTCGCCGCCGTCGAGCGCGATCTTGTAGAAGCGGCTCGTGAGCGACGGTTCCTTTTCCCCCTCACGGTCGCCCGCGAAAAGAACCGTGTTTTCATCCAAGTAGCAGAACGAGGATTCCTTGCCGCCGCCGGTCAGCGCGCGGACGCGGCCGCCTTTTAAAAGATAGAGGCGGGATTCGTAGCAATTTTTTTCTTTTTTCGCCTGACTCACGGTGAAGCAGGCGCTTGTCCCCTCGGGGGAGAATGTCACGTTCGCAAGTGAGCGGACGGCGCAGAAATCGTCAATGGCGATAGGCTTCATGGGAAAACTCCTTTCATCCGTCTGCGCGCAGAGCGGCGCAAAATCACGCAAACATCATACCACAGCGACAAATATATTGCAATCCGCGGCAAAATCCGTCGAAGCGCACAAAAAAACATCTGCGGAAACCGCAGATGTTCACAAAAAATGCCTTGACTTTTCTGTACCCATTTGGTAAAATAAAGCGCTTATAAACGGGAAAGGGCGAGGAAAATTCCCCACCCATTACCGAGAGAATAGCATACCGCGGCAAAAAAAGCAAGATGCAGTTCGCTTTGTTTTACAACAAAGCCGGGTGTGTCGAACTGAATAGAGCCGCCGCAATACATTCCTTCAAGCGGACAGGGCTTGAAGAAAAGAAAGGCGTGAAGAGCAAAATGGCCAAAGACAAGATGTATGGCAAAACCCTTCGCAAGAATTTCGCCCGACACGAGGAGATCGTGGAGATGCCGAACCTGCTGGCGCTTCAGAAGAAGTCCTACCAGTGGTTCCTCGATACGGGTCTGCGCGAAGTCTTTTCCGACGTCGCCTCGATCTCGAACTACGCGGGCAACCTGGAGCTGAGCTTCATCGACTACAAGATGGACGAAGCGCCCAAGTACGACGTGCTCGAGTGCAAGGCGCGCGACGCGACGTATGCCGCCCCCCTGAAGGTGAGTGTGCGCCTCTACAACAAGGAGACCGGCGAGATCAAGGAGCAGGAGATCTTCATGGGCGACTTCCCGCTCATGACCGAGTCCGGCACGTTCGTCATCAACGGCGCCGAGCGCGTGGTGGTTTCCCAGCTCGTCCGTTCCCCCGGCATTTACTACGGCAAGGAGATCGACCTCAAGACCGACCTCCCGCTGCTGACGTCCACCGTCATCCCGTACCGCGGCGCATGGCTCGAATACGAGACCGACGCCAATGAGATGTTCTGGGTGCGCATCGACAAAAACCGCAAGATCCCCATCACCGAGCTGGTGCGCGCCATCGGCTTCAAGACCGACGCCGAGATCCTTGAGCTGTTCGGCGATGACGACCGCGTGGCTGTCACGCTCGAAAAAGACGCCTGCAAGACCTATGAAGAGGCGATGCTCGAGATCTACCGCAAGCTGCGCCCGGGCGAGCCGCCCACGGTCGAAGCCTGCGAGACCCTCATCAACAACCTCTTCTTCGACCCGCGCCGCTATGACCTGTCCATGGTCGGCCGCTACAAGTACAACAAGAAGCTCTCCCTGTGGGCGCGTATCCGCGGGCAGAAGCTTTCCTTCCCCGTTGCCGACCCGCGCACGGGCGAGATCCTCTTCGACGCAGGCCACATCGTCACCGACGAGGAAGCGCGCGAGATGGATGCCATCGGCGTCAACGATGTGACCATCGAGGTCGATGGCCGTACGATGCGCGTGTTCTCCAACCACATGGTCGATCTTGACCGCTTTGTCGACTTTGACCCCGTGGCCGAGTGCGGCATCAAAGAGCGCGTGCGCGAGAGCGTGCTCAAGGAGCTGCTCGAGCAGTACAGCGGCGAGGAGCTCAAGGAAGCTATCCGCGACAACGCCGACCGCCTCGTCCCCAAGCACATTCTGGTCGACGATATCCTCGCCTCCATCAACTACATGAACGCGCTGGCGCACGGCATCGTCTATAAGGACGATATCGACCACCTCGGCAACCGCCGTCTGCGCTGCGTGGGCGAGCTGCTGCAGAATCAGTTCCGCATCGGTTTTTCCCGTATGGAGCGCGTTATTCGCGAGCGCATGACGATCCAGGATTTCGACATCGTCACCCCGCAGAGCCTCATCAACATCCGCCCCGTCACCGCGGCGATCAAGGAGTTCTTCGGATCGAGCCCTCTGTCCCAGTTCATGGACCAGACGAACCCGCTCGCCGAGCTGACGCACAAGCGCCGTCTGTCCGCTCTGGGCCCTGGCGGCCTTTCCCGCGAGCGCGCGAACATGGAAGTGCGAGACGTGCACTACAGCCACTATGGCCGTATGTGCCCGATCGAGACGCCGGAAGGTCCGAACATCGGCCTGATCTCCTACCTCGCGACCTACGCCCGCATCAATGAGTACGGCTTTATCGAAGCGCCGTTCCGCAAGGTCGACCACGAGACCTGCCGCGTGACCGACGAGATCGAATACATGACCGCAGACGTCGAGGACCAGTACATCGTCGGTCAGGCTGCCGAGCCTGTCGATGAAAACGGCTGTCTCGTCAACCAGCGTATCACCTGCCGCCACCGCGACGAGATCGTCGAGGTCGACCGTGACCGCGTCGACTATATCGATATCTCCCCGCGTATGATGGTCTCCATCGCGACGGCGATGATCCCGTTCCTGCCGAACGACGACGCGAACCGCGCCCTGATGGGCGCGAACATGCAGCGCCAGGCCGTTCCTCTGCTCCGCCCCGAGGCGCCGATCGTCGGCACCGGTATGGAGCATAAGATCTGCATGGACTCCGAGGTCGTCATCCTCGCCGAGGGCGACGGCATCGTCACCAAGATGGACGCGCGCGCCATCACTGTCGCCTACGACAACGGTGAGACGAAGGAATACAAGCTCACGAAGTTCCTGCGCTCCAACCACGGCACGTGCATCAACCAGCATCCGATCGTCGACGTCGGCGAGCGCGTGCATGGCCGCCGTCAGAACGAGCAGGGCGTGTGGGAGGATCCCACGGTGCTTGCCGACGGCCCCGCGACCGATCAGGGCGAGATCGCTCTGGGCCGCAACATCCTCGTCGGCTTCATGACCTGGGAAGGCTACAACTACGAAGACGCCGTTCTTCTGAACGAGCGCCTTGTCCGCGAGGACTATTACACCTCCATCCACCTCGAAGAGTACGAGCTTGACGCACGCGACACCAAGCTCGGCCCCGAAGAGATCACCCGCGACATCCCCAACGTCGGCGAAGACGCGCTCAAAGATCTCGACGAGCGCGGCATCATCCGCATCGGCGCGGAGGTCCACGCCGGCGACATCCTCGTCGGTAAGGTCACGCCCAAGGGCGAGACCGACCTGACCGCGGAAGAGCGCCTGCTGCGCGCCATCTTCGGCGAAAAGGCGCGCGAAGTGCGCGACACCTCCCTTAAGGTGCCCCACGGCGAGAGTGGTATCGTCGTCGACGCCAAGGTCTTCTCCCGCGAGGCGGGCGACGAGCTCGGCCCCGGCGTGAACATGGTCGTGCGCGTTTACATCGCGCAGCGCCGCAAGATCCAGCCGGGCGACAAAATGGCAGGCCGTCACGGCAACAAGGGCGTTGTCTCCCGCATCCTGCCGCAGGAGGATATGCCCTTCATGCCCGACGGTACGCCGCTCGATATCGTGCTGAACCCGCTGGGCGTTCCGTCCCGTATGAACATCGGTCAGGTGCTCGAGGTCCATTTGGGCTATGCGGCCAAGACCCTCGGCTACAAGGTCGCAACGCCGATCTTCGACGGCGCGAGCTACGAGGATATCCGCGAGGAGCTCATCAAGGCGGGTCTCGACCCCGAGGGCAAGAGCTGGCTGTACGACGGCCGCACCGGCGAGCGCTTCGACAACAAGGTCACCGTCGGTTATGTGTACTTCCTCAAGCTGCACCACCTCGTCGACGATAAGATCCACGCCCGTTCCACCGGCCCGTACTCCCTTGTCACGCAGCAGCCGCTCGGCGGTAAGGCACAGTTCGGCGGCCAGCGCTTCGGCGAAATGGAAGTTTGGGCCCTCGAGGCTTATGGCGCAGCTTACACCCTGCAGGAGATCCTCACGGTCAAGTCCGACGACGTGACCGGCCGTGTGCGCACCTACGAGTCCATCGTCAAGGGCCACAACATCCCGCAGCCCGGCGTGCCCGAGTCGTTCAAGGTTCTCGTCAAGGAGCTCCAGGCCCTGTGCCTCGATGTTCAGGTCCTCGACCGCGACGGCAACCAGATCGAGCTCAAGGAAGACGAAGACGCGATGGATACGTTCAACCTCGCCCGCATGGACGCCGAGGATGAGCGCCACCGCAGCAACCCCTTCGCCGATGAAGCCGAGCTCGAGGACGCAGGCTTTGAATATGTCGCTGATGATGAAGTCAACGCCGACTTTGCCGGCGACGATCAGGAAGACTGAGAAAAGGAGGAGCATATAGAAAATGAGTTACGCAACGTTTGACGCCATTAAAATCGGAATCGCTTCTCCGGAGATGATCCGTGAATGGTCTTACGGCGAGGTCAAAAAGCCCGAGACCATCAACTACCGCACCCTCAAGCCCGAGCGCGACGGCCTGTTCTGCGAGCGCATCTTTGGCCCCACGAAGGACTGGGAGTGCCACTGCGGCAAGTATAAGAAGATCCGCTACAAGGGCAAGATCTGCGACCGCTGCGGCGTGGAAGTCACGCGCGCCAAGGTCCGCCGCGAGCGCATGGGCCACATCGAGCTCGCCACGCCCGTTTCCCACATCTGGTATTTCAAGGGCATTCCGTCCCGCATGGGCCTGCTGCTCGACATCAGCCCCCGCATCCTGGAAAAGGTGCTGTATTTCGCCGCTTATATCGTCACCGATCCCGGTGAGACCCCGCTGATGCGCAACCAGATCCTCTCGGAGAAGGAATACCGCGATATGCGCGAGAAGTATGAAGACGATTTCGACGCCGGTATGGGCGCCGAGGCCGTCAAGAAGCTCCTCCAGCAGATCGACCTCGAATCCTTGTCCGAGCAGCTCCACGCCGAACTCAAGAGCGCGAGCGGCCAGAAGAAGGCCCGTATCGTCAAGCGCCTTGAGGTCGTGGATGCGTTCCGCATCTCCGGCAACAAGCCCGAGTGGATGATCATCGACGTGCTGCCCGTCATCCCGCCCGAGATCCGCCCGATGGTCCAGCTCGACGGCGGCCGCTTCGCGACCTCCGACTTAAACGACCTCTACCGCCGCGTCATCAACCGCAACAACCGCTTGAAGCGCCTCATTCAGCTCAACGCGCCCGACATCATCGTGCGCAACGAGAAGCGCATGCTGCAGGAAGCGGTCGACGCGCTGATCGACAACGGCCGCCGCGGCCGCGCCGTCACCGGTGCGAATAACCGCGCACTCAAGTCCCTTTCCGACATGCTCAAGGGTAAGCAGGGCCGCTTCCGTCAGAACCTGCTCGGCAAGCGTGTCGACTACTCCGGCCGCAGCGTTATTTGCGTCGGCCCTGAGCTGAAGATCTACCAGTGCGGTGTGCCGAAGGAAATGGCACTCGAGCTGTTCCGCCCCTTCATTATGAAGAAGCTCGTCGAGGACGGCGCCGCCAACAACATCAAGTCCGCCAAGAAGATGGTCGATAAGGGCCGCACCGAGGTCTGGGACGCGCTCGACGTCGTCATCAAGGATCACCCCGTCATGCTCAACCGCGCGCCGACGCTCCACCGTCTCGGTATTCAGGCGTTCGAGCCGGTGCTGGTCGAGGGCCGCGCCCTCAAGCTCCACCCGCTGAACTGCACGGCATTCAACGCGGACTTCGACGGCGACCAGATGGCTATTCACGTGCCCCTGTCTGCCGAGGCGCAGGCCGAGGCCCGTATCCTGATGCTCTCTGCCAACAACCTGCTGCGTCCTCAGGACGGCGGCCCTGTCACGGTGCCGACGCAGGATATGGTTTTGGGTTCCTACTACCTCACGTTCGAGCGCTTTGAAAACGGCGTTTCCCAGATGGATAACGACGAGTTCTGGCCGCAGGACATTGACTTTGCCCTTGCCGGCAAGCGCTACGACGAGCTGACCGACGAAGAGAAGGCCAGCGTGAATCTGCACGTTTACCGCGACGAGGACGAGGCCATGCTCGCCTACAACGACCACCTCATCGGTATCCACCAGCCCATCCTTGTCCGCACGGTCAAGCAGATGCCGGACGGCACCATGGGCAGCAAGGTCGTGCGCGTTACCATCGGCCGCATCATCTTCAACCGCAACATCCCGCAGGACCTTGGCTTTGTGAGGCGCGTGGATGAAAACGGCGAGCCGACCGAAAACTACTTCGACTACGAGATCACCGAGGTCTGCGGCAAGAAGCTGCTCGGCAAGATCGTCGACCGTACGATCAAGCTGCACAACTTCACCATCGCGGCCGAAGTGCTCGATAACATCAAGGCCACGGGCTACAAGTTCTCCACCCGTGCGGCCATCAGTATCTCCGTTGCGGATATGACCATTCCGCCGGCAAAGTACACCCTCATTGCCGAGACCGAGCAGCGCGTCGTCGACATTGAAGACCAGTTCAAGATGGGCTTCATGACCGAGGATGAGCGCTACCGCGCCGTCGTCAAGGAGTGGGAAAAGACCACCGCGGACGTCACCGACGCCCTGCAGAAGAACATGGACCGCTACAACCCCATCTTCATGATGGCGGACTCCGGCGCCCGTGGTTCGATGAAGCAGATCCGTCAGCTGACCGGTATGCGCGGCCTGATGGCCAACACCGCCGGTAAGACGATCGAGATCCCGGTCAAGGCAAACTTCCGCGAAGGTCTGTCCGTCCTTGAATACTTCACCTCCTCCCGAGGCGCCCGTAAGGGCCTTGCCGATACGGCTCTTCGTACGGCAGACTCCGGTTACCTGACCCGCCGAATGGTCGACGTCTGCCAGGATGTCATCATCCGCTCCGACGACTGCGGCGCGACCCGCGGCATCACGATCAGCGAGATCAGCGAGAACGGCCAGGTCATCGAAAAGTTCTCCGAGCGCGTCAACGGCCGCTATCCGGTCCACGACGTGATGAAGCCCGGCACGGACGAGGTCCTCATTTCCAAGGATCACATGATGACCCCCGAGGATGCCGACCTCATGGAGAAGTTCGATATCCACTCCGTCGAGATCCGCACGGTGCTTACGTGCAAGGCCCACAGCGGCGTTTGCGCGAAGTGCTACGGCATGAACCTTGCCACGAGCAAGCCCGTCGGCCCCGGCGAGGCGGTCGGTATCATCGCGGCCCAGTCCATCGGCGAGCCCGGTACGCAGCTGACGATGCGAACCTTCCACACCGGCGGCGTTGCGGGCGGCGATATCACCCAGGGTCTTCCGCGAGTCGAGGAACTGTTTGAGGCGCGCCGTCCCAAGAAGATGGCGACCCTCGCCGAGATCGGCGGTAAGGTCCGCTTCGAAGAGGCGACCAAGGGCAGCCTGCTCAACATCATCGTCACCGCGGACGACGGCGACAACCGCATCTACGCGGTGCCGCACACCGGCCTTCGCGTGAACGACGGCGACGTCATCGCCAAAGGCACGCAGCTGCAGGACGGCGCGCTGTCCCCGCACGATATCCTGCGTATCCGCGGCACGTCCGCCGTTCATGACTACCTCATTCAGGAAGTTTTGAAGGTTTACCGTCAGCAGGGCGTTGACATCAACGATAAGCATATCGAGGTCATCGTCCGTCAGATGATGCGCAAGGTGCGCGTCGAGGAGTCCGGTGACACGAATCTGCTCTCCGGCTCCATGGTTGATCTGCTTGAGTATGAGGATGCCAACGAGGAGATCCGCGCGCGCAATGCTGCGGGCGAGGTCAACGCCGAGACCGGCGAGCCGCTGCAGGAAGCCATTGCCACGCAGCTGCTCATGGGTATCACGAAGGCCTCTCTTGCGACCGACAGCTGGATGTCCGCCGCGTCCTTCCAGGAGACCACAAAGGTCCTGACTGAAGCCGCCATCAAGGGTAAGGTCGACCACCTTGTTGGTCTGAAGGAGAACGTCATCATCGGTAAGCTCATCCCCGCCGGTGCAGGCTTGAACGCCTACCGCGAGTTTGCTGAGGAGATCGTTCCCGAGCCTGAGAAGCCCGAGGAAGAGCCGCACGAGCCGCGCATCATCACGAATGCCGTCGAAGTGTGAGTTAGGACCTCACGTATTGAATAGGTAAAAAGAGACGCGGAAAATTCCGCGTCTCTTTTTTGCCATTTTGGCGGAAAAAGGGAGAGTTTGACAGCCTCTTTTCAAAAGTTTGACGCGCCGGCGCGGAACGTACAAAAAAATTCGGGAAAAGCCCGTCGTTTCAGCGATTATTTTGTGTAGACAGCCATAAAAAACGCTTGACGGCTTGTGTGCCTCATGGTATAATTTCAACTTGCGTGGGTATGTCCCACGGAATTTGTCATACCGTCAGGAGGGACCTGCCGTGACGCCGGATTTGTCCACTTGCCGCAAGGTAGCGGGCATCAAGCAGACGATGCGTGCACTGCGGGAACACCGCGCGGAAAAGCTGTATATCGCCTGCGATGCAGATCCAGCCGTGCTTGCGCCGATCGAAGCGCTCGCACGCGAAGAGAACATCGAGATCGACGATCGCGCCACGATGGCGCAGCTTGGCCACAGCGCGGGCATCGCTGTTGGTGCGGCGGTGATCGCCGTTCTGAGAAATTAAGGTTTTTTCGGGATATTTTACCGATATCCTGTAAAAAATATATATCACATCATTTCAGGAAAGGAGAAACAAGAATGCCTACTTTTAACCAGTTGGTTCGCAAGGGCAGACAGCAGTCGACTTACAAGTCCAACTCCCCGGCTCTGCAGTATGGTCTTAACACGCTGAAGAACAAGGAGACCGACCTCGCCTCTCCCCAGAAGCGTGGCGTTTGCACCGCAGTTCGTACTGCGACCCCGAAGAAGCCGAACTCCGCTCTTCGTAAGATCGCCCGTGTCCGCCTCACCAATGGCTATGAGGTCACCGCTTACATCCCCGGCGTCGGTCATTCCCTGCAGGAGCACTCTGTGGTCATGATCCGCGGCGGCCGTGTGAAGGACCTCCCTGGTGTGCGTTACCACATCATCCGCGGCACTCTGGACGCTCAGGGCGTGCAGGGCCGTATGCAGTCCCGTTCCAAGTACGGCGCCAAGCGCCCGAAGCAGAAGTAAGGCTGCGACCTTGAAATGAGCTTTGCCGAAAAGGTTTGATATATATTTTTGTGTCATTCACCTCTTTGGCAGGCCGGAACACGATGGGGGAGAGCCCCATTCGCGAGTACCTATGATTTCTAAATTATAAGAAGGAGGGAAGCAAAGTGCCCAGAAGAGGTAATGTTCCCAAGAGAGAAGTTCTGCCCGATCCTATGTACAACAGCGTCCTGGTGACCAAGCTCGTCAACAGCGTGATGCTCGACGGCAAGAAGGGCGTCGCCCAGAAGGTCGTCTACAGCGCGTTCGACATGATCAAGGACAAGACCGGCAACGAGCCTCTCGATGTTTTCAACCAGGCCATGGAGAATATCATGCCCAGCCTGGAGACCAAGTCCCGCCGCGTCGGCGGTGCCACCTATCAGGTGCCGATGGAGGTCCGTCCCGCCCGTCGTCAGACCCTCGGTCTGCGTTGGCTGACGGCCTATGCCCGCGCCCGTGGTGAGCGCACCATGGCCGAGCGCCTGGCTGGCGAGATCATGGATGCTGCCAACAACAGCGGCAGCGCCGTGAAGAAACGCGAAGATACCCACAAGATGGCCGAATCCAACAAGGCATTCGCCCACTTCCGCTGGTAACGGAGGAACGAGAGAATTATGGCAAGAAAAGTCTCTCTGGAAAACACCAGAAATATCGGCATCATGGCCCATATCGACGCTGGCAAGACCACGACTACCGAGCGTATTCTGTACTACACCGGCGTCAACTACAAGATCGGCGAGACCCACGACGGTACCGCCACGATGGACTGGATGGCTCAGGAACAGGAGCGTGGTATCACCATCACCTCCGCTGCCACCACCTGCTACTGGAAGGGCAGCAAGAATCAGTTCCCGCAGACGCGCTTGAACATCATCGACACCCCGGGCCACGTCGACTTCACCGTTGAGGTCGAGCGCTCCCTGCGCGTTCTGGACGGCTCTGTGACCGTTCTCTGCGCCAAGGGCGGCGTTGAGCCCCAGTCTGAGACTGTGTGGCGTCAGGCCGATAACTACAAGGTCCCCCGCATGATCTACGTCAACAAGATGGATATCATGGGCGCGGACTTCTACAACGTTCTGCACATGATCCATGACCGTCTCAAGTGCAACGCTGTCCCCATCCAGCTGCCGATCGGCTCTGAAGACACTTTCAAGGGCATCATCGACCTGGTGGAGATGGACGCTGATATCTACTACGACGAGCTCGGCAAGGACATGCGCGTCGAGGAGATCCCCGAGGACATGCTCGAGCTCGCTCAGGAGTATCGCACCAAGCTCATTGACGCTTGCGCTGACCTGAACGACGAGATCATGGAGCTGGCGCTCGAAGAGAAGCCCGTTCCTCAGGACCTCATCCGCAAGACCATCCGTCAGGCCACCATCGACAATAAGATGGTTCCTGTCACCTGCGGTACCTCTTACAAGAACAAGGGCGTTCAGAAGCTGCTGGACGCGATCGTCGACTACATGCCGTCCCCCGTGGATATCCCCGCGATCGACGGTGTGAACCCCGATACCGGTGAGGAAGATGTCCGTCACGCGGACGATAACGCTCCGTTCTCCGGTCTCGCGTTCAAGATCGCGACCGACCCGTTCGTCGGCCGTCTGTCCTTCGTTCGCGTGTACTCCGGTATTCTGAATACCGGTACCGCCGTTCTCAACTCCACCAAGCATCAGAGAGAGCGCATCGGCCGCATCCTGCAGATGCACGCCAACCACCGCGAGGATATCGAGTGCTGCTACGCCGGCGACATCTGCGCCGTCATCGGCCTCAAGAACACCACCACCGGTGATACGCTCTGCGATGAAAAGGCTCCGATCATCCTGGAGTCCATGGAATTCCCCGAGCCCGTGATCCGCGTCGCCATCGAGCCCAAGACCAAGGCCGGTCAGGAGAAGATGGGCATCGCGCTGATGAAGCTGGCTGAGGAAGACCCGACCTTCAAGACCTACACCGATGAAGAGACCGGTCAGACCATCATCGCCGGTATGGGTGAGCTCCATCTGGAGATCATTGTCGACCGCCTGCTCCGTGAGTACAAGGTCGAGGCGAATGTCGGCGCTCCTCAGGTCGCCTACAAGGAGACCATCACCAAGGCTGTCGATCAGGATACCAAGTACGCCCGTCAGAGCGGTGGTAAGGGTCAGTACGGTCACGTCAAGATCCATGTCGAGCCCAACGAGTCCGGCAAGGGTTACGAGTTTGTCAACGCCCTCGTCGGCGGCGCGATCCCCAAGGAATACGTTCCCGCGATCGATGCCGGTATTCAGGGCGCCATGCTCTCCGGTGTTCTCGCCGGTTACCCGGTCGTCGACGTCAAGGTCACGCTGTACGATGGTTCTTATCACGAGGTCGACTCCTCTGAAATGGCGTTCAAGATCGCCGGCTCCATGGCCTTCAAGGAGGCCTGCCAGAAGGCTGGCCCGACGCTGCTCGAGCCGATCATGAAGGTCTGCGTCATCGTCCCCGACGAGTACATGGGCGACGTGATCGGCGACCTCAACTCCCGCCGTGGTCAGATCCAGGGCTTCGAGGCCCGCAGCGGCGCGCAGCAGATCGACGCTTTCGTTCCTCTGGCTGAGATGTTCGGCTACGCGACTGACCTCCGCTCCTGCACGCAGGGCCGTGGCCAGTACACGATGGAGCCCGCGCATTATATCGAGATCCCGAAGAACATTCAGGAGAAGATCATCAACCAGCGCACGAACCGCGCCTGATAAAAAGGTATTGCAAAATACCGCGTTTTACGGTAAAATACCGGTGTATGTAAATGACACCGGCAAACAACGAAATTTTTTCATAGGAGGATCACTCTAATGGCTAAGCAGAAATTCGAGCGTACCAAGCCCCACGTAAACATTGGTACCATCGGTCATATCGACCATGGTAAGACCACCCTGACCGCCGCGATCACCAAGTTCCTCGCCATGCAGGGCGGTGCTGACTACACCGATTACAGCTCCATCGATAAGGCTCCGGAAGAGCGCGAGCGTGGTATCACCATCAACACCGCTCACGTTGAGTACCAGACCTTCGACCGCGTTGGCCACAACTACAAGACCGGCGAGGACAACGCCCAGATTCAGGGCCGTCACTATGCCCACGTCGACTGCCCGGGCCACGCCGACTATATCAAGAACATGATCACTGGCGCTGCTCAGATGGACGGTGCTATCCTGGTCATCGCCGCTTCCGACGGCCCCATGGCCCAGACTCGTGAGCACCTGCTGCTCGCCCGTCAGGTCAACGTGCCTTCCGTTCTCGTTTTCCTGAACAAGTGCGACCAGGTCGACGATGAAGAGCTGCTCGAGCTCGTCGAGATGGAAGTCCGCGAGATGCTCGACTTCTACAGCTTCCCCGGCGACGAGACCCCGATCATCCGCGGCAGCGCTCTGAACGCCCTGATCTCCGAGTCCAAGGACATCGACGCTCCCGAGTACAAGTGCATGCACGAGCTCATGGACGCTGTTGATACCTGGATCCCCACGCCCGACCGTAAGGCCGACCAGCCGTTCCTGATGCCCGTTGAGGACGTCTTCACGATCTCCGGTCGTGGTACCGTCGCTACCGGCCGTGTTGAGCGTGGCCAGCTGAAGCTCGGCGAGGAAGTCGAGATCATCGGTCTGACCGACGAGCGTCGCAAGACCGTCGTCACCGGTATCGAAATGTTCCACAAGCTGCTCGACTACGCCGAGGCTGGTGATAACATCGGTACCCTGCTCCGTGGTGTTGCCAAGAACGAGATCGAGCGCGGCCAGGTTCTGTCCAAGCCCGGTTCCATTCACCCCCTCACCAAGTTTGTTGGTCAGGTTTACGTCCTGAACAAGGACGAGGGCGGCCGTCACACCCCGTTCTTCAACAACTATCGTCCTCAGTTCTACTTCCGTACCACCGACGTCACCGGCGTCATCACCCTGCCCGAGGGCACCGAGATGTGCATGCCCGGCGATAACGTCGACATGAAGGTCGAGCTGATCACCCCGATCGCTATCGAGAAGGGTCTCCGCTTCGCTATCCGTGAAGGCGGCCGTACCGTTGGTTCCGGCGTCGTCATCGAGACCGAGGCCTAATTGATCCACTGAGGGTCATCCAAAGACTTCAAAAAGCAGCAGGCCGCAAAGGCCTGCTGCTTTTCTATTATC
>ULQS01012118.1_pt1 | contig 14637 bp, 11 predicted proteins | sample 1954751 | NCBI WGS metagenome assembly ULQS01 (sample SAMEA4835662, study PRJEB28245) | human gut metagenome | biome: gut microbiome; material: fecal sample | place: Denmark | collected 2008 | reverse complement strand
TGCCGTACTTACGGTGGCCACGGCGAACAGATGGCAGTATTCGCTTCTACGGCTAAGGTTAACGGCAAACCGTTGACCGACATCATCGGTACTGACGCTTTGACTAAAGAACAATGGGCAGAAATCCAACAGAAAGTAACTAAAGGCGGTGCAAACATCATCGCATTGCGCGGACGTTCTTCATTCCAAAGCCCGGCTTACGTATCAATCGAAATGATTGGTGCTGCTATGGGCGGCAAGGCTTTCCGTTGGCCGGCAGGTACTTACGTATCAAACGACAAGTACGACCACATCATGATGGCATGGGAAACTTCAATCACTGCCGATGGTTGCCACTGCGCAGAATTGAACGGAACTCCGGAAGAACAAGCTGCTTTGGATAAGAGCTACGCTCACCTCTGCGAATTGCGTGACGAAGTTATCGCTATGGGCGTTCTTCCTCCGGTATCAGAATGGAATGCTTTGAACCCGAACATTAAATAATCTTACATAAGATTACCATTTAAGTGTAATATAAGGGATAGTTAGTGTATCTAAATATCATAAACTATCATACTTATATTACACTTATACTATAAAGCCTCAAATCATATTATGATGAAAAAACAATTCCAATATCTTCAGCCATGTGTATCATCACACAGCCATCTATGAAAACAAAAGCATTTTATTACACAGGTTTATTACTTTTAATAATATGTGGATGTACCTCAACCTCATATAAGCAACAATCCATTTCCGCAGAACAAACAGTACAAGTAGATTTCAACCAAACTTCAAATACGTTATATATTTCCGATATCACATCTTCTGTACAAAACATCTCCTTAAAGCTCCCCAAAGAACAGTTCATAGGAGAAGCCGGACAAGCATTTATCGATAATTCTAATATTTTCATATTAGACCGAAAACAAAAGAAAATATTCTGCTTTAACGACAAAGGGACGCTACTATATCTTTTGGATAAACGAGGAGAAGGACCGGAGGAATATATAGATATAAATCACTTTTGGATACGACAAGACTATATTTACATAGCAGACAACAAAAGCCTAAAAATAAACATCTATACTTTCGATGGGCAATACGTACAAACCATCAAACACGGGAAAATCAGTTCGGATATTGTTATGGATACTGACAGTACCCTGCTTTGCTTTACATCCTATTATGTGCATAACAATCCCAACGGATTATGGAAAATGAACACAGAGGGAAAGCTTACCTCGAACATACTCAATAATGAGACCAAATATCCCATTCTATCTATGCCGTGGCGCAACTTCTATCTGCATGGAGACCATTCTATTGGCTTATTCTCACCGCAAGAGAACTGTTTTTATACTTACCGAAATGATTCACTGTATGCTGATATCTTACTGGATATCAAACAGAAGACAGCCCGTTCTTTTCCGGGGATTGCCACTTGCGTAGATGTACAAGAAGGGTATTTTTTCCCGATATGGTTCATCTACGGGAAACGTTATCTGCTGTCTGTATGGGGATATTACGACAAACCAGAAGCATTCTATTTGCTTTACTCACAAACAGACAACAATCTGAAGATATTCAAGGAACTGTCCGTCAATACTAATTCAACTTACTCAATAGGCATACCCATATCTTCAAATCTGTATAATTGTCTCGTCACTTGGACTCCTGACAAGAATGAAAACAGTAATGAATCAACTCTCTGCATTTATCATTTGAAAGAATAAAGTATCTGAAAAAAACGACCAACAATATATTGTCATTTTAAGCGGTCGAAAAATTACCACCATCAAGTGGCACTTCTAACTTGATGGTGGCAATTTTTACATCTTTCTTCTATTTCAACGACTCAAATAAAAGCAAGAAGTACAGAAATAGTTCCGCAGATACTTTAGCTTCCCTACCCAACCGTATAGTTTCTTAGGGGTGAACCCAAATTTCCGCTTATAATGCGGGTTGATGAACCAATAAATCTTGTCGATAACTTCACTGCCTGTCTGCCTCATCATCCGCTCAAACTGTTCGATGGAAACACCGCAAGACTTTATGCTTAACAGTTCACGTACACAAGAGTCGTCTTCTTTCCCCATCCTTAACAACAGTTTATATAGCGGCGCGGGCAGTAAGTGAATATAGGGCAGATGCGAAAGGATACGGTTCCGGCAGATTTGCTGATGTCCGCCGAAGGGCATTTGCCAAGCAGGGAAGCCCCAAAAGATAATGCCACCGTCGTTCAACAGACTCTTGGCTTTAGTTATAACGGCGAGTTTCTCCCCCCCCCGGAATATGTTCTATAACATCATGTATTACAATTAGTTCGAACTTTCCAATGTCTTCTGAAACATCAGTAATGTCCGAACAGATAAAAGTCCCTTTTGCTTTCTTCCGTGCAAAAAACTCCACCGCCTGCTCTATTCTGGTTTTCACAATATCAATGCCGGTTACTTCGCATCCCGCCTCAGCAAACGGAAGCAAGTTTCCTCCTTCTCCACAGCCTAATTCCAAGACCTTCATTCCCGGATATAAACGGATAAACTTCCCGAGATAACCGATGTAGAAATCGCGGGAAGTTACGGCAAGGTCATTAAAATAGGCGTACCTGTCTAAATGCCTTTGTTGCATACTATAACTTTTTTCCTGAATCTATTTTATAGGTCATAGATACACAGTTTTCATTTACATTGGCTTAAAGCCTGCCTAAATTTGCCCTCAGGAACATGAAAAACTATCCGATTCATGCTGGCTCATTTGCCGATGTTGAATTTATAGCCCACGGAGAGCGACAGCGTATGATAATTCGCTGAAATATTATCCAACTCAGATTCTTTTCCCAACGAGAGGTCGTAACCTGCTTTCATTACCACTTTATTAACTTCTACTCCCACATTGCTCGACACACCCCAATCGAAATTCTTGTCGTAAGTATACCGTTCCTTGAAAATATCTTCGTTCGTACGGTTGGTTCCGTCTACATAGCCTGTCCCCGCAACGATCTCGGTCCAGTCTCCGTTTTCGCTGTCATACCACGCAAACATTCTGCTGCGCGTGGTGCTCGTTCCCACACATCCGCCTATATACATACCGCCTGCCCAGAAGAGCGAAGTTTTCTCTCCTACCTGCCAAGTCAATTTAGCCATGATAGGCACTTGCAGCAGATGTCTTTTCACCGTGACGTTTTCCATCCACCGCGCACTGGCGTTAGAGTAAGCCGGAGTAATATCCGAGAATCCTTTTTGCATGTAATATAAGCCTGTCTGAAAACTAAACACGCGCGAAACGGGAAACTCTACCGCCGCTCCTACCTTGACAGTTGGTTTCCATTTATTATCGACTAAGTTGGTACGCATGTTCGCCCCTATCCCTACTTCGGGAGTAACAGACACTTGCGCATTTGCCGAAGCAAATAATCCTGCAAATGCAAGCACAAATAACAATTTCCGTTGCATAATAATCTTCATACTTTATTGGTGTTCCTATTTTATACTACCTGTATAATCATCAGTTCTTTAATACCTACTCAATCTTGTCAAGTTCTATCACCGCTATTTTTTCTTTATCCGGACTTGCTTCATTCTGTATAAGCGTTATATGGTTTTTGGTATAACTTTTAATCAGCCACGGAGAACCTGCCAAATATTGCGCAGTGCTATTGAAGGTAATATATTTCCCTTCTATCGTGTAAGTAACATCTATCGGATTATAATTTTCCCAAATAACTTTACCTTTCTCCGTACTAATAAATTGCATACCGACAGCCATATCAGGATATGCCCAAGCATCACAGTGTCCTCTTCCTCTCCAAGATGTTTGATACAAGTCTTGCGGAGTCAAACTATCTGTTTGTAACTCATCATCATTACTACAACTTATAAGAATAATGTTACAAAGAATAAGTAGTAATACCGAATAAAAGCGTGTTTTCTGTTTATACATAATATACTGTGTTAATAACTAATTTCAAGTATCATTATTTCAATCAAATGCAAGCGTTACAGTTTTCCCTTGCTGTATTTGCATAGATATCAAACTTGCAAAACATTTTTAAAAATACCTCTTCTCTTTTCTCTATATCAACAACTCAAATAAAAGCAAGAAGTACAAAAATAATTCCGCACATACTTTACCTTAAATGGTGAGTCCAAATTTCCGCTTGACTACCTTATTGTTTACCCCTGACTTCATCACTAAAAACACATCTTCTATAAATATTTATAAATACAGATAGGCTTTTAAGCAACGAAATCAGGAGTGCATTTTTTATTGAAATATCTCTAAGACCTTATTCTTCCTTACTATCAAAGTCAGGGCTATTGCTATTATTGCAGACAATTTCCAGTCTATAAAATGATTACCTATATACCAAAAAAGCATCAACACTGTAGTATCTACAATAGTATCTATGATTTCGTGCTTTTTCAAATATGCCTTTACTTTCTTGTTAAAGCACAACAAAATTAATGTTATAGGAATCAATGTTAAAAGCAAATTTGTACACGTATCAACAGGAAACGAATAATTATCAGTCATATTGAACAGTCTTTTTTATAACAATTTCCACTGCATAGATTTCTTCATTTATTTTGGTTTCTCTATTCCTAATACATTTTATTAAAAGTCAAAACTCTTTTCATTTTATCTCCATTGTTATAATAACGTTGTAAAACAAACCGATCATCTGTTTGCTCCAAAATCAGATAAATTATAGAGTCGAAATTCACAAGTCGCCCATCAATAGAATAATTAAAATACTCATCTCCATAATCACTAACTAAAATACCTGTTGAATCTGTTAGAAATTGAACAATATAAGTCTCTTCATTAGAAGCCTCATCATCAAGATTATATTCAAGTTCCGTCACCTTCCATACTGTTTGACAAACTATTTCCGACAACAGACGATTGGCATCATCATCCTTACATCCGGAAAGAAATAAAACCACGATAAAGAATACCGAGAATAATAAGCAAATAAATGATTCTTTGTTCCTCATAATGTTTTGTCCAAAAGTCTATAAATACTATTTCTATAATTTTATCTCTGTTTGATTGAGACAAAATTAAGTATGAAGCCCTAAAATTACAAGAAAATCATATAGACTTCATATAGACAAATGGAATAGACAGAAATAAGATAACAAACTAATAACAAACGAGTTACACAAACAGTTATTTAAAGCAATCTATACATCATCTTTCAATACCCCCAAATCCATAAATCAAGGCTCATCTTCTTTGGAGGAATACCCAATGTCGTATAGATTTTGTTTTTGATACGGAACTTTCCCGTAGAGACAGACGATGCGGATATACCTAATAAGACTGCTATTTCTGAAACCGTGAAACGCAGTTTTATCAGGCAGCAAAGCGTGATTTCATTGTCGCTCAATGCCGGTACATCCGTGTGCAGCCGCCGGCAAAACTCGGCATAAATCACATCGGTAAGCTGCCGGAGTTGCTTTAAGTCTTCATCTTTCAAGTAAACGGGGCGGCTGTGTAAAGCAGACAAATAGGGATGTTCCTCCACAAGCCAAGCGGACAGATGTTCTTTTTGCTGTTTCACCGCATAAAGTTCCTCCGTAATCCGCTTTATCTCCGTAGAGTCGTACGACGATACGTCCTGATGCTCTATCCGGTTTTTCAGTTTACCGTTTTCCGTCCGCAACCGGCGGTTTTCATCCTGAAGGGTAGATACCAATTTCTGTTGCTCTTCCAACTGTTCCGCCGTATCGCTGCTTTGAGCGATTTCGGCCTCTAACGCAGCAATGTAATTGGTATTGCGCTTAATCAAGGCTTCGTTTTCATGGAGCGACAGAACCAGCTTATTCAGTTCTTCTTCTTTCCGGCGCAAAGCCTTTTGGCGGCGCAAATGAATATAAATAAACAAAGCCACTAAAAACAGGACAAGGATAACAAACAGCATCAACCAATAAACGACTTTCGCCTTTTCCAATTCCAACCGCTGGTTTTCATTTACCAACTTCTGATACTCATATTTCTCTTTGTAAGCAATAACTTCTTTTACCTTATTTATCTTAGAAACAGAATCTTGGTATAACAACAACGAATCGCAAGATTCTCTCATCAGTTTTTGATATTCAGGATAACAACTTAACTTATATAAGCTATTATAAACACTGCGGCGAGTATAAACATTGTCTGTTTTTAATGCTTTATTCAAATAAATATAAGCAGAATCCAACTCATGTAAATTCAAATAGCTTCTACCAATCATATCTGCCGTTTGAGATGAAAGAGGTAATGATTTCAGCATCGCTAATGCAGTCTGAAAACTACCTTTATTCATATATACTAAAGCTATTTCTTTCCGAATCGAATTATTAAAATCTGGCAAATGTAACTCTAATGCCATTTTTGAACATTGCTCATAACATTTTATGGCTTTATCTAAACTGTCCAACAAACAATAAGAACGTGCAATGTAATGCAATGAAGTCATTTCATAACGCTTACAAGAATCTTTTACAGCATAATGGTAAGCCTGCTTACAAGCATCTATCGAATAAGAGGCAAGCTCACGATAAAGATAAAGCCTCCCTAAACCAGACATAACCAAATATCCCAACTTGTAATCATCTGTTTTCTCTACTTCTGTTTTTGCTTCCAAATAGTATTGTATCGCCTCATCCGCTCGCCCCAAATCATAATTCACCCCGCCCATATAAAGCGCCGACATCGCCTTGCGGCGTGCATCGTCCGTATTCCGGTAATAATCGTACGCAATGCGGATAAGCGAGTCGGAAGGGATGGGCATAAACTGCTTGTAGGCAGCCTGCGTGGTGAGCAGGCACCAAAGGGCATGTTGCTCCTTGCCGGCAGGTACAGGCATGGCTTGCAGGATGTGTAACGCGCTGTCCGGATAATCGAACATCACATTTTCTGCCCGCGTCAGTTCCCGTAAGGCAACTTCGCCGTCTTGTTTCGTGCCGCACCCCGCACAAGAGCATACCAGCACGCTAATAATTCCCCATATCAATCGTTTCATGGCTTCCTACTTTGTCTTGTTCATATTTTGGTTATGGATATCCGCCACCTGCCCATGTAAACGCGGATGGATTCGGGCGTATGCGATACGCCCCTACAAGCCATTTGGCGGGATGCGGACATCACCTTGTGGTTTCAGAGCTGTTCCGATTTTCCGGCTTGGCAGGGGCGAAACCGACCTCCATTTTCCTTCAAAAAACGCTATGGGAAGCGTTGCCTAACCCATGCGGATAAGTTATCCGGTTCTATGGGTAGAACAGACCAACGCTATGGGAAGCGTTTTTCATGCCCCGAAACGGAGCCGGACCAATGCTCAAACAGGCTCTAAACGCGAAGTTAAACAATTTTTCGGAAGACAAAAAAGAGGCTGTCTTTGAGACAGCCCCTTTTTGAAAATTCAAAGCCCTTTTACCACAAAGCCACTTTACCGCCAACGCCCAAATCAAGAGAAGCAGAATCGAATCCCAGAGCCTTGAAAACCTTGCTCATGGTGGGGAGGGTAATAACACATTTACCACTTTCAAGTTTGGAAATCTGAGATTTTTTCACACCGATCTTAGCTCCTAACTCTTCTTGGGTAAGGTGCTGCTTAAGCCGTTCGTCTTTGATAACCTTTCCAATATAATAAGCCTGAGCTTCCTCTTTTATCCGGGCTTCCATTTCATCCCTTTCAGGAGTACCTACTTTCCCCCAAACCTCATCTACCCAATCATCGGCAGGAGTAAATGTCATCTTTACCATAACCTTCAGTTTTTATTATTGAAATATTCCTTTCTTATCGCCTCTGCCCTTTCTATCTCTTTTTTAGGCGTTTTAAAAGCCTTAGCCTCATCGCTCATTATCAACTTTATGTATTTTTCCATCGCTCCTTGATTGCGAGTACAAAGTTACCGCTTTGTTTCCTTACAAGCAAACTTTTGGCGGCAATTCTGATTTGTTACCCGATAATCCACTTACTACCCGGTACGTACGAAATGATTTTGGCAGTAATGAAACAAGATACGAACGTGGCAAACGCTATACACGGTATCGCGCTTACGGTGGGCAGAGCCAAATCGACCTTAAACACGGTTACCCACAGCCCTAACCAGAAGATGTGCATCAGGTACACACCGTAACTCAGCTTCGACATTTCCGTAACCATTTTGGGAGCTTCCTCTGAGCGGATGCACGTAAACAGCAGGAAGGTTCCGGCGGTTACAATCACGCAGTTGATGGTACACATCGCCCAGCCTATCTCGATAACCGGCGTAGAATGTACGACACCGGGCACGGCTTGCACGTAGAACGAGCCGATGGTCCACAACGCTCCCACAACGGTAAGCGCCGTTCCTACCGCCAAGCGTTTAGAGCGGTCCCACTTCAGGTGTACCCGTATGTAATGCGCCAGCACCACGTAGCCCAAATAGCCGGAGAAATACCATAGCGCATGGTATTCGTTCCAAAAACATTCTCCCCACAGTTCCCCAAACCAGCGGTGGAGGTAAGGCATACAGGTAGACAGGGCAAACAGCGCGATAAAGAACAGTTCTTCTTTCGGCGTAGCCTTACGCAGCCACGGCGAGATGACCGGCGTAAACAGGTAAATGCTGATAAGGGGATACATGAACCACAAGTGTCCGGCAAGTGTGGGGAAGTTCAGCAGAATACGCGACAAGTCTCTGGCAGAGGTTTCCGCACTTATCTGCCCCCACAGCAAAGGCAGCGTACTGTACAGTATCATAAACACGATAAAAGGCGGCAGGATGCGCTTAAAACGCCGGCGGTAATACTGCCACGGGGTAACATCTTCTTTCATCGGCACAAGCAAATAGGCGGAAACGATGATGAACAGCGGCACAGACATGCGCGACAGTCCGTCGTAAACAGAAACCCACAGGCGGTCGGCTTCGTTGGCAAGATAAGACTGCGGTCCCGCCATATCCGTCGAGCCGGCGGCTCCGTAAAAATTCTCACTGGCATGAACTACCATTACAAGGAAACAAGCAAACACTCGCAAGTAATCTAAGAAAACAATACGCTTCATTCTTCTTTTCTGTTTTTCGGTTATAAAATGTTGTTTGATGAATATCCGTTTACCGATGTAGGGGCGTATCGCATACGCCCGAAAACATCCGCCCTGCACACTCAGGACGCATACATCAAGTCAAGAAAAATTTTTTGCAGAAACTCAGAGCCTGTCGTTTAAATACAGGCCCTGAATGTTTTTCATGCCGCAAAACTAACAAAGAAGAACAAAGGGAAATAAGAATAACGGTGCAAAAAACAACAAATACGGTTCAGCTTGCCGCTATTGTGCCGTATATTTCTTTCTGAACTCGGTGGGCGAGACACCAAACTGGGTCTGGAAGCATTTGGCAAAATAAGAAGGTGAAGAAAAGCCCACTTGGAAACAGGCTTCACTGCTTGACAAACCTTCTTCCGCCAAAAGCATGGCAGCTTTTTTCAAGCGGATCAGGCGGACGTAATCGTTCGGGGTCATGCCGGCTATGGCTTTCAGCTTGTTGAACAGGCCGGAACGGGATATGCCTGCCTCTTGCGCCAAGATGTCTACGGTAAAATCAGGATCGGTCATCCGTTCTTCCACTATCTTGGCTACCTTTTCCATAAAGGCGGAGTCTAACTTCGAGCACGACATGCCTGCCGGCGAAGCCATCGGTTCCGACTTAAACTCTCTCCTGCTCCGCTCCCTGTTCTTGAACAGGCTGGCTATTTGGGCTTTCAGCACATCGGCAGAGAATGGCTTCTCGATATAAATGTCGGCGCCGCTTTCAAAACCTTCCACGTAATCGTCGGCTGTAGCCTTTGCCGTCAGCATAATTACCGGGATGTGGCTAACCAAAAGGTTTTCTTTTACTTTACGGCAAAGCTGGATACCGCTCATTACGGGCATCATCACATCGCTGATGATTAAGTCGGGCATGATTTTCGGCAACAGTTCCCATGCCTCTTTGCCGTCAGACGCACACGTCACCCGATAATCAGACAACAACGCCTGCAAATAATTCCTCATATCCTGATTATCATCTACCACCAGAATGTGATACCGCCCGGCATCTGCCGCACCGCTGGAAGCAGACGGGGCACTCACTTGGGGCAATGCCTCATCGGGTTTCACTTCCGGCGATTCCGCCATGTCAAAGCGAATAACAAACGTGGTTCCCTTGCCCGGCTCACTCTCTAAGGTCAGTTCGCCTTTCATCATATCTACCAGCTTCTTTACCAAAGAAAGACCGATGCCCGTACCCACGTAATCACTTTTGCGGTTTTCGGCTACCTGATAAAACGGCATGAATATTTTCTCACGGTCTTTTGCCGGAATACCTTGTCCGTCGTCTTTCACGCAAAGCTCTACACGCCTTTCCGGGGTAATCGCCAAGTCAATCCAGATGTGAGAGCCGGTAAACTTCAAGGCATTCGATAACAGATTGCTTACTATTTTGGTAAAAGCCTCCTGATCTACCTTCACGTAACAAGCCTCGTCGGGCATGGTAGTAAGCAGTTCGATCTGTTTTACTTCTGCCGAAAGCTGGAACCGCTGATAAACATTGGCAAGCAATGTCCTGATATCGACTACCGTAAACGCCAAATCCATGCGCCCGGACTCTATCTTCCGGAAATCCATCAGCTGATTGACCAGTGTAAGCAGCCGCTTTCCGTTCCGCTCTATGACTTGCAGTTTCGGCAGTGCGTCTTTTATCGAGCCATCCATCTGCATTACATTTTCAAGAGGAGCCAATATAAGCGTCAGCGGTGTACGGATTTCGTGCATGATATGAGTGAAGAATTCTATCTTGCTTTGGTAAATTTCCTTATCTTTCTCTACGGTCAGTATCGCAATCCGGTTACGATGCTTCCGGTTTATCCGATAAAACACATACACCAGACTACCGATGAAAATCAGAATATAAGAGAAAATCATAGGCATAGACCGCCACCACGGAGGAAGCACCTGAATAGGCAATGCTATCGCATCCTGATTCCACACTCCATCGGAATTCGACGCACTAACCCGAAATACATAATTCCCCGCAGGCAGATTGGTATAAGTTACGCGAGGAGGCAGGTCGGTTTCTGTCCATTCTTTTTCAAATCCCTCCAATTTATACCGATACAGGTTTTTAGACGGATTGGTATAACTTAACGTTACGGCAGTAAAACTGAACATGGAGTGTTCATGGCGCAGGGTCAGACGGTCGGAATAGGTAATCGACGCAGCCAGCGGAGAATGTTCGCTGCCAATCTTAACCGGCTGGTTAAACAACTGGAAATCGGTAAGAATAACGGTTGGAACCTGAATATTATTCCGGATTTTATCGGGATGAAACTCATTGAAACCATTAATGCCTCCTACCATAATCGTACCGTCGGACAGTTGGATTCCTGAATTGGGCAGAAACAGGTTCTCCTGCAAGCCATCGTATTTGTTATACGATTTCGTTTCTCCCGTTGCAACATCATAACAATACAGTCCGTTGTTAGTGGTAAGCCATAAGTGCCCCTTATCGGCAATGATTTTATGAATAACCCGAATGTAAGAAGGTAAATCTATTTTTACAAAGTTTCCGTTCTTATAATCGTATTTCATCAATCCGTTTCCGTAAGTGCCAAACCACAGGCCACCTCTGTCATCTTTACATACCGTAACAATCTGGTCAGTAGCAATCCGGGATTCTTTGTCTGAAAAACGATGAAAATGTTCCCATTTCTCTGCTTTATAATTGAAGCGGAAGATGCCGTTATTCAGCGAGCATACCCATAAATAATCATCCGCGTCCTCTAAGATACACGAAACATCTGCCGACTTAACTTCATAGATACGTTCAAACTTATCGTTCTGCACGTCGTATCTATTCAAGCCCAATGTAGTACCTACCCAAATTTGATTCCGTTTATCTTTATAAAGCGCATATACTTCCGAAGAATAAAGAGAATACGGCGAAGAGGTAGCCTTGTAATTCTTAAATGTTCCGGTTTTCAAATCGAGAATGTCTAACCCGCCCATATACATCCCCACATACAGTTTATCCCCGTCTTGCATCAGCGCATGAATGTTATGATAAGAAGGTACAGACTTACCCGATGCCGAATAATACGATTTAAACGTATTATCCTGCCTGTTCCAGTAGAAAAATCCGGCATCGTCTGTTCCTATCCATAAATTGTCATTATCTGCCTTCGCAAACACGCTCACGATGCGTGCGTTCAACTGCGAGTTTTTCCGGTTATAATGTTTGTAATTGTCTCCGGTGGCAGAAACGTAATTCACGCCTCCAAAATAGGTTCCTATCCACAACGAGCCTTCACGGTCGAAGAACAGTTCATGCAAATAATTGTCATTCAATCCGTCGGGATGCCTGCTATCAACCTTGAGCGAGGTTACTGTCCCGGTATTCGTATCATATTCGGTTAATCCTTCATCGGAAGCAAACAGCAGGACTCCTATACCTTTCTCAACGATTTTACGGACCTGAAGCGGACGGTTGACCCCAAAGGGCTTTACGGCAGACACTAATTGCTTTTTCGATTTATCCAAACGGAAAAGCCCCTCTGTATTGCTGCCCGCCCACAGATTATTCCGCGAATCTTCGAATATCACCCGTATGCTTTTCACCGTATTGGAAGCAATAGGCTGAAACACATCTTTAGAAGGGATGTACCTCCCGATGCCTGCATCTTGTGTGGCGAGCCATATCGTACCGGAGCTGTCTTCCGTAACCGAATAAACGAAATCGGAGATTGACTTGCCGGGCGACACGTACTGATACAATTTCCCCTGCCGCACGTCGAAACGGAAAACGCCTTGTCCGAATGTCGATATCCACAGGTTTCCCTTGCTGTCTTTCGTTACTTGCCTCACGGGAGTGCGAATGCCTTCGCCTGCTTCGGTACGGACATCGAATTCCGAGAAACTTTCCATACAAAGATTAAATACAGACAAACCTTCATCGCTGCCTACATAAAGCTGTTGTTCGTGCTCAAACACGGTATAGATACAAGGCCCTAACGTTTTTACCTGCGAATCTCTCCATACCTGTATCTGATTGCCATCGAAACTGTGCAGTCCGTCAATCGTTCCGAACCACATTCTGCCTTTCGAATCTTGCATAATGCAATAAACCGCATTGACCGACAGACCTTCACTTATCGTATAATATCTGAAATTATTGGCATGACCGTGCAATGACAGCAGACAAAGATTAAATAGGACGAAATATAATATATGAGTAATTCTTAGCATCGTGACGTATGATTAACAACTCTCTCTTTACAAAAATACGAAAAATAGCGCAATCTTGCATCTTTATTGACAAGATTTTAAATTCAAGCCTTCGCGGTTGAATATTTATCAGTCAGTTATTTGGCAGAAGAATCACGTCGTACGATATAGAAATCCAGCTTGCATGTACAAATAATCCCCCGCTCTTACAGAAGGAGAAACTCTTCCGCTGTAAGAAACGGGGAATACAACAGATAAAGTAATTTTATTTCACACGGATAGCAAAACCACCTCCCGGAGCCAAATGTATTTTCAGGCGAGTATTTCCATTAAGCTCAACGGGTACACACCGATAATCTTTACCTGTGCGATGTGCGTTAACTCCGTCTTTATATAAAACTCCTTCATAATTCTTGTTGCCTAAGAAAGAGCAGTCTATCTCAATGTCGCGTGCCTGCCAGTCGGTAAGTCCGCCGATATACCAAACATCTCCTTTACGGCGTGCAGTCACGATGTAATCGCCCATCCGTCCGTCGAGTACACGGGTTTCGTCCCACACGGTAGGAATATCCATGATAAACTGCGCACATTCAGCTTCGCGTGCGTAGTTTTGCGGCGTATCACACAGCATGTTCAGCGGCGATTCCAGCACCACGTACAATGCCAACTGACGGCAGCGTGTTCCCTGACTCATCGGTTCGGAGTTACACGGATAGAAACTTTCTTTCACTGCATTGCGCATTGCTCCTTGCGTATAGTCCATCGGGCCTGCCACCTGACGAATATAAGGCAGGGTTACATCGTATTCTACTTGGTCGACTTCCGCCGTACTCCACTTCATGTTTTCAAGTCCGTGGACGCCCTCGAAATTCAAGATATTCGGATAAGTACGGTTCAGTCCCGAAGGTTTGTACATGCCGTGCAGGTCGAGCAGCAGTTTGTACTTCGCACACATCGCAGCCGCACGGTAGTTAAAGTCTACCATCTCTTGGTCATCGCGGTCCATAAAGTCTACCTTAAAGCCTTTCACCCCCATCTCAGCATAATGGCGGCAAATGTTCTCCATATCGCGTTCGAAAGCATAATAACCGGCCCACAAGATGATACCCACTCCCTTAGCGGAAGCATAATCAATCAACTCCTTCAGGTCGATATCCTTTACCACCTGCATCAAGTCTGCCTTCAGGTTTACTGCCCATCCTTCATCAAGAATTACATACTCCAAACCGTTTTGTGCAGCAAAATCAATATATGCCTTATAGGTATCGTTATTTACGCCTGTCACAAAGTCCACTCCGTCTAAGTTCCAGTCGCTCCACCATTCCCATGCCACCTTTCCGGGTTTCACCCATGAAATATCGTCAATGCGCGACGGAGAAGCCAGCAAATAAGTCATATCACATTCAGCCAACGCTTTGTCCTCG
>ULQS01048490.1_pt1 | contig 15043 bp, 10 predicted proteins | sample 1954751 | NCBI WGS metagenome assembly ULQS01 (sample SAMEA4835662, study PRJEB28245) | human gut metagenome | biome: gut microbiome; material: fecal sample | place: Denmark | collected 2008 | reverse complement strand
GTCAACCTAATTAAGCAGTTCATTAGCCAATATGGTGCATATACTGACGGATTGTTAAGGCGCATCAATACACTTCGTACAAGCCTTGGGTCTTATCCTGCAGCTGGAATTGAGGCAAGTAAGCTTGATTCGATTATAGAACTGCTTAATGGTTACTTTTCTAAGAACAAAGCAGAAATGCTCATCAAGGAAAAAGAACCAGGCAGAATCATTTTGCTAACAGAAACCGCCGCAACGATAAATTCAACGAACCAACTCGTTATTGATGGAAATGCCGCTATTACTAAGCATAACGAAATGGTAGATAACTATACATCCGAGAAGAACGCTCTTGTAGCTGATATTTGGGCGTTTTTAATGGATGAAAACGAAGCGTTAATTGCAGGGTATTTGAATGATATTGATACCGTTGCTAAAGCTAAAAAAGGGATCCAAAAAGGAATCGACGTATGCAAGCAACAGTTGAATGATTTGGACGGCAAAATTGCGGAAGCCGGAAAGAATATAACAAGCGTTCAGCCGACGGTTGATGAGATCAATCGTTCTTTGAAAAGCTATGGTTTTACTAATTTCAAAATTGTACCGTCTCCAGCTCAACCAAACGCATATCAAATACAGCGTATGGATGGCACCCTTGCCACCAATACATTAAGCGAGGGCGAAGAAACATTTATATCGTTCTTGTATTTTTTGCAGTTTGCAAAAGGCTCCGTCGATGTTGCAAAAGTATCTAACCGTAAGGTTTTGGTATTGGATGACCCAATCTGCAGCCTTGATAGTACAGTTTTATACATAGTAAGTTCTTTGGTTAAAGGCTTAATAAAAGATGTTCGTGAGGGGAATTCTGATGTAGAGCAGATTTTCATTCTCACGCATAATGTGTTTTTCCACAAGGAAACCGCTTTTATCGATCGTAGAACCGAAGTTTGCAATGATATACATTTCTGGATTATAAGTAAGGACAATAACATATCCTCTATCAAAGCATACGAAAGAAACAATCCGATCAAAACGTCGTATGAATTGCTGTGGGAAGAATTAAAAAGTAACACAAACGCTTCGCTTATTACAACGCAAAATATTATGCGAAGAATTTTAGAAAACTACTTTAGTATTCTTGGTAGATCAAAGGATGACACAATCGTAGATTCTTTCTCAACTATAGAAGAAAAAATGATTTGCCGTTCTTTGTTGAGTTGGATCAATGACGGCTCACATACCATTCCCGATGATTTGTATATCGACAGCTACACAGATTCGATAGACCGATACAAACAGATATTCAAAGAAGTATTTGTCAAAATGGGGCACGAAGCTCACTATAAAATGATGATGGGAGAGCCATAAAGTCTCTCGTTGTTCTTGTGTTTCGTGGCAACGTTTTGGCAACAAAAAATCAGATAGCCTCTACCATCTGAATAATGAGCGCAATATAAATAATTCGAGCCAAATCCCATAAGCAAATCTGTTTAAGATTAAATTACAGGGAGCGAGTGGGAATAACCCCATGATTCCTGCGGGCTCTGTTGACACGGGTTCACTTATTAAAAGAATACACCGCCGCATCGGACAGTTTTGATGCGGCGGTTTTTGCTGTACAAGTGCTGAAACGTTTCAAAAGCTGTGCTATCATATAGAAAGTCACAACAAGCATCACTGACAGAGAAACTAAAAAAGAAGAACGTAATTCATGTTCTCGGGGTTTCTGGTTCGGGCACAACAATGGCGCGTCTTTGCCTCAGCGCATTCGCGCGGGTTGCGACGGGATTTTTACGCGTCTACCGACAACGCAGACCGCTTTGCCTCAGCGCATTCGTGCGGGTTGCGACTCATCAGATCGTCGGCGCGGGTCTAAAGACAGCTCTTTGCCTCAGCGCATTCGCGCGGGTTGCGACTCCATGGATCCTTTTACTGCTAACAACCTGGGGAACTTTGCCACAGCGCATTCGCGCGGGTTGCGACTTTAGTGTTTAACGGCTCAAGCTGGGTTCTCATCTTTGCCACAGCGCATTCGCGCGGGTTGCGACGACGGCGGGGATCTCCGCAAGCTGACTTTGCCACAGCGCATTCGCGCGGGTTGCGACGATTCAAACGGTTGCATGAGTACCAGTACATGAGCCTTTGCCACAGCGCATTCGCGCGGGTTGCGACTCGGCAAGTGCCGCCGCCGCTTTTGCCCGCTTGGTTTTGCCACAGCGCATTCGTGCGGGTTGCGACGCCGTCAACAACCGCAATGCGGCGTACAGTCCACTTTGCCACAGCGCATTCGTGCGGGTTGCGACGAATAAGAAATGACAAAGGCAGAAAAGATGGTAATCTTTGCCACAGCGCATTCGTGCGGGTTGCGACCAGGCTTCCCACACTGTTTAAGTGCGCATTGCTCTTTGCCACAGCGCATTCGTGCGGGTTGCGACGTTGCCGAAATCGGCAGACCTGCATGGGGGTACATCCTTTGCCACAGCGCATTCGTGCGGGTTGCGACTGCGGAAAAGCAATGCAGCGCACTGCGAATTTGCTGCGAGAAGGTAGATAGCTTTTCAAGCGTGGGCGAATCAGGGCTTGCGCTGACTATTTTCCCTTTCTCTTTTGCTGCCAAAGCAACCTATGTTGCCATTAACGACAGCTTCGGACGGGCAATCGACCGTTTTTTTGGTGCGAACCGCACCGGAATTAGTGTTAACTATGACTTCGCCGAACACCCATGCTTGTGATCGTTTTGGGAAGGGATTCCAAGCGATGAATCTCGGCATCATGCATGGTGACAAAATTCGGATAGTCTATCCGCAGTGCTTTTTTATCAAAAGAACACGGCTGCGGTATCGTGTGTTGGAGCAGGAAAGCAGAATACAAATCGCGTTGAATCCGCTTTGTTTTGCTGCTGTCGGAGCCATCTGAAATCGGCATGTAATTCCACCGTTCGGAAAGACTCTTCTTTTCATAAGTGTCACTAAGGTGATTATATTGGCTTGCCTTAAGGCTGTACGTATCGACTTCAACGACTCCGGGCAGCCCAAGAGTTTCACATTTTCGCTTGAGTATACTGATGAACATAGCAGGCGCTTTGTTTGCAAGAGACTTGCCGAAACGCTTTTTCCGCTTGTATCTTCCGGTTTTTTCTGAAATTGAAGTTTCCTTTGCGCGGTGCGCCAAACCGGGCCAGTTCATTTTTTCAACAAAAAAACGATCACCGAGCGTCAACATATGGTTTGCAAGGCAAGTGTGCTGAAGCTTTCTGATTTCTGCCTGCCGATGCTGAATGTAAGCAAGTTTTGACTGCAATTTCAGATACCGTTTGGACTTGTTGCGGGTCAGTTTCACTCCGCGTTTTATTGTGCCGTCCGGTTTGTAGTTGTCCGGATTCGTTGCGCGGCGGCTGCGATCCAGCTTGCGCTGAAGCTTCTTTTTTTGATGCTCGATATTGGTGACTCGGTCAGCAAGTTCAAGCAGAGCAACTTCTTTATCGGAAGCGTATGCAACGGTCTGGGGACCGATATCAATTCCGACATTCCCCTTGCCGACAGAGTGGATCGGCTTTCCTGTTTCCGCAGAATACTTGAGCGCAGGTTTTCCTTCAAGCGTTAACTGAGCATACCATCGCAGACGATTTTTTCCGGGTTTTTTGATGATACGGACGTATTTAACCCGCCTTGAAAGCATTTCACGCTCGTATTCGTTATCGGGGTCAATTTTCAGCGGAAGCAAAAGCTTCTTCTTTTTCCTTGTCCATTCAATATATTGACCGCGGAAAATTATTTCGCACCCGCCGCTCTTGCCTTTTACAGAGTATCCTTTAAGTGAAGAAATATCCCCAAGGCGTTTGAAATGAATCTCCTTTCCGCTCCCGCGCAGGTATTTATCGAATGCAGCCCAAAGCTGAACCGCAATGCAGTGAACGGCAACATTTGACCCGATAAGACCGTCAAAATGTTTATAAAAGAATTTGACATCGCTTTTGAAACCATATTCGCTAATGCCGTTTGCACTAATAAGCTTCTCTCTGCGTTTAAAAGCATCCTTGCATTCGGGCGAATCCTTTGTGTTGCTGCGGTAAGCGCTGCTGATTACGGATTGAATTTGCCGATATTCAACAGTGCGCTCGAGCTGACGAAGCTTTTTCAGCTCAAAATTAAGCAAAGAATTATAAATCCTGCGCGCTGCTTCAAAGCGCTTCAAGAGGCAATCCTCCTGCCATTTTTCAACCCTAAGCGGCAGAGTCAGAACACAGGTGTCGGTATTATTATTATTTTTCGTCAACAGGATCACCTCTTTTCGCTTGATATTTGGTATTATACATCATTCTTACAAATAATGCAACCGCAAAAACGCTCGATTCCGGAGATAACTGTACGCTTTTATGTACAAACTTAGTATACAAAACTACTATTTGAAATCACACAGCTTGATTTTCAGAATTTGACGCTGAACTGCACAGCTGCTTTTTTAGCTCAACCAACCGAGTGCTTCAAAACCTCAAACCCGAATCCAATACCTTTGCACGGGAACCCCATCCTCGACAACTTCGTTTTCAAGCACGCCGCCGTTGCGGATGATGGATTTTGCCGAGCCGATATTGTTCCTGTCGCAACACATCAAAACCCTGCTTATGCCGAGCTTTCTGCATTCCTGCAGCGCAAGTGAGATCATTGCCGTTGCATAACCTTTGCGGCGCTCACTCGGGCGGATACCGTCGCCGATATGGCCGCCTGTTTTCAGCAGCGTTTCATTCAGATAATGTCGAATATTGACAGCGCCGACAAAGATATTTCGGTCTTTGTCAAGGCAAAACAGCGTTGTGTCCGGAACGTATCCGTCCGCATTCCCTTCCTTTGTTTCAAGGTTTTGAAGATAATAATCAAAATCGTGAAAATCATTGCGGAATATTGCATAGGGGGAAGGATTTGTGCGGTTGTTTTCAATATCCGCTTTCCATTCGGTCAGCATTTCAAACAATTGTTCGCGGTATTGCGGCGTGAGCCGAACAAGTTCAATATTCACAATTAAAATTCCTCCTCATTCGGTGATAGATCGTTCAAGTGTGAAAGTCGATGTTTGCTTTTCGTGTTAACAGCAAAATCAAAACCTCCGCCGAATATTATGATGTTCGACGGAGGCCTTTTGTTTGCGTTTGTTGATTTGCGCTGCGGGGATTTTATTCCTCGGTTTTGCAGCAGGTGCCGCATTTTGCGGAAGCGTTGTCGCCCGCGCAGCTGTCATCGCAGGTGCAGTCATCGGTGCACTCGTCACAGCAGCAGTCGTTATCACAGCAGCAGTCGCCTTCTTCAAGCCTTGACTGAACGATCTGGATCAGTGCGTCCATATCCTCTTCGGCGGGGGAGACGAATTCTTCGGTGTCCTCTGCTTCATTAACAACAACCTGCATGATGTAGACGTTGGTTTCGCAGTCGCACTCCTCGTCTTCGCAGCCACATTCATCGTTGGTGTCGACGAGGACAGCGTACTCTTTGTCGTTATAATCGAAATAGTCGATAACGTCAAGCTCGAAATCGTTGCCGTCGTCATCGGTGAATACTACAAAATCTCTCTCTTCGTTCATGGTAATATCTCCTTTGGGCTTAATTTAATTGTACCCCATGCATTGTACCCCATTTCGGCGTTTATTGCAACCGGTTAAACGCATTTTTTTTCGAAAAAAAGGTCGAATCCGCGCACGCCGGATAAAAAAGCGTATTCGAAGCAGAAAACAGCCTGTCTTTTGCCGCCGCAATGACGGGATATTGCTATTGAGTTGATTTGAAACATGTGCTATACTGTTTGCATACGGTTGGAATGCCAAACCTGCATCGTTCGGTTCGGGTTCAATCAGGCCGACAGCCGAAGCGGCGGTTCTTTAATTCAGCCTGCCGACAGAACAGGCGGCTCGGTCAGCGGCAGGGCGGCAGAAAGGTGATACGAATATGAAATTTAAAAAACAGATTCCGAACATGCTCTCGGTTTTTCGGTTGATTTTAATCGGGGTTTTTATCGCGCTGTTTAAAAACGAACGTTATCTTTTGAGCTTTTTTGTTTATATTTTCGCGTTCGGAACGGATATTCTGGACGGTTGGCTTGCGCGGCGCAACAATTGGATCACAAACGTCGGCAAAGTTCTCGATCCGCTAGCGGACAAGCTGATGCTGATTGCCGTTCTCGCATGTTTCTGGTTCAAAGGGGTCATTCCGCTTTATATAATGCTGATAATCCTTGCTAAGGATGCGATAATGATAATTGTCGGCGGAATCCTTTATTCAAAACATGTTGTTGTTTATGCCGATTGGTTCGGAAAGATTGCAACGGGGCTGTTTGTCGGCGCAATAACGCTCACATTTCTGCAGCTTGAATTCGGCATATGTCCGTTTTATCTTTATGCATATTTTGCAGCCATAGCGGCAGCGTTGATCTCTTTCTTCCATTACGGGATAAATACCTTTATAAGAAACAGAAAGAAAAAATAATCGCCGAAAGGCACCGCATACCCGTTTGCGGCATATCAATGGAGCAAGGCTTTTCTTTGGAGGTATTGAAATGAAGAAATTTCTTGCTCTTTTTCTTGTTCTTTTGCTGCTTGTTCCGATTGCGGCGGCATGCGGCGGTTCGGGCGAACTGCGGCATATCACGCTGAACGAGGTCACTCGCTCCGTGTTCTATGCGCCGCTTTATATCGCGGTCAGCCGCGGTTATTTTGCGGAGGAGGGCATTGATCTTGAAATTGTGACCGGCGGGGGAAGCGACAAAAGCATGACCGCGCTTATATCGGGCGATGCGGATTTTGCATTGATGGGGCCGGAAACGGGTGTTTATGTTGTGAACGAGGGCAGCGCAAACCACCCGATGATTATCGGGCAGCTCACAAAGCGCGACGGTTCGTTCCTTCTTTCAAGGGAAAAAACGGATGATTTCTCGTGGGAGGATTTGCGCGGAAAATCCGTCATTGCGGGGCGTGCGGGCGGAATGCCGTATATGACTTTTATCTATGTTCTGCTGAAAAACGGATTGAAGCCCGGGGAGGATGTTGAGGTTATCAACAACATTCAGTTCAACCTGATGGGCGGAGCATTCGAAGGCGGCACGGGCGACTATGTTACGCTTTTTGAACCGACAGCAACGCTTTTTGAACGCAGCGGAAGCGGGCACATCGTTGCAAATGTCGGACTCGAATCGGGCGAGGTGCCGTACACAACTTTCATGACCATGCCGGATACAATCAAAAAGGAACCGAAACTCGTTGAATCCTTCATTCGCGCTGTTTATAAGGCTCAGCTTTGGCTTAAAGATGCGACCGATGCCGAAGCGGCGGAAGCGATGCTGGAATTTTTCCCCGATGCGGATGTTGAAACGCTGAAAATCGTTGCAAACAGTTATCGAAAGACGGATTCATGGATGGCTGACCCGATCATGACGGAGGAGGCATTCACACGTTTGCAGGATATTATTGACATCAACGGTGAATTGAAGGCGAGAGTTGAGTTCGGCGAACTCGTTGACAACTCGTTTGCCGAGGCCGTTGTGAAAGGAAAATAGGGGCAAACAAAGGCAAATGAAGGAAGCTGAGGCGAACGACACAGCAGTCAACTGAGTAAATAATTATGCGTAAACCCTGCCTGTATGCGTTAACGGCGGGGTTTGCGCATTGAATTCAGCACGGTGCCGAGGCCGAATGCGCAAAAACATACAGCTTTGAGCAATAACGAAACCGGGAGATAAACGAATGAGAGTGCTTGACATTGATCTTGATTTTTTCCTTGCGGACTGCTGCGAACCGGCACCGGCCGGCGCGCGGCCCGATGCTGCCGGGCATGAACCGTGGCAGGCGGAGAAAGTAAGGGAGTTTTTGGAAAAAAACTGCGGATTGGATACGAAAAGAAAAATTCCGGGAAGGGTTTTTGAAACGCATGACGGCGCGCTGCAATTCTGGCAGGAATTGATTGCGGCCGGGCAGCTTTCCGTGCCGTTTGAGGTTACGCATATCGATGCACACAGCGACCTCGGCATAGGCAGACCCGGACCCGGCTTTGTGCTGAATTCCGTGCTGCCCCTCAGCCCTGCGGAAAGAGCGGACATCAAACGCTACTATGAAATGAAGCAGCTCGACGAAGCAAATTATCTTTTGTTTGCACTTGCATTTCGGTGGATTTCACGCCTTGAAAATGTTCGAAACCCGAAGTCTCGTCCGGACATTCCGCAATTTGCATTCCGTTGTGAACAGGAAAATCAGCGCGGCTGCGGAGAATATGAATTCATTCGGCTTTCAAGCTTTGTTTCGAAACTTTTTGAAGCAAAAAACGGCATTGAACCGAGAGTGGACTTCAAAGTTTTTGATGACTATACCGAGTTTTCGGCATCGGCCGAATATGATTTTGCTTCGCTTGCCGTTTCGCCGCGCTATTCCCCTGCGGAAGCCGATGTGCTTGTGAACGTTATCAAAGAATATTTTTATTTTATTTGATTTGACGGATATAATATGTTTCAAACGGAGCGGACGGCAGGCGGCATTCGGATATGCACGGATTTCCGCAATTTCGTTCCGAAAAAAACATGAGCAAACGGCGTGAACATGTGGTATAATATGATTGGCTGAATATACCGCTGTCAGTGAATTGAACACGACTTTGCGGCGGCGGAATTCGGCCGAACAAATCCCTCTGCGGGACAGAAAGGAACGGAAAAATAAATGAGCGTGTTTTCAAAAGAATACTGTGAAAAAATGCGTGTTCGCATCGATTGCGGCAATATGCTCGCCGAGGCTGTCGGCAAACACGGCATCACGGCGGAGGAAATATCGGAAATGATGCCGCGTGCAGAGGGTGCATTTGCGGGTGTTGAAAAAAAGCGCGGTGAAATGCGCTGGCGGCTTCTGCCCGAAACTCAGCTTGAAATCCTTCCCGCCGTTGAAGAGGCAGCGGAATTCGTCAGGTCAAAAGCGGATAATTTCGTGATTCTGGGCATCGGCGGAAGCGCACTGGGTCCGATTGCGGTGCATCGTGCGCTGAATCATCTCTATCATAACGATCTTCCTTCCGAAAAACGAAAATCTCCGCGCCTTTTTGTGGAAGACAATGTTGATCCCGAGCGCATGGCTGCATTGCTCGATGTGATTGATACTGACCGAACCGTGTTCAACGTTATCACAAAATCGGGCAGCACAAGCGAAACCATGGCGCAGCTGCTTATTATAACGCGAATGCTTATTGACCGTTACGGCGAAGAAGGGCTGCGCGATCACTTGATTGCAACAACCGACAAACAAAAGGGCAACCTGATAGGCATTTCAAAAAAATACAACCTGCGCACTTTTATTATTCCGGACGGAGTCGGGGGAAGATTTTCCGAACTCTGTCCTGTCGGGCTTGTTGCGGCTGCCGTCGGCGGAGCGGATGTTCGCGCGCTGCTTGCGGGCGCGGGATACATGGATGAGCTTTGCTCAAACGCCGATATGAAAAGGAACCCCGGATTGATGCTTGCCCTGCTTGAAATCATTGCGGCGGAAAAGCACGGCGCAAACATCGGCGTGCTGATGCCCTATGCGGATTCGCTGAAATTCATGGCGGATTGGTATGCGCAGCTTTGGGCGGAATCGCTGGGCAAAAAGCTCGTGAAGGACGGAAAGGTTTTGCGATTCGGACAGACTCCGGTAAAATCTCTCGGCGTTACGGATCAGCATTCGCAGGTTCAGCTTTACACCGACGGACCTTTTGACAAAACAATAACTTTCATCTCTGTTGAAAAATACCGCAGTGATGTTGCTGTTCCGCATGTTTTTGACGACATTCCGGGGATTGCGTTTCTGTCCGGACACAGCTTGGGTGAGCTGATTTCCGCCGAATTCCGTGCAACCGAACACGCCGTAACCGTCAGCGGACATATGAACAAGAACATCATCATGCCCGAAGTCAACGAATTCACTCTCGGGCAGCTTATAATGCTGTTTGAAATGCAGACGGCATTCGCAGGGGAGCTGCTGGGCATCGATGCATTCGATCAGCCCGGAGTCGAGGAGGGAAAGAATGCAACTTATGCCCTGCTCGGAAAACCCGGATACGAAGCCAAACTCGACGAATTGAAAAATGCCGAAAAGGCAAAGAAAAAACTCATCGTTTGATGCGGTGGACAAAAAAGTGCGGCACGGGGAAACAGCTCCCCGTATCGCACCGCAGATCTTGTAAACACATAAACACGAAAGGATTGCCGAAGCCACTTGCGGGCGCGGCGCGGCTTTTGAATGAGCCTTTTTGATAAGAAATACCTGAAAAGAATAGACTGGGTAACGGTCGGAATCGTGCTTGCGCTCGTTGTGTTCGGCACGATCGCACTTGCCTCTGTTCAGGCAAAGCCTTTTGACGGCACGGAACACGGCATTGCGGATTATATGGACAAGCTCAACATGGAATACCTGCAGAAGCATATAACAAACTTCCTTGTAGGACTTGCTGCAATGATAATATTTCTTGTTTTTGATTACAGCATATTCAAAACTTTTGCAATGTGGGCATACATCGGCATAATAGGCTTGCTGATGCTGCTTTTCATTTTCGGCAAGGTGCGCGGCGGTGCGCAGGGCTGGTTTGTTTTCGACACGCTTGAAAGGGCAATACAGCCGGGCGAGCTGAGCAAGATCGCATTGATCGTGATGCTTTCAAAATACGTCTCTGCCGCAATGGACAGGGACGGGCGATTGCTGAAATTCAAGGATGTTATGATTGCTCTCGGCATAACATTCGTTCCGTTCATGCTGATAGTTCTCCAACCTGATTACGGAACGGCGATTGTATTGCTTGTTATCATGGTTGTGACATTCTTCGTTGCGCAGATAAAGTGGATTTATATAATCTTTGCCGCTGTCGGAGCCGGGGTGGGGCTTCCGCTGATGTACTTTTTTGTTTTGACCCCGAAGCAGCGCGACAGAATCGATGTTTTTCTGAATCCGTCCGCCGCAAGCGACGATGCAAAGTACCATGTCGGACAGTCGCAGATGGCAATAGGTTCCGGACGGCTCACGGGCAAGGGCTTTTTCGGTGAGCAGACGCTGGCACAGCTTCGCTATGTTCCGGCAAGGCACACGGATTTCATATTCAGCGGCATAACGGAGGCGGTCGGATTCATCGGCAGTACGATACTGATTATTGTTTTCTTTGCACTGCTTTTCCGCTGGATGTATATTGCAATAAAAGCGCGGGATAATTTCGGCACCTGCCTTGTTACGGGTGTCAGCGCAATGCTTGCGGCACATATTTTCGAAAATATCGGCATGACGATGGGAATAATGCCCGTTACGGGAATTCCGCTGCCGTTTATAAGCTACGGCGGGTCGAATATGCTCACAAACATGATAGGTGTGGGCATTGTTCTGAACGTCTATATGCGTCGTCCGATGAAACGAAAACGGAAGCATGACAAAATACGCGAAAACGGCAAGACGGTCGTTGTTTAAAAAACAGAAAAGCATGTTTTGCAGGGCGGTATTCGAAGTGTCCGCTCAATCGCTCGATTTGATTGAGAGATTAATCGGATTTGAATCCATACGAATTAACGGCCATACGAATTAACGGTGAAAAAATGAATTGGGAAGGTTACAGCGAAAATGCATCCGCAGCTCTTGATGCGGCACAGGCTGCGGCGGAGGAGCTGCATCACGGCTTCATCGGCACGGAGCACATTTTGATAGGTCTGCTCCGTGCGCCGGGCACGGCGGGGGAGTGCCTTCGCAAATGCGGTGCGGATGAAAGCATGGTGTTTCCGTATGCGGACACCCTTGTCGGCGGCGGAAGACATATTTTCACGGACAGCAGGGGGTTCGCACCGCCTGCAAAACGCGTATTGGAGCTTGCGCTGTATGAAGCAAAAGCATATGCAAGCCGCACAATCTGCACGAAACATATCCTTCTTGCCGTTTTGCGCGAGACGGACTGTTTTGCATCACGCATTCTCGATTCCATCGGGCTGGACAGGCAGATGCTGAAAAAGCTTTTGAACGATGAATCGCGGGAACTCGGTTCGAACGGGCGCGAAAGCCGAAAGTCGGAGCTGCTCCGTGATGAAAGCGCAGCCGAAAAAACAAAAGGCAATGCGAATGATTCTTTAAAAAGTGATTCGGCCGAAAGACAGCCGCATGATGAAAACGTATCCCGCGGGAAAAATAAACCTCGGGGCGGACAGAGTTCGCCGATGTTGGAAAGCTATACCGATGACCTTACGGCAAGGGCGGCGCGGGGGGAGCTTGATCCGTTGACAGGCTGTGAAGCGCAGCTGAACAGGTTGATTCAGACACTGCTTAGGCGGAGCAAGAATAACCCTGTGCTTACGGGAAGTCCCGGCGTCGGAAAATCGGCTGTCGTTGAGGGATTTGCTCAAAGGATAGTTTCGGGTGATGTTCCTGTCGAGCTGCGTTCGTCGCGGGTGCTGCGGCTTGACTTGGGTGCACTCGTTGCGGGAACGAAATACAGGGGCGAATTTGAGGAGAGACTGAAAGCACTTCTTGACGAAACAACTCCCGAAACAATTCTTTTTATTGACGAAATACATACGATAATCGGCGCAGGTGCGGGCGAGGGCAGTCTCGATGCTGCCAATATCCTGAAACCCGCGCTTGCTCGCGGCGGGTTGAAGCTGATCGGCGCAACAACGTTTGATGAATACAGGCTCTATATCGAAAAAGATGCCGCGCTGGAACGGCGTTTTTCACCGATAGTCGTAAAAGAACCTACGCGGGAGGAAGCGATCGCAATCCTTCGCGGTTTGCGTCCGAAATACGAGGCGCATCACGGCGTTTCGATTACGGACGAGGCAGCGGAAGCCTGTGTTGATATGTCCGTTCGCTGCATTCCGGAGCGATTTCTTCCGGATAAGGCGATAGATATAATGGATGAAACAGCTTCCCGCCGGCGGCTTGCTCCGCAGAATACAGCGGAACTGCGGCAGGAAAGGGCCAGCCTCCGAATGCGTATTGAGGACGCATTGAATGAGCGGGATTTTACACTTGCGGCTGAATTAAGAAAACAGGAAAAGCAGCTCGGCGAGCCGAGAACAGCGGATGCACTTCATGCGGGAGCGGAGAATTCGGCATTCACTGCGGCTTCTTTAAAAAAGAGCTGTCGTCCGATCGTCACTGCCGGCGATGTTGCACAGACTGTTCACGAATTGACGGGGATTCCCGTAAGCAGTCTTGACGGCACCGTCCGTTCACGGCTCTCAAAACTGGATTCGTTGATCAATGCGCACATAATCGGGCAGGAGACCGCGGTTGCTTCCGTGTGCAAAGCCCTTCGTTCCGCTTTCACATGGCGGAACGATCCCGACCGTCCGCGTGCCGCAATTGCCGTAACCGGAGCGGCAGGTTCGGGAAAAACCAAGCTTGCAGCAGTGCTTGCAGAGACATTGTATCCGGGCGAAAATGCACTTTTGCGGTTTGATATGCGCGAGTATTCCGACTATTCGGCGGTCAGCACGTTGACGGGTTCACCTGCGGGTTCTGTCTCCGGCGGAAGACTGACCGAAGCCGTGCGGCGGAAGCCTTTTGCAGTGGTGCTGTTTGACGACATTCAATACGCAAACGCTGCCGTGCGTTCGCTCGTTCAAAGCATCATGCGGTGCGGCGTTTTGACCGATGCAAAAGGTAAAAACGTAAGCTTCCGCAATGCGATTGTATTCGTCACCTGCGGTGAAGGCGACAGCTTTAAACAGCGCAGGGCGGGCTTTTCGGATGAGGCAAATGCGTTGAACGGCAGCCGCGATGAACGGGACGCAAGGCAGATACTTCCGCCGGAAATCGCTTCCGATGCGGATTGCGTTGCTGCGCTTTTGCCTGCGGCTCAAGCCGCTGTTCCCGAGATTGCAAAACTGATGCTGGATGATCTGTCCGATAAACTCAAAAAAACGGGCAGAACGGTTCGTTTCGGTGCTTCCGCCGCAAATTACATTGCAAGCAAAATCGATGAAGTCGAACTTGAAAAAAACGGTGCATGGGCTGTTGCACGCTGCGTTTCGAACGAATGCGAGGATTTTATCAGCGAAAAGCTGCTTGAGGATGCATACTGCTGCAACGACTGCACGGTAGAGGTTGAAGACGGCGGGACGGGGCTTTGCATTGTTCCGCACAATACAAAAGAAAGTTGAGGTCACAGAACTATGAATATTTCACGCTTCGGCATCGGATTCAGATTCGATTCTGTTGAAAACGGAGATGAACGCGAACATGCGTTCAACCTTATTTTTTCGGCAATTGAAAGGGCGGACGTTCGTGGACTTCAATTGTTTGCGGGTCATTTTCCGGTTGATGAAAGCGACGATAAAAACATATTCACGGTTGCATTTGCAGGCGGCGGCATAAAACAAACACGCAGTCTGTTTGAAAAGCTGAACGACAATCCGCTCGTTTCGGGTGCGCTTGCGGAATACAGGCCCGTCGTTCAGACGAATGCGCTCAGACGGGCGGAGGAGCTGGCTTTTTACGGCAGATTTGACGAAAACGGAACCCTTGTCTTTAATGAAAAAGACTTGGCGGAGTGCGGCTGCAAAAAAACGGAAAAACTTGCCGTGAACCCTTTTGAAGAATACGGCGGAAGGCGTATTGACCCTGTCGGCGCAGGTATTCGGATGCTTATTTCTCCGGACAAGTTCAAGGGCAGCATGGATGCACAGAGAGTTTGCACGATTATCAAAAATGCAGCGCGGCAATACCTTCCCGGATGCAGTGTGAGAACGCTTCCGATTGCGGACGGGGGGGACGGCACGGCCGAAACGCTTACTCGTGCCTTTAACGGGAATATGCGTTCGGTGAATGTTACTGCGCCGGACGGCAGGAAAATTGCTGCCGAATACGGTGTTCTGACCTCATTCGGTGAAAAAACGGCGGGCGCCACAGCGGTTATTGAAATGGCAAAGGCATCGGGGCTTGCATTGATGGATGAAAATGCATTGGATCCGCTTGCTGCAACGAGCAGGGGGACGGGCGAACTTATCGCTTCAGCATTGAACGAGGGGATAAGGAATATTTTGATCGGTATAGGCGGTTCCGCAACCAACGACGGCGGAATGGGCGCGGCAGCGGCTC
>ULQS01009027.1_pt1 | contig 15102 bp, 13 predicted proteins | sample 1954751 | NCBI WGS metagenome assembly ULQS01 (sample SAMEA4835662, study PRJEB28245) | human gut metagenome | biome: gut microbiome; material: fecal sample | place: Denmark | collected 2008 | reverse complement strand
TGAGCTTAAAGTGCGGCCCCCAGTAACCCAGGAGGATGGCCACGATCAATGGACCGCCGGCAAGACCAAGCCGCAGTGGAACGGGCATACCCGGAATCGCGATGGGCAGAAAGCCCAGCAAGATGCCCAGCACAATGCCCAGGAAAATCGAAATGATGTTTGGATGATCGAGCTTTTGCACCTGATTGCCCAAGCGATCAGCCAGGCGTTCGATCGAGCGCTGCGGTCCGACACAATAAACCTGATCGCCCATCTGCAAATGCAAGTTCTGGTACGGGAAAAGCGTCATACCGGCACGAAAGACTCGTGTGATATTGACGCCGTCATAGCGGCTCAAATGCAGTTCTCCCAGACGCATCCCGTTGACCTGATCCTTGGTAATCAGAATGTTGCGGGCAATCAACGGCGAATGCGCCGTCGCAAGATCAATGTCGGTTTCCTCCTGCCCGATAAAAGCAACGATGGCAGCCTTAGACTCGGCTCCAGACACTATTCTCAGCTTGTCACCCACAAATACCTGCGTGTCAGGACTCGGACTCGTGATCACGCCGTCGTGCAGAACGCGCGAGCAAATGAACGCCCGTCCGATGAAGTCCCGGATGTTGCGCATCGTCTGACCGTTGATGCCGGCGTTAGTGACTGACACATGAAAGAAGATGGGTGCGTCGCTGTTGGCGCTCGCCTCTTCGTCCCAATGCCGATCTTCCTCTTTAAGATTGATGCGAAACATCTTTCTCAAAATCACAGCCGACGTGATGATGCCAACCACACCCAGCGGATAAGCGCAGGCATAGGCAATGGCAATGTTTTCGCCTTTGTAGCCCAACATATCCAACGCTTCCTGCGTCGCACCGAGGCCCGGCGTGTTGGTGACGGCGCCGTAATGCACGCCCAGAATCTGAGGAAGCGTCACGGTACCTTGCAAAACCAGAAAGAGCGCGATCGTCACGAGAATGCTCAAACCCACCGCCAACAAGGTGAGCAAATTGAGCTGCAAGCCGCCGCTTTTGAAGGACGAAAAGAAGGAAGGCCCGACCTGCAGACCGATGAAGAACACAAAGAGGATGAGCCCGAAATCTCGGAGGAAGTTGAGAACCGTTCCGTTGACGGTGATGCCGGCGTAGCTCACGGCCAGGGCAACAAAAAGAACGAATGTGACGCCAAGTGAGATGCCAAACACCTTGATACGGCCTAACGCCATACCCACCGCGATGACCACCGAGTAAACCAACAGGATGTGGCCAATTGAATCCGTATCCGTGAGAAGCGGCATTAACCAGTCCATAACTGACCTCCAGCGCGCTTTGCTACGCTCTTGAGAACTATACTCTGCGGCAACAAACGCTACGGATTGAAACAAACTTGAGGAGTAAAAACAGCATGCCTAAGGCAATCATCGTCGGCGCAACATCCGGAATCGGCAAGGAAGTGGCACTGCAGCTGCTTGCCAAAGGCTGGGAACTCGGCATTGCAGGAAGACGAACTGAGCGTCTCGAAGAAATCAAAGCCCAGGCACCGCAACGAATCCATACGCGACGCATTGACGTGCGCTCCAACGATGCCGCAAGTGACCTGCTTGCTCTGATTGCCGATCTTGGTGGAATGGATCTGTACATCCATTGCTCCGGCATCGGATGCCAAAACACCGAACTCAATCCTGACGCTGAATTGAATATCGTCGCAACCAATGTCGACGGTTTCGTGAAGCTCGTGGACTGCGCCTTCTCCTACTTCCTCGGTAAAGGCGGCGGACATCTGTGCATCATCAGCTCTATTGCCGGCACCAAAGGCCTCGGAGCCGCCTGCGCCTACTCCGCTTCGAAAGCCTTCCAGAACACCTATCTGGACGCTCTGGAACAATTGTCCGTGATGCGGAAATGCCCCATGGCCTTCACCGATGTGCGCCCCGGTTTTGTCGATACGGATCTGCTTGCAGACGGCAAGACCTACCCGTTCAAAATGAACGTCAAGGATGTCGCCTCCTCCATTGTCAAAGGCATCAAAACGAAAAAGCGCGTCCTAGTCATTGACTGGAAGTACGAGCTACTCGTCTTTGTCTGGCGTCTGGTGCCACAGTGTCTCTGGAAGTATTTTCCGATCAAGAGCTGAACCGAAACGATTTCCGTTGTCTTTCGCTCCCAAATCCACTCTTCTTCAGTGAAGGAAATGGCCCAAAAATTCAGGTACTTGTACAGGATGAAACTATCTGGTTGAGCCAGAAACAAATGGCCGAACTTTTTGAAGTTTCTACGGCCACCATCAATGAACATCTGAAAAACATTTTCAAAGATGAAGAGCTCCGCGAAACTTCAGTTATTAGGAATTTCCGAATAACTGCCAATGATGGAAAAAATTACAACACCAAGCGTTACAGAGCCATTTCTATAAATTTCGGCAACCAGTCAACCAGAGCCAAAGGAACATTAAGTAGCCGGTCGTCCTTTTTGAGATTCAATCCCGATAAACGAATGGTCAATGAAGGATCAAACTTACGCGCATAAACCGACAGACTTTTACCTGCGACGCTTTTGCCTGCCTTTACTTCAAGCGGAAAAATCTGCCCCGCTGATTCAATGAGGAAGTCAACTTCAGCCTTTTCTCCAGAGGCCCAGTAACAAGGTTCGATGCCATATGTCCGGCACAACGAAATAGCCACCAGATTTTCAGCCAGAGCCCCCTTGAATTCAGACATAACCGATGGATTCAGAAGGCTGTCTGAGGACAGATTTGCCATCACGCGCAGAAGACCAACGTCTTTTGCATACAGCTTAAAAATTTCGGGTTCCAGATAAGCTCTCAAAGGGATTTTTGCAGTAGAAACACGGCATGTCTTCAAAACGAGGCCTGCCTCACACAACCATTGCAACGCAGGAGCAAACTCCCTGCTTCGGGCATTCGCATGTATTTGACTCAGGAAAAATCGTGAGTTGGGTTTTGCTAACTGACTCGGTATAGCGTCCCATACGGCTGCGATTCGCATTGTCTCCATAGGATTGGCGTACTGCGAAAAATCGAGTCGATACATCGCCAAAATATTCCGAAGCGATGATTCAATGTGCCCCATATCCACGCCGTCCATGAAGGCAGCAACTGCCGCCGGCATGCCGCCGATGCACTGATAACGAACGAATTCCTTTTCGATTTCGCTGAGCACAAAGTCGGGAAGTTGAGCTAACTCGGCAATCTGTTCCACATAGTCGTAGAGCTTCGGAGCGGCATTAAGGAGAAACTCCGAAAACGACAGCGGCCACACATCGCGTATGTCCACCTGTCCTACCGGTACGAATATCTGCTTGCGTCGAACTTCTGTTCCCAAAAGGCTCCCGCTGGACGCCACCGCATATTCAGGAGCGTTTTGAGCGAAATATTTCAGGCTACCGAAAGCATGGTCGCATAGCTGAATTTCATCGAAGACAATCAGTGTTTTGCCCGGAAGAATCGGAACCTCACTCAGGAGATTCAATCCTTTGAGGATGGTATGCGGATCTCGTGTGGAAGCGAAGATTTCCTGAAGTGCAGGCCTGCTCGCAAAGTCGAAGTAGGCTGTGTGTTCAAAACACTCACGTCCTAATTCCTGCAGAAGCCAGGTTTTACCTGTCTGTCTCGCTCCACGGAGCAAGAGAGGAAGACGATGAGGTTGTTGTGCCCATTGCTTGAGCGATTGCAAAAGGAGACGATTAAGTTTCATGATTCACAGATTTCCTTCGATTTCCGTGTAAATTTACACGAAAATCGAACGAAAGGCGTGCAGAAAGACACCTTGACAGAAATTCGACAGAGTAACGAGACTGTCTGACAGCTATAAGCGATCTTTGTGACCGTCCTTACAAGTCTTAACTGTAAGTCTCGTCAGTCTCCTTGCAGTTGTAGACAATCTCGAAAGCACCGCATTTCGACAACACATCTGCAATTTCATTATCAGATCTGATCGGCTTCAAATGCAATTCCTTGTCCTTGAAACTATTGTGAAGCCACAGCCAGTCACCATGGCCTTTGTCCTGAAAGTACTCAAAATTCAAGGTGTACTTTGTACGAGAGAACCAACACAGACCGCTCTCCTGAGCTGTAAAAAGTTCCAGGTCGCCCTCGAAGAAAAACACCTGATCACCTAAATCCCAAAATAGCTGCGGCGATTCAAATCCCTTACACAAAGGCGACAGCGCCTTCTTGCTGATGTCCACGAAGTCCATCCAGATGTCCCGGAAAGGCTTGATCAGCGTTTCGACGAAACGTTCGGAAAGATTGAAGTTCTTGTAGTGCGGATAAGCGTCCTCAAGGCAATTTTTGATTTTCTGTCGAATCGCTTCGGCTTTATCGTTTCGCTTGCACCTGTCGATGATGTTTCCTGCGGCGTCCCTGAATTCGATTCTCCAGCTGCTCTTCTTATGGAACACGATGGAAACACCATTTTGCAACTGCAAAATGCGACCCAGGTACTGTTGTTGGCGATCCTTGTCGTTTTCCGGCCAACGCTTTTTCAGACTGTATTCGACGAGAACCGGTCCAGACCCCTTGATGGGCGCCACCTGTACGGTCTTGTAGTGATCCGTCTCATCTGGACGGGCCTGCCTGAGTCCTCCCAACAAATCGGAACAGGCGCAGAAGATTACCTTGCGAACAATCAGAGAGTAAGGATATTTCTTCATATCTATCCAAAATAAAGAAAGATTCCTGAATTACCCTGAAAGCTTATGGAGAAATGCGTCAATCTATGACGCATCGAGTAGACATGTTTTCAACACCAAACATCGACGAACAGACCGCATACATATGGTTCTTCTGATCGTTGTATGGATGAGAAAACCAAGCCTTATCAGCTCTCCCAACCTTGAAAAAAGACCAAAAACAATCTGTCTTTCAGGCATAAATTTGAGCATTTCTGACATCGCTCGCCTCAAAAGCATGTCGACATCTACATATGCCTTTGAGCCACGACTAAGTTAAATCGAATTGAGTAAAGTCTTTTTTACTAAGTTTTGTTTTACTAGCAAGGTGGAACATGCGGTTCATCGGCCAGAATGCAGAACTTCAACAGCTTTCTCGATTCTCAGATCGTTCTCCGGACTCTCTCGCAGTGATGTACGGACGTCGCCGCGTCGGTAAGAGTGAGTTATTGCGTCAGGCTCTCAAACACAGCGGACTGCAGTACGTTTTCTTTGAGACCAGCGCTTTTTATCCTGATTTTTCCGATGAGGACAAAGTCCGTCTTTACAGTGTCTTCGGGGGCATTCCTGATTACACCAGAAAAATAGATCCGCTTCTTACAGTCAAAGAAAACATACTGAACCTAGTTGAAGCGAAAGACTCGAAATTAGCCATCGCCATCAATCATTTCCTTCTGAGTGAAATTTCCAAGATTAACAACGCCAATCTCGTGTTCTCAGCGTTATCGAAAGGAACCTTGAAGTTCTCGGATCTTCTTGCTAAGACGCAACTTCCCAACGGCGCCATTTTGACCTATACGCTCAACAAATTAATGTCAATGGGATTGATTGAGAAACGCGCTCCTATCAATGATGAAAAGAACAAGCGCAGAACTCTTTACGGCATCGTCGATCCGCTCACCAGTTATTATTATCGTTTTGTGAAACGATAACAAGATTCCATTCTTCTGATGGGCGAAGAAACAGCATTCAAGACCTTCGTTGAAGAAGAATTCGAAACGCACTACGTTCCAAACGCCTTCGAGGAGATTTCAAGACAATTTCTGATTCGACTCAATCGTTCAGGACGGATCATTCCCCCGTTCTTCAAAATTGATCGGTATTCATATGATCTGCCGAGGGAACACCGTAATGGCGAATTTGACGTAGTTACGATAGATGAACAGGGATATACGTGCTACGAAGTCAAATTCCGAAATCGTAAACTGACACAAGTCGATGTTGATAACGAAATCAAACAGATAGTCGAATTGACTCTACCCTGTTCGCGCTTTGGGTTTATCAGCAGTTGTGGCTTCAGTGGAGTTAAGTCTGCCGATAATCTTAGGCTATATACTTTGAGTGATCTCTACAATCCGGAGAATTTTGTCTGATTGAGACTACAAGAGCTTCTGAGTCCTCTAGGACACCTATGTGCGGGCGATGCTTAAAAAAGACAACTTATCGAAATTAGGCAAGCCCAAACACAGGTATAAAACCTGACAACGTAAGATTGCCAAAGAAATGTTAAGCGACATAATTTTTAGGACATTGTAAGAACCTACTTGTGCACCAGATAGTTTTTTACCTTTTGCCTGCGAACCCATAATAGCTTCATAGCAAAGAAGCCATTGGATTGGAATAGATGTGCCGTTGAGCAACGCTATACCATCCTACTACAAGCATTGACTTTATCTTTAAGGTATCATGTGCTTTTGCGATCTCTTGTTCGTAGACGCCTTCTGTGAAAAAAATTTCGCGTAAGGATTCCTAATCATGTTCACCCCCCCCTCATAGCACATAACAAAAACCGCTTCGCGCCGTCCAAAATATTCGTAGCAGCTATCTCTGCGATAGGAATGCTACAGGTCTCGAGTCCCTCATTAGCATCCGATCTTAGTATTCTCTACTCAGAGAAAGTTGACTCAATAATCGATCAATTCCCTTCTATTGAAAATATTGAAGGATATTCAATCGAATATCTTAAATACTCAGGTGATAGCAGTTCCTGGTATTTGCGAGAAGAATCTGTAGACATTGATAACCGTACGCAAAATTACGCAGACAAAACAGCCATCATTTCACAAAGTTCGTTCCAACACCAAGAACATCATCGAACTGACGCTGTTCTAAATATAACCGGTACGTCAGGTCTGCAATTTGATTCTCTTAAAGTTATCTATGACGGTACGGAAAATAACTTTACTTCTGGTGGGGGCAATCCGATTCTTTTCCGCATCAATCGAAACGAAAACGGTGGTACATCCGCCCCTACTACCATCACGGGTGGTACGCTCGAATCGATGCTCGCCAAGGACAGCGGCAAATTTTTCTTTGTAGAGAAAGGAGCATCCCTAGACGTTGAACTGCAGGCACTCTATATGCATGCAGTAGGTCAATCTCGATCCGGCAGTTTGCATTTTTTTGATATAGATGGAACTGCTCGATTTGATGTTGCTAATGGCATTGTTGGAATCGTGGAAAATGCCGATGAAAGCGCGACAATAGTTGGCATGGAATTAGCGAACAGAGCTGATCTAACTATCAATTCGCCTGATTTTATACTAATCAATAAAACGGAAACATTCGGTGAAAGCAAAGGTGTTTATGCCTACAATTCCACACAACTCACATTAGGCGATCAAACTAACGGAAACTTCATTCTTGAAGGTTTCGACACGGCTATTTCGTTGCAAAATTCAACGTTCAACGGGAAAAGCACAATGTTTGGCATCCTCGGTGCAGAGACGGGGATTTATATCAACAATGGACAATTCAGTCTTGACACTCAATCCTCCTACATCAATACTGCAGATACCGGTATCTATATCCTGTACGGCCAATTCAGTCTTAACACTCAGTCATTGTGCATTGATGCTCCTATAGATGGCTACGCAATCGACAATTATTACGGTACAGTTGAAATCACGAGCCAACAATCCCAGGTTTCAGGAGCAATCTCAAACGATGATGGAACAATCAGCGTGAACTTCGGTGCCAATAGCGTATACGAAGGCCTAACACTGAATTGGTACGGCGCTGGCGAAACATCCCTTGTTTTTGACCAAAACAGCGAGTGGAAAGTTGGCTACGAAGCTGACAAAGATGGAGAAAAATTCGTTAACCAGCTTCAGGCACTTTCATTAAATGGGGCTCAAGTTGACCTCTCGTATGCCAATACAACGTCAAACTCTGTCCACGCAGAGCGCCTGACGGGTAACGGTACCTTTAATCTTCTGGTGGATATCGGAGAACAAAAGGCCACCCAAATAGTCTCCGGCGAAGAGAGCGATGGGTCTTTCGAAGTCTCTGCCGTTTTAAAAAACGGGGCTACGGATGACATACCAAAGGAAGGCATACTGTTTGCTGAAGATCTGAGTCAGAAAGTTCAATACTCCGGTACTTCTTCACTTACCGAAGCCGGGCTAAAAATTGTTACCCCTACTCTGAGCTCTCAAAATACCGGCTCATCAACACTTTGGTATATCTCACAGATTGATGAGGAAACCGGTCCTACGCCAGGCATCATGCTATCCGGGTTTGAGAACAACTATCTCTTCTGGCGTACCGTCGCTGATACAACAAAGGAGAGATTCGGAGAACTTCGGCAAGGAGCCCCCCACGGAGCCTGGGGACGAATCACTGCAGGTTCCCTTGAGCAGGGTGGCTTGTCGAATGACTACCAAACGTATCGTCTAGGTGTCGACGCCGGCATCGCCGAAAATACAACGCTTGGTTTTGCACTTGAAATTCATGAAGGCGACCTTGATTCTTCTGGCGGCAATGGTGACATGTCTGCTTACACCGTGGCTGTCTACGGTCTCTGGACAACCGAATCCGGCTTTTACTTGGATGCTGGTTTGCGGTTTGGCTTTATGGATTATGAATTCATGAACAAAGCCGGACTTGCAGACAGCTACGATTACACCACCAACGCATTTGGCGGTTGGATTGAAATCGGTCAGGATCTGAGTCTTTCTGATTCATTCTTCATCACGCATCACGTAGCTGCCAATTTCGGCCGTATAAGCACGGAGTCATTCAAATCCGCAAATGGGCTTAATGCAGATGTCGATGCTGTCACCAGTGCTATCCTCACGCTAGGAACAGATTTCAGCTACCGAACACCCGAGTTTGAAATCGCAGCAACAGTGGCTGTGTCAACGGAAATGGCTGGAGACCAGGATGTTCAAATATCAAATAGTACAGATTCGATCTGGCATCGCTTCGATTACTCTGATACGTGGATGGACTACGGTGTTTCGGCAACGTATCGACCAAGCGTAAATACCCAAGCTTGGGCAAACATTCGTCGTAGCGCCTTTGCAGACGTTGACGAAGACTGGCGAATCAATCTCGGCTTCCGTTGGTCGTTCTGATAAATATCGTTGCGCAATTGCTATTTGATAACCTAATAGAGAAAACACTGTAGGCATCACCAAAAGTAAATTAGTCACATAAGAAAGCTCGTCGCTTTCCAGAATTAGGGTGGTGACGGGCTTTCTCAGGTGACAGATATGCCTTGCATACATTTCCTTTAAGTCAAATTCAAATGGCGCAGAGCAAGAATAATTCCACCATGCTTGCAAATTAAAAGAATAATCTTCCCAACCTACCCCCTTCCCCCGTCTCCTTGCCTGAGACGGTCTCGGCGCTGTCTGCGAGCGTGCCCATTGCAATCAATGATTGAAAATTTCAAGCGCCTGATTCAGATCCATCTGCCAACTGATCGAATTTCGGTGTTTTTGTCTCGCAAGGTTTTCATAGAAGTATCCGGACACTATTTGTTGAAGTTACGTTTCAGATCAAACTCGCCTTCAGTGATGTCCGGCAAGATGCGAAGCTCGACGCATGATGCTCAAGAAGGCCAGGCAGCAACATCCGGAAAGATCGATTAGCGATCGAGTGATGAGGTGCAAGCCGCTGAAAGCCAGTGGTTGAATCCGGATAGACGATTACTTCATTGAAAGTTGCTGTCTAAATCAACAACAAGCAGAAAGGCTTCCATAGAATTTTTGAAGTACCTTGGCAGATACCGGTTAACGATGTCGCCTAAGTCATCGTCTTGTAACACATAAACTTGAAAACACCATCGAAACAGCATCTTTGCGTCTAAAGTGCTAGATAGATATGTACCTCCCCTTCCTTGAGTGGAGATAGAAATGAGTCAATCTGTTGTTCGAACAGCAAACGTTAAATGGGATATTTCTGTTCCTTCGGAATTCGATGAAGAAATCCGATTTTATTTAGCTTCTCAGGGCGAAAATAAGGATTCACTTTCTGAGCTGGTTCAAAAAGCCGTGTCTCGTTATATTTTGTCCTCTCTCTCGAGAGAAGCCAAAGACAAAGTCGAAAATTCAGGCCTTTCTCAAAAAGATCTGGAAAAAATCATCGCTGACAGTCTTGCTTGGGCAAAGGACTGGCAAAATGAAGTATCTTCCTAGTTAAGGTCATATTTCTTCGCTCTAGAAATTCCAACCAAGCATAAAGACTTATGAAAAACGCCCGACTCCCATCTTCCGAGAATCGAGCGTTCTGTCGCTAGAAAGCTTTTGTCAAGTCAGCCAATGCCCGGCTATAAGCCCCGCCACCATCAGCATTGAGAACATCAGCTGCGTTTTAGCGGTCGAAGCGTCGAGCGTTGCGATGCTCTCCGTATTGACGCCATCAAATCGTCCGACCTGCTTGCACAGGGTCATCACACCCACGGCCACAGGCAGAGTCAACAGCACTGTCAACGGCAAAATCCCGAGCCAAACAGTTGCCAACAAAATTCCAAACGGCACAAGCATCTCAAACTGATATAGCCACACCGACCGTTGTTGTCCCAATACTGAGGCAAGCGTATGAATACCTGCCTCCGTATCCGTCTGAGCATCTCGCAGATTATTGGCGTGCAAAATGCCAACAGTGAGAATCCCGGTGGGCAGTACCGCCCAGATGGCATCAAGCGACCACGTCCCCGTCACGATCCACGCCGTAGCAAAAAGCGGTGTGAGCGTATAGGCGATAAAGATGACCGCGTCACCGCCGACGCGATACTTCAAAGGCGGATACAACAGCGCCGCCGCGATGCCCGCAAAAGTCACCGCCAGAAACGGCAACCCCGTTCGCCAAACGAGAAAGAGCGCACACAGCGTTCCTGCGGCAAAAAGGAAAATTGCAAACCCGAGGAACTCCCGGGCCACGAACTTACCGTCGACAAGCTGGCGAACTCCCAACGTGTTTTGGTTGTCGACGCCGTACTGAAAGTCAAAATAGTCGCTCCAGACGTTGCCTGCCGCATGGAAAATGACGATGTTCACAAGCGCCCAGACGGCATTGACCGGATCAACGGCAACACCGTCGGCGAAATAGTAGGCAAGGACCAAAGCCACCGGCATTGTCGAAGCCGGATACGACCACGAACGAGTCGCCAGAAACCAGTCTGCCAAAGTGCGCTTATTTGTCATGTGATACAACTTTCCTCTACACGGTTAACGGAAACCCGCAGTATACCCATTAGTAGTGTCCCGAATACGCTCTGACACCAACAGCCACACAAGCGGGCTCGAAAGCAAACGAAAAACTGACGGCACCGTCAATCAGGTCAGAAAAACAGGCGGCCCAGACGGAATCCCTCTCCTACTTCTTTGCCATTTATCGAGTCGACACGCCCTGAGATCATGGCCACGCCGATCGGCGATTGAAAGAACTCCAGTGCCTGATCGAGATCCATTTCGAGGCTGACTTTGCTGCTCGAAACCGGGTACGTCTTGATCGTCGTATCTTTTTGCAAGTCACAGTAGTTGCGCTTCAAGTCAAAATGGCCGTGAGTGATGCCAAGCATGATCTGCATCTCTTCATCGCTGCCGTTGGAACGCTCCAGCAGAAGATCCAGGCGACGCTTTTCGAGCCTGAACTCCGCCTTTACAATGGCTCCCTCCTCGAGATAATGAACGTTCACGCAAAACACCGAGCCGGCCTGAGTATTGACGATGATCCACTGCGGAGCCGGGCACCCGGACTCGTTCAGTGTGATGCACCAAGTCTTGCCGTAATTGAGCTCAGGATCGGGAATCACGCGCCGCACGTAGGTCGTGATCAGAAGAAGCGCTTCATGAGAAAACCGAGACTCGCGAAAATTCATGTAGCGCTCCCAGTCGCTTGCAGTAGCCTTGTTCTTGGCTTCCTCGAGCGTTTCAAGCCAGCCTCCTTGACCAAACTGAAAGACGGCGTACTCGTCCATGCGATCGTGCTTCTGAACGGCGGCAGAAACCGAGAGATATTCCTTGCGACGATTGAGTTCTTCGGCAAGCTTGACCTTGGATTTGTTCGCAAGACGCAGTCCCCTCTTCTGCGCCGAAGCAATCACGGACGTCTCCAGATTCTTTCGTCCCTGCATATCCATCATGTCGGTCGGAAGAATCGCAAGTGCAGCCAGTTTGACACCGTTGTGCAAATGTTCCTTTTGTCGATCCAGAATGTCGCAGGCCTCGCCGATATAGATTTCACCTCGCTTTCGCAATTGAATATAGACGCCGGGTAAGCCTTTTTTCAATTTGACATCAAGACAATGCGGCAAATTCTCCTGAATAATTAATGTACAACCGACTTCGAGCGCAAACGATCGAAATACGGTCAATTTGTTTTCTGTAATTTTTCCCTTAGATTCTTTCATTTTCAAAATCAGCCAGATATAATAAAGCGCTTATGTAATTTTTAGCCAAAAAGCAGCTCTCGAGAGGTCTTTTATTTAATTTTGTAACACTCAATCTGCTTTTTCATCCGAGTCGATATCATGCGAAATACATCTTTTTTCTACACGACACCTTTCCATCGAATCCCCTATCGTTCCCTTTCTTTTATTTGATTTAACGTCAAAGGTGTCACCATGCGCAAACTCAATCCGATCACGGCTCTGTATTTGAAGGTTTTGGAGTTCATCAGTTTTCTACTGATTGAAGTTGGAGGAAAATGGGAAGACTCTTTCTTTCCAAAAAATGCAACAAAAGAAGATTACGTACGTGCAAAGAAAATCGGTATTCGTTACCGACAGAAATGCCGCAGGCTTCATAGGAAGTATTAATTATTTCAATAAGAACAATCGACCATATCCCAATTACCTATTTTTTGACTCGGAGCTAATCAGCTGCAGTCTTCCCAACTACTACTTCAATCAATTTGATCCTCGCAGTCCGTTTTACGAGCCTTTCCCGGATTCCGATGACTGGCATGCCTCCTTCACCGATCCGGGCACTCATCACAGCACAGATCCGTTCGATTCCAACTGAGATCTTCATGGCAGTCTGATTCCCTTCGGCTGACGCGCGATCTCCACCAAATGCTCCCAATCCGATTGCGACACGTAATCCCGGTCGGCGGCACCGATTTGTTCGAGTCTGTCGTTTAATGTCGGATTGGTCGCTGCCCACGACCGCAGGTCTTCCTGGATTTGATCACCGTTTCGATAACCCCATCCGCCCATGAAAGCGTTTCGCAAGGCAAAGTTCTTGTCCTGATGTTCCAGGTTGTAGGCTTCTCGAGCGACAAGCATCACACCTCGATCAAAGTTCATTTGCTTTTCTCTTGCCTGTCGGGTGCTCTGATGGCTCGCAACAAACTGTCCGTGCTGTGCATCAAACTGCTGGACACCCACAGACGCCTCAGCATTCATAACAGCCCCAACAGTCGAAGCATTCAGAGTCGAACCTGATATTTGTTCGATCCTTGCATCGTTGCCGTCAGCAGCACGCTGCAGATTGGCAGCCCCCGCCTCAAAAACATCCGCATTTCTTTCAATGGCAGAAACAACCGTCCCAGGCCCGAATCGATCTGAGGGAGAAACTGCACCACCGGCTCGAACATGTTGCTCTCCTGCAAAGCTAGCCACCTCGGCAGGCTGATACATCGCTCGCAGTACAGCCTCTCCGCTCCCGTAGCGTTCAACAGCAGAATTCATCAGCGGCACCGAAACGTCAGCCGACGTCGTCACCGAACCTGTATCCGACTCGTTTAACGTAGAGACAGCCGACATCGATTCCACATGCGACTGCGTTTGGTCCCGACCAGCCGAATGAGTTGCATCCAACGATTGGACGAAGCCTCTCGCGTAGTTGCGCACTTGTTCGTCTGCATGATTATTGGCCACGCTCTCAGCAGCAGAACGAACTGTCTGGTAGTTTGTGGTGACACTTCCCCCGCTTTGCGTGCTGATCTTTCCTTTTGCACTATCAACCAGTCTTTGTGCCTCACTAAATGACAAATTTCCATCCATCTGACCAGAAACACCAATATGTCGAGACTGATCTTGCCCGCTCAGCATATCTACTCTTGAAAGTCCGATAGTTGTCAGTGCATTAGAGCCTGAAATCGAGTCCCTTCCATTGTCAAATCCCGCTTGAGCATTTCGGACAAAGCTCCCAGCAGTACTACTTGCGCTGGAACCTGAACGCTCCAGGCTATCAACAGGAACGTCCCTAAAATATTCTCGAGAGGCCGATAATCCAAACTTGCTCGAATAATCCGTCCCCTCACTCACCGAGCTCGTCCGATCCATCTCCGCCGCCCTCGTCAAAGTCACACTATTGCCCCACCCGCTCGTATCCGAATAATTCGTCGCAAGAGACTTCTGTTCACTCAACGCATCCTTTAAGGCATGCGCAAAACTCTGCTGCGTGGAATCTCTGCTTGAGGCCGACTGCGAGAAAGAGAATCGCGCGGCATCGGTGGAGACAGTCGAGGTCTGCCCCACGTTCGAAGCCAAATGTCCGCGCACGAGACTTTGCTGCATCTGAGAGTCCACCCCGAAACTCACGGCAGTGCGCTGCAGACCCGTCACCTCGCCTGATGCGGCTCGCGTCACGGTGCCGTAACCGGACTGCGTCACCGCCATGCCGCTGTCCACGCTTCGTATCGACGCATCGGCTTTGTTGGAAGAAACGTTGTTCGAAGACACGTTTGACACGCTCACGTTGCCCTGCGAGATATTTCCCGCGGCAATTGCGGCACCTTGAGAAGTCGCAGCGCTTTGTGCGGGCTGCGTCAAACCTCCCACAAGTTGCCCCACGGCCATGTCGCCGGCTCGCACCAACGCGTAGGAAATCACGGGAACGGCACAAAGCAAGGCTCCCGCAATCGCCTGAGAGCTTGCTCCCGTCTCGCGGATGAGCGTAGCGGCCTGTAGGCTCGAGCCCCCGAAGTTTTGCGCCAGCAGCGTAAAAGGATGCAGATCATGCGCAATGACAAGGTAGTTGACGACGCTCGACAACGCAGGCCACAGCTGCACGGTCAAAAGAAGCGTGACGTAGCTTCGAACGACCCTGGCCATCCCGGAGCCTGACACCAGAGCAATCAGCGCCACCACCGGGAACATCGCAATCACCACAAATTCCAGAGCGTTTCGGATCTTCGGCAAAGCGTCCTCGGCCATCTTTGCCATCGTGCGGTAGTTGATTTCACCGGCAAGATTTCCCTGAGC
>ULQS01008908.1_pt1 | contig 15646 bp, 9 predicted proteins | sample 1954751 | NCBI WGS metagenome assembly ULQS01 (sample SAMEA4835662, study PRJEB28245) | human gut metagenome | biome: gut microbiome; material: fecal sample | place: Denmark | collected 2008 | reverse complement strand
AACTTATAATCAGGGATTTAATTTATAGAAGTCCCCTATACTCTACTTCGAGGGCAAGGCGACCGACGAGGAGGAGCTGAGACTGCTTGAATTCATAAAAGAATCGGCACGCAACAAAGCGGAGTTCGCGGAATGGGAGGAGGAATGGACACATTCGCACACGCCCGACGCGCGGACCGAGGCTGCATGGGAGGAGCTGAAAGAAAAGATGAGAAGGAAGCGCGAAGAGCAGGACAGGACAGAAGGATAACGGCAGACAGGATGCCATGAAAGAACAGGGCGCAACGTCATGCATGACTTTTCATGACCGGAACGCATGCCGCCCGCACACAGACACACCACACACAGATTTCCGACATACCCGCATTCACGGGCAGACGGCACAGCTGCGCCATGCCGCACCGGCGCACGGGAGGTGACGGCGGACAAAAAACACCCGGACAGACATGGCACTATGGCTTGCCGATGTCCGCCCGGGAGCTATACGTGGCGTATGCCGGAATCTACTTGCCGGCGTAGCGCATCTTTACAAGAACAGGGTAATGGTCGGACGGCGTGCGGCGGTCGTACTTGCCGAAGCTTATCTCTCCGGGAGCGTCCTTGCCCTTGAGAGACTGTCCCTCGGAGCCTGCTTTCGGAGTCCAGTAGGCGTTTGTAAGCACGCCATAGCGGTCCACGTCGAACGACGGAGACACGAACACGTGGTCGATGCGGCTGTCCGACTTCAGGTCGGAGTCGAATGAGTTGAACGTTCCGTTCTCTGCGAAGCGCAGACGGCAGCACTCATAAGAGTCCTTAAGGATTCCCGACTTGGTGAAGATGGCGTATATCTCGTCATTCTGGTCTACATTGAAGTCGCCCGTAAGAATCACGGGAGCTCCCTTGGCTATCTCCTTTATCTTCCTCACGACAAGCTTCGCGCCCTCGCGGCGTGCCGTCACGCCCACGTGGTCCATGTGAAGATTGAAGTAATAGAACTTGAACTTCGTGTCCTTCTGCCTGAACTCGCCCCATGTGCATATGCGTATGCATGCGGCGTCCCATCCGAGCTTTGGCGTGTCGGGCGTCTCGTTGAGCCAGAAATTGCCCTTGCGCAGGAGCTTTATGCGGTCTTTCTTGTAGAAGATGGCGGAGTATTCGCCAGCCTGTTTGCCGTCGTCGCGCCCCACACCTATATAGTCGTAGCCGTCGAGCGCGGCGGTGAGGTCGCCCAACTGGGCGTGAAGCACTTCCTGGGTTCCGAAGATGTCGGGGTCCTCAAAATTGATTTGGTCGCATATCACCTTACATCTCACATTCCATACATTGCCCGCAGCGTCGTCACCGCTGTTATGGTTGCGGATGTTGTAAGTGCCTACGAAGAGCGACTGGGCACACGCCAGTGAGGCGACTGCCATCAGCACGAGAAGAAAATAACTACGTTTCATAGTCTGATTATCATTTGTTTGTTTATAAAAAGATATTGTCTTACTTTTCAGAACCCTTTATCTCATTGGTGAACGAGTAAGGGAAGTCAGCCTCCTGAGTGCCTCTGCTGCGGTTGGGTTCAGCCGACATGGCGCACACGATGCTGCCTCCCTTCATGATGTCAGCGTGTGTGAGATAGTTCTTTGTGTACGGTTTGCCGTTGAGTGTAATGCTGTCTATATACCTGTTTGAGCGGCTGTTGCCCACGGCGTCTATGGTCATGGTGTTGCCGTTCTCGAGATGCAGCGTCACCTTATTGAAGTAAGGAGTGCCGAGCACATACTGGTTGGAGCCTGGACACACGGGATAGAAGCCCATGGCAGAGAACACATACCACGCCGATGTCTGCCCGTTGTCCTCGTCGCCGCAATATCCGTCGGGGTTGGCATTGTAGAGTTTGTCCATCACCTCACGTATCCAGTACTGCGTCTTCCATGGTTGTCCCGAGTAGGCATAGAGATAAATCATGTGCTGGATGGGCTGGTTGCCGTGGGCATACTGCCCCATGTTCATCACCTGCATCTCACGCATCTCGTGTATTATGCCCCTGCTGCTCACGTCAGGATAGACCACGAACACCGAGTCGAGCATGCTGTTGAACTTCTGTTTGCCTCCCATCAGACCGATAAGTCCCTGCGGATCGTGGAACACACACCAGCTCCAGTGCCAGCTGTCGCCCTCTGTGAAGGAACGGCTCCATGCCGTCGGGTCGAACGGAGACTCGAAGGTGCCGTCGGCTTTCCTGCCGCGCATGAGGCTGGTGGAGCTGTCGAACACGTTCTTATAGTTCATCGCGTTGGTGCGGTATTGCTTCAGCTCCTTGTCAGACTTTCCCAGAGCCTTGCCGAAACGGTATATGCACCAGTCGTCGTAGGCATATTCGAGCGTGCGGGCGACGCTCTGGCTGTGCTTGTCGCACGGCACATAGCCGAGGCTGTTGTACTCCTCGAATCCGAGACGGCCCGTAGACGACACCTTGGGATGGACGGCGTTGGCTCCGTGCTTCACCGCTTCCCAAAGCGTCTCGGCATCATATCCGCGCAAGCCTTTGAGATAAGCGTCTGCCACTACGGACGCCGAGTTGTTGCCCACCATGCAGCCCCGGTGTCCCGGACTCGCCCACTCGGGCAGGAATCCGCTCTCCTTATAGGCGTTGACGAGTCCTTCCTGCATCTTCTCGTTCATCGAGGGATACATCAGGTTGAGGAAGGGGAAGAGGCTGCGGAAGGTGTCCCAGAAGCCGGTGTCGGTGAACATGTAGCCCGGCAGCACCTTTCCGTTGTAAGGACTGTAGTGCATCACACGTCCGTCGGCGTCGGTCTCGTAGAAGCTGCGAGGGAAAAGCAGCGATCGGTAAAGGCACGAATAGAACGTGCGGAGGTTGTCGGTGTTGTCGTCGGAGACCTCCACACGACCCAGAACCTCGTTCCACCGTGCCCTGCCCCGTGCCGACACCTCGTCGATGCCGTCGTCTCCGAGCTCCTTCAGATTGAGCAACGCCTGCTCCGGACTTATGAACGACGACGCCACACGCACGTTGACCTGCTCTCCGCGCTTCGTGCTGAAGCCCACGATGGCACCCGAATGATTGCTCGTGGAGCTGAGCGAGGAGGCGTCTATGTTGCCGTCGGTGACGGCGGCGGTATACTTGAACGGTCTGTCAAAGACAAGCACGAAGTAGTTCTTGAAGTTTTCGGGCACACCGCCGCTGTTCTTCGTGGTGTAGCCCACAATCATGTTCTTGGACGGAATAATCTCCGCGTGCGAGCCTTTGTCGAACGCATCGAGCACGATGTATGCCTTGTCGGTCTGCGGGAATGTGAACCGCATCGCCACAGCGCGCTCCGTCGGGGCAAGCTCGGCGGTGACGTCATGGTCGGCAAGATACACTTTATAATAATAAGGACGCGCCACCTCAGCCTTATGAGAGAACCATGAGGCGCGCTTCTCCTCGTCGAACACAGCCTCACCCGTGACAGGCATGACCGAGAACTGCCCGTAGTCGTTTATCCACGGACTGGGCTGGTGGGTCTGCTTGAAGCCCCTTATCTTGTCCGCCCAGTACACATAAGTCCATCCGTTGCCCATCTTTCCGGTCTGCGGAACCCAGAAATTCATGCCCCACGGCATGGCGATGGCAGGATAGGTGTTGCCTGTGGACAGTTCGAACTTGGACGCCGTGCCCACGAGCGTACTCACATAGTCAACCTCGTCTGCGGCTCTTGTCTGCACCATCGTGCAAAGACACAGTGCCGATAATAGTAAAGCTCTTTTCATTTGTCTTCCGGTTTTATGTTATCTGTTCTGTTTTCAGCAATCGGATAAGGATTTTTCATACATAAATCTTGCGCCCGGCGGAATTCATGCCGCCCTTCCGGACGCGGTGATATGGATGATGCAAACGGGCGGAGAGTAAGTTTACTTACGCTCTCCCGAGTGCAGCTTACCTTATGCAAAGCTAATGCAAGGCGAGAGCAACAGCAAGACGGGAAGACAAAGTCTTACCAGGCTTGATACTGCCGAGCCGCAGCTTAGCTTCTACAAAGGTAATGCAAACGAGCGGAGAGTAAGTTTACTTACGCTCTCCCGAGTGCAGCTTACCTTATGCAAAGATAATGCAAAAATCCGGTTCTGCCCAATAAAAACGACAAATTAAACAAGGAAAAAGAGTGATATGCACCATCGCGCGTCAGGCAACGGCAGAAAGGCGTAACACGATGACGCATAACACCACCGCAATCCACAACAAAGGATGTGCCGTGAAAGGGAATGCATAAATATGCAGAACAGGACATCGCGGAATGCATAAGAATATTCCATAACGCGAAAATAAGCGGTTATTTGCGTCAGGGCAGCACTTCGGGCGCAAATACGCCACTTTTGAGCACTTTCCGCATCACATTGACACACAACGATTTACGCCATTCAGCCATATAAAACCGCTGCCGTCGCATCGCGAAAGAGCCCGTATGACAATGCCGGAAAGCCCGTTTCGCCTGCCGGAAGAGTACGTACAGCATGTTGGAAGAGCCTTTTCCGCAACGCAGAAGAGCCTTTTCCGCATCCCGACGCGCCACATCCGGACATTCCATACCATGGTTACGGCAGCGAAAAAGCCTCTTCCGCATGCTCCGGCACCTGCTTCCGCACCCTCCCGTTTTCTGTTTCACGATTTTCCGTTGTCAAAATTTTTTACTGCGAAATTGCATAAATATGCATTCCGGGATTTGACGGAGAGACAGCGGAAGGATAAACACCCGTACACCATATCGCGCCACCACCCATCCATATCCCATACTTTCATGACACCGCCACAACGGCACCAGCCTGTAGAGACGCAAAATCTTGCGTCTCACGAGAAGGTAAGTACAATCCATACCTGCAATAATCAAACAGTTATAATCGCATTCCCTACCCGTGAGGCACATTCCATCGCGAGCCATACGCATGATAATCAATCGCCTGTCAGCACACTCCTTGCTCGTGAGACGCAAGATTTTGCGTCTCTACTTATTGCAGACAGCGAAATAAGACAGCAAATTATGTTGTGTTATTACAACGGCGTCAGCCAGTAGAGACGCAAAATCTTGCGTCTCACGAGAAGGTAAGCCCAAACCATACCTGCAATAATCAAACAGTTATAATCGCATTCCTTGCCCGTGAGGCACAACCCATCGCACGCCATACGCATGATAACCATTCAACAGCCAGCGCATTTCTTGCTTGTGAGACGCAAGATTTTGCGTCTCTACTTTTTGCAGGCAGCGAAATAAAACAGCAAATCATGTTGTGTTATTACAACGGCGCCAGCCTGTAGAGACGCAAAATCTTGCGTTTCACGAGAAGGTAAGTACAAACCATACCTGCTATAATCAAACAGTCATAATCATATTCCTTGTCCGTGAGGCACAACCCATCGCAAGCCATACACATGATAACCAATCGCCTGCCAGCGCAATCCTTGCTCGTGAGACGCAACCTATCGCAAGCCATACACATGATAATCAATCGCCTGTCAGCGCACTCCTTGCTTGTGAGACGCAAGATTTTGCGTCTCTACTTTTTTGCAGGCAGCGGGGTAAACGAAATCATATATACTGCTGGAAAAACCGGTCTGCGGCTGGAAAAACCGTGAGCGCGATGACGGAGGCAGGCATACGGCGGTGCCGCCGACACTGCGCGGCGGAGGCTCACAGGCAAAACACCGTGCCGCGGACAGCAAAACAAAAAGGAGCCGCGCCTCACGGCGCGCACTCCATCAACCTAACTAATAAAATAAAATTACTAATCTTCCACTTCAATGGACGCATCCGGATAGTCAGACTTGAACACGTCCTCACTCTTGGTGAGTGTCGCCTCGTAGCTATAGCGCACGTCGCGGTCGGTTATGGTGATGTCCTTATACTCATACTTCAGGTATAATGTGGTCATCATGATGAGCTTGCGCGTGTCCGACGTGTTCTCATAGAACTTGAAGTTATACGTACCCGATATCTCCTTCAGTTCTATGGCGTCGTTCAGAGCCGTCAGCTTTATCGTTCCGTCATCGTTGAAATGCAGGTTGAGAATGAAGCTGCTGCGACCCGTTGTCGTACGGTCCACGTTTCCGGCATACAGATAGCATTCCTTTCTGGATATGGCGTAGAGCTGCTTTCCGGTAGCCTGCGTGGTGTAAGACGTGCCTATCTGCTTCATGTTTCCGTTTCCGGAATAGATGCCTGAATACTCGTTTTTCAGATTGAGGAAATAAAGAGCCTTTGTGTATTTGGACGGTCCCACAGGCTCACCCTCCGACGTCGCGATCTTGATAGGGAGCACATACTCGGCGTAGATGTTGTGCTCGCGCAGCTTGTTAAGGTCTATCTTGCACACTCCTCCGGCATTGAGACTGCCTGCGGGAATGGTGTAGACGGTCTTGTCGAAGGTGTAGCAGTCTTCAGGCAGCAGCAGATAGTAAGACTCCTCGTCATACTTGTTCTTGTCGAAGTTGTAGTCGGCAAGCGTGTCCTCGTCCACGGCGAGAGTCAGACTGATGTTCTTGCTGTTGCCGGTGGTGCCGTTCACACCGAAATATACGGGCAGGTCGACGGTGTTGTCCTCGTTTATCTCCATCTCGATGTTCTCCTGCCATCCGTTGTTCATCAGGTAAGTGTACTTCGTGAACAACTCATAGTCGAGGTCGTCGCTGCACGACGCCGCCCCGAAGAGCACCGCTGCGGCAGCCACGCCTTTCATTATCTTGTTGAAATATATTCTTTTCATGATTGTCATTGTGTTAAAATGGTTACCATCCGGGGTTTTGCGTAAGGTTCACGTTGCGCTTCATCTCCTTGTCGGGGAAGGGCCACAGATACATCCTCTGTGTGAACACCTTAGGCATCGAAGCCACAACGGTGGGTCGGTAGAACTCCTGTACACGTGTCACGTCGTCGCTGATGTTGATGTTGCAACCCATAAGCGGCTGGTTCTCCTCAAGCAACGCGTCCTTCCAACGGCGCAGGTCGTAGTATCTGAAGCAGTTCTCGCCCACGAGTTCTATCTGCCGCTCGCGCTTGAGAGCGGTGCGGAAGAGCTCCTGGTTGGCGTATACCACATCGTCGAAGTCGGGCACTCCGGCACGCATGCGTATGGGTTTCATGGCAGAGCGCATCTCGTTGACGTCGCGCTGCACGGTCATCGTCTCCCCGTTATAGCGTTCCACGGTGTACGACTTGCCCGGAGTGAGCTCGTTGAGAGCCTCCGCATAGATGAGCAGCATCTCCGCATAGCGTATCGTGTTCTCGGTTTTGTCCATGCGGTAGCCGCCCTGCGTGAAGGCGTCCTCGTCGTTGACGAACTTCTTGAAGCCTATACCCGTGAGCGGACAGTCCTCCTTGAAGCCCTGCTTGCCGTCGTTCAGGTCGCGGTAGTAGAATATCTGCTTGTTGCGGTATTGTGCCTCATTCGCGCTCGCGCATACCCATATGGAGCCGCAATAGGCTATCGACGCATAGAAGCGGGGCTCCCTGTGAGCGTACTGCCACGACACGTTTGCCGGCAGGAACGGTGCGCCTCCCTCGTTGAGCGGGTTGCTCGACGTGGTGAAACCGTCTTCCTTATAATATCCCGTAGCCTCAGCCTCCTGTATGGTCTGGCCGTTGTCCATGTAGTAAGCGTCCACCTGCTTCTGCGACACGCCTATGAGGTTGGAGCCGCTTAGCGTCCGCGGCATGCAGTTTGACACCCAGTGGTTTATCTGCTCGTTGCCCCTGCTCGTGCGTGTGAAGATGAGTTCGGGGTTCTTCGAGCCTATTATCGTACCGTCGAAGATGGACTTGTAGGAGAGATAAGGGTCAACGTCAGCCCATCCGTCGGGGAAGTTCTTGTCGGAGAACTCGGCGTTGTAGGGCGGACGCTCATACTCGGGGGTGTCCGGGGAAGGCTCTATGGTGTAGAGCTCGTATATTCCCAGATCCATCACTTCCTTGGCTGCGGCGGCTGCCTTAGCCCATTTGGACTCGTCATATTCCTGCGGCACGAGCTGGCGTCCGCGGTTGTCCTTCACGTTGAAGAGGTCTCTGTTGCCGTTCATGAGCGGACTTGCCACCCAGAGCAGTATTCTCGCACGCAGCGCAAGAGCCGCTCCGCGTGTGGGACGACCCATGTTGTTCACGGTGCGCACCATTGGAAGGGAGCGCGCGGCAACCACAAGGTCTTGGTCGATGAACGCCACAATCTCGTCGAGAGAGGCTCTCGGCAAAGACAGTTCCTCGTAAGACAGGCTCACGTCGAGCCCGTGCTCCGGGATGAGAGGCACCGGTCCGAAGTGGCGTATGAGCGACCAGTAGGCATAGGCACGTATGAACCGCATCTGCCCTTTCATGTCGGCTTTCTCCACCTCGGTAAGTTCGCCGCATCGGTCCACATTGTCTATGAAGGTGGAAGCCTTGCGCACAGCCTCGTAAGCCTTGTAAAGAAGGTTCTCGCTGTCACCGTTGTTTGTCGTGGCACTGTAGTTTCCGTTCTGGTAGTCGCGCCCTTCATACTTCACGATGTCATCACTCATCCACCTGCGCATGCCTTCCCCTTCAGTTATATACTGTATTGGCTCGAACGCGTTGGACAGCCATCCGTCCACATACTTCCTTTTGGAGAAAGCCGAGTCGATGGAAAGCTGGTCATAGAAATACTTGTCCACGTCCAGATAATCGGCGCACGAAGAGAACATTCCGCCTGCGACAATCGGCAAAAATATATATAATAAAATCTTTTTCATGACCTTGTTGTTGTGTTATAGATTGAAACTTAGATAGAAAGAGAATGTCCGGCTGATAGGATAAGCGTTGCCGCTCTCGTTGTTTCCTTCCGGATCCCACCACTTGAACGGGCTCCATGTGAACAGGTTCTCGCCTATGAAGCCCAGGCGCAGACCTGTAAGGCGCAGATGCTGTATCCATTCTCTCGGAACGTCATAGGTTATTTCGAGGTTCTTCAGACGCAGATAGCTTCCGTCTTTCATCCAGTATGTGGACGCGCGGTTGTTGTTATTGTTATTCGTATAGGTGAGTCGCGGCCACGGAGCGTTGGGATTCTCCGTATCGGTGGTTCCCGAGATGTCGCTCGGAATCCATCTTTCCTCCTCAACCATGCGCTGGAGTATGTTGCCCGTAGCACCGTCGTGGAATGCGTGAGGACCGTTGCCGCCCACGAAGAACGTACGCTTTCCGGCTCCCTGGAACAGGAGGTTCATTCCGAAATTGCGCCATGCGGCACTGAAACCGAAACCGTATATCAGACCCGGAGTGTTGCGGTAGCCTATCGGCACTTTGTCGTCCTCGGTGATGACACCGTCTCCGTTCACGTCCTTATACTTTATGTCACCGGGCAGGATGGGGAAGTTTGCCAGCGCGTCCTGCGACGGACTCGACTTGATGTCTTCCTCGTCCTTGAACAGACCGAGCGCGATGAATCCGCGGGTCTGCCCCTGACGGAAGCCCCTGCTCATCTTATACCAGAACTCGTTTGCGGCTTCATCCTGGTCGAGAATCTCCGTATTCTGATACGTCATGTTCGCTCTCAGGGTGAAATTCACCTCACCTATCTTATGGTTGAACGCTATGTTGCCGTCAAAACCATACGATTTCATGCGTCCGACATTAGCCATCGGAGTCTGGTCGGCGAGTCCCGTGGACAGCGGCATGTTGTTTCTCCGCATGAAGATATCGTCACGGTTGTCCCTGAAGTAGTCCACTGTTCCGGTGAACATACCGTTGAATATAGACCAGTCTACGCCTATATCCCACTTCGTTGCCTTCTCCCATGTGAGGTTGGGAGTGCCGACCGTCGTCATGCGGTAGCCTGTGATGTAGTTGCTTCCGAACTGTCCGAAGGCGTAACTGCCCGACGAGTCCATCTCGGAGATAAGCGAGATGTACGGGAAACGGGTGTCTCCGCCAATCTTGTCGTTACCTACCTCACCCCATGAGCCTCTTATCTTGAAGAACTCGAGCCACGGTAACGCCTTCCTTATCCACGGTTCCTCCGAGAGCACCCAGCCTGCGGAGAATGCCGGGAAGAATCCGAACTGCTTGCCTTTCTCAAAGTTCTCCGAGCCGGTATAGCCGAAGTTGAACTCGAAAAGATAGCGCGACTTGTAGGCGTAGCGCACCTGTCCGGAGTAGGCAAGGTTGCGTTTGGGTATCGAGGCGATGATGTCGCTGCCGAGGTTTGTGTCGGAATTCTCCTCCTGATAGACCATGAGAAGACCGTTCACCTGATGGTCGCGGGCGAAAAGGCGGTCATATTCCAGCTTGGCTTGCAGATAATAACGCTTCGTTCCGGTAGTCGATGAGGTCTGGGTCATGGGTTGTACGTCCTGCTCGCGTTTGAGAATGAGCTTGCCATAACCGTCTCGGTAGTTCTGCGCACTCCACAGTTCAGGCGACTTCGAGCGCGTGATGGTGTTGTCGTTCCATGTGTCGAAGGCGAACGTACCGGAGAAAGTGAGACCCTTTGTTATGAAGTCGAGCTTCTGGTCGAGGCTCACGTTAGTCTCCATCTTGTTCTGCCAGATGGTCTTGTAACCCGTCTGCGTCATGAGAAACTCGGGAGTTTTCTTTCCGTTGACTATAGGCCACTGCCCTGTCGACCACTTTCTCGGAGTGGTGAGCGGTGTGTATTCGGAGAACGCCTTCCATATGTCAGCCGACGTGCTGCCCGGCTGCGTGCGGTTGATGAGGTAGCCTCCGATGCCGACTGAGAGCACCGTGCTGCGCGTGATGTTCATCGTTGTGTTGGCACGGTAGTTATAACGCTCATATGTAGAGTTGGTGTTGTATTTGTTCTCCGCGCTTCTTGTGCGGTAGATACCGTCCTCATTGAAGTAGGCACCGGACACATAGTATGTCGCATTGTCACCTCCTCCGGTGAAACTGAGCTGCGCGCGATACTGCGACGCGCCGTTCTTGAGCATCAGGTCCTGCCAGTCTACGTTAGGATAAAGGTCAGGATCAAGATTGTTCTGTATGATATAAAGCTCCTCGTCGGAGTATAGCGGTGACTGATAGCGTGCGAGCCGCGCCTCGTTTGCGAGCCGCGCGTAGTCTGAAGCGTTGGCATACTCGGGCAGTTTGCCTGTCTGGTTGTAGCCGTACTGGAGCTTACCGCTGATGCGTATCTTTCCTTTCTCACCCTTCTTCGTTGTGATGAGCACCACTCCGTTGGCTCCACGGTTACCGTATACGGCTGTGGCGGACGCGTCCTTTAGCACGGAGAACGACTCGATGTCCTCTACGGGAATCTCGTTCAGACTGCGTTCGATACCGTCGACAAGCACGAGCGCGCTGGCGTTGGCGCCGAAAGTGGAGATACCGCGAATCCAGAAGTCAGACTGGTTCTCGCCCGGTTCGCCCGAGAGCTGCTGTGTTATGATACCCGGAACGACACCTCCGAGAGAGTTGGAGAGATTGCCCGAAGGGGCGTTGAGCTGCTTCACGTCAACCGTGGTGAACGCTCCGGTGACCGTTTTCTTCTTCTGCGCGCCGCTTGCGGTGACGACCACTTCGTCCACTTCCTGACTTTGCTCCTTCATTACGATGACAAGATTGTCGTAATCCTTTATGCTTACCACCGGCACTTCCTGCTTCTCGAATCCCAGATAGGTCACCTCCAGAATCTCATACTTGCCGGTCGTTATCTTGAAAGCGCCGTTCACGTCTGTCGACGAACCCAGACCCGGCTGGTTCTTCACGATGACAACGGCACCCATTATGGGTTCTCCCTTACTGTCCTGCACGACACCTTTCACGGTGACTGAAGCGTCCTGGGCAAATGCAGCCACCTGAACGACAAACAGGAGCATCAGTAACAATATTTTTTTCATGAAACTTCTATTTTATTGCATTTGTAATGTTATGTTATCACTCCACGACTACCTTGCGTATGACGTGGTTCTCTCTGTCGGCGACAATGATGGACTGGTCTGACAGGATGGTAAGTCCCTCGGGACGGTTGAACATCGCCACGTCGGGCAGACCGTCCTTGTAACCGCTCTTGCGCGGCATACCGGCATAGAGAGACACCTCTCCGTCGGGAGTGATTCGTCTGATACAGTGGTTGTACTTGTCAGCTACGTACAGGTTGCCGTCCTCGTCAAACTCGATGGCACTCGGCTGGTCGAACAGCGCGGACGTACCTATGCCGTTCTGATAGCCCGATGTGTCCCACTGTCCTGCCCACAGTTCGGCAGTGCCCAGAGTCTTTGTAGTGATGTCGTAAGGCATGCGGAAGATGCAGTGACGGTTTTTCACAGCCGCATACAGATACCTGCCGTCGTTGCTGAAAGCGAGCTTCAGCTCGGTGTTGGTGGCATTGTTGACACGTATGAGCCGCGTGTACGCCTCGTCAATATTGGTGTTTTCAGAATAGCGGTAGAGATAGCCGTCGCTCTGGTTGTTGAAAATGATGTCGTTGTTCACAGGGTTTATGGCGATGCCGGTGCACTTGGGGTCGTTCATTCTCACCAAAGGCTTCACGTCGACAAACCCGCTCGCACGCGAGATGGCTATCAGTCCCACCTTCGAGGTGCAGTTGTCGGGATTGTAGAGATGCACCATGTAGATGGTGTCCTGAGCCACATTGAACGCCGCAGCGGTGGGCGACTGGAACGGACCCGAGCTGCATTGGATGAGCGTCTCGACCAGTCCCTCGTACAGCTTGCGCAGGGCACCGTCCTTGTTTGTGCCTCGTCCCTCGTCAATCTCATATATCACGTCGTCGTTGTCGTGGAAAAGCGCCCACGGACGGCGGAATGTCGCCACGTCGTACTCGCCGTCGTCACGGCTCGCGTTGCCGTTCTGTCCGGCAAGAGTCGACACGTTGCGCTTATACTTATAGCGGAACTCCTTTGTCGAGACAAACTCCTTCACGTTGTCTCCCTTGCCCACATAGAGCTTCACAAGCCCGGTGTCGGCGCGCGCCGGCACCACCGCGTAGATGTAATCGTTTCTCACTCCGATTATCGCAGCCTTCTTGTCGTTCACCGTCACGCGCAGATAGCTCGTGTCGGTGCCGAGGTTCTGACCCTTGATAATCAGTTGTGTGCCCACTCCTCCACTGTCTGGAGAGAACGAGACGAACTTGGATTCCTTGTTTGCATCAGGCGGATAGACCACTTGTCTGTCCTCCGCGATGTCGTTGTCGGCACATCCCAGAAAGGCTGTAGCGGCGACTGCAAACACTAAAGAGAATTTAAACAATCTGTTCATAATGTTTAAGTTAATAAAGTTATTTAATAGTTTGGGTTATCGTTTTCGGTCTTATGCGACCTATGTCATATGTGATTGTAAGGAACAGAATATCATGCGGTGTTTTTACACATGCATCTTTTCCTGTCGGGAGGGAACCGACTGCGCCACACCGCCGTCCTACTCACTCTCCGTAAGGGGACAGAGAGATATGCGGTAGGTGCGTCCCGGCTTGGTCATGAACTCTACAGAGCCGTCCGAAGACGTGGTGTGCCTCACCCTGAGTCCGTATTTTCCTCTCACCCCGCGCACCTCCATGCCGGGCAGGTAAACCCTGCACACTCCGCCACACTCCGACCTCACCACGACGCCGGTCAGACGTCCGCCCGTCCACCCAGCATCGAACGTGAAGCCGCCGTGCGCCCGCAGTCCGCTGAAACTGCCGTCCGCCCACTCCTTGGGGAGAGCGGGAAGGAGCCACACCCCGCGCACGCTGTTCTGCAGAAGCATCTCGGCTATGGCGGCGGTGATGCCGAAATTGCCGTCTATCTGGAACGACGGATGCGCGCAGAAGAGGTTCGGGTACATTCCTCCGGCATTGTCGTCCATGCTCACCACGGTTACATCGGTTATGTTCTGCGCCTTTTTCAGCAGACGGTAAGCGCGCCCGCCGTCATTCAGACGTGCCCAGCACGCCACCTTCCACGCCCTGCTCCAGCCCGTGGCACCGTCGCCCCGCCAAGAGAGCGACACTCTCGCGGCGTCAGCCAGACGGCGGTCGGTAAGGGCGGAGATGCCCGACAGCGGATAGAGAGCCATGAGATGGGACAGATGACGGTGACGGTCGTCGGGCGTGTCGTCGGTCTCAAGCCACTCCCGCAGCTGTCCCCGGCTGCCTATGCGCAGACCGTTGTCGAGCTGTGAGAGCCTCGTCCTGAGACTGTCGGTGAAACCGCTGTCCTCGCCCAACGCCTCTGCCGCCTCAAGAGTGTTGGCGAACAGCTCGTGGACGAGCTGCTGGGCGTATGCCGGACCGTCCTCCCACGGACCGTGCTCGGGCGACCAGTCGTCGGGCGCGACGAGCTTTCCGTCCTTCATCTTCAGCCTGTCAAACCAGTAGAGACACGTCGACCTCATCACGGGCCACGCCACACGGCGCAGGTAGTCACGGTCAAGCCCGTAGGCATAATGCTGCCACAGATGTGTGCAATACCACGCATTGGCAGGCCGGTTGATGAGCCAGTCGGTGTAGCCGAACAGGTTGTTCTGCGTGCGTACAGCCCATCCGCGGCATCCCTCGCTCTCTGCCACGCGCCGCCAGGAGCCGTCCGGCTTCATGGCTTCGGTGCTCACGTAGCTGATGAAAGGCATGTGACACTCCGCAAGGTTGGCGACCTCGGCGGGCCAGTAGTTCATCTGTATGTTTATGTTGCTGTGGTAGTCGCACTCCCATGGCGGATTGTTCACATGGTTCCACAGTCCCTGAAGGTTTGACGGCACCGACCCTCCGCGCGACGAGCTTATCATGAGATAGCGTCCGTACTGGAAACAGAGCATGTCGAGCCAGTTGTTGTACTTGTGGTTGCGCAGCAGTTCGTCAGTAGTATACTGCGGCACGCTGTCAGTCAGCCGCAGAGCCACGCGCCCGAAGAGGCTCACATAGTCGTCCACATGACGCTGGCGCAGTCTGCCGTAATCCATCGCGCAGGCGCGCTCCACCCTACCCGACACACCGGCATGCACTCCGCGCGCGCCGCCACGTGTGTATGTGGGCGACGAGAGACAGAAATCGGTGGCGGCGGCAAGCACCACCGTCACTGCGTCGGCGCCTCTCACCATCAGCCGTCCGTCCACTCCGGCAAGCGTTCCGCCCTCCGTTCTCACCACAGCCTGAGCCTCGTAGCAGAGCAGGTCGAGCCGTCCGCTGAACGCCAACATGCCGTCGCCCGTCATCGCCTTGCGCCCGTCTCCGTCGGTCATGCTTATGTCAAGGTTCAGAAGTCCGCTGTTTCCCGGTGTGCTGAGCCTCATCACGATGACGCTGTCGGCATGGCTCGCGAAATACTCGCGCTCATATCTCACTCCGCCTATGGTGTAGCTCACCCGTCCCATGCCCTCGTCGAGCGACAGCGCGCGGCGGTAGGATGAGCAGGTGTCGGGCGTGAGGAAGTCCATGTATATGTTGCCGAAGTTGCGGTAGGTGCCGCGCTTCTCAGCAGAACCTGCCCAGAGGCTCTTCTCGTTGAACTGTATCCGCTCGCGCGCCACGCCTCCGAAGAACATGGCTCCGAGGTCGCCGTTGCCCAAAGGCAGGGCTGACGTCATCCACTCCACGGCAGGCTCGTCATACCACAGTTCAAGAGGGACTGCCCGCGAGGCATCCTCCGGCATGGCGCGGCATACCGGCAAGAGCGAGAAAAGGACACACAGAGTATGTTTCGTGATGGTTTTCATAC
>ULQS01030249.1_pt1 | contig 15668 bp, 10 predicted proteins | sample 1954751 | NCBI WGS metagenome assembly ULQS01 (sample SAMEA4835662, study PRJEB28245) | human gut metagenome | biome: gut microbiome; material: fecal sample | place: Denmark | collected 2008 | reverse complement strand
TTAATTTCTTACGCACTGCTTATTAATTCCCTACGCACTGCCCCGCCACTACACCCAAACAAAAATACATCTCCGTAGGGGACGGAAAACGGAATCATTACGCAAAAATGAGAAAAAACATCCAACGACAACTCCACGAGAATGCTTTAAAACCGAGACATAGTAACTTCTTCCACAAATACGCGATTTTTCCGCATTTAAGACAACCACCTGACAGCCAGCCACATACACCACACAGCCACGCATCATCCACCCTTCGTCTGCCCCGAAAAGCCTTTTCCGCAACCCGAAAGAGCCTTTTTCGCACCGCAAAACAGCCTTATCCACACCATAAAACAGCCTTATCCGCAACCAAAAAGAGTCTTTTCCGTAACACAAAACCGCCTTTTCCGCCAACGGAAAGCAAGAAAATGACACATCCGAACCTGTTTTCCCAACTATCCGCACTGCCACGGACATTCCGAAAAACCTATTTCACAAAAAAGTGCTGTCAATATTTTTTACTTCCGTTCTGTGCATTTTTCATTCCACACAACACTTCGCCCACTCCGCCAAACGCACCATTCCGCACGCCAAACAGACAATTCCTGTCATGCGAGCAAGCCTGTCCCATCACGCCATCGCATTCCAGTATCAACGCGCACGGCACACTACAGTGACGCAAAAACACCACAGCAGCATAGCGTTCCACGCACCTTTCCTCCGTAAAACCAAAACATCAGGAAACAAAAAAGGAACTGCCTGATGCAGTTCCTTTAGTGCGCTTCAAGATGGGCTTGAACCAACGACCCCCTGATTAACAGTCAGGTGCTCTAACCAACTGAGCTATTGAAGCATTTGCCTTAATTGCGATGCAAAAGTACAGCGTTTTTTTCATTCCGCCAAACATTTTCGCGAAAAATTTCAAATTTATCTCAAAAAAACGTCATTATGGGTGTGTCGGCATGTATTAAACTGTGTTTTACGGCAGCGGAAGGGCTTATCCGACATTCCACAGGGGCGTTTCGGAGATGCGCGCAAGGGCGTGTTTAAGTGCATGACACGCTACCGCGCTTTGAAAAACCGGCGTTGCGCCATGCCGTATTATGAAAAATAAATACATTTTATTTTGTCCGGCACATAACTTGCATTACCTTTGCATAAGGTAAGCTGCACTCAGGAAACTGAAAGCAAGCTCTCTTTCCATTCGTTGGCATTACCTTTGCATAAGGTAAGCTGCACTCAGGAAACTGAAAGCAAGCTCTCTTTCCATTCGTTGGCATTACCTTTGCATAAGGTAAGCTGCACTCAGGAAACTGAAAGCAAGCTCTCTTTCCGCCCGCATGCATTACCTTCACACACTCTTTACGTACAATTACCATATTATATTTATATATAAGCCGATTATGAGAAAAAACATACTGTTCTGCGTGATGCTGCTTGGCGCCGTCACGGCTCTCGCGCAGAAAAACGATGACCACAACTTCAAGGTGGCGAAAAACCTCGATGTGTTCAATGCCATATACAAGAATCTCGACCTCATGTATGTGGATACGCTCGACGCCGACGAGGTGATAGGCAACGGAATAAAGGCGATGCTGCGCAGCCTCGACCCCTACACCGAATATTATCCCGAGGACAAATCGGCGGAGTTCAAGCAGATGCTGACAGGAAAATATGCGGGCATCGGCTCGATAATAAGCTACAACTTCACTCTGAAAAGGGTTGTCATAAACGAGCCTTATGAGAATATGCCGGCGGCGGAGGTGGGTCTGAAGAAGGGCGACATCATACTTAGCATCGACGGGGAGGACATGACCGACAAGACAAACGCCTATGTAAGCGAGCACCTGCGCGGCACGGCGGGCACCACTCTCGAGCTTAAGATACACCGTCCGACCACAGGCAAGGACATGACTTTCAAGATACAGCGCAAGGCTATACAGATGCCCGACCTTCCATACTACGGCATGCAGGACGGTGACATAGGCTACATAGACCTCGACTCGTACATTGGCGAGAACTGCGCGAAGGATTTCCGCCGCGCGTTCATCGACCTGAAGAAGCAAGGAGCGAAAGGACTCGTGCTCGACCTGCGCAACAACGGAGGCGGATCGGTGCAGGAGGCACTGTCCATACTCAACATCTTTATCCCCAAAAACACCGACCTGCTGTCAATGAAAGGCAAGATGCAGCGTTCCAACCGCGACTATAAGACCACCGTCGAACCCATCGACACGGTGATGCCGATAGTAGTCCTGGTGAACGGCATAACGGCAAGTGCCAGCGAGATAACGAGCGGAGCGTTGCAGGACCTCGACCGGGCAGTGATAATGGGAACACGCACCTACGGCAAGGGACTCGTACAGGTGCCAAACGTGCAGCTGCCTTACAACGGCAACCTGAAGCTCACCACAGCCAAATACTTCACTCCCAGCGGACGCTGCATACAGGCTATCAACTACAAGCACTCGCAGGGCGGATACACCGAACACGTGCCCGACTCACTCACGCGTGAGTTCCGCACACGCAACGGACGCATCGTGCACGACGGCGGAGGCATAGAGCCGGACATCAAGATAGAGCCTGACTCGCTCCCGAACATAGCCTACTACCTGCAGCGCGTGGACACAACAGACCTCATGTTCAACTATGTGGTGGACTACATCAAGGCTCACCCCACGATAGCCCCGGCGGCGGAGTTCGAGATAAGCGACTCCGACTACGAGCAGTTCAAGCAGCGCGTCATCGCAAGCAGCTTCACTTACGACCGCGTGAGTGAGAAATGTCTCGAGGAACTCGTAAAGCTCGCCAAGTTCGAAGGCTACTACGAGGACGCCAAACCCGAGTTTGAGGCTTTGGAGAAAAAACTGAGTCACAACATCGCAAAGGACCTCGACTTCGACTATAACAAGAGGATGATAAAACAGATTCTGTCGTCCGACATCGTGACGGCATACTACTTCCAGCGCGGCGCCATAGAGAACGCCCTGCGCTACGACAAACAGATGAAGGAGGCGATACGCCTGCTGAGGTCGCCAGAGGAGTATGCGGCGATACTGAAGCCCAAGAACGAAGGCAAATAAGTGCACATAAGCTATAACACTGAATCGGTCATCAGAACACCGATTATACGTTTAAGGTTAATTGTCAGCCCTAAATCCGTCTTCCGCACTGCCGCAGTCATCTTGCATCAGGTTTTTTCCCGGTGCAGTCCGTCACATCTTCGATAAAGCAGGATACAGTCCGCCTGACAACAGCATGAAACAAGAATGGAAGTCTGATGACCTGTTAGGGATAACGGCGGCAATGCCGGGACTGACAAGACACATATTGAAAACCGGGACATCATTACGCAGCCACGACGCGCGAATGATGTCCCGGTTTTGTATATCCTCCTCTCTGATACGTTTCGTCTTGTACTTCTGCCCGTGCCGCAGGATTACCTCACGGGCGTGACCGCGCACATCCGGGTCAGTGCAGATGCGTGCGGTAGAACTCCACTATGCTGCCGAAAGGTATCTTCTCCATGTTGTCATACAGGTCGGTGTGGCTCGCTCCCGGCACAATCAGCAGTTTCTTGTTGTCGCCCTTCAGACGTCTGAAAGCGTCCTCACCGAAATAGCGCGAGTGGGCTTTTTCTCCGTGTACTATCATCACCGCATTCTCTATCTCTCCGATGTATGTCATCAGCGGCATGTTGAGGAAAGAGAGAGCCGACGTGGTGTTCCATCCGTCGTTGGAGTTGAGCGACCGTCTGTGATAGCCACGCTCCGTCTTATAGTAGGCATGATAGTCCTTCACAAACTGCGGAGCGTCCTCAGGCAGCGGATCCACCACTCCTCCGGCGCGCGCGTACGTCCCGTTGCGGTAGTCCTCAGTGCGCTGCGAGCTGAGCATACGGCGCATGGCGTTGCGCGCTCCGGCACTGTCAGCCTCATCAAAATATCCGTTTGCCGTCACGCGGCTCATGTCATACATCGTCGAAGCCACCGCCGCCTTTATGCGGGTGTCCACAGCAGCCGCGTTGAGAGCGAGTCCGCCCCACCCGCATATGCCGAGAATGCCTATGCGCGAGGCATCCACATCATCGCGAACGGACAGCAAGTCGACCGCCGCGCAGAAGTCTTCGGTATTGATGTCGGGCGACGCCACATAGCGCGGACTGCCTCCGCTCTCACCCGTAAACGACGGGTCGAAGGCTATGGTGAGGAACCCGCGCTCTGCCAGTTCCTGAGCATAAAGACCTGAAGCCTGCTCCTTCACGGCTCCGAACGGACCGCACACCGCCAGAGCAGGCAGCTTGCCGTCCGCGCCGACGGGCTTGTAGAGGTCTGCCGCAAGCGTTATGCCGTAACGGTTGCGGAACGTCACTTTCTCATGACTCACTTTCTCACTCTTCGGGAATGTCTTGTCCCACTCTTTTGTCAATTCAAGTCTGTCCATATCAGTATCGTTTTTATATGCCGTCTGGGCATCGGTTGTCAAAGCGGCAGCCATAACAGCCGCTGTCATTACGGTTTTTATGTTCATATCGCAAGTATGTTTTGTTGTTCGATGCAAAGATACTTACGATACAAATACGGCACAATACCTCTTTGACGGACATATATACCAGTTTTACGGATTCATGTCCCACACCGCCCAGAGAGCCATGCAAGAAAATCCCGGCGCGTTTATGCGCCATCCGCCCCACTCCCACTCAACTGTGTAAGCGTCCCCGCAATTAACAGTTTTAAGTTAAAAGGCATGTCTGTAAAAGCCATGCCGCGATGCTGCGGAAACATGATGACGGGGCAGGAAAACGCATTCAGACGCACCATAAACACTCCGCCATCATGCCTTCCGGAGGTATCCGGTGTGCCGGAAAGCCCGTTCCGTCTCACGTAAAAGACCGTTCCATCGTCCGGAAGAGGCTTTGCCACACTGCGGAACGGGCTTTTCCGCATCATGGAAAAGCCCGTTCCGTAAAAAGAAAAATATCATGAGGACGCGTTCTTTCCGCCCAACCGTCTGGCGGTCAGCACATTGCGGAAAAGCTGAAAAACACGCGGTATAACGTGCGGAAAAGCATTCGGTGCGGAGAAACACGCGCGTTCGCGGCATTGTCTTAACATTCAGCCGCCGTATGATTAAGAATATTCAATCATAATCAGATATAAAATATAAAACGATATTATAAATCATATCTGACAAATATGTGTCTTTCCACCGGGAAAACCGTCAAAACGAGAATGCCGTCACGGCTGCACGGGCAGCAAGGACAAGGCGTCCGGTGACATGCCTGCCGCTCCGCCGCAGGTCAGTCGAACGTCGCAGGCAACGCCATCATCTGGCAGGCGATGGTCAGAGCCATGCGTCTGTGCCCTTCGGCGTTGGGGTGCAGGCGGTCGGTCTTGCCATTGCTGAAACAGTGGACGAACGAGTCGTTGAGCGGATAGAGCCCGCTCAGGCTGTTGAGGTCTATCACGGGCACTGCCCACACACCAGCCGCCTCCCTCACGGCATCCACATATTCGTCGAAGAAAGCGCCGATGCTGTTGGCAAACCGCTCGTCAGGCTGGACGTTGTCCGGTCCGAAACATGCGTAGGCGCGGTGTATCGGAGTGAGCACCATTATCTGTTTGTCGGGATAATGGGTCTTCAGAAAGTCCATAAGCATGTTTATCCTGCCTCTGAACGTGGCTCCGCTCATCACGTGAGTGCGGTATTTCCGCACTGTCTTCACGCCTCCGCCCACAACGGTCTCGCGCTCGCCCGTATCATACCATTCGCCAAGGGGCACGCCGCCGTTATAGTCGTTGGTTCCGGCGAACACCACAATGGCGTCCACACTGTCGCCCTGCTCGGCGAGCATACGTTGCGCCTGACCGTACAGGTCGCTCATCTGATGGCCGTTGACGCCATACACCAGCGGCACTATACCGAGCATGTCGGCAAGAAACTCCCAGTAGCAGCGGGTGGTGCCCACGTGATGCGGGTCGGTGATGGAGTCTCCAAGGAATGCCACGCGGCGTCCCCGCCACCGGCTGTCAGAAAGGTTTCCGCCGTCAGAACCGGCACCGCGCAAGGCAAATGCAGGCACAGGCATGAGTTGTGCAAGCAGTATGAGCGTCGCCATGAGATAAGCCGCTGACCTGCGTCGGATGTTTTTCATAATCATAAGTCGTGTTTTTTATGAGTCTGTATATAGCACACAAAGTTAACGATTATTTTCGTCCGCAGCACAAAACGGATATGTTTATTTGCAGAAAATGACTTATAATGCACGGAAAGACGGCTGTGTGCGGCGGCGGGCGTCGCACTGTCGGCGCGTCGCATGGCGTTTTCCAGACAGAAAGGAACGGATGACGGTTCATTGCAAGCGCATCCGCGACGTACTCTCAGTACAAAAAAAGGAGGCAGACATAAGGAATATATGTTCCCGTATGTCTGTCTCCTTTCATTCATATGCCGTATGACGCAGGCGCGCAGGCGCGCCTCCAGCCGTCAGGCATGTCATTTCACGACAACCTTGCGCACAGTGCCGTCAGACAGTCTCTCGATGTTGATGCCCCTGACAGCCTTGTCAAGCTTGCGCCCGTTGAGGTCGTAGCGTGCCGTGACCTTCACGTCTGCCGGAGCGTCCGTGCTTACTATGCCCGTCGACTCGTCGCAGACAAACCTGATGACTATCTGTCCGTTGAGCTCGCCAGCAGCGTTCTTCACCACTCCGGCAGGTATTACGGCAGTGTAGCCGTGTCCTTTCTCAGCCTTGAAGGCGTTTGTGAATCCGTCGAAGTCGGAGCCCCAGACCACGAGCGTGTTCTTGCTCTTCTCGCTCACAGAGGCTTTCCATCCGTCGTCGGGCAGTATCTCCCTGCCTCCTGCGAGCTGACCGTCGAACAGACTTGCGTAAGGCGAGGCGTTGACAACGGTGACAGGCTCGGCAAACTCCACCTCAACCGACATCGGCATCCAGCCCGGCTCCACCTTGGCTCCGGCGGCGGGAGTGGTAGACACGTGCGTGAACACGCCCTTGTCTGTCTCCTCTATTGTGAGCGACGTGCCGTATCCTGCGTCGCGGTAGGATGCCGCACAGCCCTTCGGCACGTAGAGTGTGGCACCGCTGACACCGTAGAACTGGTCCTCATACGGTTCGTATATCTCTTCAAGTTCGGGCGGGGTGGCACCCAGGCAGTTGATTGTCTTCAGCGCGGTGCAGCCCAAGAACACGCGGTTGCTGATGTATCTGAGTCCAGAGGGGATTGTTACTGTGGTCAGCTTCTCACATCCCGCGAAAGCCGCGCTGTAGAGTGTCTCCGTGCGTTCGGGCAGTGTCACCTCCGTGAGCTGCGTCGCTGCGAAAGCCTGCTCGCCTATCATCACCATCGACGACGGCAGGTTTATGCTCTCGAGAGCCGACTCGCAGAAAGCGTAATTGTCCACCGCGAGGAATCCTTCGGGAAGGGTCACCTTCTTTATCTCGCTTCCGGAGAACGCGCCACCGTATATGCCGATGCACGATTTCGGAAGAGTAAGCTCGTAAAGTCCTTTTGTCGGTGCGGCGTAGAGCACTTTCCTGTTGGTGCTGTATATCACTCCTCCGTCTGCCACGAAGTTCTCGTTACCGCTCTCCACGGTGAGAGTGGTGATGCCGGTGTTGGCTACAAAGTTCACGCCCACTTCCTCGAGCGACGCCGGAAGTTGCAGGCTCGTGAGCGCGGTGCACATGAGGAACGCGTCCTCACCTATGTAGCTCACGCTTGAAGGGAGGTCTATCGAGGCGAGGGAGGTGCACTCGCGGAACGCACGCTTGCCGATGGTATTCAGACCGGAAGGCAGCTTCACCGACTTCAGATTGGCACAGTTGTAGAACAGGGCGGTGGGAATGCTCGTCACACCTTCAGGCAACTCTATCTCAGAGAACGCGCACTTGTAGAACGCCGCCTCACCTATTGACTTCAGACCGCTGCCCAGCTCCACCGTGGCAAGCGAACCGCAGGCGAAGAAAGCGTTGTCCCCTATATCCTCAACCGAGTCGGGAATCTTTATGGATGTGAGTCCGGCATAGTCGAAAGCATATTCTCCTATATGCTTCAGTCCGGCAGGAAGCGTTATGGAAGTGAGGTTCCGCGCCGTATTGAAAGCCGAACGCTTGATTGATTCGATGGTCTGAGGAAGAGTCACCGACTTGAGGTCGCTCCAATGGAAGGCTTCCTCGCCTATGGCTGTGACACTGTACGACACTCCTCCGTTCTCAACCTTTTCGGGTATAACATAGTCGGTCACGGGCTCACCGGAGGCATCCTCGCTGTCGGCACCCGACACTTCAACAGTTCCCTCACCCGTTACAGTATAGGTGAGCAGACCGCTCTTGAAACTTGTCTGTGCGTTCAGCATGGCACTGAAAAGCACAAACGACGAAAGTAAAAGTTTTCTCATACGCTTTAATTTTTGGGAATGATATACCAGATTACCCAGCATTAAGATAGCAATAAATATCGAGGATTTCAAGTTCCCTTGTGATATCGTATGATATCTAAAGCTAAAGATCGCTAGATCATTTGGTTTGGTCAAAAAGGATCTGTACTTTAGCCAGCGCAATGATAAAAAGGCATACGATTATGATTGGATTAGAGAAATTTGATAACTTGATTTCCTTGATAACCTACTTCAAGGACAACGCAACCTGCAAGCAGTTTCTTAAAGAGCAGAGATGGGGCGATGACGTGGTTTGCCCTTATTGCGGACACCATCATTGTTATTCACGTTCAAATGGTCAGTTCCGCTGTCCGAACTGCCTGAATAACTTCTCTGTTCTTGTTGGTACAATCTTTGAGAACACCAAGATTGCCTTGGTGAAATGGTTCTCTGCAATGTACCTTATATCTTCCCATAAGAAAGGTATCTCTTCTCACCAATTGGCAAGGGACATCAATGTCACGCAGAAAACGGCTTGGCATATCCTGCACAAGGTACGTTCTCTTTACAGCCAAGATGATTCCATCGAATTGTCAGAAGATGTTGAATGTGACGAGGCATACATTGGTGGCAACGAGAAGAACAAGCACGAGAGCAAGAAAACTGAGGGTACACAAGGCCGTTCCTTAAAGACAAAGACACCCGTTTTTGGAATGGCTCAGAGAAACGGCAACATTGTTGCCATGAAGACGCAAGATACCAAAGGCAGGACATTGATGCCTATCATCAGGCAGTTTGTGAAAGAAGGCTCTCGTATCTATACTGACGAATATATCGGTTACAATTCTCTCGTAGAAAGTGAATACATCCACGCCGTTGTCAATCACGGGGCGAAACAGTTCGTGGATGGTGACAAACACACCAATACCATTGAAGGGTTTTGGGCGCAACTGAAACGTGCCATCTTTGGTATCTACCACTTTGTTTCTGCAAAGTATCTCCAAAGATATGTGGATGAAGCAGTTTTCCGCTACAATTCACGGGAACAATCCGAAAGCGAGCGTTTCAGAATGATGTTCAAACGCTCCATTGGAATTTTCCGTTATGCTGATGTGAGAAATGTTGGGTAAAGGTTGAATCTATAAACTTATAAAGCTATTTATGAATATAAACAATAACTAATATGGCATTGACAGATACACAAATATTTGAAGAATTTACAATCAGAGTAAGTAGGCTTTATAAAGACAAAAAGATTACAGAAAGAGAAGCAAACGAACTGTTCTTTTATGGTTTATATAATAACAAACATAACGGTGTACCCCAATTAGATTCATTGGAGGAGGTTGAAGAATATACAAGAAAGCTATTTGCTTATAGGGGAACTTCACATAAATAGTTCTCTTGTACAGAAAAGACCGTATCGTCTATATGAACACCTTGATATTTGCTATTGCAGTTTCTACATGTAGGCACTATATATTTCTGTTGTGGTGAATTTGCGCGATCCACCCATTTCACTACATGTGCGCCAACCATTGGATTATCATCTGTAGTTTCTTCTCCACAGCAAGGGCAGGTTAATGGGATTTCTTGTTTGGTTTCATCTTTCCAATAATCAATCCAACTGCCGCCACCAGGGGCATCACTTGTTGTATTATTTGTATGCATTACAAAAACAGTACCTGAAGTTGACTCTTCTTTTTGCAAGTCTTGTATATCTTCCATATCTTTTTTTGTTCGCAAAGGTACGCGTTATATTAGACTTAACCAAAACAATAGAAATATTTGTTTCTGTAATCAATAACTTATACAGTAAAAACGTCCGAAAACTTTTGGTAATCGGACGTTCTTTAGACTCTTCGCAATATATCACCTTTGGTCTAACTCTTCTATCCCCTCCATATCCAAATCCTCAAAATCCAAGTTGGAAAGAGAGTCTGCAATGACGGTGAAAGAGAATTCGCGGTCGTACAATAAGAAACTGCAATGGTAACGATTGGCAATTTCATGCACAATGTTCCAGTTCTTGATGTTCTTGTACGTCTCTTTCTTCAATCCTTTTTTGAAAGCGGATTTCAATAGCATCAAAAGGCTGTACACTGCAAAAGGAGAACCTGGCATACCATTCTGTCTGCTGATATAGAAAGCTATCCTATATATCCAGACCCACGATAGCTTTCTTAACAAGAAGAATACTATCACAGTGATGATAATCGTAAAAATAACAATCAACATATACTCATTTTGTATGTTATAAACATTACTCACATATAATAGTATATGGATTGTATACGTCAATGGTTATCTTTTTAAAACCTGCATTTTTCAATGCACGCAGATAGGCAAAGTAAAACTCTGCATTGGCATTCTTTTCAGCATCGGGCCTGACTTTCTTTAATATATGGGTGAGATAGTTGCACTTTGTCAAATCACCTGCCTTAATAGACGATTTCGTACCACCCTTGTATTGGATATTGCCTTTTGGGTCAACATCCCACCAATTCAGGCTGTCACTCAAATCATTTTCCAAATCGTCAAACAACCTCCAACCTAATCCGTCATTAGAATTACACATAATCTTAAAATTTGTGCATTCTCGGCTCAAAGAGTGCGGTTTACTACTTTTTATATTTTTCGTGAGGACATATAAAAAGAAGTGTGAGCCTAATTGTCTTGTCATCTTTCTAGTAGGCTCTGGACTGCCTTGGATATAGATAACAATAACGGCTCACACCCTTGGCTATCTATATTGCGCTAGGCAGATATAATCAAACCAAGAGGGAGCGTCAGTCTGTCATTCCAATATCCAAAGGTGAATTGTCCAGATTCACTAGAACGGAATGAAAGCCAAAACGCTTCCAAAAATATGTCCGTCAAATGCCTATTATGGCAAAATGACGGCACAAAGATATATATTATTTCTGAAAATCACCACTTTTGACCACCAGAAATTGCTCGTCCACCGTTAGTTTTCTTCGAAATAGAAACACATATCAATAAAAATCACCGACATGTTTGGCCGTGTCGATGATTTCTGGTAATTTTGTAACAGGCTCACGGTGCAGAATCAATACTCGCTGCTAAAGATTGCCTAGAAAGGAGAATTACTGATGAATAAAACAAGTTTTATTTACTCAGAACAATGGCTCAAAAGGGTACAAGATTTAATGAGCCGAGTTAGTCGTGTGCGACTTTAATTCAATGTTCGATTGAGGTGATCCTCGATAGAGGGTTGCCTCTCTTTTACGATAAATATATCCTTGCTTGATAAAATAATCAAGTCTTACCATATTTATATATGTTAATAGTGAATTGCTGGGTCATCTGGTATATCAGTCCCTAATTTTTTAAAGAAACGATGTCCGTATCGCTGATACAATCTGTCCGCACCAATCCTACGGAACGGTCACAAAGATATATAAAAACCGTTAACAAGCGTTCATAATGAAACAATTTGTTTGAAATTAATTTCAAAATGTAATATTTATAAAACTCCATCCGACAAACAGTAAAACATCACATCGCGCATTCCACTAAACGGCATTAAAACAGAGACACCGCCACGGCATCATGCCGAGGCAAGCATACCTGACATACAGGCCACCGGAACACGCGGTTTTCTTTTCATAAAAAATAATAATAAAAAGGCTGATTTGTAGCGCATTCCACATTATTTGGTTATCTTTGTCCGATTTTATTTTATTAGATGTAATATTAGATGAACGTAATTACGAAAACAGTATCACTGCCTGATGGAAGAACCATCAGCATTGAGACCGGGAAAGTGGCAAAGCAAGCCGACGGATCATGTGTGCTCCGCATGGGCAACACAGTGCTCCTCGCCACTGTTTGTGCCGCAAAGGATGCAGTTCCCGGAACAGACTTCATGCCTCTCCAGGTAGACTACAGAGAGCAGTATGCCGCTGCCGGACGATTCCCGGGCGGATTCACAAAGCGCGAGGGAAAAGCCGGCGACAACGAGATACTCACGTCCCGCCTTGTCGACCGTGTGTTACGGCCCCTCTTCCCCTCCAACTACCACGCAGAGGTTTATGTGAACGTCATGCTCCTCAGCGCCGACGGCGTTGACCAGCCCGACGCTCTGGCAGGATTTGCAGCATCAGCCGCTCTGGCTTGTTCAGATATTCCGTTTGAATGCCCCATCTCTGAAGTGCGCGTGGCTCGCGTAGACGGACAGTATGTAATAAACCCTACATACGAGCAGATGAAGAGTGCCGACATGGACATCATGGTGGGTGCCTCCGCAGAAAACATCATGATGGTGGAAGGCGAGATGAAAGAAGTGTCCGAACAGGACATGATCGGAGCGCTCAAGGCTGCCATGGACGCCATCAAACCGATGTGCGAGCTGCAGACAGAACTGTCGAAAGAGCTCGGCACCGACGTGAAGCGCGAGTACTGCCATGAGGTGAACGACGACGAACTGCGCGAGGATGTGCGCCGCAAGACATACGACAAGTGCTACGCGATTGCCGAGGCTGGCGACCACGACAAGAAGAAACGCGAGGAGGCTTTCGCACAGATCATAGAGGACTTCACTACAGAATATGACGCCGCACACGCTGACCTGACACCCGAGGAGCTCGAAGAGAAGCACGGAATGATAAGCCGCTACTACGACGATGTGATGCGCGACTCTATGCGCCGCTGCATTCTCGACGAGGGCAAACGCCTCGACGGACGCAAGACAGACGAGATACGCCCCATCTGGTGTGAGGTGTCACCGCTGCCGATGCCGCACGGAAGCTCCATCTTCACACGTGGAGAGACACAGAGCCTCACCACCTGTACACTGGGAACGAAGCTCGACGAGAAACTCGTTGACGACGTGCTCGACCGCGGATACCAGCGTTTCCTGCTGCACTACAACTTCCCGCCGTTCTGCACAGGAGAGGCTAAGGCACAGCGGGGTGTGGGTCGCCGCGAGATAGGACACGGACATCTGGCATGGCGCGGACTCAAAGGGCAGATACCGGAGGACTTCCCCTACACCGTGCGTCTCGTATCGCAGATTCTCGAGAGCAACGGTTCGTCATCCATGGCGACAGTCTGCGCGGGCACACTCGCGCTGATGGACGCAGGCGTTCCGATGAAGAAACCGGTGAGCGGAATTGCCATGGGACTCATCAAGAACCCCGGAGAGGACAAGTATGCCGTGCTGAGCGACATCCTCGGCGATGAGGACCACCTCGGCGACATGGACTTCAAGACAACAGGAACAAAGGACGGTCTGACTGCCACACAGATGGACATCAAGTGCGACGGACTGAGCTTCGAGATTCTGGAGAAGGCTCTCATGCAGGCAAAAGCCGGACGGGAGTACATCCTCGGCAAGCTCACCGAGACAATAGCCGAGCCGAGACCTGAGCTCAAACCGCAGGTTCCGCGCATCGTACAGATTGAGATTCCCAAGGAGTTCATCGGTGCGGTGATAGGTCCGGGCGGCAAGATTATACAGCAGATACAGGAAGACACCGGTGCCATAATAACCATCGACGAGATCGACGGTGTGGGCAAGGTACAGGTGAGCGCGGCAAACAAGGACTGCATAGAAGCCGCAATGAGCAAGATAAAAGCCATCGTGGCAATACCCGAAGTGGGCGAGATCTACGAGGGAACGGTACGCTCAATCATGCCTTACGGATGTTTCGTAGAGATAATGCCGGGCAAGGACGGTCTGCTCCACATATCTGAGATAGACTGGAAACGCCTTGAGACAGTCGAGGACGCCGGTATAAAGGAAGGCGACAAGATTAAGGTGAAGCTCATGGAGATTGACCCGAAGACCGGAAAATACAAGCTCTCTCACCGCGTACTCATTCCGAAACCGGAAGGTTATGCCGAGCATGAGCGCAGACAGAGACCGGAGCGCGGAGAGCGTCGCCCAAGACCGGGACGCGAGAACGGCGAGCGCAGAGCACAGCGCCGCTTCGAGCACAAGCCGGCAGACGGCAACGACAGACACGAACCGAAACCGTTCAACGACAGTCTTGACCACAACAGCGACATAGACTGAACGGGCTTATGACATAAAAATCCCTGTGCAGACACGTGTCTGTGCGGGGATTTTCATTCAACAATACAAATCTGAGACAGAAACAGTCATTTTACTTTACCATTATATTAAAAAACCGTAATTATTACATGAGGAAAAGAATCATCGCACTTGTGGCTGCCGCCATGTGCATTACGCTGTGCGGAACTGCCGGAGCACAGACAAAGGAACCGGTGGACTATGTCAATCCGTACATCGGAAACATCAGTCACCTGCTCGTACCTACCTTCGCTACGGTGCAGCTTCCCAACAGCATGCTTAGAGTTTACCCCGCAAGGGCTGACTACACGTCGGAATATGTGAACGGGCTTCCTATGATTGTGACCAACCACCGCGAACGTTCGGCATTCAGCATAAGCCCGAGTCAGAGGAGCGAACTGAGCCCGGTGGTTCCAGTGAACTACGACCATGAGCGCATAACCCCATACTCGTTCGACATCGAACTCGACGACAACACCATGAGGGCACGCTATGCCGTGGACAGACAGAGTGCCGTGTATGAGCTTCAGTTCTACAGGAAGGACAAGCCGGTGTATGTCATCATCAACTCCGCAAACGGAATGATGAGAATAGGAAAGAACTATGTGAGCGGTTACCAGCAGCTCAACGACAGGACAAGGGTGTATGTTTATGTGGAGACCGAAACCGCTCCGGCGTCAACGGGAATACTCGCAGCCGACGGTTTTGACGGCAGAACGTCAATGGCACAGGGCAACAACGCATGCGCGGTGCTGAGATACAAGGACGGCACACAGAAGGTGAGACTGCGCTACGGAGTGTCTTTCATAAGCGAGGAACAGGCTCGCAAGAACCTGATGCGCGAACAGGACGGCTACGATGTGGACAAGGTGGCGGCAAGAGGACGCAAGGTGTGGAATGAGGCTCTGTCTAAAATAAGGGTCACAGGGGGCACGGAAGACCAGAAGACGGTGCTCTACACATCTTATTACCGCACGTTCGAGCGTCCGGTATGCCTTAGCGAGGACGGCAGATACTTCAGTGCCTACGACGGACAGGTGCATGATGACGGTGGCACACCTTTCTACACCGACGACTGGATATGGGACACTTACCGCGCGGCTCATCCATTGCGCACTCTCATCGAGCCCGAGAAGCAGAGCCATATCATCGAGTCATACCTGCGTATGGCTGAACAGATGGGGACGGAATGGATGCCCACATTCCCCGAAATAACCGGTGACTCAAG
>ULQS01070060.1_pt1 | contig 15695 bp, 13 predicted proteins | sample 1954751 | NCBI WGS metagenome assembly ULQS01 (sample SAMEA4835662, study PRJEB28245) | human gut metagenome | biome: gut microbiome; material: fecal sample | place: Denmark | collected 2008 | reverse complement strand
GTTAGCCGTAGCCGTCGCGCTTTGCGATGGCGGAGGGGTCGTTCGCTTGCAAAAAGCGCATCTCAACGCCCTTATCCTGCACTGCCTCGCGGCAGTGGGCCATGACGCTCTCGACCGTGTCTCCGTCCGCCAAGCGGAAGTTGATGACCGCGGTCATGTCCTGCGGCATCACATTGCACGCGGCGCTGCCGCCGCGGATCATCGTGGGCGCGATAGTGGTGGTGACAAACGGGAAGAGGTCGGGCGAGCCCATGCAGCAGGCCGCGATGGCATCCGCGTTGCCCGCAACATCCTGCACGAGCGTTTTGAGCGGCTCCTGCGTGATATAGGGCGCGAGCGTTTCAAACGCGCCGGTCATGGCGCTGTTGAGGCGCACGGCAAACGGCGCGCGCGTGATGTCGGCGATCGCACCGGAGAGACGCCCAAGTGACGTGCCGCCGTAGGGGCGGCTCGAATGCCCGCCGATGCTGTGGACGGAGAGCTCCAAATCGGCATAGCCCTTTTCCATCAGCTGCACGCTGACAATGGACGTCTCCGGCGCGCCGAAGGCCGTGCCGGGCTCAATTTTGCAGCTGCCCTCGTCAAGAACGAATTCGAGCGTCACGCCCTGCGCCTTCAAATGCTCGGCGATGGCGAGCGCGCCTAAGTTGATGGTCTCCTCGTCGTCGCCGAAGGCGAGATACGCCGTGCGGGCAAAGGACTTGCCGCGGGCGAGCAGATATTCCGCGGCCTCCAGCACGCCGAAGACCTGCTCTTTGATGTCAAGTGTGCCGCGGCCCCAGATATAGCCGTCCGCGATGTCGCCGGAAAAGGCGGGATGCGTCCAGTCCTGCTCTGTGCCCTCAACAACGGGAACGACGTCCTGATGCGACATGTAGAGGCAGGGGCGCAGAGAAGCGTCGCTGCCGGGGATGGTGATGAGCACGGCGTGGTGGCCGATGCGCTCAAACGTGCCCACGCGCATGATGTTGGGGTAGCTTGCCTTGATGTGCGCGTGCAGCTTGTCGAACTCCGTGTAGTCCGTCCGGCTGTGGTCAAAGTAGTTGATGGTCTTGCACCGGATGGCGGCGGACAGGCGCGCGGCCGCGCCCTCGCCGTCCAAGTCAGGATAATTGCCCTCCAGGGCAAAAAAATCGGTCACTTTTTTCTGTATCATGCCATTTTATCCTCCAGATAACGGCTGAGAAACTCACGCGTGCGCGGCTCCTTGGGGTTACCGAAGACCTCCTTGGGCGAGCCCTGCTCTAAGATAACCCCCTGATCCATGAAGACGACGCGGTCGCTCACTTCCTTGGCAAACGCCATCTCGTGCGTGACGACGACCATCGTCATGCCCTGCTGGGCGAGGTTTTTCATGACGTCCAGCACCTCGCCGACGATCTCGGGGTCGAGCGCGGAGGTCGGCTCGTCGAAGAGCATGATCTCCGGTTCCATGCACAGCGCCCGCGCGATGGCGACGCGCTGCTTCTGCCCGCCGGAGAGGCGGCGGGAGTCGGCGTGGATGAAGTCGGCGAGGCCGACGGTCGTTAAGTGCTTGATGGCCGTGGCCTCGGCCTGCGCCTTGGGGATGTGCTTGACGTCCATGGGAGCGAGAGTGCAGTTGTCAAGCACGGACTTGTTGTTGAAGAGGTTAAAGCCCTGGAACACCATGCCGATCTTCTGGCGCAGGGCGTTCAGGTTGACCTTTAAGTCCATTAAATCCTGCCCGTCGAACCAGATGTGGCCCGAGTCGGCCTCTTCCAGTAAGTTGATGCAGCGCAGCAGCGTCGATTTGCCGGAGCCGGATGCGCCGATGATGCACACGACCTCTCCGCGGTTGACCTCAAGGTCAATGCCCTTGAGCACGTGCAGGTCGCCGAAGGACTTTTCGAGCTGTTCGATTTTGATGATGGGATCGTTCGTCATAGCGCCCTCCTGTCAGTTCGAGCTGGGAAGCCCCAGATCGACGGTTTGGTTGCCCTGGTGCCGCTTGGTGTTGTCCGGCGCGGTCATCTTTCCCGTGATGGCCTTGAGCAGGAGCGAAGAAAGATACGTCAGGAACAGGTAAACGATGGCGGCGATGAGGTAGCACTCGGTACCTTTATAATAAATACCGGCGACCGAGCGGGTCATGAACATCAGATCGGACACGCCGACGACGCAGAGAACGGACGAATCCTTGATGTTGATGATGAATTCGTTGCCGATGGCGGGAAGCGAGTTCTTGATGGCCTGCGGGAAGACGACCTTGCGCATGGCCTGCCAGTGCGTCATGCCGAGCGAGCGCGCGGCCTCCATCTGGCCCGCGTCCACGGCGAGAATGCCGCCGCGCAGCACCTCGGCAAGATATGCCGTCGAGTTGAGCGAGATCGTGACAAGGCCTGCTAAAAAGAGCGGCCAGACGCGGTTGATGTCCGAAACGCTCATGCCCGTGCGCTTGAAAAGGCCGAACACGGCGTTGTAGAGGATCAGCGACTGCACCATCATTGGCGTGCCGCGGATGACGAAGATATAGAAGCGGGAGAACTTGTTGGCAACGATCTTGAGGAACTTCACAAAGTCGTTGTCGCGTTTGTCGGGCTCCTGAATGCGGAGAAAGACCATGAGAAGCGCCAGCACGAACGCGATCGCCGTGCCGAAGAGCGCGAGGCGCACCGTGTACGAAATGCCGATGGCGAAGAGCGAGCGCTGGTTGTACGCCATGTAGGCCATCATGGAGAGCGTGTCGGTCGGGTTGCTGTCGGCATGAATGGCGGCGTTGATGATGTAGGCGAGCTTTAAAATGAAGCGGTCGAGCACCAGCAGCGCGCAGGCCGCGGCGTCGAGATACGAGAGGTAACGGCTGACGCGCACGATGAGGGGGCGCTTCATAATAGTGGAGCTGTAATTGTTCCAATAGGCCCACTTGACGAGCAGCGCCATGGCGCTCACGCCGAGGAAGAACCAGCAGATCGCCGCGAGCGCCGTGCCGAACACGGACTGCGCGGGGATGAAGCTGTACGGGCTGGGGGCGGAGTAGAACATGCCGAGACCCAGCAGGGCGATGAAACTTCCGCCTAAATAAACATAACGGTGATCCCGGGTGATGAAGTTCTTCCGGGGCGCGGTGGGTGCTGCCATGGTGTTTCCTCCTTTATGGTGCGAAGCGCGTTGTCTCTAGAGTGCTTCGCGTACCCGCCGCCGCGTGAAAAACGCGGCGGCGGTGCGTGGGATATTACTGGGGCTGGCCGTCGACGGCTGCCTGCCACATGGCGGCGCGGGCGTCGTCGTCGATGCCGGAAAGGATGGTGTTGATCTGATCAAGGAGTTCATTGTCGCTCTTGCGCAGACCCACGCAGGAGCCCTTGGCCGGCAGCGTGAAGCCGCTGCCCTCATCGAAGGTGACCAGGCGGAAGTTCGGGTTGGAAGCGAGGTAGCCCTGCGCGTTCTCAACGTTGATGACGATGGCGTCGCAGGTGCCCTGCTGCAGGCGGGAGATCATGTCGGGCACGCTGCCGACGGGGCTTAAGTGGTCGACGCCTTCGATCTGCTCGATGACATCGTCAAGCGCCGTGCCCTGCTGGCCGAGGACGGCCGCGCCGGAGAAGTCCTGAATGGAGGTGGCATTTAAGTACGGGGAATCGGCGAGCACCATCAGGCCGTAGGTGGTCTCACGGTAGGGCTCGGAGAAGTTGATGGATTCGCGGCGCTCGGCGATGTCCATCATACCGGCGATGATGGCGTCGATCTGGCCCTGATTGAGCGCGTCGATCAGGCCGTCCCAGCTGAGCTTGACGATGACGAGCTCCTTGCCGAGGCCCTCTGCGATGGCCTTGGCGATCTGCACGTCGTAACCCTCGGCATACGTGCCGGCGACGTTTTCAACGGGGACGTTCGAGTCCGTCGCTTCGCTTTCCTGCCAGTTGTTGGGGGCGTAAGCGCACTCCATGCCGACGCGGAATTCGTTGCTTTCGTTTGTGGTGGTGTCCTGCTGTTCCTGCTGCTGATCGCTGCTGGAATCGTCGGCAGCCTGACTGCCGCAGGCGGTGAGTGCGAAGAGCATGATGGCCGCCAGCAGGAGGGCGGTAAAGGTTCTGAGCTTCATGGCGGTGGTTTCCTTTCTCGTGATGAGTTTGATTTTTTCAAAAACAGGGGAGTCCTGCTTTTTTCGGGTTTTCGCACTCCCGATGCAGACAAAAAACAAAGCCGTAAATGCTTTGTGAAGCATTTACGGCTGCAACTGTACTGCAATCCGGCAAACCGGTCATCACCTTTTGGGGGGACGAACAGCTTGCCGACCTCGATAGCGCTCCACATACGTGACAGTCCGGCGGATGTTCTCCGACGAACCAGCGGCAAACGGCACAGGAACCGTTTCCACTTCGGCGGCATCCCCTTTCGCGCGCTCCGGCTTCCTGTGCCGGTGCGAACGCGCTACTTTTGTCAGCCGCGCCTCTATCTTCCCGACCTCGCGATCGGGCGTTTGAAATTGTTGGCGTTACCATACTCCCATGCTGGGAAAATGTCAATCCCTAATTTTCCACTTCTCCAAATTCTGAGAATCTTTTTACACGGAAGAATGGGTTCTTGTGAAATATTACCACAGCTTTCCTGCATGAATATCGGATATGACACGGCGGAATGTAAAGAAGGGGCCGGAGCATGATACCCCAGCCCGCTGAAAATTCATCTCAAAACCCGGTGACGACATCGTACCCGCTGCCCGTCCAGATGGCGGGACGCGTTTCCAGCGTGTGCAGCGCGGTGACAAAATCGGGCAGCGTTGTGACCGTTTCGGGCAGCCATGTCACGTATTTTCCCACCTGCTCCGGCACGTGCGCGTCGCTCGCGCCGATGGCCTTGAGCCCCAACTCGCGGCAGAAGCGCAGTGCCGTCCGGTTCTCCTCAAGCGGCGTGCTGCCGTTGAGGACCTCCACGCCGTCAAGACCGTGCACATCGCGCAGGTGCTCGCGCAGCCCGCGATTGTTGCTGCGAAAAGGGTGGCAGGAGACGCAGAAGCCGTCCTTTTCGCGCACCAGGTCGATAAAGTCCTGTGCGCTGACGCGCTGGTCGGGGATGCCGTCGATGCCCCAGGCGGTGATATCGCCCCAGAGCGAGAAAAATTCCACGCCGACGAAGATGGGATAGCCGATCTCGCGGGAATAGGCCTCCGCGCGCTCGCGCAGGCCCATGCTGTCGTGGTCCGTGATGCAGATCGCGTCCAGCCCCTTTTGCCTGGCGATAGAGACGATCTCCTCCAGGTGGAGAAAGCTGTCGGTCGAGTAGGTGCATTCGTGCAGGTGCATATCAACAAGCATGGCGGTGTTACCCCTTTTCTCCGTGGCGGATGACCTTCAGCACGCTGCCGTCGTCCTTCCACACAATGTCGTTGAGGCCGAGAAATGACGCGATATAGTCGTTTGCAGGATGGCGGAAGACCTCCTCTGCCGAGCCGAGCTGCAAGAGCTCGCCCTCGCTCATCACGGCGATGGAGTCAGCCAGAATGAGCGCCTCCTCCTAATCGTGTGTGACGAAGACCATCGTGGTGCCGAGCTCGCGCTGCAAGCGCTTGAGCTCCCCGCGCATCCGCACGCGCAGCGCCGCGTCGAGGTTCGAGAGCGGCTCGTCAAGCAGGCAGAGCTTTGGCTCGACGATGAGCGCGCGGGCGAGTGCCACGCGCTGCTGCTGGCCGCCCGAGAGCTCGCCGATGCGCGCGTTCTCGCGCTCGGAAAGGCCGACGAGACTCAGGTACCGGCGGCCCTTTTCCTTTGCCTCCGCGCGGGAATAGCCGCGGAATTTGAGCCCGTAGGTCACGTTTTGCAGCACGCTCATGTGCGGGAACAGACCGTAGGACTGGAAAACGGTCGAAACCGGCCGCCGCTCGGGCGGGAGCGCGGTAATATCCTGCCGGTCGAGGAGCACTCTGCCGCCGTCGGGCTTGAGAAAGCCGCCGATCATGTTGAGCGTGGTCGTCTTGCCGCAGCCCGACGAGCCGAGGATGCACAAAAGTCCGCCCTCTTCCAGGCCGAGGGAGAGGTCATGCACGGCGTATTTGCCGTCAAACTGCTTGCTCAAGCGGTCAAGTTCGAGATACACGGCGATTTTCTCCTTTCCGGGTGATGAGGAAGGCGAGGCCTTCGACAAGAAGGACGATGACGGTGATGACGCTCGCGATCAGCGAGGCGAGGGCGTAATCGCCCTGATATACCGCGTCGAAGAGCTTGAAAACGGCCAGCTGACGCTTGGCGTCGATGAGAAAGATGATGGAGCCCGCCGTCGTCATGCTGCTCGTGAAGTTATAGACAAAGCAGCTCAAAAACGCGGGCCGCAGTGCGGGAAAGACCACATCGCGCAGCACAGCGAGCCGTCCCGCGCCAAGGTCGCGCGCCGAGCGCTCCTGCACTTCGGGTAGGAGCGCGAGCGACGCGGTGCAGATCTTCGTGGAGGTCGGCAGCTGCTTGAAGAGCATGTTGGCCAGCACGATAAGGGCCGTGCCCGTCAGCTTGAGCGGCGCGTGGTTGAACGCGAGAATGTAGCCGATGCCAAAGCACGTGCCCGGCAGCATATAGGGCAGCGTCGCAAGGCAGTCGAAAAGGCTGCGGCCAAGGATGCGCCGGCGGTCCATGTAATAGGCGAAGAGCATCGCAAAAACCGTACCGGCGATGGAGACGATGAGCGCGTATTCAACGCTTCGCAGCATCGTCGACGAGCCGATGCGCCAGAGCTGTTCCAGTATTGCAGCGTGAAGGAGTAGACGCCTTTCGTGCTCTTCAAAAAACCCGAGAGAAACACACAGCCGTATTGCAGCACGATCATCACGAAGAAAACGGTGCTCAGCGCGATCATGCCCCAGCCCATTGCGCCGCAATGCGGCAGCGTGAGCCCGAGCCCGCCCTGCGAAGCGCGGCTGCCCTCGGTCAGCTTGTCCGAGCGGCGCATCAGCGCGCGGTAGACGAAAAAGAACACAATGGACGGGATGAGCAGGAACATGTTCATCGCCGAGGACTTTTCAAGGTCCGAGTATCCAACGACTTGCAAATAGATGTCCGCGGCCAGCGTGCTGAAGCGCCCGCCGATGATGATGGGCGTGCCGAAGTCCGCGAGCGAGCGGACGAACGAGAGCAGCAGGCACACGAGCGTCGCGGGCCGAATGAGCGGCAGGACAATATCGCGCAGGATGGCGCCGCCCGATGCGCCGAGGTCGCGCGCCGAGCGAAGGCTGCCCTCGTCCAGCTTTTCGAGGATGCCGGAGAGAAACATTGCGTTGAGCGGCACGAACGAGATCGACTGCATCAGGATGACGCCCCAGCGATTGTAGGGGTTCAGGCTCAGGTGCAGCAGGCGGTAGGTGATCCACCCGCGCCGCCCGTAGAGCTGGATATAGGCGAGCGACGAGACGAACGGCGGCGACACCATGGCGACGAGCATGATGACCATGCAGAGCGTCTTCTTCCACCCGCGCGCCGTGGCGCATACGAGCGCCGCTGAGAGCGAGAGGATAGTGGACAGCACCGCCGTAAAAACGCCGACAAATACGCTGTTGCGCAGACTCTCGCCGTATTGGCGCAGAACAGTGCCGAACATTGCAAAGCTCACGCCGCCGTCCGCGCCGCGCAGGCTCCGCAGCGCGATGCACGCGATGGGCCAGACAATGAACAGCAGCACGCTCCCGAGCAGGACAAGTAAGATCAGCCTGTCAGCCGCATTTTCACATAGGGGAAAAAGGACATCGTGAGATGCCCTTTTTTCTGTATTTTTTTGGATCGTACCGGCGGACTTCATTTATTCCGCGGCGGCCTTGTTGCCCATCAGGGGCTCAAAGCGATCGAGGATCTCGGTGCGCTGGGAACCGAACAGGGACAGGTCCTCCGTCATGAGGAGCGTAGGATCATAGGACAGCTCAATGCCTTCGATGGAGGGCTTGATGACCTTGATGCCGTTCTTCTGCTCGATCTCGGCGAGCTGACGGAGATGATCGTCGCTGCTGAAGAGCCACTCGACGAAGTACTTGGCGGCGTCGACGTTTTCAGCGTTCTTGAACACGGCCACACCCTCGGGGACCCAGGGCATCCCATCAGAGGGGTAAACGATGGTCAGGTCGTTCTCCTCGGCGGCCTGCTCGATGCTGGCGTCGATGTAGGAGATGCCGACAGCGAACTCACCGGAAGAGACCTTGTTCTTCGGGTCGGATCCGCGCTTGCCGTAGTAGGCAATGTTGCTGTTCAGGGCATCGAAGTAGTCCCAGCCCTGATCGCCCTTGGCCTGCAGCAGCGCGTTGACCACGGCGTAGTTGGTGCCGGAAACGGCAGGGTTGGACATGACGATCTCGCCCTCATACTGGCTGTCAGTCAGGTCATCCCAGCTCTCGGGAGCGGTCAGACCCAGCTCCTCCATGAGAGAGTTGTTGAGCAGGAAGCCGACAATGGTGATGCCCTTGGAATACCAGTAACCCTCGGTATCCTTGTACTCGTCGCCGAGCTCGGCGGCCGCGTCAAAGGTGACGGGCTCAAGCAGGCCGTCATCCTTGGCACTCATGAACGCGTCGATGCCGCCGCCGAACCACAGGTCAGCGGACGGGGTGCCGCCCTCGGCGCGGAGCTTGGAGAGCACCTCACCGGAGGACATGGACAGGCATTCGACCTCCACGCCGGTGTCGGCGGTGAACGCGTCGAACAGGGGACCGTAGACGTCGCCGGTGGCGACGACCTTCATCGTGCCGGAGAGCTCGGGAGCGGTGTCCTGAGGCTCGTCGGGCGTCTGCGCGTCATCAGTCTTCGAGCCGCAGGCGACCAGAGAGAGCACCATCACGACGCAAAGCAGCAGAGAAAACAGCTTTTTCATAATTAACCTCTTTTCCAAATTTGCTAAAGAAATCCCCGCCGCTGTGCTGACAGTGGCGAGGACTATATTTTAGATAGAATAACGCAAAAAGTAAAATCGAAATTTGCACACGACTAAGGCGATTTCATCGAAAAAAACAATTATTTGGCAAACTGCGGATCAAGGACGGACAGCGCGTATGCCGCGTAGAGCGCCGCGCCGAGGGGGAGCGTTTCCTCGTCGATGTCGAAATCGCCGCGGTGGTTGGAGATGCAGGTGTGCGGCTTTTTGGGGTTTGCCGTGCCGAGGTAGGCGTAAGCGCCCTTCGTTTGCAGCAGATACTCGGCAAAATCGTCCCCGCTGAGCGACAGCGCGCGGTTTGCCGTCGCGGGGATGCCGAGCACGTCGGCGACGCGCTCGACCTCCCCGCACACACCGGCGTCGTTCGTGAGCGGCGTGGCGAAGTCGTCCCATTCGACCTCTGCCGTGCCGCCGTAAAGAGCGGAGATGTGTGCGGCCGCGGCGTTGATCGTTTCGCGAAGGTGCGCGCGGCTCTCGGGCGAGAACATGCGCGTCGTGCCCTCGAGCACGGCGGTCTCGGCCACGGCGTTGTAGGCCGTGCCGGCGTTCAGCTTGCCCACGCCGATGAGCACCGGCTCGACCGGCGAGGTCATGCGCGTGACGATGGACTGGAGCGCGACGACGAGCTCGCTTGCGATATAGAGCGCGTCCACGCCGAGCTGCGGCGTGGAGACGTGCGCGCTTTTGCCGTGGATGCGGATGATAAAGTGGTCGACGCCCGCGTTGTTGGCCCCCGGCTTGACGCCGACGGCCCCCGCGGGAAGGTCGGACGCCGTGTGCAGCCCGAAGACGCGCTGTGCGCCATCCAGCATGCCCGCGGCGATGAGCGGCCTTGCGCCCTGACCGATCTCCTCGGCGGGCTGGAAGAGGAAGCGCACCTCGCCACCAAAGTCCGCGCGGTGTGCGCTCAAAACCTTTGCCGCGCCGAGAAGACACGTCGTGTGCGCGTCGTGGCCGCAGGCGTGCATCATGCCCGGCGTTTGCGAGCGGTAGGGCACGTCGTTCGTCTCCTGAATGGGTAAGGCGTCGATATCCGCGCGCAGCACGACAAGGCCGCTTCCATTGCCGTTGCCGGTCAAATGGCCGACAACGGCGGTCTCGCCGACGCGCTCGTGCGGGATGCCGCACCTGTCAAGCTCGCGCTCGATGCGCGCGGCAGTGTGGTATTCGTGCAGGCCGAGCTCTGGGGCGCGGTGAAATTCCCGCCGCAGTGCGATGAGCTCGTCGCGAAGCTGCTGGCACTCTTCTCTCAGGGCATTCATGGCAAATTTCCTTTCTTATCCCTTGGCAGGGATCTTTTCGCGCAGGGATTCGAGACGGTTCAGCGCGTCGGTGAGCGTTTCGTCCTTCTTGGCGAAGTGCAGGCGGATGAGGTGGTTGACCGGCTCGCGGAAAAAGCTCGAGCCCGGCACCGCGCCCACGCCGACCTTGCTTGCAAGGTCCTCGCAGAATTGAAGATCGCTCTCGTAGCCGAACTCCGAGATGTCGAGCATCACGTAGTAAGCGCCCTCGGGGTCATTGTGGACGATCTTGAGGTCGTCAAGGCCCTTTAAGAACAGGTCCTTTTTGTGCGTGTACTCGGCCTGCAGCGCGTCGTAGTAGTCCTGACCGAAGTTGAGACCGGGGATGATGGCCTCCTGTAGGGGCGCCGCCGCGCCGACGGTGAGAAAGTCGTGGACCTTCTTCGCGCGGTCGATGATCTCCGGCGGGGCGATGATGTAGCCAAGGCGCCAGCCGGTGATGGAATAGGTCTTGGAAAGCGACGAGCAGGACAGCGTGCGCTCCCACATGTCGGGCAGCGTCGCAAAATAGGTGTGCTGGTGCGGGGCGTAAATGATGTGCTCGTAGACCTCGTCGGTGATGACGTAGACGTCATATTTCTTGGCAAGACCCGCGATGATCTCAAGCTCCTCGCGCGTGAAGACCTTGCCGCAGGGGTTCGAGGGGTTGCACAGCACGAGCGCCTTGGGGTGCTGGCGGAACGCGTCCTCGAGCACTTCGGGGTCAAACGTGAACGACGGCGGCGTGAGCGGCACATAGATGGGCACCGCGCCGGAGAGGATCGTGTCGGCACTGTAATTTTCGTAGAACGGGGAGAAGATGACGACCTTGTCGCCGGGATTGGCGACGGTCATCATTGCGGCCATCATGGCCTCGGTGCTGCCGCAGGTGACGACGATCTCGCCGTTGGGGTCGATGTCGCGGCCCATGAAGTGGGACTGCTTCTTCGCCAGCGCCTCGCGGAAGTCCTGCGCGCCCCAGGTGATGGAGTATTGATGATAGTCCTCGTAGGCGACCTGAGAGAGGCGGTCGAGGATGGGCTTGGGCGGGTCGAAGTCGGGGAAGCCCTGGGAAAGATTCACCGCGCCGTACTGGTTGGAGATACGGGTCATGCGGCGGATGACGGAATCGGTAAAGCTCGCGGTGCGGTCAGAAAGTGCCTGCATTATTGTTTCCTCCTGTGAGATAAGATTTTCCGTTGTTCAAGATATGCTGCGGGTCGAGCGCCGTTTTGATGGCGTTCATGGCCTGTAAATTTTCCTTCGCCGTCTGGCGCAGGAAGTAGGGACGCTTCGATAGCCCGATGCCGTGCTCGCCGGAGGCGACGCCGCCGAGGCGATAGGCTTCGGCATAGGCCCTGTCCATGTTTTCGTGCAGCTCGCGCTGCCACGTTTCTTCATCCCGCTCGCCGCGCACGACGCACAGGTGCACATTGCCGTCGCCCGCGTGGCCGAAGCTGACCATCTGCATGCCGCTCCGGGCTTCCAAGTCGTTGATGAAGCGGATGAAGTCCGCCGTGCGGCTGATGGGCACGACGATATCGACCGGCTCCTGCTCGGAAACGGCCTCCACGGCTTTGACAAGCGCGCCGCGCACGCGCCAGATGTCAGCGCACTGCCGCGCGTCGGAGAGCTCGATAAAGTCGAGCGCGCCGTTTTGCAGCGCCAGAGAGCACACGCGCGCGGCATTGGCCGTGACCTCTTCGCTTCTGCCGTCAAAGGTCAAGAGAATATAAGAGCCGGCGTCGGGGCGGGGATAAGAGACGCCGCAAAAGCGTTCGCCAAGCGCGACGACTTTGCGCTCCATGAATTCGACCGCCGTGGGGTTCGCATTCGCGCGCAGGATGGTCAAAACGCTCTGGATGCCGGTTTTCAGGTCGGCATACGGCACAAGCACGCTGAGCGAGGCCTCGGGCTTGGGAACAAGGCGCAGCAGGCACTTTGTGATGACGGCGAGCGTACCCTCCGAGCCGATGAGAAGGTGCTTGAGCGAGAGTCCGCTCGCGTCCTTGACCTGCTTGCCGCCGACTTGCATCACCGTGCCGTCAGCGAGCACGACCTCGAGTCCGCGCACATAGTCACGCGTGACGCCGTACTTCACCGCGCGCATGCCGCCGGCGTTCGTGCTGATGTTGCCGCCGATGCTCGAGGCCTTTTCGCCGGGATCGGGCGGGTAGAACAGCCCGCGCGCTTCGACATAGGCCTGCAAGTCCTGCAAGAGCATACCGGGCTCGACCGTGACGGTCATCGTGTCCTCGTCGAGCTCGAGCACGCGGTCCATGCGGGAAAGGTCGAGGATGATGCCGCCCTCGAGCGGCACGGTAGAGCCGACAAGATTCGTCCCCGCGCCGCGCGGCGTGACGGGAACGCGGTGCTCGTGCGCGTAGCGCAGGAGCGCGCTCACCTCCTCAGTGGATAAGGGAAAGGCGAGCGCCTCGGCGCTGCCGTGGACGCGGCCGAGCACGTCGCTCTGGTATTCTGCGGGAATGTCCGCGCCGGTGAGCAGGCGGTTTTCGTCTGCAATGATGCGCCGCAGCGCGGAAAGATCAAGTGCCATAATAAATTCCTCCCGGAAAGGCGTACCGCCGCCCGCGCTCCCTGCGTTGCGGGAGCGCGGCGGCGGTCAGATGGTGTTTACTGATTGATCAAGTCCTGATCCCAGCCCACTGCGATGAAGTAACCGCCGAAGGTGTTGTTGAACACGTCCTCCGTCGCGCTGGACTGGAAGGCTTCGACGACCTTCTCATAGATGGCGGCGGTGTCGGGGTCTTCGACGTCAGCGGTGCGCGCGGCGATCAGATTCCAGTAATCCTCCACGTCGAGGACGCTGTCCTTGTAGATGGCCTCGTCGGTCTTGAGGCCAAAGTCGAGCGCGTAGTTGCCGTTCACGACCGCGGCGGCCACGTCGGGCAGGACGGAGGGGATGGTGTTGGCCTTGAGTTCTTCGATGGTGATGTTGACCTTGTAGCTCGTGATATCGTCAACGGTGGGGTTAAAGGCGGCGTTGGGGTCGAGCTCGATGAGGCCCGCGGCTTCGAGCACCTTGAGCGCGCGGCCGCCGTTGGTCAGATCGTCGGGAATGGCGACGACGTCACCGTCTTTGAGCTCGTCAACGGAACTGACCTTCTGGGAGTAGAGGTTCAGCGGGATGATGAAGGTGTTGCCGATGTTCTGGATCGCATAGCCGTAGTTGTCGATCTCGTTCTGGAGATAAATGCGGTGCTGGAAGGCGTTGAGGTCGATGTCGCCGTTGGCGAGCGCGTTGTTCGGGGTCACGTAGTCCGAGAACTGCACGATCTCGAGGTCGATGCCCTCGTCGGCGAGCGCGGCCTTCGCGCTCGCCCACAGGTCGTCATAGATGCCGCCGACCACGCCGAGCTTGACGGTCACGGTCTCGCCGGCCTGATTGTCGGTGTTGGCATCGCTGTTGTCGGCGGAGTCGTCGGCCTTGGAGCCGCAGGCGGTCAGCGCGAGGGCGAGCGTGGCGGCTGCAAGGGCGAGAGCAAAGAACTTTTTGAGCTTCATGGAAATATCCTCCGTTAAAATAATTTTTTGTAATGGGGTGGGTAGGGGCTGTATGGGGATCACATTAATGCGTGTTCTTTTTGACGATGCGTCCGCCGACAAATTCGATGACGCAGACGATGAGCACAAGGACGAGCACGGTGACGTTCGTGATGTCGGCCATGTTGCGGTCGTGGCCGTAGCGGATGGCGAAGTCGCCGAGGCCGCCCGCGCCGGCGACGCCGGCCATGGCCGTGAGGTTTAAGAGACTCACGATCGTGATGGTCGTGCCGCGCGCGATGGCCGCGATGCTCTCCTTGAGATACACGCGGAAGATGATCTCAAGCGGGCTCGAGCCCATCGAGAGCGCCGCCTCGATAAGGCCGCCGTCGAGCTCGGCGAGCGCACTTTCGACCTGACGGGTGAAAAACGGCACTGAGCCGAACACCAGCGGCACGATCGCACCGCGCACATAGAGCACCGTGCCGACCAGCGCGCGCGTGATGGGCATGACCCACGTCAGTAGGATGATAAACGGGATGGAGCGGAACAGGCTCACGAGCTTGTCGAGAATTTGGTAGACGACCTTGTTCTCCAAAATGCCGTTCGGCTTTGTCACCGTGAGCACCACGCCGAGCAGAAGCCCGAATACGAACGAGATGAGGCCCGACCAGAGCACCATGAGCATCGTGTCGCCGAGGGCCTTATAAAAGTCCGGCAGCTTGCTTGCAAGGTTCGGGGCAATGTTAACGATCAGCTCTTGCATCTTTGATGACCTCCACTCCGACATTTTTTTCGATCAGGTATTCGATCGCCTTCGTGATCTGCTTTCTCTCGCCGCTGATGATGGCGACCGTTCCGCCGATGGGGGAATCCTGCACGATGGTGATATCGGCGAAAATGATGTTGAGCGAGACGTTGAACATCTGCGACACGGCGGAGATGATCGGCTCGTTGACGTTGCGCTGAACATAGGACAGGCGGACGATGAGCTCGCCGGGCTGGAGACGCGTGACGGGGGAATCCTCGGCGATGAGCGCTTCGACCTTCTGGAGGTTCGAGGTCGTGTGGATGAAGCTCTTCGTGATGTCCTGCTTGGGCTCAGCGAAGACCGTGAAGACCTCGCCCTGCTCGACGACGCGGCCGTATTCCATGACGGCGACGCGGTCACAGATCTCCTTGACGACGGCCATCTCGTGCGTGATGAGCACGATCGTGATGCCGAGCGTTTCGTTGAGGTGCTTGAGAAGGTGAAGGATCGCCTTCGTTGTCTGCGGGTCGAGCGCGGAGGTCGCCTCGTCGCACAGAAGCACCTGTGGGTCGTTGGCAAGGGCGCGGGCGATGGCGACGCGCTGCTTCTGTCCACCGGAGAGCTGGCTGGGGTAGGCGTCCGCCTTGTCGCCGATGCCGACGAGTTCCAAGAGCGTTGCGACCTTCTTCTGGATATCCTCCTTGCTCAGGCCGCTGCCCTTGAGCGGGTAGGCGACGTTTCCGGCCACCGTGCGCGACGGCATCAGGTTGAAGTGCTGGAAGATCATGCCGATCTTCTTGCGCGCCGCGCGCAGATCCTTGGCAGAGAGCGCCGTCAAGTCCTGTCCCGCGACGAAGACGCTGCCGGAGCTTGGCCGCTCCAAAAGGTTGATGCATCGCACGAGCGTGGACTTGCCCGCGCCCGAGAAGCCGATGATCCCGAAGATCTCGCCCGAGCCGATGGAGAGCGACACGTCGCGCACGGCGTGCACGGCCTTTTCGCCCGAGCCGAAGTCCTTGGAAATGTTCTTGAGTTCGATCAAGTGAATTCCTCCTTTATCCCAAAAGCAAACAAAAAAAGCGGGGAGCTCATGAGCTCCCCGCTTCAGGTCAAACGATATTCGGGTGGCAAGACCCTTCTGCGCGCTTTCAATCAGCGGCGGCAATTTCGTTCCTGTGCGTATCGGGCAGGCAAATGAGCATGAGCAATCGTGGGCATCGGCATCGCCATGTCCATGTTCATGCACATTAACATTCGAGAAGTGTAAGAGAACATTTCGTCGAAATCCTTTCCGAAAATCA
>ULQS01031381.1_pt1 | contig 15708 bp, 4 predicted proteins | sample 1954751 | NCBI WGS metagenome assembly ULQS01 (sample SAMEA4835662, study PRJEB28245) | human gut metagenome | biome: gut microbiome; material: fecal sample | place: Denmark | collected 2008 | reverse complement strand
CCTGAATACGGTTGTCGGCAGGTAGACAAACCAATCCTTCTGCCTGCTTCTTGTCAGCACTGTATACCTTCAGGCTCATTTTACTCCAATCCATCTCAGCAGTGGACTGCGCCAACTTCAGATGAGGAAGTACCGAACCGTCACGTACCAGCATGATTATCGGCAGACTGCCTGCTTCAATCCGGTGCCATCCGCCTTCGTAGACTTTCTCTGTCTGGTAGTCTATCCATTTTCCTTCGGGAAGGTAAACTGTGCGGCCCGTCATACCGGATTCAAGCAAGGGGGCAACCAGAATCTGCGAACCGAAGAGATACTCGTCATCCACTTTCCATGCTCCCGGATCATCGGGGAATTCTACAAACAAGGCTCTTAGCATCGGTAAGCCCTTTTCTGTACATTCCTTAGCCTGAGCATACACATAAGGCATCAGACGGTACTTCATCTCCGCACTCTTGCGGAAGACATCCTGCACACGCTTGCTGTCGTACAACCACGGCTCTGTCGGAGGTGCCCCATGCGCGCGGGTATGGGAAGTAAGAAAACCGAACGGTATCCAGCGGCAATACAAGTCCTCCGGAGTGGATTTTACAAAGCCGCCCATATCATGGCTCCAGAAGGAGAAACCGGACAAGCCGAAGGACAAGCCTGCACGAAGCGTACCCAGCAGACCCGTGTTCGTAGTTGCAGCATCACCGCCCCAATGCAATGGATAACGCTGGGAACCAGCCCATGCGGCACGTGCCCACATTATATTCTCGTTGTGCAACTTCTTGGTTATCTCGGACACTGCCATATCATAACGCACCGGATAGAGGTTATGCTCATACCATCCGCTCTTGCCGGAAGCGTAAATACCATTCAGTGGAGCAGCCTCGCCAAAGTCTACTTTAATGGCACTGACACCGATATTCAGCAATCCCGCCAGTTTGTCCTGATACCACTTTACTGTTTCCGGATTGGAAAAATCAAGCACCACATCTTCGTAGGGAAGTTCACCATTTCCATTTTTCACATACATGTCTTTCTCTATCAGTTCAGAGAAATAACGGTTTTTAGGAGTGAAATAAGGCAACTGCCACAAACATACATGGAAACCTTGTGACCTCAAATCCTTCAACATCTGCTGTGGATTCTGGAAACGGTTCTCGGAGAATTTATAGTCACACTGCCAGTCCACATCAAACCAGCCGGTATCGAAATGGATAACATCGCACGGATACTTGTTCTTACGGATATTGGCCGCTACATCATAACCTTCCTTTTCACTGAAATAGGTAATACGGCTCATCCACGTACCGAAAGACCACAAGGGGGGCATGCCCGGCTTTCCTACCAAATCGGTGTACTCGTCCAGAATATCTTTCGGCTCGCCGAAGAAAACGAACAAATCCAGGTTCTCGTCACCCATGAACATTTTGTTCAGCCCAATATAGGTAGCACCAAAATCACAAGTCACGGGAGCGGATGTATGCATAAACATACCATATCCCCGGTTACTCATAAAGAAAGGAATCGGTTTGTACATTTGGTCCGTCTCAGGCCCTTGTGGGTCTGTAACGAACAAGTTCACCTTCTGTCCGGCCTTGTTCAGCCCAGTGGCAGACTCTCCGCAACCAAAAATCATTTCATCTGCAGTCAAGGTAAATACCGGATTGATGCGGCGAGCATTGTCGCTTCCCCGCTTCACAAAACAGAACGGCGTATATTTTACCTGCGTAGAGTCCGCGTCGCTCAAAGCGGCAGTCTGGCTCAAGATACGTCCGGCTTTATCCTTCAAGACGATTCTCCAAGGATTCTTGTTAATCTGAATGGTTCCATAGTCGCTGGAATAGATAATCTTGTCATTCGTCTCGGTAACTTTCCAGCTTCCATCCCTGCCCGGTTCCTTTGCCAACATGATGGAAGCGGCAGGTTTGGGTTCCACCGGGGTCGTTAGCATACGGATACGTACCGTACGCGGAGTTACAAAGTCAATCTTGAATTTGAGGTTAGGGTCATTTTCATAGGCAGTGAAGGGGAAATCGAGCATTCTCATTTTACGGGGCTGTGCACCGTTGGTATTGAAGGCTTGGCGGGGCATCAGATGCCCGCGTTTCCAATTCACCAGCCCTTCACCCGACTTGGCATCGAATGACTCCAGGTGATCTGCAAAAAACAAGGTATTACTCAAGTCACGGAAATCGGTACTCATGTCCAGAGGTTGGTTCATCAAATACGAAGTACCGTCATTGACATGTGGCTGTGCCAACAGATTGCCACCGGCAAACAACAGCATCGCCACTGCTAAAAGTTCTTTCTTCATACTATTAGGATTTAAATGATCTCGCCTGCAAATGTATTTTTCTTAAAGGAAACACAGATGCCTTAAAAATGTCTTTTAATATCCGGTTTTGTTTCATAGAACCCATATAGGGCCATTGGAAACAAAATGCATACTATTTTTCACCAAACGGAGGATATCATCCCACACGAATACGCAAATCTTTCCTTGCTCGTTCGAAGGATTATATTTAAGTTTGCAGTTACAATATTGTTAATCCTTCTAATAAAGAAAATACATGAAACAACTGCTCCTATTCCTTATATGCAACCTGGCCTTCCTCCTTACTGTTCAAGGTAACTCAGCGGAAATCCCGCCGGCTGTCATGTTCAAGCAGCTCTCTACAACAGAAGGACTCTCCAACAACAGTGTCCGAAGCATCTACAGAGACAATAGGGGATTCCTCTGGGTGGGGACAGAATCAGGACTCAACAAATACGACGGCTACTCCTTCCAGCAGTATTACCAGAACAACTCCGACCTGCCGGACGATGCCATCAGCGAAATTTTCGAAGGACCGGACGACAATGTATGGATAAGGACTTCCAGCGGCTACAGTATCTATAATTATAAGACCGGTAAATTCGACAATGACTATAAACCCATACTCGATGGGCTGCAAATCCCCAGTAAAAACATTCTGAGGATGGGAAAAACATCCAAGAATGAGTTTTGGGCCTACGACTATTCCAAACTTTACATACGAAGCATGGACAACAGCTCCATCAAAGCCTATCCACTGGCAGTTGAAAAGATTTCAAACCTCTATATAGGTGTCCAGTTCATTTATATAATGTACTCCAACGGTACCCTATACAGTATCAGCAAGCAGACTTCCGAAGTCAAGGAAATAGCCATTCCCACCATCTATAGACCTTTGCTGGAGAATCATGAGCCACACATTTACATAGACCAAAACGAAAGCCTATGGGTATACACCTTCCAAAACAGCCTACTTTTGCACAAGAACAGTTTTACACAGCAATGGGAGGACATCAGCCTGAACAATAACACTCACATACAGTACAATCGCGTGCAACGCATCCTCGACCTGGGAGACGGCAACGTATGGATACTTACCAGCCATATGGGGCTGTTCGTTTACAACACCCTGACCAAATCGCTTACCAACTTGGTGCACAATCCATTGAAACCGCACACCATTGCCAGCAACAATCTGAATACCATTTACCGGGACAAAGACGGAACCATATACATAGGGAATTTCAAACACGGTATTTCCTATTATAGCCCCATGTCCCAAATCATACTATGCAACAAATCCCTGGAATATGATGATATCCTGACCTTCTGCGAAGACACCAGCCAGGAATACATTTACTACGGAACAGACGGTACGGGACTAATCCGACGTTCACTAGTGACCGATTCATACGAAAAGATAGCAACTCCCGCCAATATTGTAGTCGACTTATCCATCGACTCCAAAAACCGCCTATGGATAGGCACCTTCCAGAAAGGACTGCTATGCTACTCGAAAGGGCAAATCAAACAATACACAGTAAGTAACAGCCAGCTTCTCGAGAACAATGTGTATACAGTAAAGGTAGACAAACACGGATACATCTGGATAGGTACCATGAAAGGATACATACAGAGGTTAAATCCGGAAACCGGGCAGTTTGACACCATCTTGTACCGTCCGGGAGAATTCTTTGTCCGAGATATGTACTATGATAAAGACAGTACCCTTTACGTAGCGACCAAAGGAGGACTCATTATCATCGATACGGAAACCCAAGCCTATAATATCTACGCCGAAGCCGGCCGCTTCAAGGAGAACAATATGCTCACTGTCTATAAGGACAGCCGGGACCTTCTTTGGATAGGACATCCACACGGACTGAGTATATGGAACCAGAAGAACGACTCCATCTACTTCCTTGACCAGAAAAACGGACTTGCCGCCAACCTCGTCAGAGCCGTCACGGAAGACAACAACAACCAGATGTGGATTGGTACCGGCAACGGCATCTCACGAATCAAAATAACAAACGGTACATACGCCATCGTGAACTACTCCGTAAGCGACGGACTGATATGCAACGATACTAATGTCCACGCCATCCTCAAGCTACAGAACGGCAATATACTGATAGGCACGCCACAAGGTTACCAGACTATCATTCCACAAGACATCCTGACCACAAGTTATGATGCCAATATTTACCTTACCGGTATTGAGCTCAAATCCGGAATGACCCATCCGGACATCCTGAACGGCAGCTCACTTGAATGTGCACAACATCTTTCCTTCACTGAAAAGGAAAATTCATTCACTCTGTCCTTCTCTGCCCTCGACCTGGTGGAAACGGATAAGATAAAATATGCCTATAAGATTCATTCCAACTGGATTTATGCTGAAAACAACAAAGTAAACCTATCCATGCTGACTGCCGGAAACTATACTTTATCCGTCAAGGCATGCAACTCACAAGGCATATGGAGCCCCAACGTCAAGGAACTGAAAATAAAGATACTCCCTCCTTGGTGGCGCACTTGGTGGGCTTATACCATATATAGCGGTATCGTTTTGTGCATCCTTCTGTCCATTATCCGCAATCTGCGCTTACGCCAAAAGCAGAAACAAATCATGCAGGCCATCGAGGTGGAAAATGAAAGGCAGCAGAAAATCAACAATATGAAACTGCAGTTCTTTGCCAACATAAGTCACGAACTGCGGACCCCCTTGTCACTTATCATCAATCCGCTTGAAGAGTTTTTCGTAGACCATCCCGAATATCGTAAAGGCATTCTGGATATGGTCAAACAAAATGCCGACTATCTGCTGGAACTGATTAACCAACTGCTGGATTTCAGAAAGCTGGATGCCAAGGCTGAAACCCTGAAATGCAAACATGACAACATCCTTATCATTCTGAGTGAAATATTCCACTCTTTCGATCCGATAGCACAGAAACGGAACATCAGCTATAGCCTTACCGCTCCACAACATTCTGTATTCATGGATTTTGACTATGACAAGATACGCAAGATATGCACAAATATCCTGTCAAATGCATTCAAGTTCACTCCCAATAAAGGAAGCATCTCACTGGATATTGCCGTAAGAGGCACAAATCTGGAACTGACCTTTACCGACACCGGTTGCGGCATAGAGGATGAAGCCAAGGAGAAAATATTCCAAAGATTCTATCAGTCGGGCAAAAACCAGTCGAACAACGGAGGCAGCGGCATTGGACTGCACATTGTTTCCGAATACGTAAAGATGCATCAGGGTACTGTCTGTGTCAGGGATAACCAGCCTTGTGGTTCTGTATTCCTGATTGCCCTACCCCTACACCAGAACAGTAATGAAACCAAAAACGGAGAACCGGTCGAAGGACCGGAAATAAAAGAAGAATCCCATCCATTCACCATACTACTCGTAGATGACAACTACGACTTCTTGAAATTTCTCTCTGAAAGTCTTGCCAGGCAGTATCATGTATTAAAAGCCACAAACGAAAAACATGCACTGAATGTACTGGAAAAGGAAGATATTGATTTAGTGGTCAGTGACATCATGATGCCCGAGATGGATGGTCTGGAACTATGTTCAACCATCAAGAATGACATACGCTACTCCCATATCCCCATTATCCTCCTGACAGCTAAGGCAAGTGAAGAACACCAATTGGAAGGGCTTAGCGTTGGCGCAGACGACTATATCACCAAGCCTTTCAATATGGAAGTCCTCAAGCTGCGCATCAACAAGATTATCGAGATGAACGTCAAACGTCAGGAAATATTCAATCAGGACATTAAAATCGAGCCAAGCCGTATCACCATCACTCCCCTTGACCAGCAGCTGGTGGAAAAAGCTATCCAGATTGTAGAGGACAATATCAGCGAAACCGAGTTTTCCGTCGAGGAGCTTGCCAGCAGCCTGAATATATCACGCAGCTATTTCTACAAGAAAATGATTAAGATAACGGGAAAGAAACCCATCGAATTCATCAGGACCATCCGTATGAAACGTGCACAACAACTCTTGACAGAAAGCCAGATGCAAGTTTCGGAAATTGCATATACCTTGGGGTATAACTCCCCCAAGATATTCTCCAAACATTTTAAAGAAGAGTTCAACATCAGCCCATCCGAATTTATAAGGCAGCAGGCTGAATAGAAACATTATTTTGACATCAAAGCATCCAACGAAGACACCAACGCCACCAAAGCAGCACTCCAATTAATGGCTATTTCATTGGAAGCATACGAACCTTCCACATCTGCATAAGACTCATCCGGCAGATTGGAAGGATAGGGTACACCGTCTTGTTGGCCAGGATTGGGACCGCCAACAAGGAAACCGGGAAGAGGTGCCTCTATATCATCCGATGCAGAAAGACGATGGTGCGGATACAGAGGACTTTTCATCCCGAAACCGGTGACATAACAATATCCCGTGGCATTCTTTCCTAAAATGTAGTCCATATTGCGGTAGGCGTTCGTCAGGTACGACTTCTCACCCGTAAGCAAATAGGCGCAAACCAGTGAAGTGGCTTGGTTAGCACACCCTTCGGCAAGGCATCCCCAAAAGAAATCTTTGGCATCGTTGCCGTAAGGAGCGTGGAAAGGAGAGCGGTCAGCACCCCGCACAGCCTCGGCAGCATAGTCCAGTAGCAGGTCTTTCATGGCATTTGCCAACTCCACGTCTTCACCCTGATATTCCCTGCCCGGTTGCAGCCAGGCAAACACGCCCAACGCAGTGGTATTGCCCCAAGAAGGAGTCTTATATGCAGTGGGCAGATGCTTCTTCACTTGTTCCCGGTAAACGGGCTTTCCCGTAGCAAGATAGAGCTCGGAAGCCGCCCAGAAGAATTCGTCATCAGCACTGCGATCACCATAAGCTCCCGTAACTACGGCAGGTTGATATTGCTTGTTGAGAAGATCCTGATGATAGAGTGCCTGCGGATGTGCTTCTGCCCAGGCATAAGCACGTTCGGCAGCCTGCAAAGCCACTTCCGAAAAGCCAGGATAATCCTCTTCGTAAGGAGCAAACAACACGGAAGCCTGCGCTAAAGCTGCAGCATAGTCCAATGCCGCCGTTACTGATTTCTGAACTACATAACGGGGCTGCTTACACTCCGTAGGCTTGATAAATCCCTCGAACGAAGGGGTAGTCAGCTTGTGGTAGACTCCTCCGTCGGCAGGGTCTTGCATGGTCAGCATCCATTTCAGGTTATAGTACATCTCGTCCAGCAAATCGGGCGTGTGGTTTCCGCTTTCCGGGATGTTCACCCGTTGACGGATAAAATAGTCAGGAAAACGGGCATAAATCGCCTGCATCAATCCGATGGAATAAGCGGAGTTCACAATGTACTTGTTATAATCTCCGGCATCATACCATCCTCCCGGAGAAGAAATCACCGCTCCCGCCTTACGTTCCGGCCCGGCAGCATTGGGATGTACCAGCACCTTGTCATCTGGATGGCCTGCCGGACGGCTCCACCGACCCGCATAAGTCGCTTCGATGGGCATACCCGTACGTTGGTAATAGAAAGACTTCAAAGCGGCATCGGCCAAAGGGGACAGCACCTTTTCCTTTACTTCGAATGCCACTGAATCGCCGTTAACCAACAGAAGATATCTTCCCGGTACCGTGATGTCACTGAAATCCAATATTGTCCTGCTCTTATCCGACCAAGCGGATGAAGCGGTATATCCGGGTTTGCCGGAAAGTAGCCGATTGCCCGTGGCTGCATCTACTATGGTAAATTCACGTACCTCACCGGCATTCACCACAGCTACTTTTTCCTGCTGGGGATAATACCCTAACTGATTCAAACGTACAGTTTCTGAAGGATGCCCTAAAGTGGCCATTCCTCCCAGAACTGTAAACAGACATGTAGTTATATTCATATCACTATTCTTTATATATTAATATTATTCCATTTCAAAATTATTTATCCGACAATAAGGTAATGAAACTGATAGCCGGCAAGTGTACCCGTACCAGTCCATTCTCCACCTTCACAGCAGTTTCCTTCATGCAGTCCTTTGTATTGGTCACATAGACTTTCAGTTCCTTCACTTCTGCAGGGATACCGGAGATGACAGCCTCACAATCCGCCCCATTATTGACCATATGGACGGCATATTCTCCGCGCACCATATTTCCGAAAGCTGCACAGTTTACATTTTTCTTGCTGCTACTGACTGGAATGGCCAAGGCATCGGCCGGAGTGGAGGCCAGCTGCTTAATGTTCCAGAAACGTTGTGTAGGACGCAAAGGACCTTTGGAGCCATAAATGCCGTCTCCCCACAACAACGAATAGTCTGAAGTGAGCTGCCACTGCAAGATGGACAGTGGTTGGCAAATAGCACAAATACGCGTATACAGATTGATTTCATAAAGTGCAAACGTCGACTCATTGAATATCTCGGCATAACCATGAGCAGCGGCATCCGTACTACCCTCACCAACCAAGAGTGGTACATTAATCGCTTTGGCAGCATCCGCCCACTTCTTTAACGTAACATCATCACAACCACGCCATGAATGGAAAGAAACTGCACCAATATACTTATGAGTCTCAGAATTGTTCAAAGCAGGAAGGATAAAATCAAAAGTCGTAGCATCCGAATTGTCGCCAAGCAGCATACGGGTAGGAAGATTCAACTCTGCCAGATAAGCTCCAAACTCCTTAATGAAATCGGCATGCTCCTGCGGCGTGTGAAGGACATCAATACCCAAATCCGATTCATTGAACGAGAACATGGAGAACTCAATACCATAATACCGTTTGGCATACAACAGATAATCTGCCATGGATTTATAAATCTTCTCCTTTTTCCGGCTATCCAGACGATAAGCAATGACACCACCTTGACGGGCATAACTTGCAGGACCTCCGTCAATGGCCCATGCAGGCGGAAACCAACAGCTTAGTATTACCGGCATTCCCATCGCCTTCAAGCGCTTTGCCATGAGGAAACTTTCCTCCACCCGCTTGTTCAGTCCCCCATTCTGTGCCACGGCAATAGGATCGGATTCTTCTTCGGGTTGCCACAATCTCCACGGAAATTCCACACGGCCATAAGCTACGCGCAAATTTTCCAGACAGTAATCTATCACTTTAGGGTCGGCAGCAGGATTCTGCAGGCGGAAATTCCCTCCAAAGCCTGCAAACAAACTTCCCGGATTCTGCATATCCAATGTAATTTCCGCGTCACTGTGATCTATCACTCCGGAAGCATGCAGTTCCATAGACAATGCTGTTCTCCCAGCCTTTTTCAGAATCGGCATCAGCGAGATATACACAACAGTACCGGTAGACTCTTTTTCAACCGTGACCTTTATAGACTTATTGAACTTGAATTCCAACTTCCTATTGGCCGAAGTAACGGTCAGCTTCCTGCCACTTGTCCTTACTTTGGCATCAACGTAGTTTTCCGGACTTAAAGCAATACAGTAATAGGCTGCCTGATTCAAAGTAGTGTCCGACAGCGCATCAATAGAAATCTCCACCAAGCCTTTTCCCTTATCAGTCACTTTCTGATGGAACTTTACACCTCGCAGAGTAGTCGTCACTTCCTGCATATCCCCCTCACGATGGAAAACGGGACGGACCTGCTTCTCCTTTCCAGTAATCTCCATATCTCCTTTCAAGGTTCCGACACGCAGGGATGACTCAAAGTCTATCAATTCACCGTCTACGCGGACACCCGTGATATTGCTCCATGCCATCACTTCCGTCTGGGCAGAAAGCGGCAGAGATAATATACCACACAGCAATACAACTATTCCAAACTGGAAAATTCGTAAATTCTTCATAATATCAAATCTATAAAAGGTTGTCATTTCAGTCTGGTATCAATCTCAAACCCCATACGGCTGTTATGATAGGGACAATTCCACATACTTGCTTTAGGTTCCTTGTAGCGGGGAGTCCCATCTTCCAGCACGGTTCTGAACCATTCGCCATACTCCTTGTCTATCATCCGTGATTTGATGAAGTTCCAGGTGCGGACGGCACTGTCCAAATAAGATTGTTCACCAGTCAGTTGCCAGGCATTGATACAACCGACCACAGTTTCCGCCTGGCACCACCAGGAAGCATCCTTCCTGATTTTGTCCTTATGCCGTTCGTACATCATGGCGCCCATCGGGTTGATGCCCTCTTTCAAGGAGGCGTCTGCAAGTTCCAATGCTACCTTCCTGCACCTCCCGATAACCTCCGGGTCACCCAGAGCCTCTGCAGCTTCCGTCAGCAACCAGGAAGTTTCGATGTCATGCCCGTAAGAGTCGATGTCATCCAGATTATTCCAATTTAAATCACAGTATGATATCAAGTGATGTGTTTGTGGGTTGTACAGCCTGGTTGTTATTAAGTCTATTACTTTTGCAAGGCGCTTGCAAAGGCTGTTATCCTTCCATACTTTATATAAAGCCGTGTATGCCTCTAATACATGGATATGTGTATTCATTGTTTTGGCAGCAATGCCATCTCCATCATACCCCAGCTTTTGGGGAGTTCCCCATTCGCGGGTAAAGGATTCTATATAGCCATCATTTACGGGATCTTTGACTTTGCTCTCCATTATCCGATAAAGCTCTATGGCTTTTTGCAGGCTTTCATTGTTGCCCGTTGCCCTGAAATGTTCGGACAACCCATAGATAGCATAAGAGCAGCCGTAAGTCTGCTTGTTCGTATCCAATGGGGTACCGTCCGCTTTTATCAGCCAATATACGCCTCCATACTGCGAATCAATGAAGTGATCTATGAAATACCGTTGCGCCCTGTCAGCCAATTTACGGTAGGCAGTATCGCCATACATCCGGTAGGCGGTTGAAAAAGTCCAAAGGATGCGGGCATTCAGTACACCACCTTTGGGAGCATCCGCTATCGGGGCACCGTCACGTCCCAATGAACCATAAAAGCCTCCGGAAGAATCTACGCTGTATCTTTCCCAAAAAGAGAGGATATTCTCTTTCAAGTCCGAGGTTATTTCATCTTTTAAAACCTTGTCTACGTGTGACTGTGCTTGCAGGAAAGGTGTAACCAGCAACCATACTGTAATCAGCAAAAAAACGGAAAACATACGTTTCATAATATAGCGATTTAAGGAGTTAGCCATAGTTACATTGCAAATGTACAAAAAAACAAATGGACACTACTCATTGCCATCCTTTTTCAAGGGATACAATTGGTTCCGATAAAGGCTATTTTTGGGTACTGAGTCCTTGTTTTACCAGACATCAGCTTCTATTGGCTCAAACGTGGGTATCCGGCAGCTCAAGCGCCATTGTCTGACAAATATAACAATGAATATCATAAAAATAGAGGAAAAAGACACATTTCATAACGTTATTGGCTACAAACAAAAGCCATCCGTTTCCTTTTTAGTCCGTATATTAGTAGAAAATTTTGTAACTCAAAAATAGATACTATGAGAAAGAAACATTTCCTATTTGCATCAGTCTTGGCACTGCTTTGCGGCAGCAGTGCGCTGCATGCGCAAGACTTCAAGCTGACATCCTCCGGTTATTTCAAGAATCAGGGAGTCGACATCATGGCTTTTGATGATATCTATCCCGAAGGACACCAAGGAGGGGTATGTATCATCATGAACGGACACCGTGTGGCGACGAATGGAGATATCCGTCTGGAAGCCACACCCGGACAATGGCAGCCCGTACCGAAACAGCTCGACCGGAAGCTCGGTGACAACAGCATCACCGCCACGCTGTGCTATCCCGACTCCTCACGCCATCTCACCGGATTCAACCCGATGATTTACCCGGACCTCCACCTTATATATACGGTAAACGTGGAAAGCAAAGGTAAAAACATAGAGGTGACCGTAGACCTTGACCGCCCCATTCCCCAGGAATTCATCGGAAAAGTGGGCTTCAACCTTGAATTCTTCCCGGGTTCCCTCTTCGGCAAGCCCTGGATTATGGACGGTCAGAGCGGCATCTTCCCGCAACAACCCAACTCTCCCCTAATGACAACCCAACCCAACTATCTGCATACGGGAAATTATCATGACGGCAAGCAATCGCTGGCAGACATGGACAAACTGATAGGAAAAGGTTACAGCCCGATTGTGGCCGACGACATCATCAGCGAACCTTATGCCAAAGGCCGTAAGTTTACCTCCCGCCCCGACGACCCTTACAACAAAGTAACCATCGAATCATTGAGTGGTGACCTACAACTGTTTGACGGGCGTATGAACCACAATAACGGCTGGTTCGTACTGCGCAGCAACATAAAACCGGGTGTCACCAAAGGGGCCGTCAAATGGATTATCACTCCGAACGTAGTGGCCGACTGGATGTATCAGCCGGTTATCCAGACTTCACAGATAGGTTATCATCCCGCCCAGGACAAGGAAGCCGTCATCGAAATGGATATACGTGACAATAGAAAGGAAACGGCACAAATCATCCGCATTGACGCAGACGGCGAGAAAGTGGTCAAGAACGTCACTCCTGCCAATTGGGGCAAGTTCCTGAGATACAACTATCTGAAGGTGGACTTCACGGATGTGAAGGAACCGGGACTCTACAAGATTAAATACGATACCTCCGTATCCCCTATCTTCCGCATCGACAATGACGTATATGCCCGCGGCGTATGGCAGCCCGTACTGGAATACTTCCTTCCCGTACAGATGTGCCACATGCGCGTCAACGAAAAATACCGCGTATGGCACGACTGCTGCCACATGGACGATGCCCAGATGGCACCGGCACACAATCATATCGACGGCTACGACCAGAAAGAGGGCCTGTCCAAGTTCAAACCGGGTGAAGTGGTTCCCGGAGTGAACATAGGCGGCTGGCACGATGCCGGAGACTTTGACCTCCGCATCGAATCCCAAGCCGGAGAATCCTATATCCTGGCACTGGCCTACGAAGCTTTCCACCCGAATCTCGACGTGACTTCCATCGACCAGATAAACCGTGTGACGGAAATCCACCAGCCCGACGGTAAGAATGACTTGCTGCAACAAGTAGAGAACGGCGCCCTTACGGTAGTCAACGGCTACCTGGCACTGGGACGTCTCTACCGGGGAATCATCTGCAACGACCTTCGCCAATACGTACTTCTGGGTGATGCCGCCGCCATGACGGACGGAAAAATCGGTAATGAAGACGACCGTTGGATATTTACAGAGGACAACCCCGGACGAGAACTGTCGACAGCCGCCCAACTTGCTGCCGTATCACGCGTATTGAAAGGCTTCAATGATACATTGAGTGTACATTGTCTCGACATTGCCCGCAAAGTATATGCTTCTACCGGAAACGGCAACAACAGAGCCTTGTTCCCCAAAGTGCAGGCAGCCGTAGAACTGTACCTCACCACGGGCGAACAACCCTATATGGACTTCATTCTGGACAACAAAGAGCTCATCATCAAGCAGATAGGCCGCATCGGCTGGTACACGGCACGTGTGGAAAAACAGTTTGCACAAATGAAGAACAAGAAAGCCAAAGCTTTCTCCACCGCTTTCCGCAAAGCTCTGACCGGATATGAACAAGAGCTGAACAAGCAAGTGCAGGAGACTCCTTACGGCATTCCCTACCGTCCACATATCTGGGGTGCAGGCTGGGATATACAGCGTTTCGGCTTCCAGCACTACTTCCTGACAACCGCCTATCCGGAAATATTCCCGAAAGCACCGGTATTCAATGCCCTCAACTTCATTCTCGGATGCCACCCGGGCTCCAACCAAGCTTCCTTCGCCTCGGGTGTCGGCGCACAATCAGCCACTGTGGGCTACGGACTGAACCGCGCAGACTGGTCGTATATTCCCGGTGGAGTCATTTCCGGTACAGCTCTTATCCGTCCCGACTTCCCGGAACTCCTCACGTTCCCGTTCCTCTGGCAGCAAACTGAATATGTGCTGGGAGGAGGTTCATCCCACTATATGTTCCTGGTACTTGCAGCAGAACAGTTGCTGAAACAATAAGAAAGACAGAGGGGGAACAAAACCCTCTGGATGTTTTCTTTTAGGCGCGGATTACACGGATTTCACGGATTTAGTTTACTGCATCCATGGATTCCGCGTAACCCGCGCCTAATATTATAGTATAATGAAAGTGTTTATCTACTTTCCGTTCTTTCACCAATTATCCGTACGGAACGGAATGGTAGGCAATTCATTTCCGCCAATCATCGTACCAATCTGGAAATCATGGAAACAATAGCGCACGCTGACGGGATGGGATACCTTTTCTGAAGAGATTACCACTTCATTCGTCTGCCAGTGCAGCCATACTTTGTCGGCAGGATGGAACACACGGTCCTCACCCGCCACTTCGAAACCGCGAAGGTCATAGTTGCGACAGATACCCATTTCCAAATGGTCGAAGGAAACCCATGCTTCACTGCCTTTAGCAGTCCATGACTTATATTGTGGGCCGAAACAGTGTATCTGCTTCAATCCATAGGTAAGGTTCAATGCCAGATAGCTCAAGCGTTGACCTACCTTTGTCTTGTTGCGGGGATGGATATTGTACATCTCATAAGGCTCTACAAGGTCGTTTGTCGAAATCATACCACTGTTCGGAATCAGGCTTTGGGCACGGAATTGCGCTTCACGTAGGTAAGCAGCTTTCTCTTGCTGGGTACCTCCATAGGCGTACGGCGCTATTTCGGCAAAGTAGAAAGGCAATTCGCCCAGCCCCCATTCCTTGCGCCACAGCTGCACCATGTCGGCCAAGCGTTCGGCATATGTTTCATGGCGACCTACGTTCGACTCTCCCTGATACCAGATGAACCCTTTGATGGTATAGTTCTGAAGCGGCTTCAGCATGGCATTGTACATCAGCATGGGGCGGAGCATGGGATGCAGGCGTTCGATGGAATCGGGGTTGAGAGATATGTCTGGATAGTTTTCCAGCAGTTCACGGCTTATCCAACCTTCTACAGTGGATCCACCGTAAGCGCTACAGATGATGCCGACCGGAATCCGGAGGGCACGGCTCAACGAAGTGGCAAAATAGTAGGCCGTCGCACTGAAATCGGGTGCGGTTTCTATGGAAGATATGTTCCAGCTACCTTTGCAGTCGGTTTGCAGTTCATAAGTCTGGTGCTTGGGAACGGTGAACATACGCACCCCCTTATTCTCGGCAGAAACTATGATGTCATCCGCTCCGTTCATGATGCAACAGCCAGCAAAACCTTTCAGGGGCATTTCCATATTGCTCTGGCCGGAAGCAAGCCATACTTCACCGATTAGGATATTCTTCAACGTAGTTTTTTCTCCGTCATCAAAAGTTATCTCATAAGGCGTGTATCCTGCTGCCGGAGTCTCCACGGCAAGCGTCCAACCGCCATCCTTATCGGCACGGCAAGTCATTGTCTGTCCGTTCCACGAAGGCGTAACGCGTACTTCGGCTTCCG
>ULQS01016373.1_pt1 | contig 15969 bp, 19 predicted proteins | sample 1954751 | NCBI WGS metagenome assembly ULQS01 (sample SAMEA4835662, study PRJEB28245) | human gut metagenome | biome: gut microbiome; material: fecal sample | place: Denmark | collected 2008 | reverse complement strand
CAACGACTTTAAAATTCCAGCATTTTATCAGGCCTGGTGTGATAATACTCAAGGAAACGATCAAATCTCCAATTGGTTGAACTCGCTTATGGCCGCACTTGGCGGCACCGATGAAAAAGTTTCTGAGCCAGCGTAATAATATAGCAGGGCGATATTGTTCTGTCGGTTTATCTCCTTAATACCATAAGCGGGGCGCTAATGCGCCCCGCGTTTTTTATTCCCGTTCACCGAGGGCTTCCTCCAGCTTTTGCAGCGCGCGCTTTTCGATGCGCGATACATAGCGCGGGAACTATTGTAAGTGATTTCGTCTTGAAAATCGCACCGCTCATAACGGCGCAAACCACTGATATGGCTAGATTTATCCCACCTGCTGAAGCTCTGCAAATCGAAACTTGACAATAATCTCCCTGTCCGCCGTCAGCTCGATCCGCTCGATCAGGCTCACCAGCAATTCCCGGTTGGCATATGCCGTATCAAGGTATCTTTGTACCAAATCTTTTGCTCGCTCTGTTTGGCTGATAGGGTTCTTTTGCTGCTGTTGAAGCTCCTTGATTCGTTCCTCCAGCTGTGCCCGTTCGTCCTTGATGCGGGTGAAGATACGCTGAAAGTCCTCCTCCGGCAACAAACCGGAAAGACGGTCGGTGTACATTCGGTCAAGGTGCTCTGTAAGGTTGGCACTCTTATTTTGCAGAGCGCTGATCTCCGCCGCCGCCTTGTTCTCCTGCGACACTTCCTTCACCGCCTTTTCCGCAGCGGGAAGCAATGCTTCCGCAGTCAAATAGTCTTCGCAGACCTCTCGAACCTTGGCAATCACTGCATCCGTTACCGTTTTTTCCTTGATATAATGTGTGGTGCAGGCGCTGTTCTTGGTAAAACGCTGATAGGTACGGCAGACGAAATACAGTGTTTCTTCTCCCTTGGCGTTGGGGCGATTCAGCACGCCCAAGGGATGACCGCATTCGTGGCAGAAAATCAAGCCCTTCAACAGAAAATCATAGGTACGGCTTCGGGTGCGTTTGCGGCTGTTCACCAGCATCCGCACCTTGCGGAAACTCTCGGCGTCGATCAGCGGCTCATGGGTATCTTCAACCACAACCCAATTATTACGATCTTGATGCAAACACTTCTTGGACTTGTAGCTGATCTTCACTTGCCGCCCCTGCACCATATTGCCGATGTAGGTCTCATTTTGCAGCATATTGGAAATGCGCTCGCTGCTCCACAGCCCCGCATAGGGTCCTTTGCGGCCCATGTTCCAGCCGCAGTAGGTGGCCGGTGTGAGGACGCCCTCCTCGTTCAGCGTAGCGGCAATTTGGCGGCAGCTAACGCCGTCCAGCGCCATGGCAAAGATCCGCCGCACTATGGGCGCAACCTCCTCATCAATGATGATCTTGTTCTTTTCGGTCGGGTGCATTTTGTAGCCGTATACCGGTTTTCCTCCGATGAACTGCCCCTTGCGCTGCTTATCCCGTTTGACGGACTTGATCTTCTTGGAGATGTCCTTTGCGTACATATCATTCATGATGGCGCGGAAGGGCGTGATGTCATTTGCACTGGACTCCACGCCGGTGTCAATACCGTCCAAGAGGGAAATGTAGCGCACCCGATGCTCTGGAAAGTAGCGCTCCATGTAGTGACCGGTCATGATGTAGTCACGTCCCAGACGGCTCAAGTCCTTGGTAATGACCATGTTGACCTTCTTGGCCTCAATATCGCCGATCATTCGCTGAAAATCCGGACGGTCAAAGTTGGTTCCGCTCCAGCCATCGTCAATGTAGGTGTCATAAACTTGTAAACGGTGCTTTTGGACAAATTCATCTAAAAGAGACTTCTGATTGGTCACGCTCTGCGATGGTCCTTCGCTCTCATCCTCCTTTGATAGTCTGATGTATAGTGCCACATGATAATCCATAGGGTTGCTTATCTCTTGATACATACTCTAACCTCCTGAGATAAGCGGCCATTCATCCCGTCTATCATACAGGATGCTCCTGTGCGGGCGCAAATTTTCCAAGCTCCCGCTTGAGGAAGCCAGCGAAGGATGAATATAGCAAGTCCTGAATGGATTCCCCATCATTATCGTAAAAACAGCTGATTACCAGTTCCTGTGCTTTCATGGCACACCTCCCTTACCAAAAGCTATGTAATTGCCTGATGAAAAAGCACAGCCACCTCGTTGAGTTTACGAAGCGGCTGTGCTTTTCCTATCAATTTAGCTCAGAGTTGATTCAATGCAGCAGCATGTCGGTATCCTAACCCTGCCGTCTGAGAAAGATTTTTCTGGATCTCTTTTGATGTATGTCCAGCACGCAAAGGCTTTATTCTGCGTTCAACATGTCCATTCTCTATGTAGAAGTTCGTTGAAGCGAATTTCAGGTCATGCGTCAGCAAGAATTCCAGAATATCTAGCAGCTTTTCGAAATTTCTAGTGGCAGACTTCAAGGATTCTACGACAAAAATACTTCTGGACGAAGGAGAAAGGCTTCGCAATACCTCAAGCAGTTGGGGGTCCCACATCTCAGAGTATCCGTCGAATACTACTTTGGGGATAAGCCTCTTTTGTTGAAGTTCATCCGCACAGTCGGTTTGAATCTCACCGCAGGCTTCGATTGAAAAAGGAGTATCATATTGAACTTTTGGATAATCAATAATTTTAGCCGAAGTTGTCCCTAATGCCCGCAGAGCCGCCCACGCGGCAGGATGGCGTTCCGCGATTTCTTGATAGTAATCATATCCCGAACAGTTCTTTGCCTGTAAGCACATGGAGGAAAAATCCAGGGGATTGAAAAAGCGGATCGCTCCGCTGGTAATTTCCTTCACATCCTGACTGGAGAGGCTGTTCTGCATTCCCGCACAAGCATAATTGTCGCTCTGGATTGTTTCAATCGGGCTATTTCGGAGCGTTACAACTATAAAACATTTCACATCAGCTTTTCCGACAGGCTCATAAAAAGGGCCTTCTTCTGAGCCTAACAGCAATAATGTTCTCCGAAAGGCAAGATCATCCCAATGTCGCAAAAATGATGTCATTTGCAGCTCAACTGTATCTATAATCTGTCTCGCATATGCTGCCGGAACATGAAAATGGTCCAATGTCGGCGCCAGAACATCCTGAAGATATTGCGTTACTTTCGCAACCATAGCTATCACATCCTTTTATGGGATGCCTTCATTATCCGTCAAGACTCATCAAATTTCAACGTTTTTTCTCTTTGTTGTATAGATATGGTTTTCCGGATAAAGTTTTCTTTTCAGCAGGCAATGGGTGCTGCCTGCTGCCTATCTTCATTTGTTGAATATGTTCCTTCAAAAAGCACGCATGTATCGGAGGAATAAACCTCATTTGACTCTCTGGGAAGTAGTCTCGCGTTTCTGCGATAACAATGTTCGATCTGCTATTTTGCAATCCACGCAAAAATCGCAAAAGTACATCATCGGGATGTTCATAATCCAATTGCCCAACGTGGAAAAAGACTTGTTCCAGTTCAAAACCATACGCATTCGCGTATTGAGATAATTGTGTGTATTGCCTGCCCAATTCTCGTTCGACTGCTGCATTGGGTTCCTGTTCATCTGTGTGGCAAAATAGTACTGCTGCTTTCATTTCACTTCACCTTCTCCCAAATCATTATCTTGCCATATACAGTGAGCGAATATGCGCGATATTGGACTGTTGCATTTTTCAGAAAGTCGCATTTCTAAAAATCAAATATGCAGCTCATCCAGTATCTCTTGAAAATCGGTTAGAAACTCTCCCACAAACTTATGCTTATCCAGGTCAGTCTTTATGCCGCTGTAAAACTCTTGCGGCAGAGTTAATCCAGATGTTTGAAAGAGCGTGCAAATTATATCAAATGCTTGAGAGGTATGGCCGCAGCGAAATAATACTGTCAACATCTGCAGCAGGACATCCATCTTTTCAATGCTTTGATATTCTGCAAATAGCCTGCTATCGGTTCTTATAAGTGGGGCATTTCGTCCTTTGCAACGCAGAGATAAAACGGTCCGCGGCGATAGAAGTTACATCCTGCATCAGCGTACTGCCAAGTTTGGGATTGATGTAGTTGCGGATCAGTCCCGTATTGGCTTCATAGGTGCTGGGACTCCATTTCTTTGTTCCATATAGGCTCACAAAATCCTCAAGGAACGCAGCAACGGTCGTTTTGCTGGGGGCAATAAAGGTTCGGGAACCTTGTTTGTACTCAATTTCGGCTTTGCGGTGTTTCGCTTCTGCCTCCGTGTCAAACGATTCCCATTTTTGTTTTTTCTCTCCGTCCTCATTGAGATAGTAATAGACAACATGGTATTTGCCTCTACGCCTTTTGATGGATGCCATAATAAACCTCCTACATATTCTGTTTATCCAGCCAATCATCAAAGGACACTTTGGAAACTCTGATGGAAGAACCAATACGCACAGCCTTAAATACGCCAGAATGGACAAGGCTGTATGCGGCGGTTCTTCCTATGCCAAGAATTTTTGCAATTTCCTCGACGGTGTATGTCCGCTTCCCGGCGAGGGATTTATAAGGACTGCTATGGTCAATACTCATAGTAACCTCCTCTCTATGACCACAGCACCATGCTTCAAGTGGTATTGTAGCATGGTGTTGTTTTTGAATCAAAAAATGAACATAAGGGAAATGGCAAAACCGGACGGCGGCTGGCAGCCGCCCACGGGAGTCTCACCCCGGCCCATGCTGATGGGTGCGCCGCGCAATGCTTTGAGGGCGTTCAACGCGGGAGTATCGTTAGCTGAACGGAGGTCATGGCCACCTGTGATGCCACACACAGATGCAAACTGGCTGAATCGCTCGCCCAAATCCTCCTTTCCGTGCGGATCATGGCGCGCCATTTGCTGGGCTTTGCTCCGTCCAGGTTCGTTATCCGGTTGCCTATGAAATTTTCAAGGTACAGCATATCCGCGCTTTCAGGCGTGTGTGATATTTGGCTGTGGATCAGCCGGGAAAGGCTCCTATCAGGCGATAAGAACCTTTCCTCGCGGATGCACGAATAGCCCGTTGCAGAAAGCGTGGAAAGGGGTACACGCTTCTGCACGGGCTGCTATGGGTTTTTAGGCTGTTTTGTTTACCTTGAAGTCAAGAATCTTGGTAATCAGCTTGGTTCGCATCCTGCATACCTTTTCTTCATCGAGGCAAAGGTGCGGAACACCGTTTTCGTCATACAGGGTTCTGGTTGCCAGAGCCGCAATATAACGCTCATAGTGCTTCAGCACAGCATTGATCGCGTCCACATTGCCGGACGCTGCCGCTTCGATGGTCGAGTAAGGCAGCAGAGATGCAGCGGCATTACTCAGATTGCGCGCCATCTTCAGTAACCTCCATTTCTTTTTTCAATTCCTTGAGGGACTGAGCGCGCTTGTATTGCACGGTACGGCGTACCATATCCAGCTTGTCCGCAATTTCCTGATCGGTCATATCAAGGAAATAGGCAAGCAGAACAATGTCACGCTTATCGTCCGGCAGCACCGTCAGGGCATTGGCGAGATCTTCGTTTTCGATTGCCACATCATAGCCCTGCACATGAAAATGCGTCTGCTCGAACGGATACTCGTCCAGCACATACATTTGGCGCTCCTGCTCCTCTGACAGCTCCGAAAGGGATACCTCGTGGTTGGAACGCCACGCGATATGACGCTCATAATCGCGGGCTTCTTCACGCAGAACCTTCCTACAAAAGCTGTCGAACTGATGTCTAACGGTTTTCTTTTGGGATGGTGTCAGCTCCAAGAGTTGTTCACCTCCTCTCATGCACCGAGAGGCCGGCTTTCTTCCCCTTTCGCTTCTATCCCGAATGGAAGGTGCGGTTTTGGCAAAGTTTCGGCAAAAATTTTCAAAAAAATTTTCCAACAGCATAATGAGCCGATGGAAAAAGAAAATATGGTAATTTAAGCAATACAAAGCGGTGTAGTTGAATACACCGCTTAGAAGCGCAAAAGCTATATGGCAAGTAGTGATGCTTTTATCAATTTGACAGAGCACAACGCCATGCCCCGCACCACTAAAAGCGATCTTTTATTGGAAATCCCTTCGTTTAGAAATCCGCTTCAACAAATGCATCTCCTTTCTATCGGTGAGTCATAGTACATCATCACACTACCCTACACACTAATTTAAGTGAGCTGGAGTACACACTAAAATGGTAGTAGAGGTGATGAATGTGTATGTTGCGCTTGATCTTCTGGCAAAGGCTGTGAGAGAGGCCAGAGAAGAACGGGGTCTTTCTCAACGGGAATTGGCCCGCAGGCTAAGCATGAATACAAGAACAATCATGGATTTGGAGATCTGTCGCAGCAATCCGAAGGGCGAAACCATTTTCCTTATCGCCCGTGAGCTGCACATCAGCTTAGATGCCATCGCACACGCCGGCACCTCTCGTCCGAATTCGGTCAGCGCCGATGTGCTGGAGTTTTTCTCCGGAAAAGACGATGCTGAATCAAAGGACTATATCAACCTCTGTCGTCAGGTAGAGATGATGAAGAACAAGGAAGATCAGTAACGGAGAAGTATCGTATACTGCTGCTGCCGACGGATGCGATAGACGTATTGAAAATGCAGAAATGCAGGGCTGGCAGCAGCGAATGGGTATTCTCGTCCACGGCAGGAGGCCCCATGTCCCCGGACCGTCCTGCATATACTGCAAAGAGTCCTGAAAAAGCAGGGCCGCCGCGCATTCGCTTCCATGACCTTCAGACACACCTTCGCAACCATGGCGCTCCAGAACGACGTGAGCGTGAAAACGGTTTCTTCCATGCCGGGTCACTACTTGGTGGTCTTCACGTTGAACACCTGCGCCCACGTTACCACTGATGTGCAGTTCAAGGCGGCTCAAACCGCGGGCAATATCTTATCCCGTGCAGTATAGACCTTTCCGCTATCCCATTGGGGCAGCGTTTGGGTCAGGAAAAAGCGGTATCCAAAAACAACAACTTAAAAAACAAAACTCCTCGAAATCAAACGATTTCGAGGAGTTTTGGTGCGCCGTGATGGATTTTTCCCCCCCGGCCTCCTGGTTCATAGACTGTCTCAAGGGCAAATCAGGGCCGTTTCGGTTTCCACGCAGTTTTGCCGGAGCAGAAATGGGTCCAGGCGAGGAAAAGCCCGCAGGGCATACGCTTGTATGGCCAAGGGTTTTGACGAAGCATGGGCACATTTCTGCCCGTCAAAACCGTGTTTGCCCTTGTCCATCGATGTTATCTTTTTTGTATTTTATGAACAGTTCCTGAATTAGTTACTATACTTTGTTCTCTGTCACACTTGACCACATCACCTACATCGACCGCTTCGTATTGCTCCTGAGTACATTTTAATTCAAATTGTCCCCAGCCGGCATCGTCTGGTTTACCCTGTTCCACAGTGATATAATATCCGTAGTTGTCAGCTTGCTTTGCAAGAATGGTTACTTCTCCGCCCATTGGATAATAAGAACGCTGGATGTAAATAGAACGAAATATTACAATGGAACAAATTAAAATTATGATAGCAATAATCCCTACTGTCGCCTTTCGTTTCATTAAAGTACCTCCTCGCCGATTGGATTGAACCAACTTTTGCCCTTCTATATTTTATGACGCAAAAATCTCTGAATAGTTCCGCGTATATTGATAGTATATAGTCCATGTCACAAAAAAACCATTTGGTCCATTTTGCCACCATTCGCTTGGCGGATTTTCCGTTGTTTCTGTCAAGTCCCGTCCAGTCCAATCTCATTCCGGGTCAAAAGTAGATCAAAGGCATTTCTACAATTGCGTAGAATGAAATATATCAGCTTACTGCATTATGATTTGGTGGACTATCCCCGAAAACGGCGCTTCATTTCATCCGCAGGGAGTGTGCCAAGCTGCCCGTCTTCAATCGCATATATCTCATCGCATAGAGTTTCGATGTCCTCATAATTGTGGGAGGTCATTAGTATTGTTTTCCCCTCTGCGTGCAAGGTGCGGATAATTTCTTTTACATCGTTATAGGTCTTGTAGTCTAATGCGTTAAACGGTTCATCCAGGACAAGAATATCCTGCCCCTCCATGATTGCTTGTGCTAAACCGAGTTTTTGTTTCATGCCGAGAGAATAGTGCTCAACCTTGGTGCGATCTTCCGGGTCAAGACCGACCTTCTTCATAGCATCACGAATTTCTTGATCACCAATGACTCCCCGAATCCCTGCCAGATACCGCAGATTCTGTAATCCCGTGTCTAAACTGATAAAGCCGGGCGAATTGATTAGTACCCCCATGTTTTCAGGAAAGTCTCTGCTGTTGCCCAACGCTTGATCACGCACAGAAACAATTCCACTATCCGGCACAAGAAAACCACAAATAATCTGGAAAAGGACAGATTTACCACTTCCGTTAGAGCCGACAATTCCAACCGTATGTCCAGCCTCTACCGAGAGTGAAACATCCTTTAGAATCACTCGCCGTAAAAACGCCTTGCTGACTTTATCTATCTTGATAATTGTACTCATCGTTTAACCTCCACTTTTCCAAAGAGATACCGAGCCCCATAGTACCAGATCCAAGTCAACAGGATCAAATTGCAGACAACGAGCTCGACTGTCGTTGTGACAGGCAGAGATGTTCCACCCGTACCCTCAATACGCAGGCGCAACAAGCTTGATGCTCCGACTGGAAGCCACGGGATCGGCAGCAGACTTAGAAGATGCAGTAAAACAATGACCAGAAAACCAAATGCAGGATTCCTGTTTAAGCAAAGGAATAGGAAAATTACAAGAAACTGAAACCCCATATCAAGAAATCGGAGCATAGTTGCCTCTAATACCAGCTCTACGGGAACAGCATAGTTCAAAGCAAAAATTGGAATGACCTCCGCCATCAACAAGCTCCCACAACAGCAAGCTATCCATTCCGCCGATACACAGAGTAATGATCGCAACATATTGTTCCGCCGCTTTGATCGTATCATCAGAAAAGCCGAGTTTTCGCTCGTTGCCTGTATAAGAAATCGGCCCACCGGCCATAAAGGGAGCAGCTCCGCCAGTAACAATGCCATAAATCCGAGCGGATAGAAATATCCTGTGCCATGTCCGGCCAGCAGCCGAATGACCCACTCACGACCATCGATTGGAACTCCGCCAGAACACCAGACCCACCCGACCAGCAAAGCGAGCAATATGGCAAGCACAAGAAAATTACTTGCAGAGAACAGAATATGCCGATAATACGCAGGTAGCCCTTTGGATATGCGGTGATGATGCGCAGCACTTCGCCAACCACCTTGTATGCTGCAAATAACTGTTACGACAAATAGAAGCGTTACTATGACAGTCAAAGGGAAGCGCCAGCCCGCCGTCAGATTATGAAGCAACAAGACCCAATGGTTGATTCCGGTCAAATAGCAAAAAGGCGGTCTGGACATGATAGGCAATTTAATGCTCAAAATGGTGAGTATATAAAGTGCCAGCAAGACTTTGATTGCCTTTTGGCGTTGTAGGAAGTGACCGAGCCAAAGAGTCAACAATGCAATCAGCCAATAGCCCATCAACATATATACTGCGGCACAGAATACGGCTACCCATGCTCCTGGGAAGCTCTTGACTAATAGCGGAGCAATCTCTTTAAGTAAGCTGCTTCCTGAAAAATTGTCCCATCCTTGCTTTATGACGGAAAGCCCCGCGCCAGTCACAAATAGAATGGTTATTTGCCCCAGCCATAGGCCGCTGCATAACACGCCGAGAGATCTCCATTTCGACGTGAAGTAATGCTTGTATGATCCATAGCGAAGGACAAAGATGATTGGGTCATCTTCCATAACGCTCCCGCAAAAAAACAGCAGTATAGGGAGAATCGCAAATATGAAATAATACTGGTTATATAGCAACGATAGTATGTGGCTCGATAGAGCAGAGCACATACTTGTTCGGCGGCTCAACCCAAAGGCTAAAGAGAAGCCCCAAAACAGCAGAGGTTTTCCGAAGCCGATTTGCCGACAAAGTCTCTTAGTCATAATCTCTATATCGTACAGAGTTTCAATTGTTTCCCAAAAGAGTGGCCGTAAATTCCCCGTTTAAAAGGCTCTGCTCAATCGTGTTGTAAATATTCCAAAGGTCAAGATTATAGTTTTCAACAGTTTGGTATTGGAGTTTAACATTCATCGGCAGATGGCATATGCATCGGCTACCGTCTTTGGCAGTAGCAAGCGTAACGCATTGTCCATAGCTTGCCTCGGGACCTTTTTCTTCAGCAAGTAACCAGTAGATTTGAGCAATAATTGAATCTTGACTATAAGTTGTATCCTCGGCAGGGTAAAGATAAATGCAGGTGATAGGGTTAAGCTGACCGCTAATGAAACCTTCGTAACTCTCACCTTCAGCAATTGCCATAATATCTTGTAGTGCTGCGGGGTAAGAAATACTGATACCGAGTGTTGTGCTCTCATAGGTTGAATAATCGATCTCTGCATGGGAGCTTTGCGAATGCTCTGAGGCGTCTGCGTTATTCACGAACTCGTCAGATCCTTTAGAAGCTGATGGCTTAAGAGTGTTTTCCTTATCAGGAGAATCGCTACCCACAGTGCCATCGGTAGTGTTTCCCTTCTGATAGAAAAAAGCAAGGCTGGTTAGGATGATAACGACACACAGACACAGGAATGATGCTGAAATTTTCAATTTCTTCATGTGTTTCCCCTATTAATAGGCTCGTACGGTATATACATAGAGAAAAATGATTCACGTGTTATTGGCGTCTTTGCCGATTTAAGTAAGGATAGCTCTTAATTTGACTTTATTGCTGTACTTTCATAATAGACGAGAGATTGTCTATTCAATTCAAATATAAATTACCTGTCTCTTAACTTTTGTGTAATAGAGGATGATCGCTCCGATCACAAGACACATTAACACAGGGCCGACAATAAAAGAACCAAGGTTGATGTATACCCTGCAGGTGGGCTCAAACGCGGTTACGAAGCGGTAAGTTGCTAAATCGAGAGATGCAGACGAAAGGGAGGCTAAAATAAAGTTTTCTAAAATGACATACACAAAGGGTGCTGTCAAAATTACAAATATGTTCCGAGAAAATAGGGCCAGCACAAATCCAAAGGTCATTGTCAGAACACCTAATAGCGCTTTCCAGGCAGAGAGAAGTAAGCCGTAGATCAATGGGAACTGTACATATAGGGTCAGCAAGAAATGACTATATTTATCATCTGGCGGGAGTACGTTTGCAGGAATAACTACATAAAGCGCACAAAGCAGCGACATAACATACGGAATAAAAAGGATACAGAATCCAGACAGCGCGCAAGCTGCCCATTTAATACTCAAATACTTTTGCTTTGAAATTCGAGGAAGTGTATAAACAATAAAGCGGTCGCGCCGTTCATAATAGAGCTGCCAACACACTGGTATCGTAACGAACAAGGGAAAGAGCAATGCAATATATTCAGTTCCAATTTCCCATGCGTCGATATGGAAATAAACGGTATAGTCTCTTTGGAGAACGCAGGTAAGGATACAGGTCAGTACGGTCAATATCGCAGTTGTGGTGATGACAGGTTTGAAAATTTTGCCAAGTTCTAATTTCAAAAGCCGCAGCATAGAATCACATCCTTTTGAACTAATTTTACCTATCCTCACAAGTATGTGCAAGTCAGATGGAACAAACAAGGGGTTTAAGGGAATGAAATCCCCGAAACCCCTTGCTTGTTACTTCATGAAATCAAGGCACCGATGGTCAAATAGTTCTGCCCGTTTTTCTCCTCGTTTTTAACAATGATTTTCCCGCCGTGCTGCTCTACCATTTTGCGAACATTAGATAGTCCATATCCCCGGCCCTGATCCGCCTTTGTTGACCAACCGCGTCTAAACATTTCTGTCATTTCCGTTCGAGAGATTGGTGGACAAGGGTTTGATACCAGAAGCAAAAGAGCGTTCACCTCGTCCTCGGCTTGAAGATACACGGTATCTCCGTCGGATGACGCCTCTAAAGCGTTATCCAATAGAATTCCAAGTAAATCGATCCAGTCACTCTCGGATAAAGAACGATGCAAAAATGAACCGGCGATGGATATTTGGAGTTGGATATGTTGCATCTGTGCTTGCATTATTTTCCCAAATAGCATTCCGCACAGCACTTTGCTGTCGCACTTTAATAACTCACGATCTGAGGGATTCAAGCTGATTTGTCCGGTCAATTCTGTAATTTTTGCTTTGGCCTCGTCCAGCGTTCCCGTAGTCATCACTGCTGCTGATATTGCCATCATGCGATTATTGTACTCATGCTGTTGGGCTCGTACAGACTCCACCAATTCTTCCACCATAGGAAGATATTGCTCCAACAGGCGGCCTCTGCGTTGAAATTGGATGCGGCTCTGATCCCAAAGAAGAACCATGCCGTCTATCAAAACCAATAATGCCAAAAGAGTTGCCATGATTGGAAGCCACAGATTTGTGCGCAGCAGGTCTGCCTGCCATACCCGCCAGGCAAGCAACAAGATGAGAAAAGAATTTCCAATGATAATGCAGAGCGGTGTATCGCCTTCTTTTAGCTGTTCTCTTATCCAACGGAGCAATCCAGTTCCCCACAGAGCCGCCCACAAAAGGAGCGAAAGCATACGTACCCCATATACAGGCCAAAAACCGACGCTCAGATCAAGTAGTCCAAGTACAACAAAGCACACTTCTCTCAGAAGCAGGAAAAGCGCAAATTGCATGGTAGTTCCCCAAAAGATATGTGCTTCTCCCGAATCAAAGCAAACACTATTCAAAAGGAGTACGGCTAAAAGCAGGAATAATACAAAAACGAAATTGTCCAGCGGGACAACAACATAGGCAACAGGATCTGTGCTGTATCCTGTAAGGCGGGATAGTAGGCATATAACACAATTCCCGGCAAGCACGCAGTTCCTCAATCGTCCTTGCCAGCCAAGCGTTCCAAATACACAGGCACTCAAAAGGGCAGAATCCAAAAACACTTGAACAAACAATTCGACTCCCATCATAAAGCTCGCTCCCTCAAGTTGTGCTGGTACTTTTCTCCAATAGGGATAGTCTCTTTACAATCTTTCAGCCACAGCTCTTTTGCACCTTTGTCGATTTTTTTGATGAATACCGGATTGATTAAAAAACTTTTGTGACATTGAATCAGATTATCTTTCCCTGCTAACTCCAGCAATCGCATCAGGCTGTAACCAGAAATCTGGTCTGCCAGATCTTCCCCTTGTGAGATACTATGAATAACAAGCCGTTTTCCAAAAGATTCTATATAACGAATTTGCTTTAGTTCATATTCAAATAAAAATTGCTTCTGCTCAATTCGGAGTATGGGCTCTGGCTTCTTCATTTGCTGTCCCATATCAAGTGCAGTCGAAACAGCTCTTAGGAATTGCTCTTGCGTAAAAGGCTTAATGAGAAAGTCATAGCATTTGATCTCGCGGTAAGCCGCTAACTCCTCACCACCTAATTCTGTTGTAAAGAGGATTGGCGTAAATCGATACTCTGGCATAGCACGGATATGTTTTCCCAACTCGGTTCCGCGATAGTCCGGCAGTTGAATGTCCAAAATAAACAAATCAATATGATGCTTACCAGCCCAATCAAAAGCATCTGTTGCAGTAGCGCAGATTGTGATCTGATGGTCACTATATAACGCTTTCATGTATTGACATATCAGCGCTGCGGCTGCCGCGTTATCTTCAACTAAAAGGAGCTGCGCCATCCTGATCACCTCATTTTCCTCTCTCAATTAGGGTTGAGCAAAACGCGAGTTTTGCAAAGTTGAGCCACAATATATAGGTTTCAAGCGAGTCGGATGGCGCTATTTATTGTATAGTCTCATGAGCAAATCGTGGTTTTGCTCATCCCTATCTCTCAATACCAAAACAATTATATAAGAAACATATATGAAATGCAAATGCCATATAAACCAACGCAAAGTTTCCGGGGGGACGCACTAACGGCAAGCAGGGCAAGTAAATTGTCATTTTCACAATGCCATTAAAACGGTCGTTAGAATATGCGCCTACATCGATGGGTGCTTAGTATCAACAAGGTAGAGGCCATTGTTTGCGGTCTGAAATTCAAGCCATCTTTGAGTGTAAGGGCGAGCAGCGGGAATATGCCGAAATCTCCACAGAATAGTGTCTCGTTCAAATAAATACAGGGGCAAAAGGACAGGAATCGCCTTTTGCTCCTGCGTTCTTCGTGGGCCTATCTTGCAACAGACCCTCTATTTTATTCTGCATCGTTCCGTTCGCCGTTCGCGTCATTCAGCGCATACGCGGACATACCCTCCGCATCCGGCGCGAAGGGCATCAGTATTACTGCTTGGCCGCCAACCCCTCCAGTCAGCGCGAGATTATTGTGTTACTGTAGTCTCCGGTCCATCGCAATAGTGTAGTCGAGGCCGGTGAACGGCAGTTTTCCGATAAGCTGATAATTCTCATTTCCATAACTTTTTCCCCCGTTGTGTACGAAAATCAGGGTGCGTTCATTGTCGTGGTCTGTCAGGATATAGTAGCGCGGTGTCATGGTCACGCAGTCTGCCGTTGCCAAATCTTCGGCATCATGGCCGGAAAGCAGCATGAAAGATGCATTGGAAAGAATAAACCTTTCTTCCTTGGCGGGCCACTCTACGTCGTTTGCCGGCTCGATTTGACGAAGCAAGGAGCAAATCTCGTCAACGTATTTCGCATCGGTGACGGGGCCTTCGGACTGATTGCTGTCGAGCTTGTCGGGCTCGAAGTAAACGGCATCCGCCGAATCCAGTGCATTGATGAGCTGCTCTCGCAACGATGCCTCATCAAGCGGCTTTTTCTCCGCATCGCCGCGCAGATCGTCAATCTCATCCTGAATGGGAAGAGTGAGACGGACAATCCGTTCCGTTTCTTCGTTGCTTACGATGGCTACGGTCAGCACTGTACCGTCCTGTGAATAGACAAGGTCATAGACGTACTCATTTTCCGCAAGGTCTAATTCGGCAAGTGTGCGCCCATCAATCGAGAGAATGTTGCCACCATAAGCATAGACGGCGGTAGAAAGATCGTCGTTCTGCCAAACAAGGTGTGTGCCGACGAAAGCGTTGGAAAATCGGCGGATTTCTGTATCAAAAATGAAGTAAAAAGCATTCTTCGGTCCGCCGTGGCCGGTGATCACTACATACTGCCCTACTGCGTCACAGCCGAGGAGGGAGGTGATGGCGGGACTTTGCTCCGCAAGATCCCAGCTTTCACCGCCATAGGAAAAGACGGTGCCGCTGATACTAAAATCCTCTTCTGCCGCGTTGCTTGCGCCAATACATTCAAACAGATAGTCTCTCAGCTCTGCACTTCCGGAACGCAGCTCATAGAGCCGCGCTGCCTTGCCGCCTGTGATGGGGTTGACCAGCATTTCACGCTCAGAGAGCATGACCTCGCAGCGTTCGCCCGCGGCGCTGATAAAATAGAGCCTTGCATAGCAGTCCTGCATTGCTGACGCAGTGCCAAGGCGTTTGTATTGCAGGGCATCCAGCAGAGCGTAGACGGCGTCCGTTTCCTCCGCCGTCAACTGGACGTTGGATGGCTGCGCACCGTTTTCGTCCGTTACATCGGCACAAGTGACCTGTTCCCGATGGAAACCGACCAGTCCTGCGGCGTCGGTATCCGTAGGTGGATTCGTCAAAAAGCACACCGCCACAACGACGCACACGGCGACCGACGCCGCGACCACCCAAAACGCGGGCTTTTTGTAGCGCAGCGCGTTCTTCACACGCTCCTTGACGCCAACCTCACCAAACGCCAGCGGGCAGGTGATGACTGCCTTGCGCGGCATACTGCACGCAAGCAGCACCGTGGAATAGGTCTTGACGGCGCTCTCGTCCATCGTGCGGATCACCCGCTCGTCGCAGGCCAGCTCAATGTCGCGGCAGAGCAGTGTATAGGCGAGCCACAGCACGGGGTTGAACCAGTAAACCGCAAGCAGCGCGAAGCCCAGCGGCTTCCACCAGTGGTCACGCCG
>ULQS01002613.1_pt1 | contig 16055 bp, 10 predicted proteins | sample 1954751 | NCBI WGS metagenome assembly ULQS01 (sample SAMEA4835662, study PRJEB28245) | human gut metagenome | biome: gut microbiome; material: fecal sample | place: Denmark | collected 2008 | reverse complement strand
AGAACCCACCGGTGATGCAACCGATGAACCCGCAACAGACTCTCCTTCCGGCAGTCCGACGGACAAGCCCACGGAGAAACCGACCGCAAAACCCACGGAAAAGCCGACTCCGAAACCCACTGCGACCCCCAAGCCTGATATTCCTGCGTTTTCAACAAAGGCTATCAACAACGGAAGCACCTATGACAACAGTATGTTCTCAAAGGCAAAGGTAACCATGGTCAATGTTTGGGCAACGACTTGCGGCCCCTGCATTCAGGAAATGCCCCATATTCAGCAGCTTGCAAACAACTATGCAGGCCGCGGACTGAAAGTCGTCACCGTTCTCGGCGATTCCGAAATACCCGGGTGCATTAACACCGCACTCGCCATTATCGGAGGCATTCAGGGATTTAATCTGCCCGTGCTGCGCAACAACAGCTCTGTGGCCGCTGCATTCCCTGCGGGAACTTACCCCACCACATATTTCATAGACAGCAACGGCAACATCCTTAAAGTTGTCACGACTAAAAACTCCTATGACCAGTGGTGTTCCATCATCGATAATCTTCTTTGAGCCGGGAGGTCAAGATGCACAACAAAAGAGTTAAATTAACCCAAACGCTTGACGGAACCCTCAGAATCATCCTGCCCGTTTGCCTTATGGTTATCGCGGCTGCATTCATTGTATACGGGATATTCGACGGCGAAATCAATGCGGTTCTTTCAAAAGCCACGGCTCTTTGCCGAGAATGCGTAGGTATCGGCTGATGGAAACAAAAACCAAGTTGAACTCAAAACCAAAGAAAACAATAATGCAGGTTCGTAAAGCGATTGAACGCAGGAGGTTTGCAATTCAGGCGGTTTTCAGCCTGCTTACGAACAGCTATGTTGTCGGCTTTCTAACCGGAACGCTTTACAAAGGTCCGCTTAAGCAGATTTGTGTTCCGGGTATGAATTGCTACTCCTGCCCCGGCGCGCTCGGAGCATGTCCTATCGGCTCGCTGCAGGCCATTTTCAATCAGTCTGACTTTTCAAAAGGCGTCTGGTCGGACAGCAACGGCTATCTGGTCACGAAACCGCTGTACTATTTTGCGTTTTACGTTGTCGGCTTTCTCATGCTCGTCGGCGCACTTTGCGGAAGGCTCGTTTGCGGTTTTCTTTGCCCGTTCGGACTGATTCAGGATCTGCTGCACAAGATTCCGCTCCCCAAGAAGCTTAAGATTCGCACTTTCCCCGGCGATAAGCAGCTGCGTTACCTCAAGTATTTCTTCCTTGTTGTATTCGTTATCGTTCTGCCTCTGCTGTATGAATCGAATCCTTTCTTCTGCAAATACATCTGCCCTTCCGGAATGCTCCTCGGCGGTATTCCGCTTATGACCTACGGCAGCCTTGCGGGCAACACTGCGGCCGGCACAGGTACAGGCATCACAAGCTGGGCGGAAGCCGGCGGATTGACCTCACTGAAGCTTGGAATTCTTGCGGCAACCATTCTGTTGTCCATCATGATCTATCGTCCGTTCTGCAAATACATTTGCCCGCTCGGCGCGATTTACTCATTCTTCAACAGGATTTCGCTCTACCGCTACAGCGTTGATGAATCCAAATGTACCCACTGCGGCGTTTGCAAAAGCGTTTGCCGCATGGGTGTGGACATGTCAACAACGCCCAACAGCCCCGAATGCATTCGCTGCGGCGACTGCAAAGCGGCCTGCCCCCACCATGCAATCTGTGCAGGGTTCGGCAAAAAGGCTGCTTCCACCCAAACCTTAACTGCCGATCCGGGCGAATCGTGCTGATCGCAGTTTTGGAATAAAACAAAAAATAAGGAGAAACAGAACCATGAAAAAGATTTTTGCTCTTGTTATTGCAATCGCGCTCACTCTTGCGCTTGCAGTACCTGCACTTGCCGACGGTGAAGATGCCGCAGTTTTCGGCACCGAACTGAACCTTGTTGCAAATGATCCCACCGTTGAATACGATGAGTGGGATGTTCCTTACAATGTTTGGAACGTTATCCCTGCCGACACAAAGCTCAATGTCGGTGACACGGTTACCCTTGCTCTCAGCTACACCGTTCCCGCAGCGGTAGAAGGCTACAGCGAGCGTATGCTTTCAAGCATCGAGTACCTCACAAGCGTTGAAGGCATTGACGGGCTGACACTTGTTGAAGCCCAGGGCTGCCCCGGCAAAATGCAGTGTGACTATGAACACGGTTATTGCATGCCCATCCCCGGTGAATATTCCAACGTTGCTGTTGAAGGAAATGTATGCACCGTTATGGCTGAGCTTGATTCCGATGTTACCGTTATCCTTCGCGGCACGCTTACCGCTGAAACGGTTGTCGGCAGCACTTCCGTCACGATCGGCCAGTATCGCTTCCCCGCTCAGTTTTCCCTCGGTACCGTTGACAAGAGTGAGGCTAACGGCCTTCCCGCATACAACATGCACCGTTCAGACTTTGATCTCGTTCAGAAGCGTGCGGTTGAGGTTCGTGCTGATGAAACCGGCAGCTATGCGATCTTTGCAGGGCTGAACAACCATTACTATCGCGTTGTTGCAAACGATTCCGCAATCGAAGCATTCATTCCGGTCGATGAAGACTTTGCAGACAACGGCGAAGCAGTTGCGGATGAGGAGCGCGTCGCAACTCTCACCTCCATCGTTGATGAATACAAGGATTTCTTCGGTTTCACTTACACGCAGACCGAATTCACCGATGCAACTTTCATCGGCGACGGAACACATGACACCTTTGAGCTGAGTTTCACCCTCGGCGGCAACGGCGAGCCCGCACCTTCCGCTGAACCCTCCTCCGAACCCACACCCAACCCCAATCCCGTTCCCGCAACCGGTGCGGTCAGCATTGCGGTTGCAGGTATCATCTCCATGGTCGGCGGCGCAGCAGCTCTGCTCAACCGTAAACGCAAATAATCGGATCGATGCTTGTTATCCGATAATTAAGTAGTCGCAATTTAAACCAAAGCGAATCGCCGGGAAGCATTCTCGGCGGTTCGCTTTGTTGTATTTGCAGTCCCGACGGCTTCATTTGTGCTGAAATTCCGTCGCGTTCCGCGCGTTGAACAAACGCACAGATGAACAAAAAAGGAACGGCTGCAAATGTGCCGTTCCATCATAGAGAAGAATTTGATTGCCCTTAAATTCAGTTAATATCAGAATCCGAATTTGCTTCCGCCGTATGCATCATCAAGAATTTCGCTTCCGATCGAATTCAGGTCACCGACAGTGATTATGCATTCATAATACTCGCCGTCTCGCCAATATCGAATTTTGACCGTGTCACCTACCGCCTTGCGGCGCAGATAGTCAACAAAAGAATCGTTGTCAGTGGCTGCTGTTCCGTCGTACTCAGTGATTATATCGTCTGCATACAAGCCCGCTTTGTGCCCGGGACCGTCTTTTGTTACAGTATAAACAAGCAATCCCTGCGGTATGTTGTACTTTTCTGCGCGTGCTTCGTCCACCGCAACAACCGAAACGCCGATACCCGGACGCTGCACACTGCCGTTTTCAATAAGCTGTTTTGCTGTTCGCATTGCCTCGTTTATCGGAAGAGAAAAACCAAGACCTTCAGCGGAAATCGGCTGACCGTATTCATCAACGCTTGCTGTCACGGTTTTTGCTGAGTTTACGCCTATAACGTTGCCATCCATTGAAAACAGCGGGCCGCCGCTGTTGCCGGGATTAATCGCAGCATCGATTTGAATGAAACGATTGCGCACACCGTCAATCACAATTGCGCGATCCACTGCGCCCACCATGCCGAAAGTGGCGGTGAAGCTCAATTCCTCGCCCGTCGGGTGACCGATTGCAAACACGAAATCGCCTGTTTTTACGGTTGAAGAATCGCCTATCGGAAGCGGCAAAAGTTCCTTGTTCACCGATATTTTCAACACGGCGATATCGGTTCCGACATCCGAACCTATAAGTTCCGCTTTTACCCTGGTTGAGTCGTGAAGAGTTATCCAAACCGCTTTTGCATCGGATACGACATGCGCATTTGTAAGAATGTATCCATCTTTTGAAATAATAAAGCCTGTGCCTATTCCCGCAAGATTGCTGTCCGTCGGTTTTTGAGTGTCACGGGAATGGTTTTCAACAATAACTACACCGTCCACAGAGTTATCATACAGCTCCGAAAGTGAACAGCTGCCGGTCATCGGCAGCTGTTGATTCCGATTTCCGTTCGGTTCAACAGTCACCAAAGGCATGTTTGACGTCGGTTCGTTCGGAACGGGTGTAAATTCTGCTTCGTGCCCGGGTGACTGGGTCGCTCGAGTTTCGGCCGAACCTGTTATTGCACTCATAATCGTTTTAATCTCCGTAAAGCGGGCAAGGAAAACGATGCTTGCAATGAACACTCCTATAACGGTAAACGTGAATGCAGTCAACAGAATTACACCCGCCGACGGAACTCGCTTATGGATCACCGTTGTTTGCACATGCGTCGTATCGCCGTCCTGCCATGACACAGTTATCGGCTTTTTCTCTTTCTCTTCATGTTCGTTCAGATTGCTGTTCATTAATTGCCTCCTTAACTTTTGTATTTGTTAAAGTTTGTTTTATGATTATTTTGCACTCACTCCGCCGCAGGCTGTCGTCTCGGCGGAGGAAGAGCCTGTTTCAGGCTGAAGGTAAAAACCGTTCCGTTTTCCGATGACTCAGCTTTGATTTCACCATGATGTTGGTCGATAACCAACTTCACAATTGAAAGCCCGAGCCCTGTTCCAGATCCGTTTTTGTAGGTATGTGCTTTTTCAGCTTTATAGAAACGGTCAAAGATATGCGCAATATCTTCTTTTGGAATACCCGGACCGTTATCGCAAACGCTGACATAAACTTTATGTTTGCTGACGACCGATTTTATTGTGAGCAAACCGTTATTCTCGGGCATAAACTTAATCGCATTATCAATCAGATTGTGAAGAACCTGCCCGATTCTGTCCCTGTCCGCTTCAACAAACACCGGTTCGTAATCAAGCTGAGCATCAACATCGGCATGTTTCGCCGTGATACGTGCTTCAAAGGTTATCAGCACGCGGCCTATCAGATCGTTTATGTCGAAAACTGACAAATTAAGCTTGTATTGACCGGATTCAATTCGGGCAATATCAAGCAAATCATTGACCATTCCGGACATCCGACGGGTCTCGTCAAGAACGATTTCGATATATTTTTCATGTTCGTCCGTCGGAATCGTGCCATCCTCCATTGCTTCGAGAAAGCCGCGAATTGATGAAAGCGGCGACCGCAGCTCATGAGATACATTTGCAACAAAATCGCGCCGCATTTTTTCAAGTTCCGAGACTTTGTCCGCCATATCGTTGAAACTGATGCCAAGCTCACCAAGCTCATCCATTCTTCCGACTTTAACTCTGCTGTCGTAGTTCCCCCGCGAAAAAGCCGTTACGGCATCGTTTATCTGAGATACCGGCTTTGTTATATACTTCGAAATTATGAACGCAATAGGAATCGTTATCAGCACTGCACCCGCTACAGCGGCGAAAACATCAATGTACAGTTTGTTCAGCGATGCGTATATTCCGTCCATATCGTAATGCAGCATCAATGCTCCGACAGTGATATTCTCGGCGGTGCTTATCGGACATGTCACCGTGAGTGTTCGAACGGTTGTGTATCCGTCTAAAAGGTCGTAAGCATAGCCGTATTCGAAATTGGTTTGAGAAACAATGTTTTTTGCAAGGGTCTCAACATCGAATTCTTCGCTCGCCTGCCATTTTGATGCATTTTTTTCATCGTAGAAGCTTCTTATTCCAAGCGAAGGGTCAATGAAGCAAAGCTGCAGCAATGCTTCATATTGACGTACTATTGCGAACAATTTTTCTTTTGCAACGGGGCGTTTTGCGTCGTCCATGTATTCTTCAAGGACTATGCGGCAAATCGCATCTGCCTCACGTACAAGTTCGGACTTGATTTTTTCTATATAGTGATCGTGAAAAATGCTGCTTGCCATGAACCCAAGCGCAATCAACACAATGATGATAACGGAAAGATATGCCGCCAACATCCTTGAAAAAAGCGTTCTGAGCATTTTTCCTCCTGCTGCACCGCCCTCGCGGTCAATACCGCCTTTGAATTTGAGCAAGTCCGTGTTAATAATCCGAAGCAAATGATTTATTTGTCCGCATCGTCCATCGGTAAATCAAAGCGTTCGAATTTATAGCCGACCCGCCACACGGTTCGAATTGACCAAAAATCGCTCTGTCCAATTTTATCACGCAGACGCTTGACGTGAACATCAACCGTTCTGCTGTCTCCATAGAACTCAAAGCCCCAAACATCATCCAGCAGCTGTCCTCGTGTAAGCACTTTACCGTTATTGTGGATAAAATAACAAAGCAAATCGAACTCCTTCGGTGCAAGCTCGATTCTGTTGCCGTCAACATACACAACACGATTGTTTGTGTCGACATCAAGGCTGCCGATTTTGATATGTTTTTCAATCTCTTCCGGCTGTCCGGACCTTCTCATCACGGCTCGTATCCGTGCAATAAGCTCCTTTGAATCAAATGGTTTGACAACATAATCATCTGCACCGCAATCAAGCCCCTGAACCCTGTCTGTTGTGTCACCCTTTGCGGTAAGCATGATCACCGGTGCATTGCTGATCTTTCGGATTCGTTTGAGTATCTCCCAACCGTCCATCCCGGGAAGCATAACATCCAACAGAACGAGATCCGGACTGAATTCTTCAAAACTTGTAATTGCTTTGCTGCCGCTTTGACAGGTGAACACTTCGTATCCCTTGCTGCGAAGATAGAGCGACAGTATCTGGCAGATTTTCTCATCATCATCAACAACAAGTATTTTTTCGCTCATGAGCGTTCTATCGTTTTCCATAACGTTCGTCACTCCTCCGTTTGAACGTGAATGCCGTTCCTTTCAAGCAGTGCAGCCGTAACCCCGTATCCCGGACGGAGTTCTCCGCGAAAGCATCCGTTGTAAATTCTCCCGCAGCCGCAGGACGGACTCTTTGCTTTTAAAATCGCACTTTTTGCACCGCATTCTTTTACAAGTGCAAGCACGGCGTTTGCACCCGCAATAAACTCGGCGGTTTTATCCGCTCCATCCTCGGTTTGAACATATGCTTTGCCGTCAAGCACATCACTGCCGTCTCCGCCGATTATCTCGCACGGTTTGCGCGGAGTTGGAAGTCCGCCCAGTTCCTCCGCGCAAACAGGAAGTGCAACGCCTTCACGCACCATGCGCATAATCTTTTCATTCGGCTTTGCCGTGCCGTCATACCTGCACGGCCTGCCTGCAAGACAGCCTGAAACAATAATCACTTGCTTATCTCCTCGATAAATATGTGCATGCGAATTCGCCCTTTGCTCATTTCAAAGTGACAACGGTAACGCCGTAATCACCCTCTCCGTAGTTGCCGTTGCGGAACGCTTTGCAATGCGGGTGGTTCTTGAGGTACTGCTGTATTCCGGCGCGAAGCGCACCCGTACCCTTTCCGTGAATGATATTAACCTCACTCAACCCCTGCAGGTGTGCATCGAGCAGGTATTTGTCAACTATAGGCTTTGCCTCGTCAACGAGCATACCGCGAATATCCAACTCCAATCCGACAGTGTTTGCAGGGTTATACTCAACCTTGACATTTGTCTTCTTTTCGGTTTTTTCATTTGAAAGCCTGATATCGTCCAATCGGACGGAAAGTTTGATTATTCCAACCTGAACCTGAACCTCACCGTTCTTGTCCGGTTTTGAGAGCACTGTTGCGTTCTTTCCAAGGCTTACAACATTTACAGTCTGCCCGGGCACGACCATTTTCGGAGGTTTTCCGTCACCGGTTTTCAGTTTCGGCAGATCCTCGGCAAGTTCATTCTCCGCCTTGCGCACAGCGTCTCTTCCCTGTTGGATAATCCTGTCAGCGGCACGCTGATCAATGGTTTTAACAGCACGGATCTGCATGATTATCTGTTCCATCTCGCGGCGGGAAGCGTCAACTATTTTTCGTGCTTCTTCCTTTGCCTTGGCGCGAAGCTCCGCCTTTTCACGTTCAAGTTTTTCCCGCTCCGCTTTCAGCTCCTCGGCAAGCCTGTCATGCTCTGCACGCGCCTGTTCCGCAAGCTCCATTTCTTCCTCAGCGCGGCGTTTCTTCATTTCTGCATCTGACAGAATTGCTTCAAAATCCATATCCTCTTTTTTGATGAATGCTTTTGCGTTATCAAGTATATATTCATCGATACCAAGCCGACGGCTTATTTCAAACGCATTGGATTTGCCCGGGATGCCGATAAAAAGCCGATACGTCGGGCAGAGTTTATCAACATCAAACTCCATGGATGCGTTTTCCATTCCGGGTCGTGTCAGTGCAAACGCCTTAATCTCGCTGTAATGCGTTGTTGCAATTGTGAAACAGCCGCGGGAATGCAGTTCCTCAAGTATGCTCATTGCGAGTGCCGCGCCCTCGATCGGGTCGGTTCCTGCTCCCAGTTCGTCCAAAAGTACAAGGGATCTGTCGTCCGCAGCTTCAAGGATGCCGACAATATTTCGAATGTGGCTCGAAAACGTTGAAAGCGACTGCTCAATGCTCTGTTCATCTCCGATATCAGCAAAAATACTTTCAAAAACAGCAATTTCAGTGCCGACATTTGCAGGCACGAACATGCCTGACTGAGCCATCAAAGTGAACAGGCCGGTGGTTTTAAGCGTTACGGTTTTGCCGCCCGTGTTAGGACCTGTAACGATAAGCGTCGTGAAATCCGTCCCGAGTCTTATGTCAATCGGAACAACCGAATAATTCGGAATAAGCGGATGCCTGCCCCGAACGATTTTAATTCGTCCCTCAGCGTTTGTTTTCGGGCAAACCGCCTTCATTTCTTTGGCAAGCTTCGCCTTTGCAAAGCAAAGATCAATAATGCCGAGGGTTTGAAGGTCGGTGTATATGTCATTTGCCGATGGTTTTACAAGCGCAGTCAACTCAGTAAGAATTCGTTCGATAACGGCTTGTTCTTCAATTACAAGCTTTTTATACTCGTTTCCGAGTTCCACAACTGCGGCAGGTTCAACAAACAGCGTTTGCCCGCTTCCGGATTGGTCATGAATAAGTCCGGGAATCTGTTGCCTGTATTCCTGTTTAACGGGAACAACAAAACGCCCGTTGCGAATCGTTATTAACGGATCCTGCAAATACTTTGAATACGTTGAAGAACGGATTATGCTGTTCAGCTTTTCGCGAACCCTTTCATTTGCAATGCGTTTATTGCGGCGAATTCTAGCAAGTGCAGGTGAAGCTCCGTCAAAAAGTTCATCTTCGCTCAAAATACAGCGATTCAATTCATCCTCAATATACTTATGCGCAACAAGCCCGCACGCAAGATTTGCAAGTGCGCACGGGATTTCATCCGTTGAATTATCACCATCATTCGCTGTGGTCAGTGGCGTGAGCTGTTCGCGCGCAACTCGAACAGCCTTTAGTGCTTTTGCGATGTTCAGCAATTCTTCACAGCTTAAATAAAGGGCCGCATTCATGCGTTTAAGTGTTGAACGAATATCCGGGAAATCATCAATCGGTGAATAACCCGTGCGCAGAAAGTATGTTTCCGCCTCGCTTGTAAGCCGAAGTTCTGCATTAACATCATCAAATTCCGTCTGCGGCCGAAGCTCATCTGCAAGCTCACGACTCACGCAGCAGCCGCAATGCATATGCAGTTTCTTAAGAATTTTATCATATTCAAGTGTTTTCAGCACTTTATCCGTAATCATTTTTATCCTTTCAGACATACAGTCTATCTCGTCTTCATTCCACCTTCCGCACCCAATGACCGCGAGTCGAGTTGGGATACTGCGTTTGTCGTTTTCCGTTCATTGCTTCGTTTGCAGCAGCAATTCGTTCGGTAACTTCGTCAATTTGTTCCCCAACGAAGTTGAGTACATATCCTGCCGTTTGAGGAATTCTGTCAAACAAATCTATCAAATCTGTCGTGCGGCAATTCAGCATTCGAACAAGGCAGTTATCGGGATAACGGATGTTGACCAACGGGAAAACCCTTCCCGCTTCATCCGTGACGGCGCCTGCAATTCCCATGCAGTTTTGACAGCCTTTGTGCTCCTTTATCGGGCAATGCAGCAGCTGCATAAGCGGAGTTCTGCCGTGTATGCCGATAATCATTCTGCCAGCAAGAGCAGAATGCTCTGCAATTGACGCAAGCTGCACCCCGGTCAGTTCGGGCGAAGGCATTATATAATCATATCCCAACTCTGTCAGACATTTCATTGTAAAGCTGTTCATTGCATTCATGCCGATGCCTGCAATTCGAATAAATCCATCACTCAACGGAGCATGTTTTTTGCAGTTTTTTTCGTTTTGCATTGCATCGAACTCCGCCGAATCGTTTTTAAAATAATCGAAGAAGGCGATTTGACCGATATTATTTGTTTCAATGCCGTCAAAAGCACCTGATTCGGCAAACAACCTGAAGCATTGATGCTGTTTTTCGGTGATAATGACATTCGGAAGCGCAAGAAGCAGCCTCTGCCCGTTTGCAAACTTTTCTCTGAGCTTCAAAAGCCCGTTTATCTGCGTTGCGTTGTCATCAAATGTACACGGTTCAAATGCAATAAACTCCGCTCCCGCTTTTGCCGCAGCTTCGGCAGCCATAACATTTGACACCCTTGCATACAGGAATCCCGCTGAATATACTTGCCTGTCCGCCGTAATACGGATATTTCGCACATCTGCTGCCGCCGTTTCATCAAATACCGGAACCGTGTTGCGTACATGATGCATGTTGAGCATTTCGTTTATACATTCCCTGCGCAACGCATTCAACTCCGCGGCCGAAATATAGCAATCGGGATTCATCCGCACGGTGCATTTTTGTGCAACGAACGGGGTATTCCCGAGTTTTTTCAATCGTTCCGCGTACAATTCCGCCTGCTGCGGCTTGCTTGCCGTCTGGCCAACAGCACCCGACATTGAAACAGCATGTTCTCCATCGGCAATGTTCAGCTGTGCCGCGCTTCCGACGGATAGTGTAAGCGTCATGTCAACCTCGCGCCTGCGATTCTCTCCCTGTATGCTTTGTCTGGCGGCAGCCAAGGCAGCTTTATCCGGTTTGCTGTTTCCGACTCGATCCGTTTTAACCGAGTCGCGGTACAGATGCGATGTGTTAAAGTCGCCTCTGTTAAAAAAAGCAAAGAGTTCCTGCTTCAGCCTTGCGATTGTTGATGCATCGGCCCCGTCAAGTGCCGCACGATAACAGCGCGTTACCGCTGCAACATATTCAGGCTTTTTCATCCTGCCTTCAATTTTGACACATGCCACGCCCGCTCTTTGCAATGCATTCAGGTGCTCAATCATGCATATATCGTTCGGTGACAAGCAAAAATCTTTATCGGACGGTCGACCGAAAATGCTTGCGTTCTTTCGACAAGGCTGAGCGCATGTGCCTCTGTTGCCGCTGCGCTCACCGGACATCGAGGAATACAGACAGCTTCCGGAAAAGCTCATGCACAGTGCACCGTGCGCGAAGGTCTCAAGTTCAATATCGCAGTTATTCGAAAGGTATTTTATCTGAGCAAGGCTTGTTTCGCGTGCAAGCACCGCACGGGTCAGCCCTATGCGTTTGCAGTATTGAAGCCCGCCTAAGTCATGAATACCCATTTGAGTGCTTGCGTGAAGCGTAAGCTCCGGCAGATTACGGCGAATGAGCCCGGCAAGCCCCAGATCCTGCACAAGCACGGCATCAACTCCGATTCGATAAAGCTGCTCTGCAAAAACAAGTGCATCACAAAGCTCACGATCGAATACGAGCGTATTTAATGTAATATAAGCACGCACTCCGCGTTCGTGACAGTAATCGACGGCGGAAATAATCCCGTCACCTTCAAAATTGTCTGCAAAACGTCGTGCATTAAAGCTGCCGCCGCCAAAATAGACTGCATCAGCTCCGTTTTGTACTGCCGCAGTCAGTGCTTCCCTGCTGCCGGCGGGTGAAAGCAATTCCATCTTTACTAAAACAATCCTTTTACAACCGCATGTTATTCAGTATTAGCGGCACATCAATTGATTAATGCAAAAACGTCCGCTGTCTCAGCCGCCGACAAGCGTGCCGGATTCCGCTGCTGTTTCGGCAGTGTTTTCAATTGTGCTGCCTGTGCTGCTGTGAGCAGGCGCTGTGGGCAGATTTCTTTCTGCATTTGTCATCTGCTGCCCATTTCGCGCCGATGCCATCCTTGCGGCGGGCGTATTAATACGCGGCATATTGCGCAGCTGAGAAATCTTTGCATCCAGAGCCTCGTAGTTTTCCTTGGCTCTTGCAAGCTCATCCTCTAATTCAAGCATTGCAAGCAATGTGCAGCGCGTTGCGCTCATTTGAGGATAACGCTTTTTATAACTTTCAATCCGTGAGTTGATTCTCTTTTCAAGTTGTTTGACGTAATCAACGTCATCATCAGTTACTATCCGAAAACTCTGTCCCGAAAGGCAGAGGTTTATGTGATTCTTATCCATACCAATTCTCCTACCGATAGAGTTAGTCAAGATAGATTATACAGCATATTTGCCCGATTTGCAAGGACAAGAGTTCGATAGTTTTAATCCCGTCTTTATGATATTTTCAGCATTTGTAATGCATTATTATGTCGATATAGAATAATTTTTTCATATTCATACAACCACCTGTTCACGTTGTACATAAATCCAACATTGACAAATACATCGGATTGCTGCAGCATTCACGGTTTGATGTTTTAATATTTTTAACGTTTATTGCTTATTTTTCACATTCTTCGTTGCACCGTCCACAGCCGACCGCACAACATTCAATTAAGAAAGCACGAACCGGATAAATAAGCAATCTGTATATCAGTTTCTGAGAGCAATATAGAATATTCTGTCCGTTATACGCTCCGGGAGTACTGGCAGTGGCGTTACCCAAAGATTATGGTTGCAGGAATAAACCCGTTTCGGTTTCTTTGCTTAGATTGCCTTCGGCACTGCTCCCGCCATGATTTCCGGTTGCTTTGCGTCGCGTTTGCCGATTATTCATAAGCGGCTCCGTGCGTTCGAGAATCTTTCTGCAATGGTTTGAATTACTCTTTATATGATTTTTTACGGCTTCGGTACGCAAAGAATTAAAGAAACCTCTCTTGCCGTGCAAAAGAGGTTCGTCTGGCGTACCCGATGGGATTCGAACCCATGACCTACAGAGTCGGAGTCTGTCACTCTATCCAGCTGGGCTACGGGTACACGCTTGATACGGTTCATTGTAGCACATTGGAGCAAAATGAGCAATACCCCAAAACTAATATATCAAGCTGATCGCGTTGACGATGAGTCACGCTTTTCTTTTTCAAACAGATAAATCCCATTTAAGTCAAATTACGTCAAGGATTTTATACCGCCGCTTTGTAAAAAGCATCCGAATCTGTTGTTCAAAGTGTCAAAACCTGTTATCAGGCTTTCGGTAACCGGTTTCAGCATCAACTGCATTTAAAATCGGCTTTCCGTCGAGCAGGCTTCGAATATTTGCCGCTGCAATCTCAATTATTCTGTCATGCGTCTGTTTAAGATGATAATAACCGGAAATATGCGGCGTTATCAATGCCCCGGGACAGTTCCAAAGCGGATGCCCCTGAGGGAGCGGTTCGGGATCGGTAACATCCAACCCGGCTTTAATTCGGCCGCTGTTCAAAACGCGGACAAGGGCATCGGTATCCACGGCATTGCCCCTTCCGACATTGAGCAGTATCGCACCGCGCTTCATTTTGAGCAGCCGCTCTTCGTTCATCAATCCGCGGCTTTCTGCACTGTTCGGCAAAGCAAGCGCAACAACGTCCGCATCCGAAAGCAGGTTATCCAGTGCTTCAAGAGTGTGCAGCTCATTCACAAAATCCGGTTTTACAGCTTTGCTGCGGCGTATTCCGATGCAGTACGCACCGAGTTTTTTGCATCGCAGTGCAAATTCTCCTCCGATATCGCCAAGCCCGACAACAAGAACTTTTGCATTTTCTATGCTTTCAACGTTTCCTTCATCGCGCCAAAGTCCCTTGTTCTGATTGTCGCGATAGACATCAAGCTTTTTCATCAACATCAAAAGCATTCCAAGCATATGTTCACTGATTGCAAGTCCGTATGCACCGCTTGCGTTTGCAAGTTCAGCTCCCGCAGGAAGTTTACCCGCATAGGCGTCCGACCCGGCCATGTTAAGCTGCAAAAGCTTCAGCCGTGTGCATTCCGGAAGAATATCGACAGGGATATTGCCGACAACAACATCTGCGGATTTAATCATTTCGCGGTCCAATTCAAACGGGTCTTTTGCGCATCTTTCATCGGCTCCGTTCAACACTCGGGCGAATTTGAAATTGCCTTCCGGGCAGGAAGCCTTAAGTGTATTGACATGTTCCTGCGTAACAGGCATTGCAACATAAATATTCATAAAAACATGATTCCTTTCGAACCGAGTCATTCACTCTTCTCAGTGTATTTTACTCGATTGCTGCGGAAAGTCAATATGTTGCCGAACAATGTATATATTTACAAAATGGGGTTGTAAATATCCTGTTGCAGTGTTAAAATGCTTTAGCTGTACAGTGGGATGAAAATTCATCCTTCCGAAAACATCAAAAACAACGGAGGACTGTGTTCAAATGAGTGAAAAAAAAGCTGAAAAGCTTAAAATCGACCCCAAAACATTGCTTATCGATGTTCTGTATGACATAATCGGCAGCGTTCTTTACGGTGCAGGCATGTATACTTTTGCCGTTTCTTCAAATTTTGCACCCGGCGGCGTTTCGGGTCTTGCAATTCTTGTCAATTATATAACGGGCGGCAAAATTCCGATCGGACTTTGCACTGTCATTATCAATATTCCGATCATTCTTATCTGCATTCGAACTCTCGGCAAGATGTTCTTCCTGCGGTCGGTAAAGACGATTCTTATTTCTGCCGTTATCGTGGACTATATTATGCCGCTCCTGCCGACATACACGGGAGAGCCGATTTTGGCTGCAATTTTCGGCGGCATACTCGCAGGCGCCGGGCTTGCATTCATTTATATGCGCGATTCTTCAACCGGCGGTTCAGACTTTGTCATTCTTGCAATTCGCAAAAAGAATCCCCAGCTTTCAATAGGGAGCATATCCCTCGCTGTTGACGGTGTTATCATTATGCTCGGTTGGATCGTTTACGGCAACATAAACGCCGTCCTGTATGGCATGATAATGACTATCGGATACAGCCTGATAGTCGACAAGCTGATGTATGGTATCGATTCCCGCAAACTTCTTATCATCGTCACTTCCAACGGAGACAATGTTGCAAGGCGCATCGGCGAAGAGATTGAACGCGGAGTCACCGTTGCAGACGGCAAAGGCGCATACACCGGCAACAGTAAGCAGATCCTGTTCTGCACGTGTTCAAAAGCCGAAGTTTTCAGCATTAAGCGTATTGCACATGAATGTGACAGCAAGGCTTTTGTCATGATAACATCCGTTGATGCCGCATACGGCGAAGGATTCAAGGAGCACGACGACTGATTCCCTGCCCGGCATTCTCTTTTAATTACTCTCCGAATCCGGTTGAAAAAGCACCGCCGCAGGGGTATAATACCGTTGGAATCATTTTTGAAAGGATGCCGTCCGCCATGATATGAGCGCGGCACAATGAGGTATAAAAATGGATTTTTCAATCGAAACCCTTAAGCAGGAAACCGCAGCAGTTATGGAAGAACTCTTCCGCAATTGCAGTGAAGGACATTACACGCTCCGTAAGGGAGACATACTCGTCATCGGATGCAGCACGAGCAAGGTGATGGGTTTCCATATGGGAACCCATTCAACAGAGGATGCGGCGCGAGCAATTATGGAAACAGTCCTCCCCTATGTTCACGGCAAGGGCCTTTTTCTCGCGTGTCAATGCTGCGAGCATCTCAACAGAGCAATTGTTGTTGAACGCGAATGCATGGAAAAGTATGATTTTGAACAGGTTTCGGTGAAGCCTGCGCTTCACGCCGGCGGAGCGTGGAGCGTTCAGGCAATGCAGCAGTTTACCGATCCGGTCGTTGTTGAGGATATTAAGA
>ULQS01064133.1_pt1 | contig 16179 bp, 11 predicted proteins | sample 1954751 | NCBI WGS metagenome assembly ULQS01 (sample SAMEA4835662, study PRJEB28245) | human gut metagenome | biome: gut microbiome; material: fecal sample | place: Denmark | collected 2008 | reverse complement strand
GGCGGTAGCCACCAGTTCATAGCCCAGGTTTTCAAACCCTTCCGCAATGGGCACCACTTCTTCCTTGTCCTGGTCCGCTACGGTGATCAGGATGGCACCGCTCTTGGGGATGTGGGTGCCGGCGGCAATGCAGGCTTTGTACAGGGCTCTGGGGAACTGGGCATCGATGCACATGACTTCCCCGGTGGATTTCATTTCCGGCCCCAGGGTGATGTCCACGTCGGTCATCTTGTTGAAGGAGAACACCGGCGCTTTCACCGCATAGTAGTCCGGGAAGAGCTTCAGGCCCGGTTCCAGGCCCTGTTCCCGGATGGATACGCCCATGGCGCATTTGGTGGCTACATCCACCATGGAGATGCCCGTCACCTTGCTCAGGAAAGGCACTGTCCGGCTGGACCGGGGGTTTACTTCGATCACATACAGCTTGTCATCCCGGACAATGTACTGGATGTTGATCATCCCATGGACTTCCAGGCCCAGGGCCAGTTTGGTGGTGTAGTCGATGATCTGTTCGATTACGTGCTCGCTGAGGGTCCGGGGCGGGTACACCGCAATGGAGTCCCCGGAATGGACCCCGGCCCGTTCGATGTGTTCCATGATCCCGGGCATCAACACGTCCTTGCCGTCGCAGATGGCATCCACTTCCACTTCCGTACCCATCAGGTAGTGGTCCACCAGCACCGGGTGTTCGTGGGAAGCCTTTACGGCGTTGTTCATGTAGTATTTCAGTTCGTCGTCGTTGTAGACGATTTCCATGGCCCGGCCGCCCAATACATAGGAAGGACGCACCATTACAGGGTAGCCCACATCGTTGGCAGCCCGCAGAGCCCCGTCGATGTCAAACACCGTGTGGCCTTTCGGACGGGGAATCCCCACACTGGTCAGCAGTTCGTCGAACCGTTCCCGGTCTTCTGCCCGGTCGATGCTGTCTACGGAAGACCCCAGGATCTTCACCCCGCAGTCATGGAGCGGACCGGCCAGGTTGATGGCGGTCTGGCCCCCGAACTGGACAATGACCCCTTCCGGTTTTTCCCGGTCGATCACATTCAGCACGTCTTCCAGGGTCAAGGGTTCGAAATACAGCCGGTCAGCGGTATCGAAGTCCGTGGATACGGTTTCAGGGTTGTTGTTTACAATGATGGTTTCGTAGCCCAGATCCTTCAGAGCCCATACAGAGTGGACGGAGCAGTAGTCGAATTCCACCCCCTGGCCGATCCGGATGGGACCGGAGCCCAGTACCAGCACCTTCTTGTTGGGGGTGTCTTCCACTTCGTCTTCCACCCCGTAGGTGGAGTAGTAGTACGGAGTTTCCGCGTCGAATTCCGCGGCGCAGGTATCCACCATCTTGTAAACAGGGGTAATGCCCCATTCCTTCCGGATGGCACGGATTTCCAGACCGGTCTTCCCTACCAGTTTCCCGATGGTCACATCGGCAAAGCCCCGTTTCTTCACTTCCCGGAGCAGTTCCGGCGTCAGTTCTTCGCTCTTCAAACGCACTTCCAGTTCCACAATGTGGCGGATCTTCCGCAGGAAGAATTCGTCGATCTTGGTGATGGCATGGGCCTGGTCCACGGTCATCCCTCTCCGGAAGGCTTCGGCGATGGTAAAGAGCCGTTCGTCGTCCACTTTCCGGACCTTTTCAAAGACTTCCTGGTCCGTCAGCTTGTGGAGTTCCGGCATATCCATGTGGGTCAGGCCGATTTCCAGGCAGCGGACCGCCTTCAGCAGACCGGCTTCGATATTCCGTTCGATGGCCATCACTTCCCCGGTGGCCTTCATCTGGGTCCCCAGGGTGTGGTCCGCATTGACGAACTTGTCAAAGGGCCAGCGGGGGATCTTGATGACACAGTAGTCCAGGGTGGGTTCGAAGCAGGCGGAGGTTTTCTTGGTTACCGCGTTTTCGATTTCGTCCAGGGTATACCCGGCAGCGATCTTGGCGGCCACTTTGGCAATGGGATAGCCTGTTGCCTTGGAAGCCAGGGCAGAAGACCGGCTTACCCGGGGGTTCACTTCGATGACGATGTATTCTTCACTGTCCGGATTCAGGGCATACTGCACGTTGCAGGCCCCTTCCACCCCCAGTTCCCGGACGATGTCGATGGCGGCGGTCCGGAGCATCTGGACTTCCCGGTCAGTCAGGGTCTGGCAGGGAGCCACCACGATGGAGTCCCCGGTATGGACCCCCACCGGGTCGATGTTTTCCATGTTGCAGACGGTGATGCAGTTGTCTTCATGGTCCCGGACCACTTCATATTCGATTTCCTTCCAGCCGGCTACGGACCGTTCGATCAGGGCCTGACCGATCAGGGAGTACATGAGCCCTTTGGTGGTAATGTCATCCAGCTGATCCATGTTGTGGGCAATGCCGCCCCCGGTGCCCCCCAGGGTGTAGGCCGGCCGCACGATCAGAGGGAAGCCCACCTTCTTGGCAAATTCCTTGGCCGCATCCACGCTTTCCACAATGGTGCTCTGGGGAATGGGCTGGTGGAGTTTCTCCATGGTTTCTTTGAACAGTTCCCGGTCTTCCGCCTTCATGATGCTGGAGATCTGGGTGCCCAGGAGCTGCACATTGTATTTCTTCAGAATGCCTTTTTTGTCCAGTTCAATGGCCAGGTTCAGGCCGATCTGGCCCCCCAGGGTGGCCAGCAGGGAATCCGGCCGTTCCTTGGCGATGATGGCTTCCAGGAATTCCACATCCAGGGGTTCCACATACACCCGATCTGCAATGTGCACATCGGTCATGATAGTGGCCGGGTTGGAGTTCACCAGCACCACTTCCAGCCCTTCTTCCTTCAGGGCCCGGCAGGCCTGGGTGCCGGAATAGTCGAATTCAGCAGCCTGACCGATGATGATCGGGCCGGAACCGATGACCATGACTTTCTTTACATTCTCTTTTTTTGGCATATCAGTGCCCTCCCATCATTTTGATAAACCGGTCGAACAGATAAGCGTTGCCGCTGGGACCGGGGGATGCTTCCGGATGGTACTGCACTGTGAAGGTGGGATGGTTCAGATAGCGCAGGCCTTCGATGGTGTTGTCGTTCAGGGACCGGTTGATCACTTCCACCGGCAGTCCCTTCAGGGAATCCTCATCCACCATGAACCCATGGTTCTGGGAGGTGATGCAGATCTTGTGGTCCACCAGATCCCGGACCGGCTGGTTGATGCCCCGGTGGCCGAAAAGCATTTTCTTGGTCTTGGCCCCGTTGGCCAGCGCCATGACCTGATGCCCCATGCAGATGCCGAAAATGGGTTTCTTGCCGATCATCTTTTTGATGTTGTCGATTTCCACCGTCAGATCCGCCGGATCCCCAGGGCCGTTGCTCAGGAAAATCCCGTCCGGATCCATGGCCAGTACCTCTTCCGCCGGAGTTTCCGCCGGGAATACGGTCAGTTTGCAGCCTTTTTCCACCAGGCATTCCAGGATGTGCCGCTTCACCCCGTAGTCCATGACGGCTACGGAATATTTGGCGTCGTCCGGTCCCATGGTGTACACCTTTTTGGTGGTTACCTGGGCCACCTGGTCATGTTCTTCGGGAGTGGCCAAAAGAGCCTGGACTTCGTCGTCCGGAGTATCTGCCGGCACCAGCACCCCCTGAAGGGTCCCGTAGGACCGGATCCGCCGGGTCAGCGCCCGGGTATCCACACCGGCCAGCACCGGGATATCGTTCTTTTCCAGGAATTCCAGCACCGTGCCTTCATCCCGCCAGCTGGAGGGTTCGTCACACAGTTCGCTGACGATCAGCCCCTTGTAGCAGCAGCCGTCACTCTGGCAGAACAGGTCGTTGCAGCCGTAGTTCCCGATCAGGGGATAGGTGAAGATGACGATCTGCCCGCAGAAAGAGGGGTCCGTCAGGGTTTCCTGATACCCGGACATGCCGGTGGTGAACACCACTTCCCCCACTGCCTTATGGGTGCTGTACAAAGTTCCTTCATAGACGCTTCCGTCTTTCAATACCAACTTGCCTTTTACTTTTTGCATACTACACCGTCTTTCATCACAAACCGGCCATCGACCATGGTCGCCACTGCCATGCCTTTGCAGTGTTTTCCGTTGAAAGGAGTCACCTTGCCCCGGGTATAGAATTTTTCACTGTCCACCGTCCATTCCCGGTCCAGATCCAGGATGGTGATGTCCGCATTCCGGCCTACCTTCAGGCTGCCGGCGTCCAGATTCATGATCCGGGCCGGGCTGGTGCTCATTTTGTTGACGATTTCATTGATGGAGAATTCTCCCGTATGGTACAGCTCCGTCAGGATCACCCCTACGGAAGTCTCCAGGCCGCAGAACCCGTTGGGAGCATACCGGAATTCCACATCTTTTTCTTCCGGCGCATGAGGAGCATGGTCCGTTACGATGGCATCGATGGTGCCGTCCTTCAACCCCGCCCGCATGGCTTCCACATGATCCCGGCTCCGGAGAGGAGGAGAAACCCGGGTGGCCGTATTGTAACCGGCGCAGGCTTCATCGGTAAGGGTCAGGTGGTGGACCGTCACTTCGCAGGTGATGTTCACCCCTCGGGCCTTGGCCTTCCGGACAATGTCCACAGCCCCCTTGCTGGCAATGTGGGCAATGTGGATGTGGGCCCCGGTGTATTCCGCAATGGCCGCATCCCGGGCCACACAGATGTCTTCGGCGATGGAAGGGATGCCGGGCACACCCAGACGGGCGGAAACGGCCCCTTCGTGCATGAACCCTTCGTGGTTCATCTCTTCGTCGATGTCGTGGCAGATCAGGGGCTTGTCAAAAGCGCTCACATACTGGGCTGCCAGGTTCATTACATAGGCACTGGACACATAGTGGCCGTCATCAGAGAAGCCCATGACCCCGTGCTGGGCCATGTCCCCCATTTCAGACAGTTCCTTGCCTTTTTCCCCTTTGGTAATGGCCCCGATCACTTCCACATGGACGTACCCTTCCTTTTGGGCCCGTTCCTGGATGCCGCTGACCACAATGGAGCTGTCGATCACCGGTTTGGTGTTGGGCATGCAGGCCACCCGGGTGATGCCCCCGTGAGCCGCTGCCATAGTGCCGGTGACCAGATCTTCCTTGGCTTCCAGCCCCGGTTCCCGGAGATGGGTGTGCAGGTCGATGAACCCGGGAGCCACCACCAGGCCCGTAGCGTCGAACACTTCGTTCGCCGCTGCATCAATGTGAGGTGCCGCTTCCGCGATTTTCCCGTCTTCCACCAGAAGGTCCATCACCTGGTCCAGCTGCTGGCTGGGATCTACGATCCGTCCGTTCTTAATTAGCGTTTTCAACTGGCTTTCCTCCCATAATCGTCAAGAATAACACGGCCATCCGCACCGCGACCCCGTTGGTCACCTGTTCCCGGATCACAGCCTGGTCACTGTAGCCCGTATCCCAGGAGATTTCCAACCCCCGGTTCATGGGACCGGGATGCATCACCAGACAGTCCGGTTTGGCCAGTTTCATCCGTTCTTCGTTGACCCCGTAAATCCGGGCGTATTCCCGGGGAGTGGGGAACATGGCCTTGTCCTGGCGTTCCAGCTGGATCCGCAGCACATCCACCACATCCGCCCCTTCAATGGCGTCTTCCACCCGTTTGTGCACCGTGACCCCCAGTTCCTGGATGTCGTGAGGAATCAGGGTCATGGGACCGGCCACATGGACATCCGCTCCCAGCTTGGTCCAGGCCGCAATGTTGCTCCGGGCCACCCGGCTGTAAAGGATATCCCCGATAATGGCCATTTTCAGGCCCTTGAACTGTTTCCCATGTTCCAGGATGGTGAACATGTCCAGGAGACCCTGGGTGGGATGGGCATGGGCCCCGTCCCCGGCGTTGATCACAATGGGGGCTGCAATGTCCGCTGCGTACTTGGCTGCCCCTTCCACCGGGTGACGCATGACAATGGCATCACAGGCCATGGACTGCATGGTCAGGATGGTGTCCTTCAGGCATTCCCCTTTTTTCACACTGGAAGTGCCGGTGCTCAGGTTGATTACGTCCGCCCCCAGATACTTCCCGGCCAGCTCGAAAGAGCTGCGGGTACGGGTGCTGTTTTCATAGAACAGGTTCACAATGGATTTGCCCCGGAGAGACGGGAGCTTCTTGATGTCCCGTTTCATGACCTTCTTCATCTCCGCCGCCGTTCGCATGATCAGATCGTACTCTTCCACGGACAGGGAGGAAAGATCCAGGATATCCCGTCCGGACAGGCTGACTGCCGCCTTTGTCATGTTGTAGCCTCCTATAATAAACTGCAGGTTGAAAAAATAAGCCTTCTCGTCCTAAGACAAGAAGGCTTCTAATAACTGCTTCTGGATAAAAGTCCCTTTCTTAGTCTCACAGGACTAGGTTAAAAGGTGATTCTTTGAAGTTTTTTCTAGTGTAGCACGGGGGAAAAGAAAAGTCAAGGCGGACGAAGAAATCACACCCGGCCCCTCCGGCCCTGTCAAAAGTCAGACGTCAGTTTTTCCGATTCAAGTAAGCAATGACCTTGGGCGACAGTTCCACCCGCAGGGTCCCCAGGGCGTAGCACCCCAGTTCATAGGGCCGGTAGATCAGGGCGATTTTTCCTCCGCCCTCCAGGAAATAATTGTCGCTGATCTTCAGCTTGTCCCACATGAAAGAATCATTGGCAAAGGTCTTGCTCAGCGGCACCGGCTCATTTCGGCTGTTGTAAATGGGCTGGGACAGGATCAGGCTCTTGTCCGCCGTACTGATCCGGACAAAATAAGGAAGAGGCAGCTTCTCCCCTGTCACCTTGCTGTAAGTCAGCCCCCGGGTATTGGTGTACCCATGGGCCGCCCCCTGGCTGTACCGGAAATCCGCCAGCGTGAGAGAAAGCAGCGTCCCGTCCTCATACTGCACCTGGTAAGAAAACCTCCCCCGGGTGAATTTTCCGGCCGCATAATCATCCCGGAACCCGGCTATATATTGGTAGATATCCGAATTGATCCGGTCCTGGGCCTCCTGATTGCGGTCCACATACACAATGGGGTAGCTCATCTTGTAATTGGCCTCGTCCGCCACATGCTTCTCCACGCTGGCCTCCCCCATCCCCAAAGGCAAAGCCAGCAAACCCGCCAACACAATCCAAGTCAGAAATTTCCCACTCTTTTTCATGATCAATGCCCCCATTTCAGGATAAACACTCACATACCACTTCGTCCATACCATTATTCTACCATAATATATGCCAGTAGGACGGTGAAAAGCAGCCAGCCGCTTTTCAGTCTCACGCCTTTGCCACCGACAAAAATGCCGCCAGAGCCGTCCGTCCCCCCCCTGGACCCCGTCCATCCGATTGAAAAATGCCGTCTCCGCCGGACTGATGACAACAACGATATTCTCCGCCTAATCAACGACAACCTCCTCCAATCGGTCGAACAAACAACATCCGATCCCAACGCGGTAGGGGTGCGCCGCAGGCACACCCTTCCCGGCCTCCTGGCTGTTTTAATCCGACTGAGATTGGCGATTTTAACCCGACTTCAAGAAGTAACCTGGTTTCATAACCACTTAGCCACCTAACCATTCAATCACTTTTCACACCCTATAAACTGATATTGATTAAACCTGCAATTCCAAAATATATATAAATAGTTCCCGATTACTCTTTGAAGTACCAGCCGTTCATCCCCGCATACGCGGGGTACACGGATAACAACGATGTTTTCCTCCATGTGTATATCGTACACCTCAAAATCTCCAAAATTTGCGGTCAGAAAATAGGTTAACCTCAAAAATTGCAATTTTTAAGGCTTGATAACTATCTTTACATTCATATTATAATGGCATCGTCCATAAACAACAATACAGACGCAAATGTCTCCCTTGTCCCTTTCTCTCCGTTCCCGTAGGGGCGGCAGGCCCGGCCGCCCGCATTTGTAAGCACCTCCTCACGCTCAACGTCTCCCGTCTCACGCCAAAGGATGCCAGATGCCGGGCATCTGCCTTTGAACACAAAAAAACGGAGGCCGGGAAGGGCTCCCCTCCGGGAAGCCCCTACACCGTCTCCGTCGGACTGATGATAACAACGATATTCTCCGCCTGGTCAACGACAACCTCCTCCAATCGGTCGAACAAACAACATCCGATCCCAACGCTGTAGGGGGTGCGCCGCAGGCACACCCTTCCCGGCCTATCGGAGGGCAAAAAAAGTACAGAAAACAGAATGCAGAACAGCCTGATAACGTATTTAGTATAGTTGTCTTCTATATTGATAGAAATTTAAATAACTGATAAACTCCAAAGAAATACCTTTATCATAATTTAATCCACGTCCCCATACGTTGTAGTTCCCTGCTGATTATTGGTTTAGTATAATTCAGTGACTTCATGGGCATCCATTGGTTCTGTTGTAGTTCCCTGCTGATTATTGGTTTGGTATAATGACCCGGATCGTCAACCACCGGTCCTGGAAGTTGTAGTTCCCTGCTGATTATTGGTTTGGTATAATGGGCCCCGGTCAGCTCAACAGCCTGCCCAAGTTGTAGTTCCCTGCTGATTATTGGTTTGGTATAATATGGCAAAACGGCAGCATTGATTTAAAAATGTTGTAGTTCCCTGCTGATTATTGGTTTGGTATAATTTCCGCGTCGTCGTTGGGCTTGACCCAGCAGTTGTAGTTCCCTGCTGATTATTGGTTTGGTATAATGCCGTAAAGACAAACCCGGCACGGCTGCCTGTTGTAGTTCCCTGCTGATTATTGGTTTGGTATAATACGCACTTTTCAGTGCATCGGACCATCTGGGTTGTAGTTCCCTGCTGATTATTGGTTTGGTATAATTGACACGCACCACATGCCCAGTTGAGTCGTGTTGTAGTTCCCTGCTGATTATTGGTTTGGTATAATGCACAGCGTCGATGGCATGGTTGTCTTTGTGTTGTAGTTCCCTGCTGATTATTGGTTTGGTATAATCGTTTCTTCGAACCTCAGTACCCTTGATACGTTGTAGTTCCCTGCTGATTATTGGTTTGGTATAATCGGACAAACGATAGCGGCGGCAACCATTTTGTTGTAGTTCCCTGCTGATTATTGGTTTGGTATAATCGGACAAACGATAGCGGCGGCAACCATTTTGTTGTAGTTCCCTGCTGATTATTGGTTTGGTATAATTGCGGCCGGCTGACAGCTTCCAGGACGTTTGTTGTAGTTCCCTGCTGATTATTGGTTTGGTATAATAAAGAGGACCTACGCCCTGGCCACAGCGCTGTTGTAGTTCCCTGCTGATTATTGGTTTGGTATAATTAAGCATTGAGAGCCACGCGGAAATCCATGGTTGTAGTTCCCTGCTGATTATTGGTTTGGTATAATCGCTATCACCTCACCATACCCCGGTGTTAGTTGTAGTTCCCTGCTGATTATTGGTTTGGTATAATGGGGGCTTTAGCCGGTGTGAAGCCGTCACTGTTGTAGTTCCCTGCTGATTATTGGTTTGGTATAATGCAGGGCGTAGACTTGAGATCCATCGTGACGTTGTAGTTCCCTGCTGATTATTGGTTTGGTATAATATAGACAATATCACCTATACTGTGCTTGCTGTTGTAGTTCCCTGCTGATTATTGGTTTGGTATAATATTGGGCCAAAAAAATTCCATAAAAATACCGTTGTAGTTCCCTGCTGATTATTGGTTTGGTATAATTCAGTCTTAATATATCTTTTACTTCTTCAGGTTGTAGTTCCCTGCTGATTATTGGTTTGGTATAATACAACAGAACGATAATGTGGATGCCGCTCTGTTGTAGTTCCCTGCTGATTATTGGTTTGGTATAATGACTTCCACCAGGGCAGTATTCTTTGGTGAGTTGTAGTTCCCTGCTGATTATTGGTTTGGTATAATGAGCCGATGGGAATTCAATGGTCGTGTATAGTTGTAGTTCCCTGCTGATTATTGGTTTGGTATAATAGCTTGGCCCGTATGTTGAAGCTAAAGTCCGTTGTAGTTCCCTGCTGATTATTGGTTTGGTATAATATCTCTCCGGAGACGGCATTGAGATCGAGCGTTGTAGTTCCCTGCTGATTATTGGTTTGGTATAATTTTCCAGATACAAGCTCTTCGCCTGGTTGTGTTGTAGTTCCCTGCTGATTATTGGTTTGGTATAATGCGGTACGGGATCAAGTAGGCCTGCCCCAGGTTGTAGTTCCCTGCTGATTATTGGTTTGGTATAATGAGACGGCGGATGGGGTCATCTGCATTTAAGTTGTAGTTCCCTGCTGATTATTGGTTTGGTATAATTTCATGCCCAGTTTCTTTGCCGCTTTCAGGTTGTAGTTCCCTGCTGATTATTGGTTTGGTATAATCCATATCATGCAAGGCTGTCCACTCCTTTGGTTGTAGTTCCCTGCTGATTATTGGTTTGGTATAATTGTTTGGTGTCCGGATGACGTCCTGGCTGTGTTGTAGTTCCCTGCTGATTATTGGTTTGGTATAATTGCTGTTTTCAAACTCCACGACAATCCCGAGTTGTAGTTCCCTGCTGATTATTGGTTTGGTATAATGCTTTGCAAGATACCCTTCGTAGGTGTCGTGTTGTAGTTCCCTGCTGATTATTGGTTTGGTATAATAAGTCGGGTCCTCGTTGATAACCTGCATATGTTGTAGTTCCCTGCTGATTATTGGTTTGGTATAATACTTCATCCCCTTCTGCCGCATAGAACATGGTTGTAGTTCCCTGCTGATTATTGGTTTGGTATAATCTTGATCCATCCGACTTGTCCCAGGTGTTCGTTGTAGTTCCCTGCTGATTATTGGTTTGGTATAATGACAGCGTTTTCCAGGTCAACGATTTCGCCGTTGTAGTTCCCTGCTGATTATTGGTTTGGTATAATCGTAGGGACGGGCTTCCACTTGAATGTCGTGTTGTAGTTCCCTGCTGATTATTGGTTTGGTATAATTGTACTGGGGGAAACTGCAACTGCTCTAATGTTGTAGTTCCCTGCTGATTATTGGTTTGGTATAATGTTCGTCCATCCACACCCGGCGCTGTTCGGGTTGTAGTTCCCTGCTGATTATTGGTTTGGTATAATAGTTTTTTGTTTTCATACTTTTTCCTCCGTGTTGTAGTTCCCTGCTGATTATTGGTTTGGTATAATCTGCCTTCTGCCGGATCCGGTCCAGCATTTGTTGTAGTTCCCTGCTGATTATTGGTTTGGTATAATTCAGTTCCTGGAAGGCATCGCAGGCCTCCTGTTGTAGTTCCCTGCTGATTATTGGTTTGGTATAATTGTAATCAGCAAAAGCCCTTGTGTCATCTGGCACAAGGGCTTTTCACTTTTTTCAAAAACTCCTGTAAAAAAGAATTTTTGAAGCCTTATTCGGTTGTTTTCAAAAAACGGAAACATGCTCTGTATCATAGGCCTTTTCTTCGGGCAGATATCGTCCCACCAGCACATCAATCGCTTCATACTGTTTTTCCGTCAGAACAACCATTCTGACGGACCCATTATCCGGCAGCGCACCCATCAGGCGCTGCCGATGCTTTTCTACGGCATCCGGCCCGTTGCAGATCCGTGCATAAACGGAATACTGCAGCATATAATACCCATCTTTCAAAAGAAAGTGGCGGAATTTTGAAGCCACGTGCCGTTGATATTTTGTCTTTACCGGGATATCAAAAAGTACAAGTATACGCATAAATTTATTCATATTGATGCTGTCTCAGCTGAACCAGTTCAGGAATCATCAGTTCTTTCCCTTCCTGCTGGCAGATCCGCATAAAACTCTGGATCATCCGTTCTGCGCCATAATTCAAGCTGTGTATTTGACCCCCTGAAAGCACGTCCACTCCTAACAGATTCACCAGCGCGTGCTTCAGATCCGGTGTCAGATTATCATCCCCTGTCATGTGGTTCAACACAAACAAATCAACAACCGGCCGCAGCGGCTCCATAAAATCATCCGCCAGGTTAAAGCTGTTGTACTTATTGCAGTGATGGATTCCCTTGATAACCATGAATCCATACCCTGTAAGCAGCCTGGCAATCAGCCCCCGCATAATGGCATACCCGTAATTCAGTCCATTGTTTCTTCTATCATCTCCTGTTCTGGTAAACTTTTCCCCAAAGGCCCTGCGGAAATAGTACCGGGCAGCAGTTGCCTCCACATTGTGGATGTCCCCACTGGTTACTGTTTTGGCCAGTTCCATCAGGTAATGGTTTCCTTCTTCATCCCCTCTTTCCTTCAGGCAGCGGCCCTGATTCTGGATTTTGGCCATCACAATCTGCTTCCAGACCTGTTTTGTCTGGGGAACAGATAGCTGCTCCTGTTTTTCGATAACCACAGCATTGGTGGAATTTTGATAAAAGGGCAATACCACTGCACTGGGAATATGCTGTTTGTCGCACAGATAAACCGTCACATTATTGGATACCAGTTGTCCCAAAGCCGCAAGACTGATTCGACTCTGCTGGTTTTCCAAAACAATGGCACTGATATCTTCAATGGGTACTTTGTTGTTATTCTCATTGAGGATAATCAGCTGGTCTTCTCTGCAGGATAAAGTAGCAGCAGAAGCAATCACAATATTGCGATATCCCATTGATCAAAACCTTTCTCATTCATCATCGAGCTTTCTGCTGAATAGTAAACTTTTGACGGACTTCTTTTTTTACAGGATGAACCTCTCCCAGCACATCTACCTGATATTTTTTTATTGATTTTAACGTTTTCACCCCCAAGCTCAATTTCTGATAACAATTATCGTTGGTAATAACTTTAATTGATCCATTAGCAATGCCCGTCTTTACATAATATGCAAAAATTTGATTGCTTTTAATTTCTTTTAACAAATCACTGTCTGGATTTACTAGTGAAAACGAAATCTCTTTTTCGGCCTCAATTTTAATCAGGTCATTGGGATACAAAGAAAAGAGAAAATCTTTCTCATCCATAATTTTCCAGTTTTGATATGGTTTACCAGGTGTTACTGCTCTCTGCGGTAATTCCGCTTTTACTGTATCCGCTACATAAACAGGCACTAGGTAGTATCCTTCCCCCTCCACCTTAAACACATCCACACGGACCATACTGTCGTTTTCCGCAACTCCAGTCTTCCCTTCCACAGGAACTGCCAAAGTCGCTTTTGCCTGGATTTTTACCTTTTTAACCAACGGACCTTGGGAGCCATCTGCTTTAGGCTTATAAAACGGTTCTTGAAATGCATCTTTGCCGTCACCCTTAAAGTCTTCCAGTCGTGTTTTCAATGCCTCATACAGAAGCCGATCGCTATCCGGATTATAATAATCCGTAATTTCTCCATCCTTTCCCAGTTTCAAACTGTTCAGCGGCACTTTCGAGACCGTAATTCCATCCGCAATATGTCTGGCACTGCGGATAGTGTCTTTATGGGCAGCTCCTGTCACCTTTCTTCTAGGCATACGGGAAACAAAAATCGGCTTGATGTCATTCAAATCCTTGTTCATATAAAAGGTCAAACCAGCCAATTCCCGTTCCGGGTGCGGAGAACAGCGAGCCTCCAACTCCTGGCGGAATCCCTCCCATGGAAGCGGAAATCCTTTCAGTACTTCCCCAGTAGATTCATTTACCAGACGGCTTCCCCGTTCATCCACATCATACGTGTTTTCTCTTTCTTCCGAATAAAGCGTCAGATCACGGATCATCTTATCGGTGGTGCAGGCAATGACTACCGCATCCACAGCATGGTGCTTGTCCCCATTGGCCCGAATCTTACGGATACCCCAGCGTTTCCGCAAATAGGAAGTAATCATTCCATTGACAGCCAATACCCGTTTCTTTTTCCCTGTTTCAGAAGGGGCAAATTCCAGATGGTCCCGAATGAAATTATACATAAACCGGGAAATATATTTCGTGTCACTCAGATTCCGTTCCTTAAAGCCGGACATTTCTTCTTCCGTCATTTTTTCTTTCAACAGCCTTTGCCGTTTCCGATAATCCCGGACATTGTTGCCAACCCATACTTTGAACCTGTCTGCCGTATCCTGCCCATATTTCTTTAGAAGATATTGATAGGGCAAACGGTTTCCCTTATCCCGGTTTTCTGAAGAAAACACCAGAACCTTGTTTTTATAGCTGTCATCAAAGCTGATGCTGTAGGGAACGATATGATCGATATCCACATATCCGGTTTCAAACAGCCGCTCTGGCGCTATAGATTTTTGAGAATAAGGACTCTTCCCATCCTGTTCCTTCCACAATTTCCATTTCATAAGATCCATACCTGAGGGATTCAATCTTTGATAATTCTCTTTAATTTCCTGCATCAACCTGTCATTTCGGCTCTGATTGGCTTCGTTATCATCTTTAATTTTCTTCCGTTCCTGAAAATCTTTGGCCATTTCTCGAGCCAGTTCCACATTGACATACAAGGGACTGCTTCCCTGCTTCCGGATAATGGCATTGACCACTTTGATGGTCTGGCCGATGGCACGGCGTACCACTGGATTGGTTATATCTTCCAGTTCCGGTGCATTGGCCGGCAGCAGGAACGTTTTATCCTCTTGATGGGCCCGAAAATCATATCCGGCCGCTTCGCAGGCTTTATCATAGGTCATACCCTGTTCCAGAAAAGGTGTGATCTTTCGGATCGCCTTCAATGACAAATGGGAGAACTTGCTGGCACCGTTCAGTTCCAACAGAGCTTCTATGGCTTTGGGTTCGATTCGCAGCTTTCCCAGTTCCTTCCGCCGGGCATCATCCCCTTTATAAAAAGCAAGAATCTGACCAATTTTGTCCAACTCATCCAAAGTATATTCCTTAATATCAATCTGAGCTTTTGATTTCAGGATTTTCCGCATCTGATGATAGAACGGCAGGAAATTGAATTTGGCTTTTTTCTCAGTATCCTCACGAGGTTCTTTGGTACTGTAAGAAACACCCTGGAACCGATATTCCGGAGAGATCTGCAGTGTTTCCCGGATTTTTCCAAAACGCAGGTCTGCTTTGTCTTTTGCCAGCGCAATGACTTTTTCCCGTTCTTCTTCATCCAGTCCCCGGTTGTCTTTAGCAGAGCTCAAACGCAAATGGTTCACTTTCTGCAGAAGATTGAAATATTCAAAAGAATAACAGACTTTGGGAGCTCTCTTCTCCGCAGGTTCCCCATTGCTTCCATCTTCAAAAGTACAGGTCCCTACCTTGTTCAGAATCTGATTTCCCCCGTAATGGCTGTTTCCTCCAGGTCCCTCATCAAATTGTCTCTGGCTCAGCAGGATGGAAAGATAGGAATTCTGAAAATCTTTATTCAGCTTGCTGTTCCCCAGCTTTTCCTGAGTTTCCAGGATTTTGCGTGCTTCCTCTTCCACCATGCTGCGGTCTACCGTATTGAGATAATTTCCGCCTCGGTTCCGCTTATATTCTGCGTAGCGGGAATCTTTGAAGAACATTTCTCCTACCGTCCGATAGCGGTTTTCTTCCATGGTTTCCTGATTCAGACTGATGGCCTTTTTTAGTTCCCCTGCTTCTGCACTTTTGGATTCAGCTTTCCGATTGCTTTTAAATCCCCGGCGATGGGCCAGATGCAGCAGGACTCGTGCCACCTCTTCATCCGTCAGCCGTTCATCCAGAGCCTTAACACGGAGAGCATATACATCTTCCAAATTTCCGTCATACAGATGATACAGTTGTTCTTCCGTCAACAGTCCATCATTGATAAAGAGATTCCGCATCCGTTCCATACGATGTCTGCGCCGGCGCAGACGGCGACGCATACTTCTGGCTTCTCTTCTGGGCAAAGCAAGAGAAGCCCCGGTTTTAGGCTGTTCTGCTGCATCAAAAATCCGGCTGCCCAAATCCATAATTCCCCAGGGATTTTCTTCATGATCCAGAGCCAGCACGGCCCACCCCACCGATCCGATACCGATATCCAGTCCAATGCCATACGCCATAACCCTTCCCGCCTTCCTTCAATTTTTTTCCAATAAAGAGATAACGCCTTGCCGAATGGCAAGGCGTTAGAGCTCCTCGGTGTGTTACCTTATCATAGTAACCCACTGATCATTGGTTTGGTATAACCGAATTTATTATAACGCACTTACCATATAAAGTAAAGAACATTATGAATATTTTATCATATTTTGCTTTTTTCTTCACTCAAAGACTGTTTATCCTTAATTGAACCTTTTCTCCTTCTACTATACCACATTCCCTGTGTAAAAAAACTCCCAGTAAAGAAATTCTCCCAACACAAAAAGCCGGAGGCCGGGACGGGCTCCCCTCCGGGAAGCCCCTACGC
>ULQS01051511.1_pt1 | contig 16449 bp, 10 predicted proteins | sample 1954751 | NCBI WGS metagenome assembly ULQS01 (sample SAMEA4835662, study PRJEB28245) | human gut metagenome | biome: gut microbiome; material: fecal sample | place: Denmark | collected 2008 | reverse complement strand
TGTCCAAAATTTTGTGTAAATGGAAACAGGATTCAGTTGTAGGTTTCTTCTTATATCTGGATTCTGTTTTCAAACATAAGCATAATTTGATTCATAATCAAGCCCCAGTTTGAAATAGACATTATCCATTTTTTCAATCTCCATAAGCGAAAGATAAACGGTCTTTTTTACGGCACCAATGGGCATGTATGGAGAATCCTCATTGTTCAAAGTTGCTAAGAGATTTATCAGTTAAGGGTTCATCTTGTCAAAGTTAAAAGCCATTATTTCAAGGAAAACCTCCTTTTCTGCATCCTTAGGTAATCTGAATATATAATTTGCTGAAGTTTCATCTCGTTTCATTCTTTCTTTTACATAATACTCATGTTGTATTACGCTCTCCCGGATTTTGTCTAGCACAGATGTAAAATTTGATCCTTTCACAAATACCATTAATGCAACCTTTGAATCACGCCATGTTAAATATCTATCAAATAATTGACTAATGGCTTTTTTAAAATGTTCTGGTCCATGCCAAAATTTACATTCTGCGATAAATAGATTAGAATTATCATCTGCATTCTTCAACAATATATCTGTTTTACCGCTATAATTAAAGGTCTCACCTGTAGCTGTTACACCATCAAATTTTGTCTCAAGCATTGTAACGAATACGTCTCTTATTCCTTCTTCATCTTTTCCCAAATAAAGTGAAGGCTTACGTTCCATGCTGCGTCCAAGTTGATTAATTTCCGTAACTATACTTTCATATGTACTCATATCAAGAGTCGGGTCAGGGAAGTACTCTTTCTTTCTTCCAATAGATGGTTTTTCGAAACTTCTTTTATGTACTATGGGAACACCATAAGTAGAAGGCGTGTTAGAAGTTTTTTTGACTTTTATTGCTCTAAAAAAATTAGTTTTATTTAGTCGTTTTTGTTTTACATCTTCGAATTTCTTCTTTATAATGTTATGCAAATTTGAGTTATAGCTGTTGACACAATTATTAATATTCTGGATGTTTGTAAATGCACTGCTATAGGCGGAAGACTTTTCTCTATTAAACTCTTCAACATTCTGGGAAAATATTTGAATAAAGAAAGAGACTTTTTCATTGCTTTCATCAACATAAATATCATAAGCTGTCATGGTAAATGGATTAGGACGAACCTTAAATAGTATACCTGAACCGTTAAATAAATAAGATATTTCTATTTTATAACCATCTCTATAACAGCCGTAGCGTGAAAATACACCACGATTTTGATATTCAGATAAATCTTGTTTGATTTCTACAGGTGTTCCTATTTCTTCCGTTTCACGTAATATTTCAAGAGGTTCTAAAGTATATTTATCTACCAAATAAGTAATATAATCCTCTGCACAGACATTCAATATGTAATCATCTTTACAATTATCAATTTCCTTATCTATGGCCTTGAAGATATTGTTTTGAAAGTCATCCCAAGTAACTTCGCAAAAAGATTTTATATTCATTGTTCTCAAATATTTTATTGATACGGATTTAGTTTTACTATGATTTTAAAATTTATTCTTTTGTTCGAGTATATATAATCTTAGTTTCCTTGCAAGGACGTAACTCCAAATCATAGGAACCCATTAAGAAATAGTTCTTAGGTTGAGCTGGCGCTTGATAAATGTGCAACCCTCTATCAAGTGAAATGTTCCAGCCGTTATCACTTTGAATAAAACGGGCATGAATAAGATCCGAGAATGTATATTCGAATTCAACTCCCATATCAGCCAAGGCTGCTTTTAATTGTTCCAATGCTGTTTGGAGTCTTTGCGTATCTTCAATACTCTCACAAGTCTTTGTCGTTAAAGAGAACTTCTTACATGTTCCTAACTTGACAATCATTTCAGCAAAACGTGTTAAGTTCTGTAATTGGTAGATATTAGAAAGATATGGTTCTTGTAACTCTATATTTTTAGCTCCATCTAAATATTCAGCAAAGAGGTTATCATAACTATAGCCAGTATCACCATGACGGATATCGAGACTTTTGGGCTGTGGCCCTTGAGGAATAATATCGTCCTTTGGCTCTTTTGTGATTTTAACTTCAGTTGAAATATCACACGCTATATTGTCTGTTGATGCATTTACTTCGTTTGATTCTTCTTCAGTAGGGATAGTACAGCCATCTGCTTTACGTGGATTCTGCGTAGCCTCAGAATATTTACTTTCAGGACAATATACCACCACCTTTTCACCTTTAGCATTGATATATGACATATTGATATTAGCGTATTCTTCGTCCGGTTTGCGTTTATTCAACTGTTCTTTAACTCGTCTTCTTCCTTCAATAGCATATTCAACAATCTCATCAAATTCTTCATCTGTCGGTTGACCGGTAGGATACAAAAGCTTGATAAATCCTGAAATAGTTTTCTGCAGTGCTCGGTTATCACGGCCTTCGATATTATCCCCTTTTTTAAGTCTGGCGTTTACGATACCAACATAATCACTATCATGTACGAACAGATAGTGAAGAGCCTCAGATAGGTAGTCTGTAATTAGACCGAAATTATTGTTATATGCGCTGTCGTCAATTTTAGGGATTTCCCATCCAGGTATGTAATTATAAATACGGTCAATTACAGCCAAATCAAAAGCTTCTGGAAGAGTTACTAGAAGGTCATGGTCATAACTGTTCACTATGCGTGGAATGTTAAGGTCAAAGTTTCCCACGAAAGAAAAACTTGCATAACCAGTAACCTCTCTACCACGAGAGAAACGTCCATTTGCCATATAGTCTTTCATGATCTGGATAGTGTCCGCATCTTTGATTTTCATTTTAGCGACTTCGTCAAAAGCAACATTATCCCAAAATCCGACAGCTCCAACTTGCTTTCGTTGGTTGTTATAAAGAAGGGTAGCTGTAGAAGCTTGTCCTCCCGAAAGCAAAGTTGAATATGGAGAAAATTCTGAATAGAAATACGATTTACCAGTACTTCTTCCTCCTAATTCAATACTATTGTAATTACTTTGAACCAAAGGTAAAAAACGAGACAATATATGAAATTTTAATCTTCTTCCATTTCTATCACCTTTGAGCTTACGAGAACGTTCTTTAAGCCAATCTGGGTCTATACCAATACTACGTATTAGGACATCTATCCATTCGTCAGTTGTAAATTTCTCACGACCTCTGAAAAACTTCTGTTCATCAAAATGGGCAATCTGAATTGGACGCAAATCTTCTATGAAGAATGCGTAGTCATCCTCTTCAACTTCATTATATGCAAGCGTTACTTCTGCCCAGATTCCACTTTCAAGAAGTTTTTCATTTTGTTGATAGAAGTTGGGATTAATGGCAATACGTTTTGATGCAAAGTTTTCCATCTCTGCCCAATATCGTTTTTCACGTTCTACATATTTAACGTGTATCTTGTCAATAAATTTGTGTCTTTTCTTCTGCTCAACAATTGCCTGTGCCTTGTTCGATTCGTCTGGGCGAACATAGCATTTTTCTATTGTTTGCAAGACAGCCTTTTTCCCCTCTTCAATTTCTTCTGGATCTTCACTTGCACAATAACGTGATAGTAAAAACTCTAATACAAACGAAGGGACATTTACTGCACGCTTAATTTCATGTAATAAATCCTTTCTGACAACCTTCCCAGGAAAAGCATCATTCAATTTTATATCTAAAGCATCCATTCTTCTTTAATCATTTTCAAAGTTCAATTTAAGTGTAGATAAAGTAGCATTTGTTTCTGCATCTAACGCTGTTATCGTAACTGTACTACCTTGATATTCATCGTCGATACAGATTAGTTGACGACATTGTTCAATGCTTGGACTAATATCAATGCATTCAGTAACGTCGTTGTATAGCATACCTTCTGGAGTTCCGATAACTTGATTGTTATCTCCCGTAACCTTTAACTTTATACTTACATCTTCGGCAAAGAGATTTGTAAAACGAGCTATAATGTTAATAATTGGACGACGGGTAAATATTGTACCATCCGTTTTGCCTTTATAAGTAAGAGACAAACTAAATTGAGATTTCTCTTTTTTCTCTTGTAAATCAATTTTTATAATGGGCACCACATTCTCTTGAAGTGATAATCCTTCATGAAAATATACTTCTCCACGTTTAAATACTGTAAAGTCTTTTGCATAACTTAGCTTCATTACCGCAATATCTTCTCCTAATTGAGTAGGAGTAAAAGAAACTGTGTCTGAAGTCTCATTAAGGTTCCCTGCCAAAACACGAGATTCTTCAAGAACTATGTCACTTCCTGCTGGTTTAGAAATAAGATTTCCAGTGTTAAATGCTGGCAACAACATATAGCCGTGATCAGTAACGAAAACGGCTTGATCGAATTTCAGCTTTTTACAGTCATCGGTCAAACGTGCTAAACGAATCAGTTCACGTTCCATAGAGGCTAATCCATTCAATTTGTCGTTCTCTCCAGCTGTATCAATTCCTACACTACGAACAACTAAAAGGTGAGTGTTCTCGTTTATGGCAGATGGATCAAAATCTTCCAAACGTACATCTTGAACTTCAACCCCAGTCTTTGCACGCAAGTAATCAATTCTATCTTCTGGCGATGCAACCACCTTTGAATCAATCATAGGTTGCAATTTACCTGATAGTACATCAAGAACAATATTGTTTAAATGGTTCGCCATTCCAAATCGAGTTACGGAAGGTAAAAATGATATCTTAGGTTCATATTTTACTCTATCTTTAAAGCGTTTCTCAATACTTTGTGCAAAGTTCTTTCCCATTTCATATCTGAACGCATCTACCATTACAAGCACGACTCGTTTGCCGGCCTGTAAGGCAGGATATACTTCTTGTACACACCCCTGATTCTTTAGCTGGACACAATCTTTCAGCTCTTTTATAGTGTTCTGATATACTTTTACTGCACGCTCAGTGAACTCTTGATACCTTGAATTTACGAAATCAGTTAGTTCTTTAACCTGTTTGGGGCTATTAATAACCCCTAATCTTTCTGTGTGGAAACGACGAAATGCATAATCTGCATCACATCCGCTATGCGCGTACCAGTCAACTAATTCTTGAAGATTCCCATCAGATTTTAACCCTCTGTTTATGCAGTCAGTTAGGAGTAAAGCATTTGATGCAAGCTTCCAAAAAGAAGAAATTTCAGAATCTTCCTGATACCAAACATCATTAATATTTTTATTACATAGTTTATGAGCTTCTGCCTGCTTACCTTCCTTAAGGTAAGCAATGAATCTATCATATTCTATACTGTTCTCAAAGCTGAATGTGACTCTATTTCCAAGATGCTTACTCTTGATAAATATCTCAGAAAGATTTAGTTGTTCTGCAACCTTATTGGCATATTTTACATATGTCTCACGCAGATTGATTTGATTTCTCAATTTATCGCAAATCAAAAAAATCTTATCCCTCATCTCAATTGGAGCTATCGCGACACTTTGAAGATTAGACGGAATAGCTTCAGGTAAATCAAAGACAAATTCACTGAAAAGAAGATATGCCCATAACTTCATCTGAATATCTTTCAATGATAACCCACTAGCATCTAAGCCTGGATATTGAATCTCTGCAAAATTTTTCCATTCACTTTGCCATTTTAGATCCTCACTTGATGTAAGTGACAATAAGTTTACAGTAATCTCCACCGCACTTTTCCCTCCGGTTAATTGCTCTAAGCTTGGGAAAGCAGCACCCTCAAGCAGAGCATTAATCATATTAAAAGAAGTAGTTCCGTTTGCGAATAATTGTTTAAGTTCTTTATGCTTTGCTGGAGAAATAAATGAGGTACAAATATTCTCATATCTATCTTCAGCTCCAAAAGGAAAGATTCCTCCGCTTTTAATAAAACCTACGAACGGTTCTTCAACCCAATCACGATTATTTGTCGGCATCGGTCGCTTACGGTAAATTATCATCCTTGAATCTTTATTCAAAGACAGTTCATTTGACCAAAAACGTGAAGCAGACAATCTTGCATGCAATAGACCTTTTGTTGTATCAATGACTTTGATACCCTTTTCTGCGGCCAATGGTAATATATCATAATATAGGCCATCTTTATCATAGATAGTCAGAACGGGGCTTTCTGCTTTCATTTTAGCCATCCATCGGTCTAATATATATCCTTGTATATCCATTTTTAATCAAATAATAATTTTGAGTTACTGTCTTCTTCCTTTTTCTTTCTAGGCTTCTTTTCTTTGGGCTTGTTCTCACAAAGATGTTCCAGCCCATGTGTAAGTGCCATACACCAATCTTTTTTTGCTTTTTGAGTGACACGGGCAGGGTACATGCTCATGGCAAGATGACTCCAGTCATAATTACCTTTGTTTAGCTCTTCCAGATTACTTTGGCATTCAGCTTTCCATGCTCTATGAAAAATAAGATTTACCAATGGACATGAGGTAACTGGTACGCCATCATCATGATTCGGTTCATAGCCACTATCAATTATGCGATTAATTTCAGCCATCATGTTTTCAACTTGATATTGTTTTGCACGTAAATCATTTTCAAGATTTTTCTCTTTTGAAACCATTGCTGCATTAATACCGCTCATCAATTTTTCATTTTCTTCTCTAAGTTTAATTATTAAAGAAGGTAATGTGTTATGACTTAATTTAGGATAGTAAATCCAATAGGTCAATGAACCATCTTCTGAAGATAATGGCCAGTAGATTGGTGCTTTCCTTCGACTTTTTGTATATCTCTTAAAATGATAATCAAAAAATCCTGACGTTGATTCAAAATAATTTTGTAGGTTCTTACAGCCGATTAATTGACACAGTTCATATTCTATATCATCACTTTTATCAGCCCATATATAGTGTATTACATCCCTTACTTTCATAGCTAAGTTCAACCGTGAATCAGTTTGGTTGGAAAGTATGCCGTCTGCAGGTGTGTCTACCGGGTAGTCGAACGGAATATCATCCAGACTGACAGTCGGCATGAAAGGTAACGCATCGAACATACCACCAAATGCAGGAATCCCCTTCAAATGTTGGGCAAAGCGCATGTCCCAACGGCCGAATGCCATGCCCACCAGTTCTTGCACTATCTCTTGTGCTATGACCTTCTTGTCTATGACATTGCCATAGCTGGCGTTGTCGATGGAGAGCAATTCCTCGTAAGGCCGCCGCTGTTTGTAGTTGTTGAGCGTTTGGCGGAACTCGCTATTCCTGTCAATATCGGCTAAATCCATCCATAGGTCATCATTCTCGGCAACGAGTTCCGCATATCGCTCAAAGTCTTGGGTCAATTTTGCCTGCATTATACCGATGCTTGCTTCTACGCCTTTGCTGAAATCTATCTGAGCAATCAGTCCGTGATATTCCAAGTTTGTTTCATCAAGACTAAACCATTTCCTTTTAATTTCTATTATCTCATTTACTATTTGCTCAATGTCCGATTGTCGTTGTGAATAGTCCGGCATAGGAAGGAGATTTACATATCCATTTACTTTGTGTTGAGCACAATATTGATTAATTGTATATTGTGACAAAATTGAATTTATAAAGGAATCTGTACATATTGCTACTTGTTCTGTTAAATTTGAGAGTGCATGCCCTTCATGAGTAAAAAACATCCTTCTTTTTAAAATATGAGCATCGAGAATATCACCTCTTTTTCCATACCCAACTCCCAAATTAAGTTGAAAATTCGGATTACGAAGAACAGAGGTCGAGGATTTTACAATATTTCCTTCCTTTTCCCAACACACTAAATCTCTATAAGGGTAATACATTAAAGTGTATGACCCACCGTGATACAAATGATAAAAAATTGAATTATGCGTAACAACTTCAAAGAACAAGCGAAAAAAACGGTCTGGTGAAACAAAGGAATGACCTTGCCGAGCAACAATACCTCTATTTTCCAAATTTTTATACTTAAATAGTGATAATATATTGCTGTCAAAATAATATCCTATTATTGAATTCGGCAAATTATCAAATTCAATGGACTTCGCACTATAAGTCCATTTTGTGTCCTCACCTGCTCGATAAGTACGAATCAACACTTGAAGCTGTTTGTCTTTTTCTTCCGGCTTCACATCAAGCATATCCATGAACACTCCCATATCATCCGAAAAATTCTTGTTCAAAACCATAGTAGAAGTTTCCACATTGGCATCAAGTACGCCCCAGCCCGTGTCTGCGCAGTTGGTAATGAAGCCGCAGAGGTTGCGCTTTCTGAATTTCTCATAACTTGACTTTATCATCACGGTGCGATCAAATATGGCTCCGAGTTTACCTTTGTCGGTCAACATTTCCTGCATACGGTCGAAGAACGCGCAGACAAGATTACGACACCATGCCGGGTAATAGGCATCTAAATAAGAAGAAGTGTTTTCACTACCTTCGCCAAAAGGAGGATTCATCACAATGCAATCAAATCTTTTTTGACATAGTTCAATAAAAGCAAAGCCACGAGTTGCGTCGTCGCTAAACAACGCATTTTCATAACCTTCCTCTTCGCTTAATTTTGAAGATAGTTGATACAAAGCTTCTTTTAAGCGGGATGTTATTTCTTTAAAAAACTCTTCTTTGTTTTCTTTAAGTATCCTGCGAGCTTCATTCTCCATTTCAATCTTTGCCTTCTCTTCGTTAGAAGAAAATAATGTGGCATAACGATATTGATTTACTTTTGTCCAATTATTTTTCAAGTAATCGATCTCGTCTTCAATTTCTTTCTCCATCTTGAATAGCAAACCAGCTTCGCCCACAAATTGCATCTTATCCCAAATTTTTTTGATTAAGTTCTGCATAGGCTTGTCAAGCTCTTCCATCAATCCTTTCAGGAGTTTCTTGTTTCCAGGCATCGCTTCAGCCAATACCAGATTACTCTTTTTTATCAATGGTCTGTCTTGTGGTAAAATACCCATTTCACCATAGCTTCGCTGTGCGCGAAGCCACAAACTAAGAGCGGCAATCTGAAGTGCACGTGGGTCGATTTCGCAACCGTAAATATTATTCTCCAAAATCAAACGAGGTACTTCTCTGTGAAATGTGTCACGCGTATGTATTTCTCTAAATGGTATCAGCAGATTTGGATGGTTGTCCCATGCATCCATATAGATAAACTCATAAACTTCATACAAATAAAGTCCAAAATGCATACTACCACAAGTGGGGTCAAGAGAAAGTATCTCAGTCGGTTCTTTTATAGTTCTTTCTGTTAGCGTCTCATCTGGTTTTTTCACCATATAAGAACATTGTTTTTCACCGATAAGGCTTTGACCTTTGGTCATCTCGTACCAAATACGTCCCAGCGAGTTATCAGTTAAAAAACGAACAATATATTCCGGAGTAAAGAACTGATTGCGTACAGCCATTTCACGACTATTGCGAGGCTTATTGCTCTCTTCACGCATTTTACGTCTTTCCTCAAGTGAATTATAGTCCTGGAACATCCATCCTAATGTTTCATCCTCTTTCCAAAAGTTTACAGTCGTTCCATTTTGTTCATCGTACCATTCAGATAAGTCTGTTGAATTGATAAGTTCAAGCAATTTTAGCAAAGTACTTTCATCAGGAAAGATAAGACCGTATGGAGAAAATCGGTCGAAGACAGCTGGCAATTCTATACTTAATTCATCAAAGATGCTATGCAGATACCATTTATAGCGGTCGTATTGGGGCATACCAATGACCTGAGAAATGGCATCAAAGCTTTGAAATCCCACAGAATCATATCCTCCGTGAATACTCTCCAGAATCAACCCACGTTCTTCGCACATCCTTAATGCAGAAAAACGGTTCAACTGAGTAAATGCTTGTTCAGCAATCAGTTGACCTACGGCAAGACGCTCTTTATCGTTTTGATTCTCAGGAAGAGCTGCAAGAAGATGTTTTAATCTCTCACGGAGCATTTTAGCTGTATGTACTATGTCTGGGTCTTGATTGGATAGTTGTTCTACAGGAATACTGTGGCCATCAATCCATATACCATAATATTGCTGTAACAACTCAGTGATGTTCTGCATAAGCAGATTTTTTGCTGAGCTAACAAATTTTTCCAATATTTTCTTTCCACTTTGAGAAATCATAAGTTTCTGTTTTGAGTATTATTCGTTTATGTTCAATTCTACCGGTGAATTATCTCCCACGGTGTTCAATAGTTTGGATAACGCATTAATTACATCTTGTAATTCTTGTCGAGTGGTAATTTTACGTTTCAAACTTAAACGCAGGGGTTTATATTCAGGCTCATGAGCATTGTCGTTATTGGGTTTCGTATTATCAGGTTGTGTATCGACTGTAGAATCTGTTTTTTGCTTATCTTCCTTACTGTCTGGTGGGGATGTTACTGTAACAGCTGGAGCATTTGTTTTTGCGTAGTTTTTAACTTTGCACTTGATTGCTGCTACATTATTCATATTGTAGGACACGTAAGTATTTACCATTTCTCTTAATGATTCAATAGAATTGCTTCTGCAATCCACATTGAGCCTATTGAGTAATGTTTCAATTTCTATTTTTTGTACATCAGTCAATTGTTCAAATTCAGGCATAGCCTTTATCTCGTCACGACTATCATTTAACTGAGCATTACTTTGTGTTTGGAATTCTATACAACCTTGCTGCAAGTAACTATCTACTTGATTTTTTAAATCTGTAATTTCAGATACAATATGATGCAAATCAGGGGTCTTAATATAATCATTATATAATTGAGCCACATCATTCATATGCTTGCGGAAATCAGCCAACTGAATAAGTTCTGGAAGATTCTTGCTCTCTTGCATAATATGATTAATATGCTTAATATGATCAAATAATGATGCCGTTTGATTGCACTTCATTATATCCATAGCATACTTGAATGCATTGACACAATCGTTATCCTTTCCAAGAAGGTAAGCGGCTTCACCACCTTCGCTATCTATGATTCTCTGAGCATAGTTTATAGCTGAACGCATTTGCGAAAGTCCAGCCAGGCCATATGTCTCAAATGTAGGTAAAAGATTGTTGAATCTTGGAAGATAATACTTAATCTTGCCATATGCTTCTTTAGCAATGTGGTCCTTAACAGGTGCAACTCTACCACAATTGAAAAGGCTGACCAAGTTCTGAGCTGCATTAAGTAATTCGGGAATACTCAATGCACCCTCGGTATTAAGCGTAATACTAATCTTATTAAAACTATTATTATTAGCCATTGCATCAACTGCAGAATTTCCAAAAACAGTGATATTCTTTCCTGCTACGCGCAACTGAATAACACTAGCCTTTAACGTAAGAGCTACAATATATCGAATGGAATCTTTTGCCCAACCGTAAGGATCACGCTCAAAATAATTCATCAATTCCTGTCCAGTAACCTCATTACGAGAGGCAATAAAATCCTTGATGGCAGAAATAGCCAAATTAGATGTGTCAATAGTACCTTTACTTTTATTGATAATTTTAAATGGGTTAAGTGCATCAGGAATTGTGGTTATATCACTATATGAAGCAAGTTTGCTAACACAATCAGCTTTCATATTCGTTGAAGCCAAAGGATATTTCTCAAATACCTTTTCTGCTATAGATTTCAAAGCAACCGTTTTATAGGTTTCTGCATTTACTTGCTGAGGATTTCCACGGAATATGATTTCGCTATTGGCCATTGCCTCACGGAGAATAAGACCTAACTGACGTTTTTTCTCATCAGCATTTTCTGACTGAGCGCGCAAATATGCTTGAATTTCTTTATTGGTCTCATTCTGGTGACGATTCTTGATGTTTTGACTTCTAACAATATCTTGAAGAATGGATTCTTTGTCTTTATCCTTACCCAATGTACACAGCCAAAATAAAGTACGGCTATTTTCGTTTCTTGTACTTTCTGTAAGGAGGTATTGATGTGTCTCATCAAAATTTGATCCTTCTACAAAACGAACATTAATCTTCAAACTAGTTGCAGCATGGATTATATATGGTCGATTACGTTCTGTCAATTCAACTCCGGCAGTAATCGTTTTACTTTGATAAACATTTACAGAAGGGGCAGGTGTAAAAATATCTATAAGTTGTTTCTGAAGGACTTCGGCCTTTTCGCTATCTCGTGGTATAATTTTATTACGCTCTTCACGTATACCTAAAATTGCATTAGTCATGAACTGATACTTTCCATCAAATTCTTGCAACGTCAAACCATCAGTTTGCATAATGTCTTCAAGAGTTTGACGAACCTTAACCTTGTCAATATTTACACCTACAATGTTATATAATAAAGCACATAGATTATCAAATGAAAGATTAAAATCATCCAGTAATTGCATTACAGCAATTGTCTTACATATACGTACAGCTAATTGATTGCCATTGAAAACTTGAACAGCTTTATCGGCTGCAATAACAATTTCCTTGGCAGCATTGCGTTCCATATCAGCATGTAAAACATCATAGAAATATTCTGGACCAGCCATCTGACCAATATTAGCATCAGCAAGATGATTGTCCACAAGTATATCTCTAATTAATCTAATAACAGAACGTAATCCAACGCCACCTGTTCTACTCGCCAACTTTTGCAATAAAGACAAAAGTATGTCGATATGAACAGGAAGGAACGGATATAGGTTTGCAAAAGATTCGTCTGTCAGAACCTGATTGTAAATACTTCGTTCTTGTAAAGTTAGATGTATGCTATTTTTTAATAGACCTTCGTTATTGTAGAAAAGTGTTTTAAGATAGCTCTGACCTTCTTTAGATTTACCCAAAAGACGCTTTGTAATGATTTCTTTAATATCATTGGCTTCTATGTCCACTTTGACAGGAAAACGATCATTCAAACGGAATAACTCATTGGAGTTTAATTGAGCTTGTCTATTATCTTCTGTAAGTGTTTGCTGTGCAGTTGCAATAACCCAAACTTTTCCTCTAAATTCATCTTTGAATATCTGCATCATGCCTTGCAAATTCAAAATAAGTTCAACATTGGATGCAACATATTGACCGACTTCATCTAATACAAAGATAATCTTATCTTTTCCAGTTTTTTCTTTAACCAACTTGTATAATCTGGTAAAACGCTCTTTCTCATTTAATGCACTACTCAACGAGATGTTTTTAAAGCTTGCACTATCGGGAAAGTATGCAGGAAGGACACGTGGAGCAAGGTTTGCCGCAATTAAATTTGCAGCAAGATCATTTGATTCCACAGACTCCCAGGTTTTATTTTTCTCTGTTTCAACTAACTTGCAAAACTCTTCGTATTTGCCTTCGCTATGAAGCATATCGATGAAACACATGACTTTCTGGTCTGTCGATTTGGTAATACCTAAAAGTTTTAATGTTTCATAATATACAATATCACTTACATTTGCTATCTTACCGGCAACAGACTGTGTGCTAAGGTCTATCATTACCACCTGTGGATTGTGTCGGTTTATAATAGTCTTATGCATTGCTGCGATAGCCGTATCTTGGATTCGACTCATTAACTTATCACCAAAAGTAACGCCATCGATCATAACACTCTTATCGAAAGAGAGGCCAAGGTATTTGGCAAATGAACTTTTACCAGAACCATAGAAGCCTGATACCCATATACCAACTTCTTTGCTTGAATCGTCAAACGCAGTTTGAAGGTCCTGAATCACATCTTCATAGTTACGATGTAATTTATCTGTAACAACATACTCTCTAATTTCCGAACTAAGATCCTGTTCTGTTTTAGCCCCGAATGTTACGACACTTTCTATTGTTCTATTAAGTTTTTTAGAAGGGTCGAATAAATCTTGTATCTTATGCATAACGCTGAGTTTTAAAAGTTAATGGAACGATAATTTCCGTCTTGATTATAAACACCTAGGAATGAACGTGCGGTTCCTTGTGTTTCACCTGGGTACATAACCAACATCGGAGTTTTTATCTGATTATATATCTTGTTCTCGATGACACCCATCATATAAAATGGATGCAACATTTCAATGTCACGCAAAACAAGCAGAACATTTTGCTCATTCTTAAACTGTTCCTGTATGTTTAATATGGCATGTTCGAAAAATTCATCAGATGACATCTCCTGTTTGATGCTATTATACATTTCTTCTTCTGATACAGATGGATCAGTCCATATTTCTCTGTAATCATGAGAGTTGATATACTTATCTATGAGTTCACCAATAGAAACAAATTTTACTTTGAAACCATAAAACTCGGCTTTAGGGCATAAATATGTATCAATAACATTACGTATAATAATTGCATCTTCTGGCTTATAGACCAAATAAACAATAGGTGATACTCCTCTAGCATCTGTCCTGCTTGGAGACTTCAAATACTGAAGAGCCTTTTCTATTTTATCTTCATAACGTTCCATTGATAAACTCCTCCATTGTATTATATTTCCACGAAATAGTCATTAAATCACCTGTGCATTGCGCTATATATCCTCCTTTAAGATTAAATTCCATAATCTTATCCTGAACTTGATATTTATCCAAACCAAAGAGTTTCCAATCATCATGATTCCATATAGCAACATCTGACAATCCTTCAAAGTGAAGTTCATGCATCAAATAAAGGACTGTGAAAGAATATATCTCATACGGTAATATTTGGTTTTGATTGTTTATCATATCAAACTCCACAAGAACCTTTTTGATGTAACGAGCCTGTCTCACGCATATGGATTCTCCCCAATTTGCTTGACCACTATTAACTATGTTGACCACAAAATTCTTAATACTATCAGCATTGATTTTTTCTACTCCTGACAGCCTGAATTCATTCAATACATTAATTATATAGTCATATATTACAGCATTTTCTCTGGCGCAATACAGCAGTAGTAATTGTTTGAAATGATGTAATAGCAGTCCTTTGCTTCGAATTTCTTTGAGCCATATTGGCACCTTTGGATTACGAGACATTAATCGTGGGTAGAAGACTAATTTAACAATATCTTTAGTCCTCAATTCTGTACATTTACTTAATGTATTTGATTGGTGTACATATTCAAGTAAGGCATCAATAGTCATGCCATCTTGATAAATTTCAAGTAAAGACAACGTCTCTTCAATGAGACCGCACCCTTTGCCTAACTTACAATTGTATTGAGTATTTCTCATCATTCGAAAAAAGGAAAAGCTTTAATACCGTTTTTAAATGAATAAATGTAGTGTGATGCACAAAGTCTCAACAAGTTATCTATCTCGTTTATGTCAAAACTTCCAATATTAACCACATCTAAGCTATAATCAGTGACAATTGTATTCATGGAATCCAGATAATCTTTATAATCTGGCAGCATCTCCTGAAAATTTATTTTTTCTTTTTTGAGGTATTCCATAATATCTTTCTCCACCTGAATAGGCATCTTGAAAAGCGTATACATGCCTCCAATTATCATATTATGCTCCTTACGCATATATTCCAAGATAAGGTTATAATATGCTATGTGACCAGATTTCGGGAAAAGATAATCCATCATTTCAGATGCTCCTAATTGATTAATATCATTCCATAATTGCGCATCTACTCCTGCTTTATATACAGCTAAGCGCATTTTTATGATATTCTCTATATTTTCTTGATGCATATACTATTATTTCAATTTTGATGGGATTAATAATTCTCTAACATCTACTTCAAGTAGGTCAGCAATCTTACGAAGTGTCTCAAGTGAAGGTTGAGAAGTGTTACTATTCCATTTGGAAATTGTAGCAGCATCTTTACCTAATTCTTGAGCTAACCATTTAGCGGTTCTTTTCTTTTCTACAAGAACTACTTTTAGCCGATTCAGTTCTTTATTCTGTTCCATCTTAAATCATTTATTAGGAAAATACAAGCCAACAGTTTACAACACTGTTTTGTATGTGGCTTTCCGTATGTTTATGTATTTTTGTTTCAATAATGCAAATCTAATAAAATTTGTCGAGATAGCATTCAAAATCTACGAGTAATATGCAAATGGATTTGCGAATTAATCCAATTATCTTGTACTATATATTAAAAAGTATTGCATTTGATTTTCATAGAAAAGGTGGTAAGTATTCTAATTTCAAAGTTTTGGAAGCGGAGTATAAAGATTTATTTCATATTATAGTCTTGCTGATAAACTGTAAATGTAGTAGTATTGAAACAGGCATGCAAAAAATAACTCATAACAAAAATTAATAAACTAGCAGCAAACATAGTCTATTAATGAATGAAGGAGAGTTTTTTCCCTCTCCTTCATAAAGAAATCTACGTTACACCTCCAACTCTTTCAACGGCAACCCATAATTATATTGTCTGAAAAATCCTCTGTGGATAAGTTTCAAACCAAGGGTCTGATAATACTTGTAATCATCATCCTCGGTGCAGAGGTATTTGTAACCATAGCGCGGGGCGTACTCCTTGAAGAAACGGGCAAGGTCTTTCAGGTTCTCCTGTTGGTTTCGTTTGAAGTTGCTGCGCACAATGATAATGCTCCAGTCGGGGATGCTGCCAACGCCGCAACTGTATTCCCAAAAACGGATGTA
>ULQS01056348.1_pt1 | contig 16658 bp, 8 predicted proteins | sample 1954751 | NCBI WGS metagenome assembly ULQS01 (sample SAMEA4835662, study PRJEB28245) | human gut metagenome | biome: gut microbiome; material: fecal sample | place: Denmark | collected 2008 | reverse complement strand
CTGGGCAATATCCATGTTTAATATAGAACTCCAACTCTTTATCCATATCAAAGGCAAGCATACCACCTTTCTCATGATTCCTTTTCATAGCCGCATATCCCTCCTTGGGCAACCATTTATGAAACACCCCCCGCTGATAAGCGGAAGTAATCAAGGAGGTAGCCGGACAGCCCGTCATAATATAAGTATAAGACCCTATGGACGGCCCACGAGGTAATAGACCTCCATTCTTGTCATATTCGATAAAAGAAGCGGAAAACTCGTCTAAAACAGAAGGATACGCCAGTCCCCACAACGTGTTTAAATTCCACTGTGTCAACCATAGAGCATCTGAATTATACATATGAAACCTTGATTTTCCTGTTTTATCTTTAGGCAAAGTCCGTACTTGGAATTTAGGAGCAATCGTATGTATCCTTGTTTGTTTTCCAATACGTTCTCCTCCGGACAAATAATCCGGATACTCGCCATTGCTATCATCTATCTTATGACGCCCCAACAATACGTGCCACAAATCGGTATAAAACTTGGTCTTTTGCTGAAAAGAACCACCTTGCACATCAATTTTTCCCAACCACTCATTCCAAATACGCTCGGACGCACTCTTAACTTGATCAAAATCCCAATGTTTACATTCCCGCTCTATATTCTCACGGGCATTTTCCTCACTCACATAAGAGATAGCGGTCTTCAACAATAGCTCATCACCAGCCTTAAAAGATCCAAAACAAGCTTCTACGCCAGAAGAAGGAGATTGTTTAAAAGAAGACTTAGGCACGGTAATTAATTCTGGAGAACCTATCAAACTATTGATATCCGTTTCCTTTCTATCTCCAACCCAACCGTTCAAAGCATCCATAGGTTTATCAAATTGAACAACAAAATAAACTTTAGCCACATCGACACCTCCCCATACACGACCAGCCGTATCAAAATATCCGGAGATCTCTGTATCATTCACCTTTGTCACATGAGCGTTCAACAAAGTAGAAGTAGCTATATGACCTCCCAGATTTACCAAGACCTTCGCCAAACCATCTTGCGTATACGTAAAACGATAAAGTCCTACCCTATCCGTAACCGTCTGTTCTACCCATATTTTATAAGTATCCAAGAACAAACGGTGATAACCAGGTTGGACAATCTCATCATCATGAGAAAAAGAAGAACGCCAAACCTTATCTCCTCTGCAAACATCTACCTCATCTTTCACCGGCATCAAAGACAATCCTGAAATCATCCAATTATGAATTTGAGGGAAGCCTAAAACCTTAGTAGAATTATAATTATAACCTCCTCCTCCTTGATTGATATTGCGGGTTAATGGAGCGGAACTTATCATACCGAAAGGCAAACTTCCGGTCACAAAGAAAAAATATCGACCTTTAGCGGTCTCGACATAAGGATTCACCCAAGAGATATAATCCGGATAAGACTCAGGAGCAGGATACACCTCTATCTCAGACAGCCCTAAATCTTGTCCTTCTCCATCCGTCATTTGAAAACGAATCCATTCCGTCTTCCGAGTATCAAATTCAACCACCCTTGGCGCTCCATCATTGGGAATCAAATTAACCGTTACCGAACTACCGTCACTAAAGAACAAGGTACCCGCAGCACAATGGCTTCGCTCATCCACCCGATCGTATAAAATAACCTTATTCGTATAAATCGCATGATCCCAATCTAATTGTATCCAAGGATACGGATACACCCGACCACGCACATCCAATTTTGTCTTGGCTACCCATTCTCCCTTTCCGGAAATACGAATCACCTGATCTATCACATACTTACCTTCCTGCTCTTGGCTCAAGGCAGACGAACAGGAAACTTTAGCTTGATAAGCGACATTATGAGGGGTTGCCCATAACTCATAACAGGTAGTCAAACACAATAGATATAAAATAACTCCTAGCTGCTTCATATTTTTTATTACATCGTGAAAAAGCGGTGCATCAAATGGATATTAAACTATTTGACACACCGCCTTTTCTTTCATTTAATTTATCAATAACCCGGATTCTGTTTCATTACTTCCGTACCACAAATATCAATCATAGACTGAGGTATCGGGAAATACTCATGCTTACCTTTTACGAAATGAGCATTTTGCAAGTGGGAACGGAACACTTTCTCTTTGGCGATATAAGCGTTGATAACTTCATCCGCGACACCCCAACGCACCAAATCAAAGAAACGAATTCCCTCATGCGCCATCTCCAAACGTCTCTCCATACGTAACGCTTGCACGGCTTCATTTTTTGATTTAAAAGGCTCATCATAAACCCCTACCTTATAATTAGCAGCATCTTGTGATTGATCCATTGTCTTGACATGCTGAGTATTTTTCGCACGCTCTCTAATCATATTGATATACTTACGCCCAGTCTCTAAATCACCTGTCTCAATAGCAGCCTCAGCTCTCCACAATAACAAATCCGCATAACGAATCACATAGAAATTCAAAGCATTCACATAAGGCCATATCGGCGAATAATAAGTAGAATTCAATGAAACCAAACGCTTCTTCGGGCTATACGGGCCATACACACTAGCCTCTCTAGGAGTCCAATCATACAATTGTACATCCATAAACGGTATATTTGGTCTAGCTAATGTATGATCCAAACGAACATCTACATAGTCATTCTCTGACACATCTTTACCATCATTATAAGGCAAGCCTTTAACATCCGTTTTATAAGCATTTACCAAATTTTGAGTCGGCCGCAAAAAGCCATATACAGGATAAGGACCTCCCGGAGGCAACAAGCGATCGCCATAACTTCCGTTCTCATTATTGGGAGAACCATCATTAATGGACAGCTGGATCGCAAAGATAATCTCCGAGCAATTATCATTTTCAGGCAAGAACACATTCCGGAAATCAGGGAATAGCTCATATTTTCCAGATTGAATCACCTCATCACAAGCTTCCAAACATTCTTTCCACTTGGACTGATATAAATAAACCTTTGCCATATAAGCTCTAGCTGCCATTTTAGTAGGCCGGCCATAATCCGCTTGGCTCTCCGGCAATACTTTATAAGCAGCAGAGAACTCTTCTAAAATCTTCTCCCACAATTGATCGGATGAAAACTCGATATTCGATTTCTTATTGTATTCATTTGGATCCACCAACGTTTCATCGATCCAAGGAATCTGATTATAAATGATTTTTAAGTTGAAATAATAATGCCCCCTCAAAAAGCGCATCTCAGCTAAACGCTGTTCCTTGTTTTTAACCTCACTACCATTCAATAAACGAATCGCTTGGTTACAACGTTTTATTCCCTCATAAAGAGCAGCCCATCGAGCTTCAAAGTCAATCCCTGTGGGATTCGCATTAAAGATCTCCATCAAATGGATTTGGTTCTGGTCACCGGTACCGCCGCCACCTTTATACGCATCGTCAGAGACAACATCCCCGAACTGCCAGTTTGAGCAACCGGAATTAATCGCATCAGAGGCATAATACCCATCCAACACAGCATATGCACCGGTCACGATACCCTCTATATTTTCCTCACTCTCTACCTGTCCGGGCAAGAACTCACCCACAGGCTCCTCAGAAAGGAATGAGTCCGCACAAGAACACATCATCAACACTGATGCCGCAAAATAAAATATCTTTTTCATTGTATATATCTCTTTTTATGTTAAAAACTAACGTTAACCCCTAAAGTAAATGTTCTTGGTAATGGATACACTCCACGATCCACCCCCATATCCAAATTACGGTTCTCAGAAGAATAACTCTGCAAACCAACCTCCGGATCAATACCTTCATATCCCGTTATGGTAAACAAGTTCTGTCCTTGCAAATAAATATACGTACGTTTCAACTTCAACTTAGATGCCACTTTATCCGGTAGTGTATACCCCACCTTTAAGTTCTTTAAACGGACAAAAGAGGCATTATGGATATAATAGGTAGAAGGACGAATATTATTATTCGGATCATCCAATGTGACACGAGGTATATCCGTATCCGTATTATCCGGACGCCAAGCATCCAAGATCGTAGAATTTTTATTATATTGAGCCTGGTTATAAAACTCACCCAAATAATTCGTCAAATTATAGACCTCATTACCAAATACACCTTGGAAGAAGGCACTAACATCAAAGTTTTTATAATTGAAACCCAACGTCAACCCCATGCTACAATCAGGCAACGGATTTCCCTTGAAATCGCGGTCATCACTATTGATAACGCCATCTCCATTCAAATCCTTGAAGCGAATATCACCCGGTTTCGCATTCGGTTGTAATAACTCACCTCTATCATTCTTATAGTTTTGGATCTCCGCATCGCTTTGGAACAGACCATCAGCCTCATACACGAAGAAGGATCCGATCGGTTGTCCTACCGCTGAACGAGAAGTCTCTTGATCGAAATTACGTCCGTGAAGTTCACTACTGGAAAGACCTATATAATCCACCCCATTCAGTTCGGTCATTTTATTCTTGATAACAGAGAAGTTATATGCGACAGAGAAACCAAAATCCTGATTGATTTGCTTTTGATAATTTATCTCCATCTCAAAACCTTTGTTGTTCATCTTACCTACATTATCCCAAACAGTCATATTTGTTCCCCCGATCGAGGCAGGTAAGGCTCTACGCCACAATAAGTCCTTGGTATCTTTATTAAAATAGTCCAAAGTCAAATCCAAGTCACCATTCAAAAAACCCAAATCCACACCGACATTCGTTTGTGTGGTTGTCTCCCATTTCAAATTAACGTTTCCGTTTCGAGTCTGCACCAATCCTAGATCTACACCACTTTGATTTCCATCAATCGGGTAATTCGAGTTCGTAGAATTACTCTTATATGAGTCAATCGTCGCATACGACGGAACATCCGAGTTTCCATTCTGTCCCCAACCAACGCGTACTTTCAAATTACTAATTGCCTCAACATCAAAAAACGGCTCATTACTAATGCGCCATCCAACTGATGCCGCAGGGAAATTACCCCATTTGTTATTACCTAAACGAGATGAACCATCCCGACGCAAAGTAAACGCCACCAAATACCGATCATGATAATTATAATCGAGCTTACCGAAATAAGAGACCATACTATACTCCGTAGCAGCACCCGAGTTCTTCTGGGTTCCTACATCTCCCGCATCTAAAAAACGGAAGTTAGGATCGTCTGACGGAAAACCGTCTCTTGAAGCTGTAAAATACTCATATCTATTTCTCAAAGACTCCATACCTAATAAGGCATTGATCGTATGGTCGCCAAATGTCTTATTATAAGTCAAGGTATTCGTGAATACCCAGTTAAAATTCCAAGCATTTCGGTTGGATAAACTACTTAATTTCTCCGAGGCATTCAACTCATCATATTTTGGACTGAAAGAACGTCTATACAGATTATTGTAATCAACACCAAAAGAGGTCTTAAACATAAGCCCATCAAACAAATGTAACTCGGCATACAAATTACCTACCAAACGACTCTTCTTATCCTGATTATCCTTGTTCCTATACAATTTACCCATGGGATTCGGTATATCCGAGAATACATTTCCGGCATACTCATCTTCCAGATTCTTCACAGGCGTGATAGACTGGAATTTATAAGCCTCATACAAAGTTCCTCCCAAGGCGGCATTGTTAGAGACACTTGTTCCCCAAGAATGAGAAAGAGAGATATTTTCTCCTATACGGAGATGATCATCAAACAATTTATACTCGGAATTAAAACGACCGCTCACACGCTTGAAATCACTAAACTTAACCAGTCCCTGCTGATCATAGTATCCTAACGAGAATAATTGATTAGATTTTTTATCTGCTTTCGTAAAAGAGAGGTTATAAGACTGTACCACGGCCGCACGTAAAATCTCATCGACCCAATCCACATCATCGGAAGGAATTAAATGATTACTATCCAAATATTCAGGAACAACTGCCTGATCACCATTTCCGTAGACATCATGCGAAGGAGTTTTTCCATCATTTTTCATAGCCTGCCACAACATATCACCAAACTGTTGCGCATTCAACATCCTCAATTGCTTCGCTGCTTTTTGTACACCAAAGTAAGCATCTAAATTGACATTAAACTCACCCTCTTTCCCTCTTTTTGTATTGATAATAACGACACCATTAGCCGCACGTGCTCCATAGATAGAGGCTGAGGAAGCATCTTTCAATACCTGCATAGACTCGATATCGTTTGGATTCAAAAAATTAATACCACCATCCACAGGAATACCATCAATGATATAAAGCGGATCATTGTTACGGATCGTACTGAAACCGCGAATACGCACCGCAACTCCTCCACCCGGCATATTATCCGGCATCACGTTCACTCCGGAGAGCTTACCCTACATCATTTGATCTACGCTAGAAACCGGTGTATCTTTCAAGTCATCGATCTTCAAGACCGAAACCGCACCCGTAAGATCTTTTTTACGCGATACACCATAACCTACGACCACAATCTCGTCCAAGTTTTGTGAGTCCTCTTTCAACGAAATGGTCAAATCCGTCTTTGAACCGGGTACCAGCTCTGTAGATAAATAACCAATATAAGAAACAACCAATACAGCATTATTCGGAACTTCCAACGTGAAACGCCCCTCAATATCTGTAATCGTACCGACAGTCGTTCCCTTCACCAATACATTAGCGCCGATTACTGGTTCTTGGTTCGAATCCAACACGACTCCTTGTACCATGCGTCCTTGTTGCTGTGCCAAAGGAATAGACTCTAATTTACGAGATAAGATAATCTGCTTATCTACAATCTTATAATCGACATTCATATTATCGAAAACCCGGGATAAAACCAAATTAATATCCTTATTATTGGCCTCTAAATTGACAATACGACTCACATCCAAAACATGATCCGCATACAAGAATGAATAACCCGTTTCCTCCTCTATCCGATCGATCGCTTGCTCCAACGTAGCGTTTTTCAACGACAAGGAAAGTGTTGTTGTCTGTGAATAAGAGGTACCTGCATATAACTGGAAGGCAGTCAAGAATGTAAATGCCGTACCAAGATTTAAGATACGATTCGATTGAGGTAAATACCGAGTAAGATTCCTCTTACGTAAATGAAATGCACTCATAAGCATGTAGATTTAGTGATTACACAAAATTTATTTTGAAATGATTTTTTATCGTTGATAAACATCTATCCTCTGCCGGACAAACGTGGAATCCGAATGAGAGGAAAGTTGTCGGGCAGACCATTCAATAGGGGCAGTCTGTTTTAGATAATCCAATATTTGCTCCAAGGTCTCATTTGTGAAAGTCGCACGGTATTTATACTCCGCATTCGAGTTCTTATGCAGTACGATCTCCACATTATATCGTTTTTCCAGTCGCTTTAGTACCTTCTCTAAAGGAGTATTTCGAAATACCATCCGCCCCTTTCTCCAATCCATCTTCTCATCCAAATTGACAGCAGAAACACGGAACACACCGCTTTCCTTATTAAGCACGACCTGTTTGTTCGGTTCCAAGCGGATCCGTTCATCGTTCCGGATAACATCGATCTTTCCTTTTTCCAGCACAGCCTCGATAAAAGGTTCATCGTCATAGGCATTCACATTGAACTTCGTTCCATACGCTATTACCCGCAATCCCTCAGAGGTAGACACACTAAAAGGATGTTCCGGATCGGCTTCAACTTCAAAATAGCCCTCACCAAAGAGCTGAACTTTACGTTCTTTCTCATCAAAGACCGATGGATAAACCAAGCGGCTGCCGGCATTCAACCAAACAACAGATTGATCAGGTAACACCAAACGGGTAATTGTACCAGGCATGGAACTAATCTCCGCAAAAACCACAGATGCCCCCGTCTTAACATTCCTACCTGTGGTATAATATAAATAAGAAAAAAATAACGAGGATATGAGCAACGGTACTACAAGAATAGCTGCGGCACGGGTAAAAAACAACGAAAACATCCTCATAGAGGCTTTCCGCTTAGCACGACGTTCCATGCTTTGCCAAGCCTTATGCACATCTATCGCTTGGTATTCTAGCATATCCTCAGACAGAGCTTTAATCTTCTCAATCTGCCGTAATGTACTTTTTTCGTCTCCGCTTTCTCGCATATATGATTGTCTTTTTCTATATAGACACAGTCAAAACAAAAACACGACAGCAAAACGACTTTTTTTATATTTTTCTTCCTCTTGTACCCCACAATAAAGCAAGGAAATCACCTAAGCAGGTATTGCCCAACACGTATATATGTGTGGGCCCTCCTCACCAATTGCACAAAAAGCAAGGATTTTAGCTTGTGAAACAAAGGGGAATATATTCTAAAAATATATACATTTGTCCCATTATGGAAAGAAATCCAACAAAGACTGATACCGATTTCCTTTTACGGCAAATCACGACCGAGGACAATAAGCTCTCCTTCCAACGTTTATTTGAGCTATATTATCCTGCTCTTTGCATATATACCAAACGTTTTATCCCTGATCGGGAAACGAGAGAAGATATCGTACAGGAAGTTTTTTCCTCCATTTGGGAAAATCGTAAACGCATCGTAATAAGAACTTCCGCACGCAATTATCTCATCACAGCTACCAAAAACCACTGTCTCAACTATCTGCAACGCAATCATGAAGAATATGTAGACAAACTTCCTCAAGAGCAAATCCCTATCTATGCGGATAGTGGCGAGGAACTTTATACTTGGGAAGAATTACAAACCCTACTTCGAGAGGCACTTGCTAAATTACCCGAAAACTATCGATATGTATTTGAGAAGAATCGCTTTGAGAATAAGAGTTACGGCGAGATCGCAGAGGATATGCAAATATCCATACGGACAGTAGAAAGATATAAAAATAAGGCAATTGAAATATTAAAGACAGAGTTGAAAGACTACTTACCCCTGTTCATTGGTTGGCTATTTTAACAAAAACTTCCGGAAATACCCACATACCTCCGGAAGTTTCTCGTGTTCAATTCATTGTTGCTCCAACCAAACCTTCACCCCTTCAAGTAAGATCTGGTTCTCATCAGACTTCTGGGTAGAGAGCCGTAGATAAGTCTCATCCAAGCCCCGGAAATTCGAAGCGTCACGGATCAAGATTCCGTAATTATCTAAAAGGAATTGCTTTAAATCAGCGGCCGTGCCCTTCTTCAAACGGACAAGGAAGAAAGTCGTAGAGGTCGGAATTACCTCCAAGCCATCCAATTTACTTAATTGATAAATAAAATCCGCAGTCTCACGCTGCCATTTACGGATCGGCAACGTAAATTGCGCCGGATGGATCAAGATATATTTACTTGCCTCGATAGCGATAGCATTTACCGACCAAGGTATGATATACTTGTTCACTTTCTCCGCGATCTCCGGAGAAGCGACCAGATAACCGATACGCAAGCCGGGGATATTATAAGCCTTCGAGATAGACTGGACAAGGATTAAGTTCTTATGCGTTTTCACGTCACTCGGCTTTAGCATGTCTTCCGTCGTAAAAGCCACGTATGCCTGATCAATAATGAAGGTAGTCTGCGGATTCGCCGAGATCAAACGGAGAAGCTCCGTACGGTGGATCAGCTTTCCATCCGGATTATTCGGATTACAAATCCAACAGAAATCCTGTCCCTCCAAGGATAACTCTGATAAATCGTCCGATGTCGGGAAGAAAGAGATCTCATGCTCATGCAAACGGCAAGCGTCCTCATATTCAGAGAAAGAAGGAATAGCGATCATGGATTTCGCACCTCGCCAAGCTTGCGCTAACAAATAAAAAGCCGTGATCGAGCCATTCGTCACTACAATATTCTCTTCCTTGATCTCATACCGGCGGGCCAACAATCTTTTCAAAGTAGCGGCGTCCGGCTCCGGATAACGAGTCAGCTTATCAAAATGCTCGATCAAATGTTCCTTCAGTTTATCTAAATTAGCTCCGTGCCACACATTCGAGCTAAAGTTTATCTTTACCTCGTTCTTTGCGTTATAAAAATCATCACCGTGTCCGTATAACATATACCTGCTTTTTAATTAATACCTATCTGTTAAAACTGTCACAAAATTACGAATCTTTTTGGCTTTTCCTATCAATCGCCTTATAGATCGCATCCTGTATGCGAGTACGTATATCAAGCGATCCCAGTTTATTATTTGCCCGGCTAGGATTCACCCGGTTACTCAAAAATATATAAATAAGCTGGTTATCCGGATCTACCCAAAAACAAGTACCCGTAAATCCTGTATGTCCATAGACCGAGGCGGGAGCCAAAGCCCCACAAGGCGAGGCTTTCGGATTACCAATCACCGGCTTATCAAAGCCTAACCCTCTACGGCAAGTCGGGCTCTTGCTTTGTGTAAACAAACGGCTGGGTTCCAAAGAAAGATAGCGCTCGCCGCCATAAGTCCCTTGGTTTAGCATCAATTGGAGCACCTTCGCCAAATCATTCGCATTCGAAAATAATCCGGCGTTTCCAGAAACACCCCCTTGAAAAGCGGCTGCCTCATCATGTACATATCCGCGAAGCAATTGGCGGCGGACAAATCCATCTTGTTCCGTAGGTACAATTTGCAAGGTATCCATTCGCTTCAACGGATTATAAGTGGTATGCCAAGCCCCTAACCCGCTGTAGAAATCATCCCGAAGAAGCTGGTCCATCGGAGATTTCATCAGATTTTCCACCATCATTTTCAGCATAATGAAATTCACGCAACTATATACGTACCTACCTCTCGTACCCAAACGGGATTTCTTGATATCTTGAAGGATCGTATCTTTAAAGGAATCACTCACATAGAAATTACGGGCTACCTCAGTCGTAAATCCGGGTTTCCGTGTATCTGATACTATATCCGGAAGATATTTAAAATCATTCCGGACATACGTTTTAGCGTCAAAACGAACCGGGTGCGTGGCGTTCTTCGCCGAACTATATAAACTGCCTTTATAACTATCCTTATCAATAGCATCCAGATAGAAATTAATAGTTGGAGTCACTCCCGATTGATGATATAGTAACTCTTTTATCGATAAATCCTTTTTATTAGACTCTTTCAACTCCGGTATAAAATCGGAGATCTTATTGTTCAAGGTGAATTTCTTCTCATCATACGCTTTCATGACTGCCAATAAAGTCCCCGCCGCCTTCGATGCCGAAGCCAAGTCATAAACTGACGCCTCCGTGACCGGCTGCCTACTTTCGTAATCAAAATAACCAAACGATTTATTATAGATAATCATGCCGTCCTTCGCAACCAACACTTGGCATCCGGGATAAGCCTTCTCATCCAATCCCTCTTTAACGATCGACTCAATTACATCCAAACGGTCCGGATTCGCTCCCACCTCTTCTGGCTGGTGATACCCCAAACGAGTCTTTTCCGTAAAAATACCAGTACCCGCATAATACAATCCCGGAATTGAAACCGGAAGTTTCCCTTTCGCCGCAATACCACCGAATATCACTTGGGCCGCATATTCCTGCGCTAAGGGAGTGCCCTCGTAAGCCAACACGACCGCCTTCGCCTTCTCGATCGACTTCTTATATTCCTTACAAGCATATGGTAAGGTAAAGAAAGTATAGACCAACTCTTTCTTCGCAGCCAACTGCCTCAACGCTAAACTCTCGGGAATGCGAATCGTATGCACGCCACAAATGATCACGTCGTATTTTTGCAATTTATTATAAACCTGTTGGACTTGGGTAGCCGTAGAACGCCGTCCGATACTAAAGCAAGCGATCGAATCATATTCGCCCAGCATTTTCTGGAACTCATTACCAACCCCGTCTCCAATCGAGAGCGCTGCGATCTTTTTCTTATTCAACTGTTTAAGAGGTAAGATCGTATCCTCATTCTTCAAAACAGTAATAGCCTCCGAATTCAACTTCGCCGCCATCCATGCCGCATGCGGAGAGTTCAAACGTTTCGATAAGCCTTTTGTTTCGACCGGCTTATAGGCATTCAATCCAGCGATATATTTGTACCTTAATATTTTCAAGCACTTGGCCTCGATCGCTTCCAGATCCAATACCCCTTCTTCAATAGCCTCTTTCACGGCCGTAAAATCATTGATTGGAGCGGCCGGAGCGAGCAAGATATCATTCCCCGCAAGCAAAGCCTTCACCGAAGGATTATCCGTTTTCTTTGTGGAAGCCCCTTTCATCGCTAAAGCATCCGTAAAGCACAGACCTTGAAAACCGAGTTCTTTCTGTAATAGATCCGTCACTACCGCCTTGGAGAAAGAAGCCGGCTTATGACTTTTATCCAAAGCTGGAACGTAAAGATGTCCCGTCATTATCCCGCCGAACCCATCATATATATAACGTTTAAAAGGAAGAAGTTCCACGCTATCCAAGCGGGCCCGGTTATGGCGCACGACGGGTAATGTCTCGTGCGAGTCCTCGGAAGTATCTCCATGTCCGGGGAAATGTTTGGAGACAGACAAGATGCCCGTATTTTCCAATCCTCTTGCGTAAGCAATACCTTTCTCCGACACAGCCTCCGGATTCTCGCCAAACGAACGCAGGCCGATCACGGGATTATCCACATTGCTATTCACGTCCATATCCGGAGCGAAATTTATATGAATTCCCATTTCCCGGCACTGCCGTCCCACCTCTTTTCCATATTCCTCGATCAAGGCATTGTCCTCGATAGCGCCTAGCATCATGTTTTTCGGGAAACGGGTGGTTCCACTTAATCGCATGGAAAGTCCCCACTCCCCATCCAAAGAGACCAACATCGGAATCCGGGAAGCCTTTTGCAAACGATTGGTCACCTCCGCCTGCGTCACCGGATCCCCTTTATGGAATAAGATGCCCCCGATCTTGATATCGTTCACGTAACGCATAAGCCGTTGCATATTCCGGTTATCGGATTTAGGATTCGCTATAACCATAAATAACTGCCCGATCCGTTCATCATAACTCATAGCGTCAAACACGGAATCAACCCAATGATTCATCTTTTCCTGATCCACCGCACGATAAAGGTTCGGGACTGTTTGCGCCCCACTCGATAAAAGGGAAATACAACACAAAAGCAAGATACCAATCTGTCTCATCACAACATTATCATTATTACTCTCCAAAAATAAGAAAATATCGCAATAGTAACGTGAATTGTGATAGGGGTTTTTACTATCTTTCCTGTCTCGTAATAAAAAAGGAAGTACTTCATGAAGCTAATACTACTCATAATCTTGATTATCTTCGGCTTTCAATCAAGCGCTTGGGGACAGGCGCCGACTCTCAGTATCGAGGCTAAACAAGAACCGATCCAAGAAATCATGAAAAAAATAGAGCATCAAACAGGCATGACATTCTCCTACGATCCTTCTATTCTCAAAGGTATTTCCCGGATTACATTCAAATCTGATAACCAATCCATATCGGAATGCCTTACCCGGCTATTCCAAAAGCTCCCTCTGTCTTATCAGATAAACGGTACCCACATCATCTTGAAGAAACTCCCCCGCTCAGTAACCATCAGCGGATTCGTACGGGATAAAGCGACTACAGAATATCTAATCGGGGCCTCCGTTTATGACTCTCGCACACAAAGGGGCACAGCTACCAATAACCACGGTTTCTTCAGTCTAACCTTACCGGTCGGGGTAGTCCGTCTGGAGACTTCCTACATCGGATACGGACGTTTCTCACATACATTCCAACCGCTCGAACGGGATACCGTGATGGAAATTCTGCTGGAAAGCGGTGAGGCATTGGCCGAAGTTGTCGTTACCGGTAGTAATGACACACAAAACCCGATACAAGCCCCTCAGATGGGAACGATTAAAATAACCCGGAAGATGATCAAGACCATCCCGACCTTATTCGGTGAGGCTGATGTGATCAAAGCCCTGCAAACCCAACCCGGCGTATCTGCCGGAACGGAAGGATTAGCCGGGATGTATGTCCGTGGGGGGAATGGAGACGAGAACCTGTATATGATAGACGGAATCCAACTGTATCAGGTCAATCATCTCGGAGGACTTTTCTCCGCTTTCAACGCCGAGGCTTTGAAAGATGTGGATTTTTATAAATCCGCTTTCCCCGCCCGCTATGGGGGAAGGCTTTCCAGCGTAGTGGATGTGCATACTAAAGATGGCAATATGAAAGAGTACCATGGTAGCGCTATGCTAGGATTGACCTCCGGTAACTTAAATTTCGAAGGGCCGATCATTAAAGACCGGACTTCGTTCAACGCCTCCTTCCGTCGCTCTTGGCTGGATGCCTTATCCGCACCGGGTTTGGCGATCTACAATAAAATTCAGAAAAAGAAGGGGGAGAAATTCAGCGCACGCTATGCTTTTACCGATCTGAACCTAAAAGTGAACCACCATATCAATGACCGGAGCCAAGCTTACGTTAATTTCTATTTCGGACAGGATTTCCTAAAAGGAGGAAGTTCTGAGTTCTCCGTAGGTGATAATATAACCCCTTTCGAGAACAAGGACTTTGGAAAGATGCGCTGGGGTAACATCGCATTGTCTTCCGGCTGGTCGTATGTGTTTAACAACAAGATGTTCGGTACCGTCACCTTGGCTTATTCCCATTATCAATCCAAACTAAAACAAGAGACTTCACAATACTACGGAACCGAGGGTGACAAAGATTATTCTTCACGGTTTATCGAGACCTCAACCCGAAACGGTATCAATGATTTCGGAGTCCATGCGAACTTCGACTATATTCCTACCTTGGCACATCATATCCGTTATGGTACCGACTATCTTTACCATCGTTTCAGCCCGGAATATATCGAGGAAAAGACCTCCGAGAATTTGTCTCCGACCAAACGAACTACCGGAGACGAGCGCCTTTCAGCGAATGAGTTGGCTGTTTTCGCCGAAGATGACTGGGCGATATCTCCCATTGTCCGGGCTAACGCCGGATTACGCCTGAACATGTACAATATACAAAAGAAGACATATGTCTCCTTAGACCCTCGTTTATCCGTACGCTTCCTGCTCACGAGGGATCTAAGCCTTAAGGCCTCATACGCCCGGATGAATCAATACGTACATCAGATTAGCGAAAGTTATATGAGTCTCCCTACCGATATGTGGATGCCGGTCAGCAAGAAATTAAAACCATTGGTGAGTGATCAAGTATCCGTTGGCGCTTATTACAATCTGCACAAGAACTATTCCTTCTCGGTGGAAGGTTATTACAAATGGATGAATCACTTACTGGATTATAAAGATGGTTACAACTTCTTACCCTCGTTCGTCGGTTGGGAGGAGAAACTGGCCGCCGGTAAGGGGTGGGCCTATGGAGCGGAATTTATCGCCCGGAAAGAGACGGGGCGTATAACAGGATGGATCGGATACGGACTAATGTGGAGCGACCGGCAGTTCGACGAGATTAATAATGGCAAACGTTTCCCCGCGAAATACGATAACCGCCATAAGCTGAATATCGTCGCAAACTGGAAGATCAACGAGAAATTGGAACTAACAGGAAGCTGGACTTTCATGACCGGAAACCGGGTTACGGTGGCATTCGAGAATTACGAGGATTTGGGCCTCACTCCTGTCCCTCCGCTCTTACCGGAAGGAGGCTTGGACTATTTCACGGAGCGTAATAACGTACGTCTCCCCGCTTACCACCGCTTAGATCTGGGGATTAATATTTATCGACCTAAAAAGAACGGCCATCTCGGTATCTGGAATATCAGCGTATATAACGCTTATTGCCAGATGAACCCGATAACTATCCATAAGCGGTCTTGGATAAACTATAGCCATTATTTCGAGACGTTATCGCTCTTACCGATCATTCCGTCTATATCATATACTTATAAATTCTAAAGAACATGAAACCTATATTCTATTTATCAATCTTATTATCCAGCCTGCTCCTAACCTCCTGTTACAGGAAGTTTGACCTAGAGGAATATCGTACTACACCGAAAATGGTGATCAACTCTGCCTTCTCGCCGGATACGGTCGTAATGGCCAGCATATCCCGCACATGGTTTCACTCAGAGAGCAAGCCGGACGTAACGATTCGAAACGCCAAGGTGGAATTATACATAGACGGGATCTTCAAGGAGGAGATGCCTTGGAAAGAATATTCCTATTGGAAATCTTCTCGTTGGCTCGGAGAGGATCGAGGTGGATGGGTAACAGATACGCTTTATATATCGAATACGGTTCCACAGCCCGGACAAACCGTAAAGATAGTAGCTTCTACCCCGGAATATGGAACAGCCTCGGCGGAAGATAAGATTCCTTCCAAGACCGAAATCAAAGGTCTGCGCATAATTCCCCGTAAAGAAGCTACCGGCAACGGCGGTACCCTTGTCGATGGAGATGGGAATATCTCCTACATAGAAGAAAACGATGTACTTATCTATCAAATCACTTTCCAAGATACCCCGGGTAAATCAAATTACTATTCTCTACAGATATGGGGAGATGACGACCATCTTGGTGTCCTGTTGGACTTCTCCGTAGATCCCGTATTCACGCAACAACAAGGTATCTTGGATGAGGTTTTCGGCTCTTCGATGGTAAATTGGCGGGGACGGGTATTTTCCGACGAGCTGTTCGACGGGAAGGAATACACGTTGCAAGTAAAAGAACAACTTAGGTCCGATACTAAATATTATACCAAACGCCATATTCGTTTATATTCCCTGTCCGAACCCTATTACCAATATCTGCTAT
>ULQS01035490.1_pt1 | contig 16703 bp, 14 predicted proteins | sample 1954751 | NCBI WGS metagenome assembly ULQS01 (sample SAMEA4835662, study PRJEB28245) | human gut metagenome | biome: gut microbiome; material: fecal sample | place: Denmark | collected 2008 | reverse complement strand
CTACCACCGTAAGGTGGCATGGCGCCGACAGCCGAGCCTACTCGCTGTTCAGAATCTCCCGGTAGCGCTTGTACCAGGATATGACTTTCTGCACACAGGCTTTGGTCTCATCTGTATCGTACAAACGTGGTCCACGATAACATGCCTGCACACCGGCACCGTAGTTAGCCATCATAATCTGATAATAAGTCTCCAGATGTTCACTCAGTGGTTCAAGCGTAGCAGCAGCCCCACCTCCGTGGTATTCTACCAACGGTACAAACGACCAACAGGAAGAAGCCATACGGTCGAAGGTATGCGAATAGTTCACCTGACGGCTGTGAATCAGCTGACGGTCTCTAGGCAACGACCAGTTCACCTCCCGATATCCGATACCGACTTTGGTCGAACCGTTCAGAAAATAAAAATCAGGAACATTTAGCGAAATACCCTTTGACAGACACCAATGGTACAAATCTGCTATTCTTTCGAACTGTTTCCATTGCGAATCCTGCAAACCTTTATGATAAGGATGAACAGTAGACGCACAGACATCGCCTGGATAAGAACCGTCATGTTCGAGCAAAGTCAATCCCGTTTTCTCATAGAAACTCTTGATTTTAGCCAGATAGTCCACTCCCCACTGACTACAAAGACAAGGGGCAGAACCAAAGAAAGCTCCTCCACGCTTACCGGTAGCAGGATTGATAACATCCACCTCATCGCTGATCCAGCGACTGGCAAGCAATGAATAACCTCCCATCTCTATTCCCTTAGACTTGGCATAGTCGACCAGCGACTTGATATAAGCAATATGTTTTTCATCAGTCGTCTCAGCATCCATACCAGAACCGAAAGAAAGGATAATCATTTCGTAACCCGTCTCTACACACTGGTCGACAGCCCGCTTCACCGTCTGCTCGTCAATGGTAGTCAGGTGCATGAAGATAGGATTTTCCGTAGTCCAGGGAGCCACTGTCCGGTAAAAACGGCGCAAGAAAAGCCCCTTGCGCTCACGGTCGTACGAATCAACAGGCATCTCGTACACCTGGTACGAAGAAAAAGGTTTATCGGACGTTACCTCTACATCCGGTCCTACCTCATTGTATACCTCCAACGTACACAAGGTATTCAGTCCGTAGTTACACTGAGAAGTATATTCCTTATCCGTAGTCCAGTGTTCGGTCTTATCTGTTGCATACTCCCAAAAAGTTCCTCCCATCGTATAGTCGCTCTCTACATGGATATTAGGCAGGTAACGTTTGGACATATCACCATCCGTCGATTCTGGTTCGGCAAAAAACAACTGTTCCAGCTTGAACGAGTCCAGATTGACCTTCTCCTTCCCTTCATTGAAAATTTCCATATGCTTACGGATGACAGGTATATGATCATAAATGTCATAATGTAGTTTTACCTTAAGGTTCTTCACTTCATCCACACCACGCAAAACAAAAGTCAGCGATTTACCCGTCGGCAGCTTCTTGTTCAGTGCCCAGCGGCTACGAGCCCAGTCCAGTGTACGGATAGAATCGATAACTTCAAAGTCTTCCACCACAAACGAACGGTCTTTTGCAGTCATTTCTTCCAACCATTCCAACTTCAGATAACCACGTTCCGGCTGCCCTTCCAGACCTCCCAAGTACCATTTTTCACCATTGATGACCAGTTCGCCTTCCCCGCTCACTGCCCGTAACATGTTCTCGCCCGACATCTGATTGACAATATCTACCGTAACCAGGTTGGGAACAATACGGAATATACGGGCAGTCAAACCGTTGGAGATGACGATAGATTTACCATCTCTTCCGGCTCTCACTTCCGCCTTGTAATTGTCAGAAGCCAACAACCAATCTGTAGCACTCCGTTTCATCGCAGGATAATCCGCAACTGGCAGTTTCTTCAACTTGGCCGACATCTTTTTCCAGTTTTCTTCAGATACAGCCTCTCCCTCATCAACCGCTTCGGTAGAAATGGACGACGCTTGAAAACTGTCATAATCGATCCTGACTCCCGACCACACGGCAAAGTCACCGCTATATCCGTCTCCGCCATTTTCAACCCGGAGTTCCAACCTCTTCACTTTCCGTATATCCACATCCAGCGCCTTCATCTTCTCGCCGGCTGTCATTTTCTGTGCGAACAGTTCTTTACCATCACCCAGTACACGAAACAAAACACAGCCTTTGTTCATCACCCGGTCCTTATCCTCCACTCCAGCCAGATATTTCCGTTCGCCTACCTTCCGATAGAACACCCGTGTTCCATCCGGTTGCGGCAATGAGGTCACTTCAGGAGCATCGTAATCAATCTTCGAATCGGCCACCCCGATCTTTCCCGACAATTTTGTTCCATACCCCTTTACATTGACCCGAATGATGCTTTCAGTATATACCCCCACCGGATCCTCACATTTTTCACCATCAACAAATGCCTCTTCTCCTGTCACCGACTTCCCTACAACGGGTGTACCATAAGTCTGAGACGCACGACTCAAGTCGAGCTGGGATAAGCGCTGCTGGGCATGTAAAGCCACAATACTTCCCCAACCCAATAAACAAAATAACAAAAACGTCTTTACATTCATCTTTTATCAATTTAAAAATCATTTCTAACACTCATTATTCTGTGGCATAGCTTGCTGCCTCATACACATTCTTTGCCGTTACTGCAATGCCAAGCTCTTCCATTCGCTACAAAGGTCTGCGATTTTACTGAAATGGCAAGAAAAACATAACTCAACTTTGACTTTGTCGATTTTTCAATTCGCAAGTTCAAGTTGCTGTTAACGAGTAACAAGCAGACAAGTCGAAGCCCCCTTTTTTATCATCCCAAAGATACACTTCTCCGAACTTTATGCCTTCATCTATTCTATATAATTGCAGACGATTTAATATCAGAGTCTATTATAAGAACAATCATATCATATTTTTGGCGGGATTTTATTATATCTACCCAACTTTCCCAAGCAAATAACGCCAACCTATGATGTCCGCATCAATGATAGTTTTGTTCTAACACACTTTCGATAGGGAGAGAACTGATGGGTGCAAAACTTGCAAACTTGCAAAACTTGCAGCCTCCTCACACACACGCACGCGCGTACGCGCGAGAGGAAAAAACAGAAACAAAGCCTGCCCTACGCTGCACCATACAAACAGTGTCTCGTATCACTTGCATGGCTCGCGTGTATTGTAAGCACGGCTCGCGAGCCGTGCAAGTGATACTCACGGGCTTTGCTTGTCATACTCGTAGGCTTTGCTCACCAAACCTGTGGGCTTTTCTTTCACAACCTGACAGCATTGCTTGTAGAAACCGGCGACATTGCTTGTCATACCCGGCGGGATTGCTTGTTGCGTCGGCTAACTACCGATATGACGTAGAGAATAAAAAAAGAATAATTAAAAATGAAAACGGGATGAAGGATGGACACGCGGAATACGCGGAGGGGGTCGGATGTTTACGTTGCTGATGCCATTCACTATACTATCCGCACTATTCCCCGCTCTCTCCTATACGCGCGCGTACGCGTGTGTGTGTGAGGAGGCTGCAAGTTTTGCAAGTTTGCAAGTTTTACGAGTTCTCTGCATGCTGGCTTTCAGGAAATTCGCCTCCCATCCCAATACACTTTAAAGACATCATTCAGACGCTTATGAGCTTGGGAGCATCGCAATATGCTGATTTAAGAACTTTTGTAACTGACACACAGGGAATACAACAAGAAGAGGGTGTGTCAAAACTAAGTAATGGTATCTGACTCCCCTCCTTCTGGAAGGAGGAGAATTTCAGGTACTTTTGTTTTGACACACCTTCTTCTTACAATACCTGTTCTTCAATTTACAATGCCAGTTTCAGCACTTCCAGAACGTCTTCACGGCTCACGGGGGGAATGCACTTCAGCATACCGTCTTGCCCAAAACTGACCTTTACCACCCCTTCTACAATGAAAGGCAAATCTTCACGGGTAATGTTCGCTTCATGTAACGATTGAGGCACTCCGATAGCTCCTAAAAAATTTCTGAACCGTTCAATGCCTTCCCGAATAACCTCTTCCTGAGTTTTATTTTTTGTCTCAACCTGCATCACATTCCTGGCAAAGCAGAAATAACGTTCTGGCCGACGAGCATACATATAGTTCATCCATGCCGGCATCAATATGGCCAACGAAGCTCCATGCTGTACTTTGTGACGCGAAGTAAGTACATGCCCTACCTGATGAATGGGCGTCCAGGCATCACCCGGAGATGCCCAGCCATTTATGGCACAAGTAGCAGCCCATTGCAAATGAGAACGTGCCGATATATCGGAAGGATCCTTCAACACCTTGCCAATATTATCGATGACAGTACGCATAACTCCTTCCTGAAAATAGTGCTGCAAGTCACTGTCTTCTTCACCGTTCAGATAAATCTCCAGGACACGAGAGATTGTGTCTGCAGCTGCACAAGCGGTCTGAAAAGGAGGCAATGTCAATGTCAGTTCCGGGTCAATAATAGAGGTTTTCGGATACAGGCAAGTACTCCATATATAAGACTTCTCCTTCAACGCGGCATTACTCACTACTGCGCAATTATTCATTTCACTACCGGTAGCAGGTAAAGTAGGTATCATCATGGTTGGTAAAGACTTTACCGGAGGAACTGCATCGATATGATCATGGCGACTAAATACCATGTTCCACAAATTCCCCTCATAGTATACTCCTGCAGCTATAGCTTTTGCCGCATCCATAGCGCTTCCGCCGCCAACGCCTATCACGACATCAGCCTGAATAGTCCGACAATAATCGGCTCCACGGGCTATTGTCGTTATTTCGGGGTTTGGCTCCGCCTCATAGAACGTAAAAACATTCAATCCTTCTTCTTTCAAAAGTCTTTCTATTTTATCCATAAGCGGTTTCAAGAAGTTCAGTTCTTTGTAAGATACCAGACAGATGTTCTTACCCAATTTTTTTGCTTCCTCTCCTATCCTTTTCAGTTCTCCCGCACCAAACAATACACGTACAGGATTGTAATATTCAAAGTTGTTCATAGCTTTATTCAATTATTCATTTCTGCAATATAATTAACTAACTGCCCAAAACGTTTTTGTGCCAACTGATAAATACGGCAAACCTCTTCCTGAGGCAAAAACGTCTGTTCCAATCGGTGAATCCGGTCAATCGCTTCATACCCTTTCCATAATCCTATCCCATTCAGAGCTAATGCCGCAGCTCCGAGGCTGGCTGCCTCCTGATTGACGGAAGTCGTCTCTATAGGAAGATGGTAAACGTTCGCAAATATCTGCATCCAGACAGGACTCTTTGCCCCTCCTCCTACCACCAGCATACGTTCAGTGCCCTTTCTGTACTTGCAAAGCACATCCAATGCTATCCGCAGGTTCATAGCAATACCTTCTTGAACAGCACGCAATACGTCTGCACGTGTATGCTCCAGTTTCAATCCGAAAAAAGCACCTGCCATACGAGGAGTCGGTTCCATCATAGACCCTCCTGACATACTTGGGTTAAACAGTATCCCATTAGCACCAGGCACAGAACTCTCAACCAAACGGTTTATCACTTCATAAGCATTGGCTTTTCCCTGCTTTTCCTGTTCTACCAGATCGGCACAAAATGTATTTCGTACCCATTGCTGGCTCAAACCGGCAGAAAAAATGCAAGTTGCCGAAGCATACATTCCTTTGATAACATGAGCAAAAACATAAGGCTTATAGGTAAAATCAAGAACCGGATGAGCCGAAACTAAAGCAATCCAGGCAGAAGATCCCAATGAAGTATACATTCTGCCCTCAGCTGTTCCTTTAGCTCCCAAGGCCATGCACGAATTATCGACGCCACCACATACCACCTTTACACCTACAGGAAGGCCGGTCGCTTCGGAAGCCTCTCGGGTAATCTCTCCGACTATGCCGTCGGAAGGAATAATTTCCGGAAAAACAGCAGGCGAAATTCCTGCCATCTTCATGTAATCTTCCCGATATTGCCATGTCGACAGCGAAAAGGCTCCACTCCCTGATGCATAAGAATAGTCTGTACATAAACGACCTGTTAACCTAAAATTACAATAATCCTTAGTACCGATCACTTTATGGATCTTTTCATATACTTCCGGCTCATGGCGTTTATACCATACAATTTTAAACAGAGGATAACATGCCGAAGGAAAACCGTTGCCTGTCGCTTCATACCACTCCTGATAATCGACCTGTCTGAAGAATTCTTCTGCTTCATTAGCAGCACGCATGTCCGACCAGATAGGAGTTTTCTTACGCAACAAAGTACCATCCCTTCCTATTGGAACAACTCCCAAGCTATGACCGGATATGGCAACCGCACGTATCGACTCAGGCGGAACCTCTTTTTTATTCAAAAGCCGGTGCGTCGATTCTATCAAAGCATCCCACCATTCTTCCGGTGCCTGTTCCTGCCAGCCTCCTGCCGAATAATATGTTTGATATGACACAAAAGCCGAACAAAGAATTTCACCATCCGCACTTACAACAGACGATTTTATTCCACCTGTACCCAAATCATAAGCAATAACGACCTCTCTCATTTCACTCTCTGCTTATGCACTCTTTCATAATATTCAAAGCCGATTTGTAGCCTATACCAAAACGTGCAACTCCGGCTTCATACATTGCTTCCAGGACCTCCAATGATCGTACCCCTCCTGCTACTTTTAGTTTAATGCGTTCGCCGACTGCATGCTTAATCAGTTTCACATGATGCATGTCAGTAGCTCCTGCCCATCCGGTACCTGTTTTTACAAAATCAGCTCCCGACTCCAATACAATGGAAGCAGCTTTTATTATCTCATCATCATTCAGTAATGGAACCTCTATGATAACCTTTAATGGTAACGGCCGGACTGCTTCCTTTACACATCTTATGTCATGAAGAACATCGTCATACAAACCAGACTTCAATTTGCCTATATTCATCACCATATCGATTTCACGACATCCCTTATTCTTTAAGTCAATAGCTTGCCATACTTTGCACTCTGTAGTATCACCACCCGATGGAAAACCGACAATTCCTCCGACACCGACACTATCTGTTCCTTTCAATCCCGCAAATACATACGGCAACATAGAAGGCATGGAAAAAACACAAATAAAGTTATAAGCTTTGGCACTCTCTATAATCTGATTGACCTCCGCCAAAGTTGACTCTGCCCGTACTGCACTGATATCTATCAGGCGAGCTAATTCCGAAGATTTTAATTTTGCCATAAAAAAGATAATTAATAAACACTGGCAAAATAAGAAGATATAGAAACTAAGAAAATTCAAAATCCTTCCAGAAACCGATAATATTGGATGAAAATCATTTGTCTGTTTGTTGATAAAAAATAAGAAAGGGACATACCCAATCAGATATGTCCCTTTCTTATTTTTAACTAAACTTATTTTTTTGTACACCCTCAGGGATTCGAACCCTGGACCCACTGATTAAGAGTCAGTTGCTCTACCAACTGAGCTAAGAGTGCATCTCTTTCATTTTTGCGGGTGCAAAGATACGCTTTTTATTCTAAGCTACAAACTTTTTTCGGTATTTTTTCTTCTCCTCATATACTTTTGTCTTTTTCTCACTCAAATTCATAGAGTTCTGAAGGGGTTGTACGCTTCAAGGCACACAGCTGGACATCTTTGCCAACAATGATACCCTTTTCTCTCAGTTTCCATTCTACAGTTTTATACGCAAGTTCCGGATGATTGTTATCCTTGCTCAAATGGCACAGCCATATATATTTCAGCCGATCGCTAATATTTTCCGCCAGGAAACTGGCTGTTTCCATATTGCTCATGTGTCCGGTCCGGCTGCTGATGCGTTCCTTCAGGTATTGCGGGTAAGTTCCCATCCGCAACATTTCCTCGTCGTAATTGGCTTCCAATATCAAATAATTAGCTTTCAGAATATAATGTGCGGCGGTCGGAGTTATTTCGCCAAGGTCGGTAAGAAAGGAGAAAACTTTGCCATCAATCTGAACACAATATCCCACATTATCCGTACCGTCGTGAGGGACTTCAAACGATTCAATACTGAAATCCTCCAATTGCATAGGCTGTTGCTTTTCCAGATAACGGGCAGAAGTGTGAAGTTTCTCCGTCATGCAATAGCTACGATTGATTCCTTCATGAATACGGGCAGTAGTGTAAATGGGGATATTCAGCTTTTCTCCCAAGCCTCCTACGGCTTTGATGTGGTCGGCATGGTCGTGAGTGACAAAAACCGCACGTATCATATCCATTTCAATTCCTACTTCCTTCAGTGTCTTTTTAATGGTACGCACAGCAATACCCGCATCAATCAATATTCCATATTTCTCTGTACCTATATAATAACAATTTCCGCTACTGCCACTTGCCAAACTTATAAATTTTACTTTCATCTTCTCAATATACTTAATAAAGAGCACCTAACAAATGCAGATATTTCAAACTGAATTTGTACAAAACAGCCTGCACAGACTATAGAACAATTTTTTAAGCTCTATGTTCAATTCCTAAAGTGCCCGACAATAAATCGGGCAAATATACAAAAATATAACATATCCCGTTCTCTGCCTCTTCTCCTTTTTACAAAGGAATCCAGCCATGAAAAGGAGATCCGTGAAGAGGAAAGTCTGTCACACACATATATACAACAAGTTACAAAAAAAGCCCGGAAATGTTCCGGGCTCTTTAAATGTTTGAAACGATATGCTAATATTATATCATCAAAGCTGCTACCAGCGCAAGAATGGCGTAGAACTCAGGAAGAGCTGCATAAATCATGGTATTAACCTGCACGTCGTGACCTTGGGAAATACCTACGATACCATTCGCACAAATCTGTCCCTGACGAATAGCAGAGAATAAGCATACCAGACCTACTCCCAGACCAATACCCAACATCAACGGACCTTCCGTAGCAAAGTCTCTACCCATCGACATCAGGAAAGCTACGAAGCCATAAAGACCCTGCGTAGCAGGAAGAGCAGACAAAATCATGTAACTGGCCGACTTGGAAGGATCTTTCTTCAATGCACCTTCTGCCGCATTTCCTGCGATTGTTGTACCAAAGCAGCTACCAATTCCTGCCAGTCCAAACATCAAACCTAAACCGAGATAACCTAAAATTTCATTCATAATGTTTCTAATTTTTATGAGTTTTTAATCTATTTGTTTTTTTATTGTTGTAAAAGGACGGTAAGCTTCTCCCTTGCCGTCATAACCTGAATTCTTGAAATACTCCACGAATGTCAGACGAAGAGGATGCACAAATGCACTTAAACAAGACATCGCAATGTTCAGCACATGGCCAAACACGAGAATCAAGCCGCAGAACAGCCAGCCTAAAGCCGGACCGGCAGCGTCGTTCACCATAAACGCCAGCTGGTTGAATACGCCTCCCAGCATACCGCCTGCCAATCCCAAGGCATAAAGACGGATGTACGACAAAACGTCACCCATCAGACCGGTAGCCATGTTATAAGTATCCCAAACACCGGCTCCGATGTTGACGAAGACATTGCGGTGAATATTATTCAGCAGATAAATGCCTATGGCCGAAATACTGCCGATAATGATAAATGCCCACGTAGAAACGTTCTCGGAAATAACCTCGAAGAAAGATAAGCCACCGGTAAGCACAAATCCGACTACCAGCAGCAGCCATCCCCAGGCACTGAGCGATTCCTTGAATCCGTAACGCACCGTAGAGCATACAGCCTTCACGGTCATTGCAATACAGATGTGAACCACACCGATAATCAAAGCCAGCAGCATCTGCTTGTCGTAAGTAGTCTCGCCTATCTTACCAACAATCATGAACTGCTTCAGACTATCCGGAAGATCCAGATCGAACAGACTGACGCCAAAGAAGGTTCCCAATACAGCACCTATCACAGTGGTAAAGATACCCAACGTGATTACCAGATTCATCATACCGCTGAGCGATTTCGACATCTTCTTTTTCAGTACGAATCCCAAAGCTATCAGCACCAGTCCGTAACCTGCATCGCCCATACAGAAAGCGAAAAACAGCGAAAAGAAAGGTGCCAGAATGGGTGTCGGGTCGAACTCGGCATAATCAGGCATACCATACATCTTGGTCAATACCTCGTACATGCGGGTAAAGGCATTATTCTTCAGCTTAATCGGAGCATTATCCTCCTTGTTCGCATTACGTATCTCATAGTAGACACCACTCGCATCCAGGAATTTCTTGACTTCTTCCTCGTTATCGACCGGTATCCAGCCTTCCAGCAACACAACTGTTCCTTCAGCCATCCGCTGACTGTTCAGCTTTACTTTCCATAAGTCAATCTCACCCTGTAGCTGAAGTTGTCCTTCCTCCAGTGTGTGATAGTGAGTTTTGCAGAAATTCTTCAATTCGGCATTTGCCTGAGCCAATTCCTGCAAAAGGCTTTCTTTTGCAGCATTCAGCTCCGACAAGCTTTGTGAAGGCAAACGGATCGGTTCCATCTCCAGATCAACCGGACCATGATTGACAGTAACAAAATAGAGATGTCCTCCCCTTTCCTGAACTTTGATAGCATTGTACTGCTCTATCCATTCTTCATCAAAATCTTTTTCAGAACACATGAAGAACTGGATATCCCATCCCTGATCTTTCAGGCTGGAAACAACCTTCCAATCAAAATCGCCCCAAACTTCCATTTGGGCTATTTCTTTGTCAAGCTGCGGTACACGCTGATTCAAATCCTGTATCTTATTCTGCAGACCTTCGTAAGTGCTGACTACCTCGTCGGCAGAAACACCGGCATGTACATTGGCATCCACCGTTTTTTCAGCCAGATTATACATACTGGCAAGTGTGTTCTTATAGAGGGTACGTTTCTGCATAAAATTCTGCAACGTATCATCCATCTCCCCACACTGTCTTTCGACAATATGTACAACTCCCAATTCACGAATCTGACTGAGGAATTCCTCGTATTCCTTGTAGTACACAAGAAATGTCAGTTTCTTCATCTTCGTAATCATGCTTCCGCCTCCTTTCTTTTCTCCTGATGAGATTTCATGATCTTCTGCGACGATTTTGAAAGATTTTCTTCATCTTCCATAAACCGTTTGATCTTCCGCAATGCATCCTGATAGCCCGGAATCTGAACTTTCTCAAACAGGTTCACTTTTTGAGTCGTCTTTTTCCGAGCATGTTCAAGCAAGTTCAGCTTGGCAACGACAAATTCGCGTTCGATAGCCGTATGTGCCAGTTCCTTGAGCAAATGCAGTCCGTCCGAATACCATTTAGGAGCATTAAACAGACTATAAGGACGTATTTCGAAATCTACATTTTCAAGTATCGGCACTCGCACTCCCGCGATTTTCTTCACGCCAAGGTGGACATCGCTAACCCTTATCAATGAAGTGTCAAACTCATTCCAAAGGGCAAACATAGTCTCATATGCCTGAATCTTTTTCTCCAGACTTTCATCCAATGCGGCAGCATCCACCTTACAGCGCTTCACTTCCATACGCAAGGCACTCTCCTTATTCTTGATAATAGGCAGAGTACGCATACGTACTTTCAATTGTTTCTCCAATTGCTGAAGAGAAGTTTTATTGTATTGAAACTTTATAGCCACTTTGCAAACTAAAGAATTAAATTAAAATATTCAGAACTATATCAATGCTTGAGCATCAATTACCGGCTTTCGGCCAATACTGATCCACAAGTTCTTTCTTGATATTCACTTCCTCCGGCTTGAAATATTTGCCGAACAGACTCCATGCTACATCCAGCATTTCGGTTGTGTTGAGGTTCACGTCAATCGCCAACAGCTGATTGGAGTAATCCTTGGCAAATGCCAGCGTACGTTCATCGTAATTCGTCAGGTCGAAACCGTTCTCCAGTTTTGTCTTGGCATTAGCAGCATCGGCATACAGACGGACAGCAGCATTCATCACCTGTGGATGGTCCTTACGGGTCTTCTTACCGGTAACAAGCTGTTTCAGACGCGACAAAGAACGGAACGGGTCGACAATAACCTTACCGATATCACTGTCGCGGCGAAGGAACAACTGTCCTTCGGTGATATAACCGGTATTATCAGGTACCGCATGGGTAATGTCACCACCCGACAAGGTAGTCACGGCAATAATGGTGATAGAACCTCCGCTGGGGAACTGTACGGCCTTCTCGTATATTTTAGCCAAATCGGAATACAGCGAACCGGGCATTGAGTCTTTCGAAGGAATCTGGTCCATACGGTTCGACACAATGGCCAGCGCATCGGCATATGAAGTCATATCGGTCAGCAGTACCAGAACTTTTTCATTGTTCTTCACCGCAAAATACTCAGCAGCAGTCAGTGCCATGTCAGGTATCAGCAAACGTTCTACCGGAGGATTCTCGGTCGTATTCATAAAGCAGACAATACGGTCGAGCGCACCTGCATTCGAGAATACGTTTTTGAAGTACAGGTAGTCGTCGTTCGTCATACCCATACCGCCCAGGATAATCTTGTCGGTCTCGGCACGCAATGCCACATTGGCCATTACCTGGTTGAACGGCTGATCCGGGTCTGCAAAGAACGGAATCTTCTGTCCCGAAACCAGTGTATTGTTCAGGTCAATACCTGCTATACCGGTAGCAATCAGTTCCGACGGCTGCTTACGGCGAACCGGGTTCACAGACGGACCACCAATTTCAACTTCTTCTCCTTCTATTTCCGGACCTCCATCAATCGGATCACCAAATGCATTGAAAAAACGTCCGGCAAGCTGTTCGCTCACTTTAATCGTAGGCGCTTTCCCCAGAAAAACAACTTCTGCATTGGTGGGGATACCTTCGGTGCCCTCGAATACCTGCAGGGTAACATCATCTCCTGCAATCTTTACCACCTGGGCCAATTTACCATTAACGGTTGCCAACTCATCATAACCGACCCCAGTTGCCTTCAGCGAACAGGTAGCCTTCGTTATCTGAGTGATCTTGGTATATATTTTTTGAAATGCTTTTGTTGCCATTTTATAAATATACAATAATTAGCAATTTTATAATTCAGTTTTTCGATACGGTCTATCGATGATTATTAAACCTTTTGTTTAGGCTTTACGTTCTTCAAGCAACTCTTTCAATTGGTTACGGTAATTTTCGTACTGTTCCGACTTAAAGGTTGAGTAGTTCATCTGCTTGCAGATGTTGATCATCTTCTTGAAATAATCCATGACTTCATTGAAATTGTCAAACTCAAAGTCCGTATGACAGATGTCAATTACCATATTCAGGATTTCTTCCTGACGTTCCATCGGAGTGACAGCATCTATCTCATCAAAAGCATCTTGTTGCAGGATAACAAAGTCTATCAGTTCCGATTTCCAGAAGATAACGTGATATTCTACCGGTACACCATCATCACCCAAGATGTTGATCTGCTCTGCAATCTCCTTACCGCGCTGCAAACGGGTCTTTATCTCATTCACCTTGCCAATCCATTCGCCGTTGATACGTTTGGAGATGTAAGCCTCGAATTCAGGATATTCAATGTATTTCGAATAAGAATCTATCGGGTTTACGGCCGGATAACGTTTCTTGTCCGCACGGTCTTGTTCAAGAGCGTAGAAACAACGGGCTACTTTCTTGGTGTTTTCCGTAACAGGCTCCTTCAGGTTACCACCCGCAGGAGATACGGTTCCGATAAATGTAATAGAACCCGTCTCACCGTTATTCAAAACTACATAGCCGGCACGGCCATAGAAGTTGGAGATAATCGAAGACAAGTCCATCGGGAATGCATCCGGACCAGGCAACTCTTCCATACGGTTGGACATTTCGCGAAGTGCCTGTGCCCAACGTGAAGTCGAGTCGGCCATCAGCAATACTTTCAATCCCATGCTGCGATAATACTCGGCAATGGTCATCGCTGTGTAGACAGATGCCTCACGGGCCGCAACCGGCATGTTCGAAGTATTGGCAATGATGATAGTACGCTCCATCAGCTTACGTCCGGTATGCGGGTCTATCAGTTCAGGGAATTCTGTAAAAATCTCCACTACCTCATTGGCACGTTCACCACAGGCTGCGATGATTACGATATCAGCTTCTGCCTGTTTGGAGATGGCATGCTGCAACACCGTCTTGCCCGTACCAAACGGACCGGGAATAAATCCTGTACCACCTTCTACAATCGGGTTAACGGTGTCTATCACACGAACACCAGTTTCCAACAGTTTGAAGGGACGTGGTTTTTCCTTGTAATTGGTCATAGCCCGTTTTACCGGCCATTTCTGTATCATGTTGACGGGGACTTCTTTTCCCTCTTCGTCAATCAGCACAGCAATTGTATCTTCAATGTGATAATCGCCTTCTGCCACAACAGATTTAACAGTGGCTTGTCCCTTCATTTCAAAGGGCACCATGATCTTCAGCGGCTGATAGTTCTCTTCTACCTGACCCAACCAATCGGCTGCACCTACTTTATCGCCAGCTTTTGCCAAAGGTACAAAATGCCATTTCTTTTCTTTATCCAACGGATAGGTATACTGTCCTCGCTTCAAGAAGACACCCTCCATTTTATCAAGGTCGTTCTGCAAACCATCGTAATTCTTCGAAAGCATGCCGGGACCCAATGTCACTTCAAGCATATGACCGGTAAACTCGGCTTCTGCGCCGACCTTCAAGCCACGGGTACTTTCAAAAACTTGTACATATACTTGACTGCCTACAACTTTTATCACTTCCGCCATCAGCCTGTCGTTTCCCAGCAAGATATAGCATATCTCATTCTGTGCCACAGGGCCGTCAACGATAAGAGTTACCATATTGGCAATTACGCCACTAACAGTTCCTTTTGTTGCCATATAATTATGTGATTAATTTTATTTTTTAAACTCTGCAGGTATCTGCACTTCATCCTTTAAAGTCGCAATAATATTACGGAACAATAAATTACCTTTTTCCTTGTCCAGAACCATCCAACGCTCTACCATGTCCAATTGCAACAAAAAGACAAACAGACGTTCGATCGTAAAATAGTCAAAGAAGGTAGCTTCTTCCATCCAGTTCCAGCGAAGCTGGTCTATTTTCTTTTCCCGCTCTACCAGTTCGCTTATTTCACTGATTTTCATCAGCTGCTCCATACAGTCTACCTCACCAGTCAAGCCGAAATCACGGGCATTGGAAGTACGCAAGGCTTCACACACTTCGGTATCTCCCACTATCACTGATGAAAGTTCCATCTTATATTTTCTTGCAGCCAGTGCAACCAAAATATTATTGACTGTCAAATTGAAAGCGAACCACGAAGAGACAAACTTGTTCTTGCATTCCATCGCATAAGCATAATAAAGTGCAGCCAAACGATTCTCAAGCAAAAAGTTCTCTTCTACAGGATTAGTAAAATATTCAGATATAAAAGTGGATAAATATGCAGGGAACATAGAATTCTCTATTCTATCGCCTTCCTTTAATCGCAGAATATATTCGTTGAGTTCTTCAGCAGAAAAGACTCCACGCCCATCAATAGCAGCTTCCTTGTCTTTCAGCAGCTTCAGAACATTTGCATTATCATATTGCAAAAAGAATAAACTTACCAGTTTCTTGTCTGCTACAGTCAAAGCCGGATATATGTCTTCCTTAAAATCCGCGACTGTATAGCTCAGTTTATTGTCCTCCAAAGCAAGTTTAGGCAATCCAGCTACTAAATAATAGTATTTACCCATATCAAGTGATATTTTTTAAAATAACATTTCTAATAATTGCGGGCGGAGGAATTCTTTAAAGTAGTTCATAAACTCTTCTTCACCAAAGTTTATCTTATAAGAACCATTAGCCGGAGAAATAGTAAACAAAGTCTTGATGCCGTTTACCTGTTCTATCTTCACTCCTTTATCTAAAAGGTCCTTTGCCTTTTTCGAAAAATAGGCTTTTAATTCATCTGCATCTGCAGTCGAAATCACAATGGGTTCTGTTACGCTCCATTTGGAAGCTAAAGACAGGATAAAGGCATTCAGAAAATCTTTATTCGCTACAAAAGATTTCACGTCCGCATCTACCAGTTTGTTCGTTACCAGCGTCGCAATCTCCGATTTTAAAGCGTTAGCTGCTTGATTAGCGAACATTTTCAACTCTGATTTGGTATTCTCAGCCATATCGTCAGCCTCCTTACAGGCTGTAGCCAGAATAGTATCAGCCTCCTTACGGGCATCCTCAATTATTTTTTGAGCTGTTTCCTGAGCATTTGCGATAAGCTTCTGGGCTTCTTTATTACCTTTTTCAACCCCTTCGTGATAAATCTTATCAGTTAACTCTTGAATTTTATTCTCCATATTTTCAGGAATTATTATAAGTTAGTTACAAAATATACACCCTTATATGCAGTTTTTCCCTGCGTATCAGATTTGCGCCAAATTTACTAAAATCCCTGTGATAATAAAAGAGAAAGGGGAAAAGAAAGATTATTTCTCAGAAAAAAAGACAAAGAATTTTCTTCTCTATGAAAATAACAATAAATAATGCCTTCCACTGCTCCTACTATTCCATACAAACTCCCCAGTTATCCCCAGCGAGTGCAGCAGTTATTGCACTCCCAGTGCAGTAGTCAGTGCACTCGCAGTGCAACAGTTGGTGCACTAACAGTGCAGTAACTGTTGCACTGGAACGGCACAATTAGCGTATTTGGAAGGAACAATTCAAAAGAATAACATGCAGGATATATCGTTCTCAGGCGCGGCCTTCCCCGTGGCTTTCCGTGGCATCCGTGCCTGAA
>ULQS01055200.1_pt1 | contig 17419 bp, 8 predicted proteins | sample 1954751 | NCBI WGS metagenome assembly ULQS01 (sample SAMEA4835662, study PRJEB28245) | human gut metagenome | biome: gut microbiome; material: fecal sample | place: Denmark | collected 2008 | reverse complement strand
GTAGGGAAATCATCAATGCCCGGTTCCTGACCCGGATTCACACTGACCGATTCATCAGAACCTGTCAATGAAGAATCTATAGCGATTGAAACACTGAAAGCTCCTCCAGCTACACTACCATCACTCACAGGGATAAACTGATACTTAATTATATTATGTACCCCACTTTTTACATTGTCAAAATGCTCGCTATAATCTATCACTTCTCCATCAATTGTTCCTTTCAAATTGACCTCCATAGAAGCCGTTTCACTATCCGGAGCAATCAAATATGCCTTCCGGCTTTCTGATGCAGGAATCTGTAAGGAATTTTCTCCTATAGTAATCGTTGTTACTACATCCTCTGAGATTTTATCTTGAAAAGATTCATCATATTCTACCGTAAACAACATATTCGCCAGTTTACAAGATATTGCCGGTACATCTGTCACCTGATTTTCCTTTATCTCACACGTAGCAATCCCTTCATAGTAAGGTACATCAAAACCATTTGTAGGTTCTGCAGCGGATTTCACTTCCACAGTATAAGTCCCTACTGCTAAAGATACAATTTCCGGCATCTCACTATAAGTCCACTGGCCTACCTGCTGGGAATACTGATCATATATGGTGACGATATAATTGCTCAAATCCACTCCAGACTCCGCACGTGACTCTAAGTATACCACATCAACATCCATATCAACTCCTATTTTCATAGAAGACAACTTCAATTCGCCCTTCGTATTCACAATATTGTCCATCGACTCTGTATGACAAGCACAGAAAATTAATGTACTTGCAATCAGCGTAAAATAGATTAAAAATATTTTTTTCATATATATCGGCTTTTTATTTTATTCATAAATTAATTCTACGTCGTCTATATAAAGCTGGCTACCTAAATACTCCCCATCTGATAAATTTCGAGCAGGAGGAGGAGTTAAATTATTTGTATTAGCCTCCCAGCAACTTTCATTACCCGAAGATTTAAACACAATAGAAAGTGTAGCAGCTTTTTTAATAGCATTATATTCCAGCCTAACGACTTCCTGAGTATAAGCAGCAACCGCACCTGTTTTAGTAACTGTTTTAGCAGCAATTACACTGCCCGTATCATCTTTAACTTCCACAGTTACTACAAACCAATCTGCCGAATTTTTAGGGATATATTTATACATAAACTGAACAGCCATTGGACGTGATGTAAAAGCATATCCGTATTCTGGTTTATGGTTTTCTACATTATATGTTCCTAAATAAAGTTCCCCAGGTGTAACATTCTCACAAGTACCCATACCAGAAATAGCTGCAGCAGAATTTCCACCTCCCCATCCTACTGTACGTATCAAAGCTGCAAAATTTTCACTATTAACATCATTTGTCTGAATTGTACCAGAATTAGCAGAGTAACGACAACCATTCCGATTAAACCAGTTTGTATTTGTCCCCCCTTCAGAAGTTGTTAATTGATTCAATGTATTCCAAACAGGTTGCTCTCCATCCTTACAAGCATACCACACTTCCCAATATTGAACTCCACTTGGTCTAGTATAATACCAATCTTCCATTTCTCCATTGGGAACTTGTAAATCCTTTTCTGTATGAATATTTACAAAAGCCGACCCTTTGGTTGCATCATTTTTATCTATAACACGGAATGTATAATCTTTATCCGACGTAAGATCAGATACCGCAAATTGTCCATTATCATAAGAGAATGCTACATTCTTCCACACATTATCTTCCAATGATAAGATTTCCACATTATCAGCTGTAGCTACCCAACCATCATCTGTAGTTGAAGTCACCTGAAAATCCACATGCTTTGCCCATACATCCGCATCTCCATTTTTCAATGACAAAGTTAATTCAGGATCTTCTATCTTAAATGACTTTTCTATTACCTTTACACCAAGTTCTGCCTTTAATTTGACATCATGTTCCGTATCAGTCAAAGACTCCGGATAGGTCAATGTTACAGTATGCTTGGTGTTGTCACTTATTATCTGTACTTTTTCTGCATCAAACGGCTGATAAACTCCTGTGCCCGAAAGATCATAATAGAACTTTACCTTAGAAACATCACCTTCCAACGTAAGTGTAAAAGTTACAGAAGTGCTTGCATAAGGAACGGTTTCCGGTAATTCTACGGCAAAACCATTATTGCGAGTCTCAATAACCAGTTTTAATTCTTCAGAAACTTTTGTCAATGCATCCGTAGCTCTCAACGTAAACGTATGCACCTCATTATTTTCAGAAGTACAAGTCAGATTAGGCACCAACTGCTGGAAATCAATCAACGCTATTTTATCATGATTAACTCCCAATCCTTTAGTCTGCAGACCTAAAGCAGTCATTTTCTGCGATTGCTCGGTCGTCAGATTCATCAGGTCCACACTTTCCGGCCATCCCTGCTCCTTCAAAGAAGCAGAGTTCGTAACAAGTTCACACTTAGCCAGTCCAGCCGGTGCATTCAGATAAGCTTCCAGCTTTTCAGTGAAAGCTGCTCCTTCCAATACCTCCAGTGTATTTCCTGAAGTAAATCCATACGGAGTAAATACCGGAGGATCCGCATTCAACGCTTCATCCGAAATATTGATTTCCACATTCTGCTCTGAAGACGGATTATCATTAAATATAATTTTCAATGAAGCGGTAGCTGCATCCACGTCCATGGTCAGACGATATTCATGTTTTTCTTCTGCCGTAAAATTCTTCGGATTTAAAGTCACTTTTTTAGATACTCCCTGGCGGGTAACCTCCAGATACACCCCTAAATCGCCCGGCACGAAATACGCACCACGCACTTCATCAGCAGAATAAGTCACCTTATTTCCCTTTGAAGAACTAACATAAGCACTATAGGAATTAAAATAAGACTTAAACTCATCCGTATAAGCGATAGAAACTTTAGCCTTATTAATAACACAAGTCACTGAAGCCTCCGACGTTTCTGCACTCCGGACTTCTACGTTTGTACTTCCTAAATAACTCACAGCATCAAAGCCTTCTGCCTCCGCATCACCATACGAGGCTGTTACCGTATAAGTACCTACCACGACTGATATAGGAGAAAAGTCTGCAAAACTTTCCCATGCATTAGAAACTTTTCCATCTACAGACTCTATAGTCAGTGCAAAATCATTAATATCCGGAGCTGATTCCTCTCCGGCAGCTCGTGACATCTCGTCCGATAGACTCTGGTCTGCATTAACTCTCACATCGATGCGTCCTTCAAGCGAGCTTCGGGCATCGTCTTTCGCACACGACGCCAATCCAGCCAACAGCAAGAACAGCCATACATAATATACTCTCTTCATCTTTTCAAATTTCTACGGAAAAAACATCTATTTTCCGTGTGCAAAGTAACACCAATTCCCAAATCCTCACAAGGTCTATTTATTTTATTTTTGGCTGATTTTTAAAACCAACAAAAGGAAAATGTCCAAATAGCCTTGATAATTAACTGAAAAGTAGCATTTTTACGACCGTTCAATGGTCTATTTTTAAAATATACCATTACTTCTTTTATCACACCTTTTCATATTTTTAATTTACCACCTACAGAAGCAGTTTATTTTTTCCCTATCTTTGGGCAACTTGAAACAAACAAGGAACCAAAAACTGCAACCACGCACCTTTTTTATGAAACACAAAATTCTTGCACAGTTTACAGGCATCTTTACATTTCTGATTCTAAGCATTTGTAATGTTCACGCACAATTTTCCGTAAAAGGTACACTCGTCGACTCACTGACGCATGAAAGCGAGCCTTATGCCACCATACGCATTACGCTCGACAAATCGCCGGAGAAACCGGTCAGAATGAATGTGACCGATGCGAAAGGAAAATTTCAGGAGAAGTTACCGCAAACCGGAAATTATACCCTGCAAATCACTTCGGTAGGAAAACGTACAGTGGTCCGCCGTTTTAGCATCACCAATAACCAGCGGGTGGCCGACCTGGGCACACTTTATACCTGCGATGATGCCCAAATGCTGAAAGGCGTGGAAGTAGTAGCCCAGAAACCCCTTGTAAAAGCGGAAATTGACAAAATTTCTTACAGCATAGAAGACGACCCTGACTCCAAAACCAATACCACCCTCGAAATGCTGCGAAAGGTACCGCTCGTCACCGTCGATGGAGAGGATAACATACAAGTCAACGGCTCCAGCAATTTCAAGGTACATGTAAACGGAAAGCCCAATACGCTGATGAGCAACAACCCGAAGGAAGTGCTCCGCAGTCTGCCAGCCAACTCCGTCAAGTCCATCGAAGTGATAACGGAACCGGGAGCCAAATACGACGCAGAAGGTATCGGAGGTATCCTGAACATCATTACGACCGATGCCAAAATGCAGGGATACAATGTTACGCTCGGAGCCAATGTCAATAACATGGGATTGTCGGGATATGGCTACGGAACAGTGCAGGTAGGAAAGCTTACCCTCACCGGAAACTACTCATACAACCATCAGAACCAGCCTCGCAGCCTTTCTGACAGCGAACGTGAAGATTTTACGTCTACCGACTACCGCCATCTGCTGACACAAGGTTCTTCCAAGAGTACAGGGAATTTCCAGTTTGGCAACATTGAAGGAAGTTATGAGATAGACACCCTGAACCTTATTACGTTTTCAGCCAATGTTTTTGGAGGGAAATTTGACACACACGGCGATTCGCGTACCATCATGAGCGACAATGACTGGAAGGAACGCTACAGTTACCAGACCCTCAACCGGTCGATCAGTCAGTTTGGAAACATCGGTATCAATGCTGACTACCAGCATTCTTTTAAACGGAAAGGAGAATACCTCACGTTGTCCTACAAGTTCAACAACTCGCCGAACAACAATGAAGCCGATACCGACTATGACGAAATGAAAGACGTGCCCTTCAATCTGCTTCACCAGTATTTCGACAACGATGCACATACGGCAGAGCATACGGCACAGGTTGATTATGTCAATCCGCTGAATGAGAAGCACTACATAGACGCCGGTATGAAATACATTTTCCGTGAAAACTACAGTGACAGCCAGTATTTCCTGGAAAATGGCCAAGGCGAAATGGAAGCCAGCCAGGACCTTTCAAGCAAGTACCAGCAGGGACAGCACATCCTGGCAGCATACGCTGACTATCAGTTGAAATGGAAGAAATTCGGAGCAAAAGCCGGTGTGCGCTACGAACATACGTTCATGGACGTGGAATACGACTATATGCCCGAACGCAATTTCAAAGCCGGATTCGACGACGTGGTCCCTACCCTGAATCTGTCTTATATGTTAGGTACAAGCGCTACCCTGCGTGCCAACTACAACATGCGCATCAACCGCCCGGGAATATGGTACCTGAATCCTTTCCACGATACCAGCAACCCGACTTCCATCAGCTACGGTAATCCGGACCTGGACACAGAAAAGGCACACATTCTTGGAATGACCTTCAACACCTTCAGTGCCAAGTTCAGCCTGAATGCCAACCTTACTTATACGTTTACCAACAACGGTATTGAGCGCTACTCCTTCATGAACAATGGGGTGCAGGAGAATACATACGGCAATGTAGGCAAGAGCCAGCGTACACGCCTGGCTTTATGGATGAACTGGAATCCGGGCAGCACTACCCGTCTCTCACTCAATACCAGCGGAAGCTATTCTGACTACCAGAGTAAGGAGCTGAACTCACGCAACAGCGGATTTGCCGGTGAGGTGTTTGCGAACATACAGCAGACCATACCCTGGGAGCTGCGTCTCAGCTTCTACGGTGGCGGAAGCACTCCTTACATATCCCTGCAAGGAAAAGGTTCTTCCTTCTACTATTATGGTGTCAACCTGAACCGTTCTTTCCTGAAAGACAAACGGCTGAACATTTCGCTTTTTGCCAGCAATATCTTCCAGAAATACAACTCCTATAGCAATGAGGTGTGGACAGACACGTTCCGCTCATGGTCGGAAAACAGTTATCCCTCACGCAGATACGGCATCAGCATCAGCTGGCGGTTCGGCGAATTGAAAACCCAGGTGAAAAAGACACAGCGTAGCATTACAAACGATGACGTAAAGGCAGGCGGAGACAACAAGAGTGGTGGAAGCATGCAATAAATAAAAAGCAGAATAAAATGGAAAAAGAATTACCTAAAATAGACCTGCCCGAAGAATGGCTGGTAGGTACCGGCATCAGTAAAGAGCTGTTAGGGCTGTACAGAAACTATCCGGTACGCCTGAAATGCGAAATTTTCGTACTTTGTACTTCCGGAGAAGTGGAAGCCTCGGTCAATCTCAACAAGATAACGGTAGAGCCCAACGACTTTATCGTACTTACCCCAGGAAGTATCTTTCAAATAAACGACATCAAGGGAGACCTGAACATCTACTTCGGAGGATTCTCTTCTCAGTTTATGGAACACAATCTTCAGTCGCATTCCTTTCTGGATACGATGTACATCACACTGGGGCGTCCCGTTATCAATCTAAAGCCGGAAGGCGCCAAAATGATGGAGGAGTACATGCAGCTGCTTATAAAGATGTATGAATTCCTTCCGGAAAAAATCAGACCGGAAATCGCGACCAATCTGTATGCCGACATACATAAAGGTATATCCATGCTTTACCGGAACAAGACTGACGAAGTGCATCCGTTGTCAAAGAGTGAACTGATTTGTCGCAACTTTGCCCAGCTGGTCATGCAGCATTACAACCAGACACGAAACGTAGCCTGGTATGCTGAAAAGCTACAGATTACGCACGCACATCTTTGCACTACCGTAAAACAGATTACGGGAAAAACCTGTGTGGACATCATTTCGTCCATGGTCATCATGGATGCCAAATCGCAATTGAAGTCTTCCCAGCTTTCCATTCAGAACATTTCCGACTCACTGAATTTTGCCAATGTATCGTTCTTCGGAAAATACTTCAAACGCTATGTAGGAATGAGCCCGCTTGAATATCGAAACAACGGATAAAGCATTAATAAACAAACGATTATAAATTATAAGAGATTTTCGTTCAAAATACCTGAAAAAACGCACTTACGTTTAAAGGAAAACGCCAAAGCGTTTGAATTAAAACGCACTTGTGTTTTAGGTAAAACGCACTTGCGTTTCAATCAAAACGTACTTGCGTTTTAGAGCAAACGCACTTGCGTTTTTTAGCGTCCTGAAAAAGCCCATGAAAAGATATTGTTTTTTACTCATTTTCAGCCTGATAGAAATTACCATACAAGCCACTTCGAATATCCGGATTACTCCCGTACCTTCCCTGCCCCAGCTTCCGGTCAGTGCCATACACCGCATTTTTCAGGACAGCGAAGGACTGATGTGGTATGGCACAGTGAACGGTCTTTGCTGCGACGACGGATACCAGATTAGCGTCATCCGTTCCGACATCAATACCCCGGGACTGCTGAATGACAACACCATCCAGTCCATTGCCGAAGATGAAAGGGGAAGAATCTGGTTTGGAACCGACCATGGAGCCTACATGCTGGACAAAACCAGCAGACAGGTTACACCGTTGGACGCTGAACGGCTACAGACAAGTTTTATCTACAGCATACGGAAAACATCCGACGGGGCTATGTGGATAGCTACGGGGCATAAACTGCTGAGATACAACACTGAGGGGAAATTACAGAAAACCTACCTGCTATACGACCATGAAGGAAAACCCTCATGGATGGCCGGTTTCTGCGAAAGCCGGCAGAAACAGATTCTGATTACCGTAGGAAGGGAAGGTATCTATCGCTACGATAAAAAGACAGACACTTTTACCCGTTATGCCAATCCGCCTTCAGGACGAAACCTGACCTGCATCGTTCAGGACCGTACTCATAATTATTTCTGGGTAGGCACCAGTTCCGACGGTCTGTTGCTCTTCGACCCTTCCGCACCCAAAGATTCCATCTATACCTACTCTCCACTTCCCGTAAATCCTATGGGAGAAGCAGAAGGAGACATCTTATACCTGGAGCAGGATAACCGCGAAGGAATTCTCTGGATGACTACCCGAAGTTCTCTGATAGCCATGCGCTACGATGAATCCCGCCGTTGCTTGCGTCAGACCGATTTTCGTCTGCCGGCTGAATATGGAAGCATGCTGAATGAAATTTATCAGGACAAAGACGGAAACCTCTGGGTAGCCTCTTTTGACGGGAAAAGCTTCATTATCCATTTCACGGAAAACGCTCCGGAAGAATTTTCCCTGCCAGCTCTGCCACAGCGGGTCCGCTTTCAACCGGCCATCATGGCCCTCTGCGATGCAGGAGAAGGCAAGATGTGGATATCACAGGAACGGACGGGACTCGGGCTGTACGACCTGTCCAACCATACAGTCAGTCTCTACCACGACTTCTCCGCGCTGAAAACGCTTTCGCTCGGCTCCATCAAGCAAATGAGCGAGGCCCGGAGGGAAGGAAATGTATGGGTGATACCTGAAGGGCGCAACCTTATCTATGAACTCGGACGGGAAGGTATGCAAATGAAGCACTTCCGTACCCTGAGCCTTCCGGAAAAGGCCCAAAGACATTTTACCCAGACTTACGAGGACCGTAACGGCACACTTTGGGCAGGTACCAACAACGGAGTGTTTGCTTTTTCTCTACACAACAACCAATGGCATACGGTCTGCGATACATTAGGACTGATAAGTGCCATCAAGGAAGACAAGCGGGGAAATCTATGGATTGGAACACTGAATAAAGGGCTTTATCAGCTGTCTCCCAAGGGGGAATACCGAAAGATTCTTTCTCCTCTCTCTATCACCTGCCTGAGTGTGCAGGAAGACAGCCTCATCTGGATGGGCACGCAGGAAGGAGGAGTCTATGCCTTGAATGTGCAGACAAAAAAACTGACGGATCATACCCGGCTATGCGAACTGAACGGAAACATTGTCAACCAGCTGGAGTTTGACGTATACGGCCATCTGTGGATAGACACCAACCAGAAACTGATTGAGTATAATCCGAAAAACCACTCGTTTTCCACCTACCTTACTACCGACAATTCCATGCTGCTCCGCCGGTTCATCCCTACAGCCATCTGCAAGGGACACGACGGACGGATTTATTTCGGTGGCATTCCAGGCATCTGCGCAGTGACTCCATCCGACCGCCTTGACCAGCCCAGCAAGGATATTCCGACGTTTATCACCGGACTGTACGTCATGGGCAAACCCATAGCGAACGGAAATTCTCTGACACTCCAGCCGGACGAATATGATCTGGACATTCATTTTTCATCTCTTGACTACCTGAATGCCCGCAAAATACGTTATGCTTATCGTCTGGCCGGACTGGATAAAGAATGGAACTACACCACCGTAGGACAACATACCGTCAGCTACAAGCACCTGCCTCACGGAAATTATGTGTTCGAAGTAAAGGCTACCGACGGCTATGGAATCTGGAGTGAAGAGGTCACACAGCTCCACATCAATCGTCTGCCCGCTTTCTACCAGACAGGCTGGGCCATTACCTTATATATATTAGTGACGGCAGCCGGACTTTTCATCGGGATTCGCTTCTACCTCCGCCGGATGAAGCTGAAAAATGAAGAACTGTATGCCGACAGCGCGGAATTGATGAAAATGCGTTCCTATCTGGATGAAAAACCTGTTCCGCAAACTGAAGTCCGTATTTCGGAAATGGAATTTGCCAAACTGGATGAAATTCTGTTAGGAAATATCCTGAAAGCGGTAGAAGATAATTTGAGTGAAGCCGAATTCGATGTGCAGCATCTGGCAGAAAAAGTCAACATGTCACGCTCCACATTGACCCGCAAGCTCAAGGCCATTACGGGGCTTACTCCATTAGAGTACATCCGCCGTGTAAAGATGCAGCATGCCTGCCGCATGTTGAAAGATCCTCATACCACCGTGAACGAAGTGGCCCTGGCATTAGGCTATTACAACCGGAAATATTTTACTTCCTGCTTCAAGGAAGAGTACGGAATGACCCCCAGCGAGTTTCAGAAACAGCAGGAAAAAGGGGATACATCTGAATCAAAAGAGGGGTAAAAATGAATCAGACCCCTCTCTGAAGCATTTCATACCGTTCTTTGGCGCATTCAGTTCTCCTGCTCTACAAAGAATCTCTTTACATTTGAACCATCAACCTTTGTATTCAGATTTAACGAAAAACAAACTTGTTCAACATGAAAAAAGAGATTTTATTTCTTGCTGCACTGGCCACTTGTTTGTCTTCCTTCGGTCAGACTTTTGAAAAGACCGCTCAGGGAGGAAAGTTCCAGACTGCACAACCCACATTGAACGGGGAAGTGATTTTCTACTCTCCTTCTATTGTGCGCATCGTAAAGTATCCTTCGGCTGAAATGCCCGAAAAGAAAAGTTATCCGGTCATCAAGACTCCGGAAAAGGTAGAAATCTCCTACAAACAGAATGGAAACACGGTATGCATGACCTCCGGAAAAATGACAGTGACACTCGATGTGGTTACCGGAAAGGTGACTTACACCGACCAGAAAGGGGAAACACTGTTAAAGGAAAAAGTGGAAGGTACCAATTTCATTCCGCGCAAGGACGTAAACCGTGACGCATTTACCGTCAGCCAGGCATTCAGCCTTGAACCGGAAGAAGCCATCTACGGATTAGGACAACGCCAGAGCGGAGCCATGAACCACCGCAACCAGCAAATTCACCTGTCAAACGGCAATACCAATATCTGTATCCCCTATTTTACATCTGAAAAAGGATATGGCGTGTACTGGGATAATCCAGGTATCTCTGACTTCAGCGATACACCGTATGCAACTTCCTTCTCTTCACAGGTAGGACTTTGCTCCGATTATTATTTCTTGTACGAAGACGGCACACAGGATGGCGTAATCGCCTGCATCCGCGACCTGACCGGAAAGGCTACCATGTTCCCGCTCTGGACCATGGGTTACTGGCAGTGCCGCGAACGCTACAAGAGTCCCGACGAACTGTGCGGCGTACTCGACAAATACCGCAAACTTCAGATTCCGCTGGATGGTATCGTACAGGACTGGCAGTACTGGGGATGTGATTCCAACTGGAATGCCATGAAATTCGTGAATCCACGCTACATCAACAAGATGGACGACAAGGAAGCACTTCGCTACCTTCCGAATGGAGAAGACAAGAATGCACGCTATCCGAAACCTCGCTTCAAAAGCCCGGAAGAAATGGTGGAATACGTACATAAGAACAATGCGCACCTGATGATTTCCGTATGGGCCAGCTTCGGACCGTGGACTGACCAGTACAAAGAACTCGACAAGATGGGGGCCTTGCTGAAATTTGAAACATGGCCTCCGAAATCGGGTGCACATCCTTACGATCCGTTCAATAAAGATGCCCGCGACCTGTACTGGCGTTACCTCAGCCACCTGCATAAAATGAACATCGATGCCTGGTGGACCGACTCTACAGAACCCGACCATCTGAACCCGAAAGAAAGCGACTTCGACCTGATGACAGCCGATGGGTCTTTCCGCTCCGTACACAATGCATATCCTCTGATGACCAACAAGGGTATCTATGAACACCAGCGTGCCGTGTCGGACGATAAACGTGTGTTCCAGATGACACGTTCCGGTTACCTGGGGCAGCAGCACTACGGTGCCCTGAGCTGGAGCGGCGACGTGGTATCAAGCTGGGATGTACTCCGTCAGCAGATTCCAGCCGGACTGAACTACACGCTTTGCGGTATCCCGTTCTGGAACACCGACTTAGGAGGCTTCTTCGGATGGGAATACAACAATGACTGTACTAACGTTGCTTATCAAGAACTGCATGTACGCTGGTTCCAATGGGGCTGCTTCATGCCATTGATGCGTAACCACTGCTCATCACCGATGATGAATGAAATTGACCTCTTCGGTAAAGAAGGTGACTGGGCTTATGATGCACAGAAACGTATTATCGAACTTCGCTACCGTCTCTTACCTTATATATATAGCTTAGATGGAGCCGTAGTACAGGAAGACGGTACCATGATGCGTCCGCTGGTAATGGACTTTGCCAACGACCGTAAGGCTATCCTGCTGGACGATGAATACATGTTCGGTAAAAACATTCTGGTATGCCCGGTAACAGAACCGCTTTACACCAAGAAAATAGAAGGCAACAAGGGAGTTACTACCGTGCCCGACGTAGCGAAAGCTTCTGCTCCGGTAAAAGTCTACCTGCCTAAAGGTTCTCAATGGATTGATTTCTGGACTAACGAAACGGTAGCAGGCGGTCAGGAAATCCAGCGCGAATGTCCGGTTGACATCCTCCCACTTTACATCAAAGCGGGAAGTATCCTTCCGCTTGGTCCGAAAGTACAGTACGCTACTGAAAAGAAATGGGATAACCTGGACATCTGCGTTTACCCGGGAGCCAATGGCGAATTCGTGCTCTACGAAGACGAGTTTGATAACTACAATTACGAAAAGGGTATGTTCTCTACCATCAAGTTCAGCTGGGACGACGCCTCACGCACACTGACCATCAGCGACCGCAATGGTGAATTCCCGAAGATGCTGAAACGCCGCAACTTCCGCATCACGCTGATGCAGCCTGGCAAGCAATCTGCTGAAACCGTCATGGTTAAAGCTGACAAGAAAGTGGCTTATTCAGGTAAGAAGCTGGTAGTGAAACTGTAATATGATTACCCATAAAAAACGGGATACTTCATTATTGAGGCATCCCGTTTTTTTATGCATTAAATTAATCAGTCTTCCGGCAGCTCTACCACACCAAGCTTTTTCTTTCCGTCCATCTTGACGGATAAAGGTTTCTCAAACCGTACCCAGCGCAGGTACTTGGTTTCTTCTACCGCCGGCATGCTGTCGAGCAATGCCTGGTTGTAGATACCATCGTTCATATAGGCATTGATGGTAAAGTATCCCACTCCGAAAGAAGTCAGATTCTGGAAGAAGTGGGTTCCCTGACTGGGGTCTACCCGGTAATTGGTCAGTCCAGCTTCCACGATGATGCGGGCAGCCGAAATGTTGGGCCATTTCACCGGAATGCCCAACCACGTATCGCTGCTTCCCCAGCGTCCGGGGCCGACCAGTATGTAGTGTTTCCCTTCATCGAGGAAACGACGGTTGAGTTTCTCAATGTCATAAGCAATCAACTGGTTATTGGATGCAGAATAACCTTCTGTCTTGACATAAATGACATCCTGAATATCGTCCATCACTCCATGTCCCAGTGAATTTTCACTCTTTAGCAGCAGTTTTTCGTCTGGAATCACACTCAAGTCCTCCTCCAGTCCGGCTTTCACGTCAATCATCGGGCGAATCTGCAACAGATAGAACACGCCGCTCTTGGTACGGGCATCAAAATTGACGGCAAACTCGATTTCTACCGGACGGCGCATTTCACCCTGACCGTATTTCTGTGCCAACTGCAGGATACGGGCCAACGGGAACACATCGTGCTGAAGGATATTGGCAAAGGTTATCAGCTTGCGACCGCCGGGATAAATACCGTCGCGTATCACCATGTCGTACGGATCGTAAGTGGAAGCAATGAAGTTCAAGGCTCCGTCAGCTTCGGCATCTTTTACGTGGAGCTTCAACAGGTTGAATCCGTCATCGAGCGAGAAGTTCTGTCCCAGGTTCTTCAAGTCGAGGGCATAGAAGCGGGTCTGTGTTTCACGCAGGGCGATTTCCATTTCGCTGGTCTGGAGCACCTGCGTAGGGTGATACGGACACACACGCAAGGTAAGTCCGCCGTCGACAATGTATTTCCCTAATCCCAAAGCCAGACTGACGGTACCTTCTTCGGCCAGCTCGTCATTAATCGGGTAATAATTGATGGAGCGGGCTACTCCGGAAATGGCCGGATAATAGCGGTCGCCATACTGGGTGCCGACCACTTCCTGCAGGATGACGGCCATTTTCTCCTGGTCAATCACGTTGCTGGTAGCCTGCATGTAGGCTTTACTATCCTTATAATATACGGAAGCATACACTCCCTTGATGGCATCGCCTAACATACGGAGCATTTCGTACTTATCGTCCAGATAGGGAATCATGTAAGTGGAATAGATTCCGGCAAAGGGTTGGTAATGGGAGTCTTCCAACAGACTGGAGGAACGGATGGCAATCGGTGCCTTCACCGCATCGAAGAAAGCAAAGAAATCCTCTACCAGCCGGTCGGGCAACTTGGCACGAAGGAAGGCACGAAGAATTACGTCGTCGGCCGCATCGCTCAGGGCTATCTGGTACAACTGATTGGAGTCCATGAACTCGTCGAATATATCGGTACAGAGGACTACGGTTTTCGGAATCATGACGGAGGCATTCTCAAACTCATCGAACTCTGTATGGCGTTTTACCATGTTGTCTATGAAAGCCAGGCCGCGTCCCTTTCCTCCCAACGAACCATCACCGATACGGGCAAAATTGGAATAACGGTCGAAGCGGTCGCGCTGGAACACGGCTACCACTCCCTGATTCTTCATCTTACGGTATTTCACAATGGCTTCGAAAATAATCTGTCGGTGTGCATCAATATCCTGCAGAGATTCCCACGTAATCTGCTTCAAGAATTCAGCGACCGGGAAGATGGCACGCGAATACAGCCAGCGCGAAATATGGTTACGGCTGATGTGATAGAGGAAGGATTCTGCAGGGATGGCAAATATCACATTCTGCAGCTCCTTCAGGTTGTGGATACGGGCCACTTCTTTCATGGTATGAGGGTCACGGAAAATAAAGTCACCAAAACCAAAGTTGTCTGACACCGCCTCACGAAGGTCGATATTCATCTTCTTGGAGTTCTTATCAATGAATACGGCATCCAACTCCGGTGCATAGCAGCGATTGCTTTCCTCAGCCGACTGAAGAATAAGAGGTATAAACGGATCGCGTTTGCGGACTTCACGCAGCAAGGTTACACCAGCCTGCGGGTCATTGACACCCCCGTGAGGGAAACGGGCATCGGAAATAATACCGAGCACGTTATTCTGGTACTTATTATATAGTTCCGTGGCTTCCTCATAGGAACGGGCCAATACGATTTTAGGACGTCCGCGCATACGAAGGGTACGCTGGTGCTCGTTCAAAGCTTCCGTAGCAAACTCCTGGCTCTGGCGGAGAACAAACTTATAGAGGTTGGGCAATACGGAAGAATAAAAGCGGATGGAATCTTCCACCAACATGATCATCTGTACGCCGACTTCCTTGATGTCATGCTCCAGGTTCATCTTGTCTTCTATCAGCTTGATGATGGACACCAGCAGGTCGGTATTTCCCAACCAGCAGAACACATACTCAAAAATGCTCAAATCTTCATGTTCCATTCGTTCCTTGATGCCATGCGAGAAAGGTGTCAATACCACCAGCGGAAGATGCGGATATTCCTTTTTAATATCGCGGGCAATGTCGAAGGTATCGCTATTGTCAGAGCCCGGCATACAGATAACCAGGTCGAACATGGTGTTGCGCAACTGTTCCCAGGTTTCTTCTGCCGTAGAGACCTGCGTGAAACGAGGAGGATAGCGCAAACTCAGGTTCATATATTCATTGAAAATCTTTTCGTCAATGCGGCCGTCATCTTCCAGCATGAACGCATCGTAAGGATTGGCCACCAACAATACGTTAAATATACGCTTTGTCATCAGGTTGGCAAACTGCGTATCCTTGAAATACAGCTGACGGAGTTTAATTCTTAGTTTGGTGAGCATGGTATCTTCTTTTAAAGCTTATATTACAGAAACAAAATTCGGAATTTCACACGATTTTTGCAAATCTTTCTTGAGAGTTGGTAAAAAACTAACAAAATTCAACCTAGAGTTCAAATTTTCGGGTAAAACTCTTTGACGATACAGGTAATTTTCTATCTTTGCACATACAAAATATTTCATTTTGTCAGACCTTAAATTATTTGATTATGGACATTAATAAAATCATGTCATCACTGGAAGCCAAGCATCCAGGTGAATCTGAGTACCTTCAGGCAGTCAGGGAAGTATTGCTTTCTATCGAAGATATTTACAATCAACACCCCGAATTTGAAAAGGCAAAAATCATTGAACGACTGGTAGAACCGGACCGTATCTTCACATTCCGTGTGACATGGGTAGACGACAAAGGTGAAGTGCAGACAAACTTAGGCTATCGCGTACAGTTTAACAATGCCATTGGCCCATACAAGGGCGGTATCCGTTTCCACGCTTCCGTGAACTTGTCTATCTTGAAATTCTTAGGATTTGAACAGACATTCAAGAATGCTTTGACTACCCTGCCGATGGGTGGCGGTAAAGGTGGTTCTGATTTCTCTCCGCGTGGCAAGAGTAATGCAGAAATCATGCGCTTCTGCCAGGCTTTCATGCTGGAATTGTGGCGTCATTTAGGACCGGATATGGATGTTCCGGCTGGTGATATTGGTGTAGGCGGACGTGAAGTAGGTTACATGTTCGGCATGTACAAGAAACTGACCCGCGAATTTACAGGTACGTTTACCGGCAAGGGGCTTGAATTCGGAGGTTCACTGATTCGTCCGGAAGCTACAGGCTTCGGCGGCTTGTATTTCGTAAAACACATGCTCGATGAAAAGGGTATCGAAATAAAAGGAAAGACGGTAGCCATCTCCGGGTTCGGTAATGTGGCATGGGGAGCTGCTACCAAAGCCACTCAATTGGGAGCGAAAGTAGTTACCATCTCCGGACCGGACGGTTATATTTATGACCCGGAAGGTATCAGCGGAGAAAAGATTGACTATATGCTCGAACTGCGTGCATCGGGTAACGACATCGTGGCTCCATACGCTGAAAAATTCCCTGGAGCTACTTTCGTACCGGGACGTCGTCCGTGGGAAGTAAAAGTAGACATCGCACTGCCATGTGCTACTCAGAACGAATTAAACGGCGAGGATGCACAGAACCTGATCAAGAACCAGGTGCTCTGCGTAGGAGAAATTTCCAACATGGGATGTACACCGGAAGCTATTGACGCATTCATCGAACATAAGATGATGTATGCTCCTGGAAAGGCTGTCAATGCAGGTGGTGTAGCTACTTCCGGTCTTGAAATGAGTCAGAACGCCATGCATTTGAGCTGGACTGCTCAGGAAGTAGATGAAAAGCTTCATCTGATTATGCACAACATTCATGAACAATGCGTGAAATACGGTAAGGAAAGCGATGGATACATCAATTATGTGAAGGGTGCAAACATTGCCGGATTTATGAAAGTGGCTCACGCCATGATGGCTCAGGGAATAGTCTGAATATTAAGGATAATTAAAATTTAAAGCAAACATGAACAAAAGATAATTTTTATTCATATCTTTGAATGCTTTAATTTTTAGCACAAAATCTCGTTTAGTTGTATTTGTATTTTGTATTGTAGCTTGCGCTATCCGCCTGTGAAGGTCTGATAGCGCATTTTTGTATACAAACAAGGCCATAGAGAAATAAAAAAGTCCCGCAAAACTGCAGGACTTTCAATTTTTAAGC
>ULQS01072119.1_pt1 | contig 17444 bp, 25 predicted proteins | sample 1954751 | NCBI WGS metagenome assembly ULQS01 (sample SAMEA4835662, study PRJEB28245) | human gut metagenome | biome: gut microbiome; material: fecal sample | place: Denmark | collected 2008 | reverse complement strand
TATATCAGTTTGATTTAACAAAAATTTATCTCAAAGTCCAACTCTCATAAACTTTCCTGTGTTTACCAACAATGCATCGTTGTTATATTTTTGTAAAAAATCTCATAAAATAAGATTTTTCTTTAATTTTGATATTTTTTTGTGTCTTTTCATTTAAACAAAACCGTGTTTTTCCTTTTATTTATAAGGATTTCCACGATTTATACTATTTTCTCCCATTTTCTTGCATACCCCGTTACTCTTTTTAGTGTGGTAAAAAAATAAGGGGTTGCCTTTCCAAGTGTGGTATTTTTAATCTTTTATAGTAGTTGCAAAGTATGATAATGCCTTAAATTTAAAATTAACTTTTACTGTTTTTTCATCACCGTTATCATAAATGACAATATTATTAATTAAGTTTTTAATTAATGTTCTACTAGGATTTTTCATACTTACATAACTTTCAACTAACTCTCTGCATTTTGTAAAATCCATTTCAGCAGTAGAGTTTGCAAGACTTTGATATCTAGACTCTTTTAAATCTTTTTCTTTATTTAATTCTTGCAGATTATCTTCATGCTTTTTAGATAAGTTTTTATAGACTTCCAAAGAAATATGACCTTCAACTTTATCATTATATAGACTTGAAATTGTGTCTAATTCTTTTTTTATTTTAGTATTCAATGAATCAATTTCATTTTTCATTGACAGTACATCTTTATTATAAATATAAACAGAATCTTCTACTAATTCTCTCGTATTATAATGTTTTATAAATTCTTCACCAATATCTTTTAAATAATTTACAATATCTTTTTCTAATAAATCATAATTTAATCTATTAGGAGTACATCCTGATATTTTTCCTTTACGATTATAGTTATTACAACTTGTGTAATTAGTTTGTGTCTGTCTATTTTTTTTATGACCAATACCTAGTGTTCTACCACAATTACCACATATAAGCAACCCAGACAATAAATATCTATCAAAATTTCTTTCTTTTGGAGTTGTATGCCTATGCTTAAGTATTTCTTGCACTTTTTCAAAATCTTCTTTACTAATAATAGGCTCATGAGTATTTTCTACTATGATATATTCTGAATCTTTAACTTTTCTACATTTTTTATTATTGTAACTTATTTTCTCATGTGTATGTTGTACCATATTACCTATATACATTTGACTTTTTAATATATTCCTTATTGTTGAATGTTTCCAAATACCACATCCATCATTTTCTGTAACCTTTAAACCTCTAGGTTCTTTTTTATAAACTATTGGTATAGGGATTTTCTTTTCAGAAAGAATTCTTGAAATAACACAAACACCATTTCCCTCAAGAGCAAGCGAATAAATAAGTCTTACAACTTTACTTGCTTCTGGATCAATTATTAACTTGTGTTTATCATTAGGGTCTTTTTTATAACCATAACATGGAAACGATCCTATATAATCTCCTCTTTCTTGTTTTACTCTAAAAGATGATTTAACTTTTTTAGAAACATCTCTTAAATATAAATCATTTACCCCAAGTCTTAAACCTAACATAGAATCACCAATTAATGAATCATAAGAATCATTAATCGCTATATATCTAACATTGTGTTCTAAAAAATATTCTTCAATATATTTACCAGTTCCGTACATTTCACGACCAAGTCTTGATAAATCTTTTGTAATAACACAATTTATTAAACCATCTTCAATGTCTTGTATCATTTGAGAAAATGCTGGTCTTTCAAAATTACCACCAGAGTATCCATCATCTACATATTCTTTTACAATATTTAGACCATTATGTTTGGCAAACGAACGAATAATCATACCTTGACTTGATATAGAAGAAGATTCATCACATTTTCCAAAATCTTCTTTTGAAAGTCTTTTATATTCTGCACATTTGTAGATTTGATTTCCTATCATATATTTATATTCCTCCTTTTTCTGATAGGGGTCTAAAATATCTACGATTGCATGGTAACATCATTTTTGATTTTTTGCAACTCATCAGTAGCACCTCCTAGTAATATTTTTTTCCTATATAATTCTTCTTTATATGTTTTATTAATTATTCTTTTTAGATCTTCACCAGTTTCATCAAAATTAAACTCAAATTTTACTGTCTTTTTTCCATAAGTTTTAATCATTGAATCACCCATTTTAAAACTATGATTAGAATCTAAAAATATGCTCTTTGAATTAAGCATTTTTATTTCCTTTCTCTAAAGTTAAGTCTTGTTCTAAAGGATTCTTCAAATGTATTTCAATAGTAGACTTACCATTATTAGTATCTATTTCTACATGATATACTTCTTTATTAATTTTTCCTTTTATAAAAGTTATTTCTTTTGTAGAAAGTGGTTCACTAACTTCAAAACTAGCATAAGTACGATTATTATTTTCTTTGTATTCAAATATGTTTATTTTTTCTTTTAGTAAGTTTTGCACTATTTGAACAATATTTTCTAGTTTCTTTATTTCTTCTTCCTTAAATTTATCATAAGAAGATAACTCTTCTTTATATAAGTCTTTATTACCTTTATTTCGTAAAAGTCTATCATATTTAGTTTGAATATTCTCAACGGTAAAATAAGTATAACTTAAGTCCTTTAATGGTGTTACATTTCGTTTTAACTCGCCACTAGAGTAACAAGATAACTTTTTATATATAACAGTATCCCTAAATATCGGATAACCAATATTAGGAAATATAATAGTCTTATAATGAAGATTTTTTACTTCATCTGGTGTAAGTAAATCACGAGCAATTAGAGAAGTAGATTTATTACCATTGTAATTCATTAAACTAATTGACTGACTTATTGAATTGGACTCTATTGTTTTTTTACCTAATCTTTTGCTAATCGCTTCAGCAGTATCCATTGTATTTGTTTTTAAATAAGCGAGTCCAGAGTTATCAAGAATAATTTGGGCAACTTCTTTACCATAAACATTGTCTAATTGACTTAAACTTTGAATAAATAAGTGATACCTTAATCCACGAGATCTAGCAACGGATATTATTGATTCAATACTGGGTTCAATTAATGGTGGGCAGTTAGAAAATTCATCACATATCCAGTCAATTTCAATGGGTACTTTTTTGTTTTCATTAGAGTTAGCCAATTTTACAAGTTCTTTATATAATAATCCTAAAATTATAGTAACTAGAGAGTAATATATTTTATCTTCATCTGGAACTATAACATATAGTGCTGATTTAACTTTTCCTAAAATATTAAAATCAAAATCTGATTTACTAATTACATTAGCAACATTAACGTCATCAAAGATTGCCATTTTCTCTGAAAACACACTAGTAATAGATTTATAAGTGTTTTCGCTTGATGATAAAATAGGAATTAAACTGTCTTTAGATTTAGCACCATAAGGCTTTTGCTCAATATAATATTTAAACTTTTTAGAGTTTTTTTCTTCCATAGTAGAGTTTTGAAATTTACGAATAGAGGTCATAGTTATTTGTTCTCGCTTTACTTTACCATCTTTATATTCTTCCAAAAAAAAGCCAATTAGTCCCTCAAGAAGATTCTTGGCACTATTATTCCAAAAAGGATCTTTACCTTGTGATTTATCATAAGTGATCATTGATGCTATGGAAGTAATTAATCTATTTGTTTCAGCATAACTAGAAATTGACTTATTTAAATAATCTAATTTTTCTTCTTCATTATCTGTATTATCGGCTTTATTCTCAAATTCAATATACTTTTCATACTCACAAATAATCGGCTCTAGTATATTGATGTGATTAGACAATTCTGGATGTCTAAAATCTATTGTTAAAATTTTATAGCCTCTATCATATAACATTTTAGAAGTAACATGATATATTTCGCCTTTAGGATCAGTTACAAAAACACTTCTTGGCTTTTTAGCATTAGCAATAAAACTAATCATTGGAATAACACAAGTAACACTTTTACCAGATCCACTTGATCCTAAATAAACATAATGGGGAGTTTCTTTATCAAACCATACATGAGTAACACTTTTATCATAATAAACTGGAAAACCAACTTCATTTATATTAGAAATTTTTTCTTTAGTAAAATTTTTATTAATTTCTGCTTCGGTTGCAAATCTTGCAGATCCATATTCATTATTACTTTTGATTTTATGTTTTGAAATAATTGGTTCAATATATATAAAACCAACAATAAATAAAATCAATATTAACAATAAAAAAATGAGAGATAAACTCATAGTCTATCCCTCACTAATTTATTGTTATAACTCATAATCCTCCTTGGTCTTATTTAATTCTTTTACCATGTTATCAATAATAGAATTAATATCTTTACGAGTTATATTTCTAAAATTTTCATAACCATCTTTAAAATAATAGTTTTCATTTGTATTATGAATATCATCTAACATATATTTAACTCGTTCCCAGCCAGATCTTTCTAAAGTATTTCTAACCAGTTCTTCTAAATCGTTATTATCGTAAATATCATCTGTATATTCATATAAATTATTTTGATATACAAAGTCCATAAAGTTATCTATATCTAAATACATAACATCATCGTTTTCAACACTTTTAAAATTTAATAATTCTTTTATCATATAACCACCAGCCTTAATCTATTTCATAATCATCATAATTCTTATCTATGATTTCATTTATTGCTAAATCTAATCCTTTTTTAAGAGTAGGATTATTTCTAATATCTTCATAAGTGAGTTCTAAAGCATCTAGTGTACTAGATATATCACGAGTATAACTATATTCGTGATTTTCAAGTTCACTAATAAACATATCTTTGATATAACCAGCACCAGTTTTATCTTTTTCTATTAACTCATTATGTTCTTTTCTTATATCTTCCCACAGTTTATTATAAGTATCTAGATCAGTTTTTCTTATATAGCCACCACCACCGATGGAATATATTTTATCAGTATCACTTGGCTCTAATCCCCAATTTTTCATACCGTTATCGAATTGCTCTTGATTAAAAGCAAACATTAATGGAAATTCATTAACTCTTTTTTGATGTATTTCTCTTAATTCATCATACTTATTTTTCATTTATTACCACCATCCTTTAAAATATATATTTTTTTATGATAAATAAGTAAATTTTCAATAGTCTTACCATCTTTAATAACTCTATATCTATTTCCCCAAAAACATTTATGTTTCCACCATAAACTATTTAGTATTTGTTTTATTTTCATTAAGCATCAACTCCTTTGTAGTTTCATTAATTCTTTTATTAGCAATATCAAAATACTTTTTATTTATTTCAAATCCGATATAATTTCTATTTTCTAAAATACAAGCGACTGCAGTAGTGCCACTACCTAAAAAACAGTCCAAAACTAAATCATTTTCTTTTGAACTGTTCCTTATTAATTTTCTAATTAGGGGAAGTGGCTTTATTGTAGGATGCCCATATATTTGTTTATCTTTAACATTTATAGTAGATAAATATATTGTTTTAGCATCCTCATAATTGCTCGGTTGACAATAACCATTTTTTCTAAAATACAAACAATATTCTTTGTCGCCTAAATACTTGTTATTGTGTAGGGGCATAGGATTAGTTTTTCCCCATATAATAATTTCTAATTTACAATTAAGTTTATCCATAAAATATTTAATGTAGGTAGGTATTTGTCTACCATTACACCAAATATAAATATTAATATTTTTCATAACTCTAATTAATTCATCTAACACCGATAAATCAAATCCATTAATTAAATTACTTGCTTTTAATTCATTTTCTAACTTAATTAGTTCTTTGCATAATTTACCAGTTCCTTTTTTACCACCTTTAGTAGAAATATCATAAGGTGGATCTATGACAACTAAATCAATAGAATTATCTGGTATTTTTTTAAGACCAATTAGACAGTCCTCATTGTATATTTTATTTACCAGCAAAAGTAGAATTCCTTTCATAAAAAAAAGTAGGAAATATATCCCACCTTTGTCTAATTAAATAGCCATAATCTATTTTTAATATATTACTTAATCTATATAAATAAACACTACTAACATTTTTTATCTTATCATTTTCAACTTTACTTAAAGTAGAGATTGATATATTAGAAATATTTGATAGTGCTTTCAAAGTTAAATTATTTTTTAATCTTTCTTGTTTTAATATTTTCCCAATTTTATTTATAAACATTCCTCCTTTATTTAAAATTTATTGTATAAAAAAACAGACCATAGTATTATGATCTGCACTATTAATTGTAATTTGTATTTTTGAATATTTCTTTAAAAATTACTATTTATTCTTTGATAATTGTCTTATTTTTTCGTGATAAAAATAGTTTATTATTATAGGTTTTCCAGTAGGATTTTTTAAAAATGGTTCTTCATCTATAACATACATAAATCCATTTTTATCTGCATACTCTTGTACTTTTTTATCTAACCCTTCCCAATAAGACATATCTTTTTTAGTATAAATCTTATTATACAAATCATTTAATTCAGGGTGTTTTTCTTTTATATAATTTATTATAGTAGGCTTAAATGTGCCTCTTAAATTCAAGTTTTCAAGCCATATATAGTCGCAAAAGTCTTTTATTTTTTCTATTATAGTAAATACATCAGTAATACCAGGAAATATTGGAGAAATAAAACAAGTTGTTCTTATTCCTGCATCGTGAACTTGTTTCATTGCTTCAATTCTTGATTTTATTGTTGGTGCTGAATCCATATCTTTCTTAAATTCTTCATCTAATGTATTTATTGACCAAGCAACCAATGGATTAGGATATGTTTTTATCAAGTCAATATCTCTTGTAACTAAGTTAGATTTTGTTGTTATAATTAAATTTATTCCACTTCCTTGCATTTCTTCTAAAAATGCTCTTGTTCTCTTATATTTTGCTTCAAAATAATTATATCCATCTGTTACAGATCCTACTATCATTGTTTTACCTTTATATTTTTCAGGATTTTTTATTTTATCCCACATCTTAATATCTAAAAACATTCCCCAATCTTCTTTATGTCCTGTAAATCTTTTCATAAATGTAGCATAACAATATTCACATCCAAAAGGACAACCAACATAAGGATTTATTGAATATCCTGCTATTGGCAAGTTTGATTTTGTAAGAATTGTATCAACTTTCTTTTCTTTAATTACCACTTTTTTTAAATCTATCATTTTATTCCTCCAAATTCTTTAGGAAATTCTTGTACAAACTCATCTTCATTTAAAATTCCTAATAAATCTTCTTTCATAAATACAGGTATATTCTTCTCTTTTGCTTGGTTGTAAATATTAAATACCCATTCTCTTTTTGATGATATTTTCCCTTTTCTATTACCTGTTTCAGTACCTATTACAATCCAAGAAATATTATTTAAATCTAATTTTCCTACATCATCAAACATAGGCTCAAAAGTAATATGGTAATGCTTTGCTTTGATATTATTTCTTAAATAATCAATTCTTGTCTTTTCTTTTGAAGAAGTAACTGTTACACCAAACCAACCATTATCAGGAGTTTCTTTTAAGTTAATATTTTCAGGTCTTTTAGTTAAAAAAATATATTGTGTGTTTTCATTTTCTTTCATTTTAGAAAAAACTTTATCTTTCCATTCTTCATTCCAACCTGATAAATCACTTTGTCCAGTTAGTAAATACGCTGTATGCCTTTTATTATCAAGCATTTTCAATTTATTTTCAAAAAATACAGGTTTATTAAAATCATCAATAGTATGAAATCTATTATTATTCATTCTTGCATAACAATAAGAACATCCTATATTACATCCAATTACTATATTTATATTTTTTATAGTATCTTTAATACATTGCATTTTTCTCTCTCCTTAAATTTATTATAATTTTGATTTGTAAAGCTCCCCAAATGAAGCCATTATATCTAACATTTTACTTAATTCTAATCCTAAATCAGTCATTCCATATTCAACTTTTGGTGGATTCGTATGATAATCCTTTCTAAAAATAATACCATCACTTTCTAATTGCCTTAAACTATCCGTTAATACTTTTTGTGATATTCCATTCAGTGACTTTTGTAGCTCATTAAATCTCCATGTTCTTTTTGTTAAATTTCTTATTATCAATAATTTCCACTTACTTCCTACTAAAGATATTGTAGTTGCAACAGGACATTCTGGTAATTCATTTATATTTCTCATTTTGATACTCCTTACTAATTTACTGATATTGTATCATATATTATTAATTTGACAAGCAGTTACTTTAAAGTGCGTACTTGTTTTATTGTGTGTATCTTGATATAAATTTATTATACTAATATTTAAGGAGGAATTTAAAATGTCAAATTTTATGAAAGTAAGTTCAGAAAGTGCACCTAGAGTTGAATTACACGAAAAATTAGGTTTAACAGGTGCTGAAATTAGCATCAACACTATTGGAGCAGGAGAATGTGTGCCTTTTATTCATTCTCATAAACAAAATGAAGAAATTTACTATGTTATAAGTGGTTCTGGCAAAGCAATTATTGACAACGAAGAAGTTAATTTAGTTGCTGGTGATTGGGTAAGAATATCTCCAGTAGCAGAAAGACAATTTTTTGCTAACAAAGACAATGCAATTTCTTACATTTGTATTCAAGTAAAAGAAAATTCACTTGAAGGATTTACTGCAAATGATGCCATTATAAAATAAATGAAAAAATCTCTGAAAGTATAATCTTTCGGAGATTTTTATTACTATAAAATTGTAATTTATATAAAACTTTTTTTCAAACCTTTTTTAAATACTAAAATTGCTTTTGCTGTTCCTGTAATTGACATAGTAACTAGCTCATAACCATCTTGTAACATTTCATTTGCTTTTTCTTCTACTTTTTGTGCCATATCATCTGCCTTTGGTGAATACTCTATAACAACTGTTTTATACATTTTTCCACCTCCTAATCTATCACAAATTGTAATTTAATATCTAATTATATAGTAAATGACATACACCCAACTCATTAATCCATGAACAATTGCCCAACCAACTGAATGCCAATTTACATAACTGATAACCATTGCTAACGCACTTCCAAAAGTAATACCAGTTTTAACTGTTTTTGTTATTGTGTCATTTTTCTTATTCATAATTGACCTCCTCAACAAATTACTATTTATTTAACAAATCACTAAATTTATTGAATAAGTTTTTCTATCGAATTATACTCATCACCACTTATTTGGTATATACCATTATATGGTTGTTCAATATAATAACTATTGTTTTTATTATATACAAATATTATAGATTTTCCAGTTTCTATAAAATTACACTCAATTTGTATTTCATTATTAATATTTATAGGTACATCTTGTACGCTTTCATTTTTAGTTACTCTTTTTGTACCATTTAAAATATACAGTATATCTTGCATTTTTTCCTTATCATCAATAATAACATTTTTTTCGTTTTGTTTTAATGAAATACTTTCTAATTTTTCAAGTTTAGGTAAATTAAGTGTATAAGTTCTTCTATCTCTAAAATGATAAAAAACTCCTATCATTAACACTACCAATACAATTATACCTAATACTGTAAATAATACATTTCTATTTTTCATAGTCATTACTCCAATCATCTCTAAAAATTACTATTTGTTATTTAGATAATTATATCATGAAAAAAGCAAATCTAAAATATTATTAGACTCGCTTTAAAACATCTTATTCAACAAAAAATAAACAATAAATTACAATGATTCCAAAAAACATTAATATTCCAAACCCTATTATCAAATAAGTTTTTATTATACTTTTTACATTTTGTGAATCTTTATACAACGATTCTACTTTTCGTTGATCTATTTCCTTTATAATAGAATTAGGTATTGTATTATCCTTTACTAATTCATCTATACTAATTTCAAAAAGATTAGATAATTCTTCTAACTTATCCATTTCTGGTGTAGTTTCTCCTAATTCCCATTTACTAATTGTTTGTCTAGCTACATTTAATTTATCTCCCAGTTCTTCTTGTGAAAGACCAGATGCTTTTCTTAATTTAATCAATTTTTCGTTAAATTTCAATTTTATCATTCCTTTCAATTTTAGATATAAAAAGCTCTTTAAATATCTAATACAATTATAATATCTTAATGCCCTTATATCTACCATTTAGAACTGGAAATGTGTCCCTTAAACATAACATTTAATATTTTAAAGTGTTTGTTTTAAAAATAGAAATTTATTATTTATTTCTTTTTATTAAAATTATTGCTAAAATTAGCGTAATAATTATAACTATAATTGGTGCAACTTTAAAGAATATCCATTCAAATGAATGCCATATTGTTCCAATAACGCTCCATTCAGGATCGTTATAATTCCAAGATTGATATGGACTACCTAATATAGCTAATATTATAAAAAGTAATATAATACACACATCCAAAACTATTAAAAAATTTATTGTTCTTTTCCTTTTTTGTTTTTGTTTCCTAGATAGTTGTTCATTTATAATTTCTAATTTTTCTGATATTACTTTTATATCATTCTTTTCTTTTTCTTCAATGTTTTCACCTAGAATTTCACTAACTGGGGTTTCAAAAACTTCTGATATAGATATAAGCATTTCAGCGTCTGGAACAGATAATCCTGATTCCCATTTAGATATTGTTTGTCTAACAACATTTAACTTAACACTTAATTCTTCTTGTGAAATACCTTTATTCTTTCTTAAAGTTTTTAAATTATCCTTTAACATAAAATTTCCTCCTTTCGTTAATTCAATTCTATGATAAAAAACGCATTGCTACAAGCAATGTATTTTAACATTTCAACAAATTGTAATTTGTCTCTCACTTACTTTACCAAATTTATAATTTTTGTTGCCACTTTTTCAATAAATTTCTCATCATGTTCTACAAAAATAATGGTAGGATTATAATTTAGAATAGCATCTTCTATTTGTTCTCTTGTCAATATATCAATATAGTTTAAAGGTTCATCCCATATATAAATATTAGCCTGTTCTGAAATACTTTTTGCAATTAGAACCTTCTTATTTTGACCTTCACTCATATCTTGAATATTAGTATCAAAATCAAATTGTGATAATCCCATTTTTACTAACATTGCTTTAAAAATACTTTCATTTATTTTATTATCGTAAGCAAAAGTTCTCAAATTTCCTTTTAAATCTTCTGTACTCTGAGAAACATAAGATATTTTTAAATCATTTGCAACCATAAACTCTCCATTATACTGTAATTCTTCTCCTAAAATAAGTTTTAATATACTTGATTTACCAATGCCATTTTTTCCAATTAGTGCAACCCTATCGCCATTATTAACTTCAAAAGTAATAGGGTTAAATATCGTTTCTTTACTATATTTTATCTGCAAGTTATGTGCAAAAATTAATGGATTCTTATTACTTTTTAGAGGAATAATTTTTAATGTATCATTTACCTCTATATTTTTTAACAAATTAGTCTTTTCATTTATTGCTTTTTCTATTCTTTGTTCCATAACTTTTGATTTTTTCATCATTTTATCTGCTTTATGTCCTATATATCCTTTATCTATTGTAGTTTCTGAATTATATTTTTTATTTTTTGTTTTTTCAGCCTCATTTGACCATTTTGCACAATTTTTAGAAGCTATTTCAAGTCTATTTATATCTTTCTGCAATCTTTCATTTTGTATTTTTTCAAAATTATCTTGCCTATTTTTATTTTCTTTCCAAGATGAAAAATTACCTTGTTGTATTTCTATATTAGTATTATTTATAGAAATTATATGATTTACAACTTTATCTAAAAAATTTCTATCGTGAGATACTAATATAAATCCTTTTTTCTTTTCTAAATAATTTACTAAATTATTTCGTGTTTCAATATCCAAATGATTTGTAGGCTCATCTATAAGTAAAAAGTTATTACCTTTTAAAAATAAACTTATTAAAAGTATCTTTATTTGTTCGCCACCACTTAATAAGTTAAAACTTCTATATAATACTTCAGTATCTGTATTAAGTAAATTTAATTCTCTTATAATTTCCCAATCTTCAACATTCGGAGCAATCTCATTTACTATTTCTATTGCCATTCTTTCTTTGTTTTTTACTTCAAAATGGAAGTAATCAAACTCAACATTTTTTGATATTGCACCTTGATATTCATATTTTCCTAATAATAACTTTAAAAATGTAGTTTTACCTTTACCGTTTCTTCCAATTAATCCTAATTTCCAATCAGTATCTATATTAAATGATACATTTTCAAATATATTTTTTAGGCTTCCATCATATCCAAAAGTTAAATTGTTTACACTTATTAAAGACATCTATTCCTCCTACAAATTATTATTTTGCGAACTACTAAATTGTAATTTATAATTTGCTTATTACTTTTTTCTGTCAACTTCTTTGTTTACACTATTGCTAATAATATAGAAATTGGAAATATAGCTACTGGATAAAATTCTTATTTTCAATTTTTCAATTTAAAAATTTTCTTTTGGCGCTTAGTTTCAAATTTCCAATAACCATGATTACGATTTCGATGTTTTTTTTGAATCTTGTTTTGATTGTTTTTCATGGCTTGTTCAGCATTTAATATAATAGCTTTTTTTTCGTTGGAAACAAATTTAAGAAAAACATCATATAGGTATAGCCATCCATCGTATGAGATCTCAGTAAGCGTTGACTCTAATTTGATTTTTAAAAACTTGCAAATGCGTTTTTGTTGCTCATAAGTAAACAATTTTTTTGTTTTATCTTTGAAAGTATTTCCAGACGCTAAAAATATATATGATAAAAAATTTCTATAGTCTGTCGCATCCTCAACATCTGCTGATGTTTTTCTTTGAAAGTGAGCAAAACATATTCGTGCATTTGGCACAGGATAAAAATCTGATGGTTTAAACTCATAAATCAATTCAGCGGAAAACCAAGGTTTGTATAAAAGAGACCTCAAACTTTCGTTATAAAAAGGCTGTCCAGAATACCTTAGAAAAGCTTCATACTGCATTATGAAATATATATCTTCAGGAGGATTATCATCTTCAAATACTTTTTTCATAATATCAGCAGTTATGTTAAATGGAATATTTGCACATACTTTATATGGTTCTTTTACTGATATTTTATATTTTAAAAAATCCATCTCTATTATTTGAACTTTTTTAGATTCTTTATACCTTTCAGATAAAGTTTTCGCTAATTTTGCATCAAACTCTATTGCTATAACTTTCTTGCTTTTTTTTGCAAGTTCATTGGTAATAATTCCTTTTCCAGGACCTATCTCAATTACAATATCGTCGTTACAAATATTACTCTTTGATAACAAGGTCGCTACAAGTTGTTTACTATGTAAATAATTTTGCGAATGTTCTATTCCCATAAATACCTCCTTTACAAATTACTATTTTTTGCTTTGCTTACATTTATATTATAACACTTTTTTTATTTTTTTGCAGCCTTATCATTAACAAATATATTTATGATGTGATACTTTTACATTGGACTGTTTTACCATAGCATAGTGCATTGTACTATCTATTTTAGTGTGCCCCAAAAGTTTTTGTACTTGTTCAATAGGCATACCTTTATCTATGGCTTTTGTTGCCAATGTTCTTCTAAATTTATGAGGATGAACTTTTGGAATATTAAGTCTTTTTCCTAAATTTCTAAGTCGTATTTCAACACCAGAAATATTAAGTCTGTTGAAAGGTTTAATTAATGATACAAATAATGCAGAATTATTATCATTTCTACTTTCAAGATACTTTAATAAATGAAGTTTTGATCTAGCATCAAAATAAACCTCTCTTTCTTTGTTTCCTTTACCTAGTACAATACAAGATTGATTTACAAAGTCAATATCTTTAATATCTAAATTAACTAATTCACCAACTCTGATACCAGTAGATGATAAAAAATCAATCATTGCTAAATCTCTTATACAATAACACCCATCTCTTAATTTCTCTAAATTTTCATCACTATATGTTTCTTTAATTGTTACTTGAGTTTTTATTTTATGAATTCTCCTTATAGGACTTTTTATAATGTAATTTTCATTTTCTAACCAAGAAAAAAAACTAGATAATATTCTTCTTATATTATCTATTGTTACATTACTACAATTATGATTATTTTGATAGTTAGATAAATATTGTCTTATATCATTAGTATCAATTAGTTTTATATTTTTGTCTATTTGCAATACCATATCATCAACTGTTTTTTTATAATACTCAACTGTTCTATTAGAACAACCCTCAAGTTTTTTAGAAGATAAAAATAAATTGCTATAATCTATTTTTTCTTCTTTTATATCTTCTATTTCTGTAATACTTACATTATAAAAATAATGTTCTAGCACTTGTCTTAAATTTTCTAATTGATAATTATTAATAAATTTTCCCATGTCAGAAATTACATTACTGATAATTATATCTTTCATAATGTATCACTCTTATCATTACTGATAAATAATCTACTAAATTCTCTTTGTGCCTCTTCCATTTCATCATTAATATTTTTGATTGCTTGTTCGATAGCATTTTTATTTTTAAATTGTGTTTTAGTATTAGTGTTGGATAGATAATTATATAATATATCTTTTCTTGTCTGTTTTTTGTTTTTTAAGTAGTGTTTTAATATTATTTCTTGAATAATATCATTTTCTTTAATACTTTTTACACTTTTTAATTCTTTCTTATAATTATAATTTGCATGATTAACAATAGCATTATAAATATAATTATCTATATATTTGTTTTTAGAATCGATTAAAGTAGTATCAATATCAATATTCTTAATCTGATTTTCTTCATATATGTTATGAAAATAAGAGTTTATCTCATTTAAAGCATCTTTAAAATTAGCATATTCCAATTTAAAATTAGAATTTTTTTTAGAAAAAAGATAACTCTTAATTTCTTTGGTAAGTTCTATAATTTCTTTGTTTTTTATAGAACCATATTTTATTTTTTCTTCTTTATCTTTTCGTTCCCTATAAAGTAATTGACCTAATCTTAAAATTTTTTCTTCTAATATTAAATCCTTTTTGTTTCGCAAAAGATAATTCTTTTCATTAGGACTAAAGAACTTTTTTAACTCGGTAATTTCCTTATTAGTTTCAATTAATAAAGGTGTATAGATTTTTTCTTTTTCTATAGTATGAACTACTTGGGCTTTTAGAAAATCAATTTCACTTTGGGTAAGTTGTCCAGATCTTCTATAACCAACTTTATTTTTAGAATAAATATAGTTAGGTTGTTTTTCCATAAAAGAAAAGTGAAAATGAAGATTATCAGTGTCTGTATGTAGCGATAATTGATAAAACATTTTTTTAGAATCTTTAAAACCACACTTTTTAAAAAAATTAGGTAATATATTAGAAGCAAGTTCTTGTTCTAATTTATGTATATCAATATTTTCATTTATATAATCATTATTAAATGATAAGACACCTTGCCATAGGTTAGAATTTTCTAAATACTTTACTGCTTGTTTCTTTCTTTTTTCGACTTCCAATTCCGATGCAAACTTGCCATTTTCTAAAACAAGATTCATAGTATTTTCTTTATTAATTTTACCAGTATAATAGTCATACATAGACATGGCTCTTTTTTCTTCATTAGCATAATAATCATACATATCACGAACTCGTTTTTTAGACTTTTCATTGTTTTTATATTTACTATCTGGATTATTAATAGCAAGTGTAAAGATAGAATTAAATATAACTTTAGGACTTTTAGTCATTTATATAATTATTCCTTATCTTTTTATTAAATTCATTTAAGGGCTTACTTTGTTTAGGATCAGTTATATTATCAAAATCCATATCTGAATATATTTGCTCTTCTAAAGATAGCATTATTTTTTGTTTCTTGATTATATATTCAATATTTCTTTCAATAGTAGATAATCTATCTAAAACATCAGTACCATTTAAAGCATTAATACATAATTCACATACCGCTCTTGAAAAAGACATATTATTCTTATCAGCATAAGATTTTATCTTTAAATATTCTTCATTCGTAAAATAAATGTGTTTATCTATTGTCATTGATATTTAATTCCTTTAGTTTAGATAGAACAAAATCCATTAACTGCATTTTCATGGTATCATAAACTATCTTTTTATCTTTAACACAAGTAATACTTTGATAATATTCATCTTCTGGAAGAAAATATCTTATACCAAACTTTTTATAATTATCAACCCAGTCCTTGATTCTTCTTTGTGGTAATTTAGGATGAAGTATATTAACATCAAATCCAGCACGAGAAAATATCTCACGAGCAGAGAGTTCTGGAAACTTGAATCTCATCATAATAACCCATAATTTAAAAAGTGGATCGTATTCAATTTCTCGTTTGTATTTTACTTTTCTAACAAAAATATTTTGTTCAAGTATTTTTATTTCATTGTCTGTATATAGGCGAACTTTCATTAATCTATATCCCTACCATTATCATAGTTTTTAATCTCATATTCTAAATCATCATTAAAAGTATCGCTTCTTAAAATATTATCTGCAATTTCTCTAATATCTTCAAACTCTAAATTCACTTTTAATGATTTAGCATTTTCACAAACAATTCTTTCAACTTGAGTAAGTAAATTTCCCCAGTAAAATACCATATCAAAATCCTTATCGCCATCACTTTGTTCACTAATAAATAAGTCAGCCACATTTTCATTGTCTTTTATGCACTCAATAATATCATCTAAATTATCTAATATATACTTTTGTGATTCTCCATCAAAATCATTTAAATATCCATTTAATGAAACAGAATAATTAAATTCACTTGTTTGATCCATACCATAATTAATAATATCATTTGCAATTAATTTATTTATTGATAATTTCATTTTCATAACCTCCTTGTAACATATCAATATAACCAATTTCTAATAACTGTATTATCATTTTAGTAACAGATACATTATAGAAATTAGCCATTAATTTTATACGATCATATAATTCTATCGGTAATTTTAAATTAAATCTTCTCATATATTCCTCCTTTGTAATAGGATGAAAAGCCCCTTAATATTGGCATAATATAAAAAGCAGGATAAGATAAATGCACACTCACATAAACTTATTCCTTATTTCATAAGGGTTTATGTAGGTGCATTTCTTATTTTGCACTTGCAAAATTCATCCTACTTTGTAGGTTGATTAAAAGGATAAAATCTCTTAATCGTATATATTAAGGGGCTTTTATAGTAGGGCTTTTCATCCTAAATATTTATTTTTTCAAGTTTATATAGGATGGTAATTAATATGTTGGTCTTAATGGTAAATCTGGTTGATTAAAACTAGGGGTAGATTCTATTTCATAAGTAAAATCGATTAAACTCATACCATCAACAACTTCATTATTTAATGAAACTTGATAATGTAAATGATTCCCCGTCGAGTAACCAGTTGTTCCAACACTTGCAATTACTTGTCCTTTTGTTACATTATCACCAACAGA
>ULQS01047565.1_pt1 | contig 17712 bp, 13 predicted proteins | sample 1954751 | NCBI WGS metagenome assembly ULQS01 (sample SAMEA4835662, study PRJEB28245) | human gut metagenome | biome: gut microbiome; material: fecal sample | place: Denmark | collected 2008 | reverse complement strand
GGAAAGCATAGAGCGATTTATTCTGCCCCCTGCATAGGGGGAAGTCTGGCGCAGCCGGAAAGGGGGTGGCGAGCGCAGCGAGCCAATCCGCAGAATGCCTATCATGTCATATGACACTGAAAGCAAATCTCGTAACGCTGACTTTATAAGCATTGCCGCAGAGCGGCAATCCACAACCCTCGGGGCCAAAGGCCCCGTCAAACTTACGAACCCTCCGGCCCATAGGGCCGGTCCATCTTAAGAACCCTCCCTCCTTAAGAACCCTCACACCGCAGGTGTGTTCAATGGACCCTCGCGCTCATCAGCTCTTCAGGAACTGTCCGATTTCCTTTACCGGAAGGGTATAGAGGAACCCTTTCCCGATTTCCTTAATCAGGGTGATCTGGATCACATCGCCCTTGATTTTCTTGTCATGCTTCACAGCCTCATAGAGGATATCATAGGGCACCGTGGTGCTGACAGGCAGGGACAGGGACTTCAGCACATACTCCAGCCGCGACGTGGTGCCCCGTTTGGTGAGGCCCTCCAGCTCCGAGCGGCGGGTAATGAGGTACATACCGATGGCTGTGGCCTCGCCGTGGGTGATTTCCGCATCATTATACCGAAGGCACCGTTCGATGGCACCGCCGATGGTGTGGCCGAAGTCGAGGATGCGCCGCTCTCCCTTGGAGAAAGGATCGATTTCCACATAATGAGCCTTGATGGCGCAGCAGCGGCGGATGATTTCCGGAAGCACCCGGTAGATATCCATGTCCGACGACACCTGCTCAAAAAGCTCAAACAGCGCCTTGTCTGCCACGCAGCCCAGCTTCACCGCTTCCCCCAGGCCGTTGTGGAAATAACGGCGGGGCAGGGTTTTCGCCATGCCCGGGTCAACGAATACCGCCTTGGGCTGGTAGAAAGTACCCACCACATTCTTCCCTGCCGGGATATCCAGATCCAGAGTCACCTTGCCGCCGATGGAACTGCCGATCTGGGACAGCACGGACGTGGGGAACTGAACATAGGAAATCCCCCGGTGGTAGGTGGCCGCCGTAAAGCCGGTGATATCGCCCACCACGCGTCCGCCCAGGGCGATTAAAGTATCGCTGGAGCCCAGGCCGAAATCCACCAGAGCCCCGTACACCCGGCGCACCACCTGCAGCGTCCGGGACTTTTCACTGGAAGGCACTACGATCATCTGGGTGCGGACCCCCGCCTCCTCCAGAGACTTCACCAGACTCATGCCGTAAAGCTTATCAATGCCGTCCTCCGTAATAATGGCCGCCTTCTCCGCGCCCGTCAGATCCCGGATAGCAGGCCCCGCCTTGCGCACCAGCCCTGTATCAATGAGGATGTCGTAAGAATCCTTACCAAGGTTAATATGAATTTTATCCATATCCGAAGCACCTCTTTCAAATACTCTTAACTTACCTATATTATACATCATGGGAGAGAGGAGACGATAGGGGGCGAAAGTTACCAACTGTCGGGAAAGGTGGACACAGGAAAATATTAAAAATAAAAGGGGCTCAGACAGGATCTGTCATGATCAAAGAGTATAATAAGAATCAGAAGGACGATTATACCATGACTTAAAAGTTGACGGATTTATGACAGGAGGATGAGAACAGAATGGACAAATTTATAGGACATCTGGATGACGGGCGGATACAGACGCTGGAGGAACATCTGGAGGGTACGGCGACACTGGCAGGACAGTTTGCCAGGCCCTTTGGTATGGAAGAGGCGGGGGTGCTTCTGGGGAAAAATCATGATTTAGGAAAGTACAGTTCCTCCTTTCAGGCCTATATCCGGGGAAAGAAGAAACGGGGCGGCGACCATTCCACTGCGGGCGCCCGTTTTCTTTGGGAACACAGAAAGACTCTTGGACCGCAGGCCCTGGCAGGAGCCTTCTGTATCGCCGGTCACCATGCAGGTCTTCCCGATGCCGGGACAAAAACCAATCAGCCCGGTGAAAAGACTCTTTGGGGCCGCATGAAGAATGACATCCCCGAATATGATGAAATTGCCGCCCGTGGTTTCCTGACACCGGCCGTTCCGGCGGAACGGTTCAAACCTTTTTCCAAAAACCCGGCTGACAGCATGATGCTGATACGGATGCTTTTTTCCTGCCTGGTGGACGCAGACTTTCTGGATACGGAAAAATTCATGTCTGCCGGTACAAAGATAAGGGGCCATTTCCTTTCCATTCCGGAGCTGGCAGAGCGATTCTTTTTTCAGCTGAAAACCCGGGGCTATCTGACTCCTGCAAACCGCATCAATAAAAAACGGTATGAAATCCTTTCCCGCTGCATGGAAACAGGGGAAGGAGAACCGGGACTTTACACCCTCACCGTTCCCACCGGCGGCGGGAAAACCATTTCATCCATGGCCTTTGCCATGAAACAGGCTGTGAAATACCACAAGCAGCGCATTATTTATGTGATACCCTATCTTTCCATCATTGACCAGACCGCTAAAAATTTCAAAGACCTTTTAGGAGAGGAGAATGTACTGGAAAGCCACAGCAGTGTAAACTACGATGGCACTGAAGAAGACCTGGCGGACCGGATGAAACTGGCATCGGAAAACTGGGATGCTCCCATCGTGATTACCACTAATGAGCAGTTCTGGGAATCCCTCTACGGAAGCCGGACATCCAAATGCCGCAAACTTCACAACCTGGCAGACAGCGTGATCATCTTTGATGAAGCCCAGATGATGCCCCTGGATTTCCTCACCCCCTGCCTGAAGGCACTGGAAGAGCTGGTGACCCAGTATGGCGTGAGTGCCGTTCTCTGCAGTGCCACCCAGCCGGCGCTTTCCCGCTACCTCACCCTGAAACCCCGGGAAATCATGGAAAATATTCCGGACCTCTATCAGTTTTTCAACCGAGTGACCTGGCAGTTTGACGGAGAACGGACCTACGATGACCTGGTGGCGGAAATCAAAACTCACCAGCAGGCCCTCTGCATTGCCTCGACTAAGAAGGAAGCCATGGAAATCTACAGCCGCCTGGCAGATGAAGACAGCTTCTACCTTTCCACCAACCTCTGCCCTGTCCACAGAATGAAGGTCATTGACGAAATCAGGCGGAGACTGAAAGAAGGAAGTCCCTGCCGCGTGGTTTCCACCAGCATCATCTCCGTTGGCGTGGACGTGGATTTTCCCGTGGCCTATTTGGAATACACCGGCCTTGACAGCCTTATCCAGGGTGCCGGCCGCTGTAATCGGGAAGGCAGGAAAAGTCCTGCTGAAAGTTTGGTCCACATATTCCATACGGAAAAAGAAATGAAAAGCCCTTTCATGAAAAAAGAAAAACAGGTCACCCAACTTATCCTGCACCTCAGCGGAACAGAGCATCTGTCAGAACCGGCATCCATCAGCTCTTACTATGAAGAATGGTACAAGAATAATGAAGGTAATATGGACCGGAAGCATATTATGGAAGATATAGAGAAGACGGCTTTCAGGGAAATCGGACAAAAATTCAAACTTATCCAGGACAGCACCCGCTCCGTATTTATCCCTCTCAATGGCCGGGCGGAAGAAATACTGGAAAAGCTCCGGCAGGGCATCCGTACCAGAGACCTCATGAGAGAAGCGGGCCAGTTTATAGTGAATGTGGCGGATTATGAAAACAGTCACACCCCGTCTCCTTTTGCCCGGCTCATGAACCGGGGCGCCATCGCCTGGTTCCCTGGAGATTCAGAACTGGCTTATCTGACAGACCCTAAAGCCTATGATGATAAGACAGGCTTGAAGACAGAAGAGACAGAAGGTCTGGGGATTATGTGGTAGTGGCAGACAGGAAGCTAAAAGGGTTGTGAAAAAATGATTACCATTTTTTCGCAGCCCCTTTTGTATACATTAATTTTCACAAAAACCAACCAAATGACAGTCTGCTGCCCGCCTCTACGTCATTTCGAGCAAAGTCGAGAAATCTCCCGCCCCGATGCTTATACTATGTTGGAATGAGATTTCTCCACCTCCCTCCGACCGTCGAAATGATAGTGAAGCGGGGTAGTATCTGTGTCATTCCTTCATTTTTTTCACAGCCCCTTTGTTGACAGCGCCTCTTACATCCCATAAATCCCAAGTGTTATAGTAATAAAAGAAATCGGATCATCAGGAGGCAGAGCATGAAACAGTCAGTGAGCCATTACATGATGCCCCATGACAGGGAAGAAGACATAGAAAAGACCCTGAGGAAGCTCCATCTGGATGGCATAGAAAATCTCATATACGGCACGGAGTCCGCACTCCATCCGGCGGACAGAATCACCCTGGGATGCCATCTGGCCTATTGGCCGGACTGGATGGATTTCTACCTGGGGAAAAAGGAGTTCTACGAAAAGGATTTCCCCACGAAGCAGTCCCTGATAGACACCTTCGGCGGCACTACGGTGGAAGACTGGATAGATAAAATCCGCAGGAATATCCGCGCCGCCCTGGCGGAAAAACCGGAATACCTGGTATGGCACGTGGCCCACTGCTCCCTGAACGAAATCTGGACCCGCCGCTTCCGCTACAGCAGCCGGGACGTGCTGAAAGCGGCGGCCGAAGTGTATGGTGCTGTGGCGGAAGAAGTGCCACCGTCGGTGACAGTACTTTTTGAAAATATTTTCTGGCCCGGCCTTTACACCCTGGAGCCGGAAGAAGTGGACTATTTCTTCTCCCTTCTTCCCGGAAAAAACACCGGCATCATGCTGGATACGGGACACCTGATGAATACGAACCCCCGTCTTGCCACAGAAGAAGATGGAGCCCGCTATGTGAAAGGCGTGGTGAACCGCCTGGGCTCCATGAAATCCCTCATCCTGGGCATCCACCTCAGCTGCTCCCTCTCCGGCGCCTATCAGAGAAGCCTCCCCGGCACCATCCCGGCCTCGGTGACACCGGATATCATCAGCCGCCACATTATCTCCATAGACCAGCACCGCCCCTTCATCACCAGCGCCGCCAGGGACATCATGGACTGTGTAGAACCCCGATACGTGACCCACGAACTCTTCGGCAGCGATTTCTCCATACCCGAAGACAAAGTGCGCCTCCAGATGAAAGCGGCCGGCCTGTGGAACAGGTCATGAGAGGAAACCGTATCCCTTTGGACTATATGGACAGAGAGGCGAGGGGAGCCCATCCCCGGCCGCCAGATCCCGCCAGCGCGCAACCATGGAAAGCGGGATGACCGGGTATCGGAATGTCCGCTTCTCTACTCAGCCGGCTGAAAAATATAAGAACTCAATCGAAAAACTTCCTGAAACTTCGGAAAACCAGGTATCCTTCGGTGCCTACCTGGGACATCCGAAGATTTCAGGAAGTTTTTGTGCGTTCGGGGGCGTTCTGCACGAAACGGAGGAAGATGAAATTTGTTTTTTGTTTCTTCCCTTGGGGATACAGAATATTTGTCCTGCTATTCAGATTAAATTTTTATAAGAATTTAGATTTTCCGCATAGAGTGACAAGTGATGTCATGCTGATGAGTATAATAAGAGATAAAGAACATTGTCATGGTTAATCCCTGATAGAGTCGTTTTCAAGGAAGGTGGGAGGCGGTTATCCGTATCTTCCGGTCGGCACTTCTAGAAATTTTCTTGTAAGAGTTATAGATTTCCTGTTATCTGCAACGGAAGATATATATTCATTTAAAGGATATAATAATAACAAGATGTTTTCTTTGAAAGGAGGATACTATGGCTTATGGTGTAAAGATTGAATGCTGGGGGCCTTACGCCTGCTTCACCAGGCCGGAAATGAAGGTAGAGCGTGTCTCTTATGACATGATGACTCCGTCGGCGGCCCGGGGGCTGGTGGAAGCTATCTTCTGGCATCCTGGATTACGATACATCATCGATGAAATCGATCTTTTGAGTCCTATCCGGTACACGAATATCCGGAGGAACGAGGTGAAGTCGAAGGTGCTGTCGTCTTCTGTTTCAAGCAGTGCCCGAAGCGGCAGGGAAATATATCTCTATACAAAAGCAGACATACAGCAGCGGGCGGCAGAAGTCCTGAAAGATGTAAGATACTGTATCCATGTCCATTTTGAAATGACGGACAAAGCCAATGCCGGTGACAATCCGGGCAAATTCAGGGAAATGCTGTGCCGCCGGGCCAGAAAAGGCCAGTGCTACCATCAGCCCTATCTGGGATGCCGGGAATTTCCGGCAGGATTCCGTCTGGTGGAGGATAATGAGCCGGTAGTGCCTTATCCGGAAACAAGGGACCTGGGCTACATGCTCTATGATATGGATTTCTCTGACAGGGAGCATATCATTCCCGAATTCTTCCATGCAAGACTGGAGAAGGGGGTTATGGATCTCCGGAACTGTGAGGTGCATCGATGATACTTCAATCGCTGGTTCGTCTATATGATGAGTTAAGCCGGCAGGGGAAAGTGGCCAGAGAAGGGTGGGGAACCGCTAAGGTCAGCCATCGGCTGGTGCTTGATGAGGCAGGGAATCTCATAGGCATCGTGTCAGTGAGGAAGAAGGTACTCCGTGGAAAAAAGGAGAAGGAAATCCCATCGGACATGATGGTTCCCCTTCCATTTACCCGATCTTCCGGAGTGAAAGCCAATTTTCTCTGCGACAATTCAAGTTATCTTCTGGGGGTAGACAAGAAAGGAAAGCCAGAGAGAACGACGGAATGTTTTGAAGCGGCCAGAGTCCTTCATCATCAGATCCTTGACGGCTGCCATGGGGCGGAGGCCAGAGCGATTCTTTCCTATTTTGACCGGTGGCATGTGGATACAGCCAGGGAATATCCTCTGATTCAGGAAAACCTGGAGGATATCCTAGATGGAGCGAATTTCCTCATCCAGGTAGGAAATCGGGATGCCACGGAAGTTCCGGAAATCCGAAAGGCCTGGGATGAATATTTCAAGTCTGCCGGGGAAGAAGGAAATGAAGAAAGAGGACAGTGTCTTATTACAGGAAAAAAGAATGAACCCATAGCGGTTCTCCATCCCAAAATCAAAGGCATCCTTGGCGCACAGAGCAGCGGGGCCAATCTGGTATCCTTCAATGCTCCCGCCTTCTGTTCCTACGGCTATGATGGCGAACAGGGCAAAAATGCGCCGGTCAGTAAGGAAGCCGCCAATGCTTATGGGACGGCCTTAAATTTCCTTCTGGCTGACAGAACCCATGCCAAAGTGATGGGCGACACCACGGTGGTGTACTGGTCAGAACATGCAAAGACAGTCTGCCAGGACTGCTTTCTGGGCATGATGGGCGACGACAGCGGCCTGACGGATAAGGAACTGGATGATATCCTGATTCGTATGAAAAACGGCCAGTCCGCAGATATCAGCGGCGTTATGGTAAGCCCTGACGAACCTTTCTACATTCTGGGACTGGCACCTAATGCGGCTCGTATCTCTGTCCGTTTCTTCCTGCGAAATACTTTTGGCGCTTTTATGAAAAATATGGCAGCCCATGAAGAACGGATGAAAATTGTTCACCCATCTTGGGAAAAGGATTGGATTCCGCTGTGGCGTGTATTGAAGGCTACGGTCAATCCTCATTCCAAAGATTCTTCATCATCTCCTCTTCTGGCAGGCAGCCTGCTGAAGACGGTCTTCCTGGACGGAAGATACCCGGAAGCTCTATTTCAAAATATACTGCGCCGCATTTTTTCAGACCATGATGAACCGGCAGGCGGCGGCAAACCGGCGGTGTTCAAAGTGAGCTACGTAAAAGCGGCCATAATCAAAGCCTATCTTTTGAAAAATTGTGGAACGAAGTGGGAGGGAAAAATCCAAATGGCAGTGAATGAAAATTGCAATGACATTTCCTACGTACTGGGACGGCTTTTCTCTGTGCTGGAAAATATCCAGCAGAGCGCCAATCCCGGTATCAACAGTACCATCAAAGACCGGTACTTTAATTCAGCCTGCGCCACCCCGGCAGCCGTATTCCCGGTGCTCTGGAAGCTGGCCAATGCCCATCTGGGAAAACTGGACCAGCCCAGGGCAGTCTATTTCAAGAAAAAGCTGGGCCTGCTCATGGATAAGATCGCCATGCCGGACAGAGGGACGCCGCTTCCCCATCGGCTGACCCTGGACGAACAGGGAGCTTTCGTCCTTGGCTACTATCAGGAAACCCAGGCAAGATATGCAGGTAAAAAGGAGGATAAATAAAATGGCAGAACCAATTCACAACCGGTATGATTTCGTCATTCTCTTTGATGTGGTAAATGGGAACCCTAACGGGGATCCTGATGCAGGGAACCTTCCCCGGGTGGATCCTGAAACAGGACTGGGCCTTGTTACCGATGTATGCCTGAAAAGAAAAATTCGCAACTACGTAGAAGCAGCGAAGGAAGGAGAACCGGGATATCGCATTTACATCAAGGAAAACATACCGCTGGAACAGAGCGATAAAGAAGCCTTGGACTACATTGGCATCAGCGACATTAAGGATGTGAAAAAGAAGGATCCTGACGCCGACGCGAAAATCAGGAATTTCATGTGCAGCAATTTCTATGATATCCGTACCTTCGGCGCCGTGATGACTACCTTCGTAAAAGGGGCCCTGAACTGCGGGCAGGTAAGGGGACCGGTGCAGCTTGGCTTTGCCAGGAGCGTGGACCCCATTGCGCCGCAGGAAGTGACCATTACTCGTGTAGCCATTACGACCACCAAAGATGCTCAGAACAAGTCTACAGAAATGGGGCGCAAATACATCGTTCCCTATGCCCTGTACCAGGCAGAGGGCTACGTATCGGCCAACCTGGCCAGGAAGACCACCGGCTTTTCCGAAGAAGACCTGGCACTCCTCTGGAAAGCCATTATCAACATGTTTGAAAACGACCACTCCGCAGCCAGAGGAAATATGGCAGTGCGGGAACTGATCGTATTTAAACATGACAGTGAGCTTGGAAACGCGCCCTCCTATAAACTCTTTGAAAGAATCCATGTAGAGAAAAAAGATCCGACCCAGGTGCCAAGATCCTATAATGACTACACAGTCACTGTGGATACCGATGACCTTCCCCAGGGTGTTACCTGCCAGCGCATGATATGAGCTATGGGGAAGAAGAATACCTTATGATTTCCGGCATCCAGCACTTCATCTTCTGCCGGCGCCAGTGGGCCTTAATCCATGTGGAACAGCAATGGGCGGAAAACCGGCTCACCGCGGAAGGAGAAGTGATGCACCGGAATGCCCATAAGGACAGCTTTGTGGAAAAACGACCCGGCATCCTCGTCACCAGAGGCCTCCGGGTATCCTCTTCCCGCCTGGGAATGACCGGGCAGTGTGATGTGGTGGAATTCTATGCCTCTGACAGCGGCGCCGTCATACAGGGACACCGTGGTCTCTGGGAGGTGGTACCGGTAGAGTACAAACGGGGAAAGGACAAGAGCGATGACTCCGATATGTGCCAGCTCTGCCTGGAAGCACTGTGCCTGGAAGAAATGATGGGATGTGCCATTCCCTTTGGCTATATCTTTTATAATGAAATACGGCGTCGAAGGAAAATCGAATTCACCCCTGCACTCCGGGACAAAGCAGCCAGAGCGGCAGAAGAAATGCACGACTATTTCCGGCGGGGATACACGCCTAAAGTGAAAACCTCGAAGAAATGCCAGTCCTGCTCCGTGAAAGACCTTTGCCTTCCCAAACTCTGCCGGAATCTCTCCGCCCAAACCTACCTGAAACAAGCGCTGAAGGAAGGGGAAAATCTATGAGAAAACTGCTGAATACCCTCTTTGTCACATCCGACGACCTCTATCTCTCTTTGGAAAATGGAAATATAGCAGCCTGGAAAGGAGAGGAAAAAGCAGCACAGATACCACTGATCAACCTGGAAAGCATTCTTGATTTTTCCCATAAAGGAGCCAGTCCGGCCCTCCTCGGTGAATGCGTGAAACGAGGCATAGCCTTCTCCTTCCTCACACCCCATGGGCGATTCCTGGCAAGAGCCTGCGGCGTGGTACAGGGAAATATATTTCTCCGTAAAGAGCAATACCGGATTTCCGATGATGAAGAGAAAAGCCTGACCATCGCCAGAGCCATGATTACAGGAAAAATCCTGAACGCCCGCGCCGTGCTGATGCGGGCCCTTCGGGACCATCCTTTAAGCGTGGACAAAGATCTGTTTCACGAACATATCCGGGAACTGCAGGACGCTGCAGTCTGTGCCTCACAGGCATCAGGACTGGATGAACTGCGAGGCATTGAAGGCAATGGAGCCCAGAGCTATTTTTCCCTTCTAGACAGCCTTATCCTGCAGGACAAGAAACACTTCTACTTCCGGGGAAGAAATAAAAGACCGCCCCTGGACCGTATGAACGCTATCCTTTCCTTCGCCTACACCCTGCTGGCCCATGACTGTGCCTCTGCTTTAGAAGCTGCCGGCCTGGATCCCTATGCCGGCTTCCTTCACCGGGACCGCCCAGGCCGCTTTTCCCTGGCACTGGACCTGATGGAAGAACTTCGGAGCATCTGCGCTGATCGCCTGGCCCTCACCCTGGTGAATAACCGCATGATTTCTGCCAAAAACTTCGAACTGAAAGAAGACGGCGCCGTCTGGCTGAACGGGGAAGGACGGAAAATCCTTCTCAACCAATGGCAGGAAAGAAAAAGAGATATCATCACCCACCCCTTCCTGCAGGAAAAAATGGCCTGGGGACTGATTCCCTATGTACAGGCGCTTCTTCTGGCTCGATACATCCGTCATGACCTGGACGGATATCCCCCCTTTCTCTGGAAGTGATACTATGCTCCTCCTTATAACCTATGACGTGAATACCACCACCGCTGCCGGGCGGAAAAGACTCAGGCAGGTGGCCAGATGTTGCACCGCCCATGGACAGCGGGTACAAAACTCCGTCTTCGAATGCAGCGTGGATGAAGCCCAGGCAGTTCAGCTGAAAGCTGAGCTGAAAGAACTGATTGACGAAAAGGCAGACAGCCTGCGCTTCTATAACCTGGGAAACCACTATAAGAGCAAAATCATTCATATAGGAGCGAAGAAAGGATATGACCCCAATGACATCATGATCCTGTAAGCGCGAACCCCCAGCGCCCAAAAGAAAAAGAGCATGGAAACCGCTGATAAAAAAACCGGAAAATCCCGGTTCGCGGAACCCATGCTGCTTCGTGCGGTCATCAGGGGACAGCTTGACCGTACTGTCGCTTCCCCCGCGGGAAGCGTGGATTGAAATGGTTACTGCCGCTACTATTAACTCTCTTCGTCAGGTCGCTTCCCCCGCGGGAAGCGTGGATTGAAATATTTCCACCAAAGTGAAGATGTTTAATGATGTACGTCGCTTCCCCCGCGGGAAGCGTGGATTGAAATCTATGCAGATTCACGCGGCAATAGCATTTGCCACGGTCGCTTCCCCCGCGGGAAGCGTGGATTGAAATACGAAGAAAATCCGCCTTCCCAACGGGGAGAGATGTCGCTTCCCCCGCGGGAAGCGTGGATTGAAATCACATTGACCTGCTGGATCTCCGTAAGGTGGCCGTCGCTTCCCCCGCGGGAAGCGTGGATTGAAATCGGAATTCAAACGGGGCCTATGAATCGCCTGAAAAAGTCGCTTCCCCCGCGGGAAGCGTGGATTGAAATAGCCGCCGTACACGCTTTGATTTTTATTGGCCAGGTCGCTTCCCCCGCGGGAAGCGTGGATTGAAATTGTCCGCCGATTTAACCACTCAATATCTCGCGGTCGCTTCCCCCGCGGGAAGCGTGGATTGAAATTTCCGCCTGACGACAAGCCGGGCAGATTCCGTTTGTCGCTTCCCCCGCGGGAAGCGTGGATTGAAATGTAAATGGTTCTGGCTTCCAGGTCAATAGGGTTGAGTCGCTTCCCCCGCGGGAAGCGTGGATTGAAATCAGATTGTTGCTGAATTTGATGATGATGAAGCCTAGTCGCTTCCCCCGCGGGAAGCGTGGATTGAAATAATGATCGCTTTATAATGGGCCTGATTAGCTACGTCGCTTCCCCCGCGGGAAGCGTGGATTGAAATCCTTATTTACCACCCTGGGGGTTACGTCAAAAAAGTCGCTTCCCCCGCGGGAAGCGTGGATTGAAATTGCGCCTGTCCGGCTGATGTTGTCTGCTGTTTGTCGCTTCCCCCGCGGGAAGCGTGGATTGAAATTCTGCGTGGTCCTTTGCGGTCCGCTTGCCCTTGCTGTCGCTTCCCCCGCGGGAAGCGTGGATTGAAATGTACTTCTGCCCGCCGCACCCCGCCAGCGTGGCGTCGCTTCCCCCGCGGGAAGCGTGGATTGAAATGCTGGCGCTGATTCCATTACGGGAGCTGCTGGCGTCGCTTCCCCCGCGGGAAGCGTGGATTGAAATTGGTAGTAATCCCAGATAACAGTATCTTCCGGGTTGTCGCTTCCCCCGCGGGAAGCGTGGATTGAAATAACATCGCCCTGAACGGAATCAGAAAACTAAGCGGTCGCTTCCCCCGCGGGAAGCGTGGATTGAAATTCTGGGGACCACGCCGGAGAGCATGAGCCCCTCCAGTCGCTTCCCCCGCGGGAAGCGTGGATTGAAATCTCGTCCATGTAGTCGATTTTGATTCCCTTCCCTGTCGCTTCCCCCGCGGGAAGCGTGGATTGAAATATTAATTCCTTAATCCCTTGCTGAAAATCTGTGAGTCGCTTCCCCCGCGGGAAGCGTGGATTGAAATTTTCTTCCGTAGTCATCTAGCCCGCCGCCTTCCAGTCGCTTCCCCCGCGGGAAGCGTGGATTGAAATAAAATCCTGCAGCACCTGCGCCCTGTTCCTGCTGTCGCTTCCCCCGCGGGAAGCGTGGATTGAAATCTTTTGTGCAGTAATAAAAGCAGGCAGTGGCCAGTCGCTTCCCCCGCGGGAAGCGTGGATTGAAATCCACTTGGGATTTCCTTTGTTTTCTCCTCTGATGTCGCTTCCCCCGCGGGAAGCGTGGATTGAAATGGAAAGATATTGAGCCGTAGCCTGCAGCCCTGACGTCGCTTTCCCCGCGGAAAGCGTGGATTGAAATTACTCCGCAAAGGATGTGCAAACGCTTCCAGTCGTCGCTTCCCCCACGGGAAGCGTGGATTGAAATTTCTTTTCCGGCGGCGGGTCCTTTCTGTCCTGGCGGTCACTTCCCTCGCGGGAAGCGCGGATTGAAATCCTGTCTCCCCCTCCGTGAGACCGCCACTCCACGGTCGCTTCCCCCGCGGGAAGCGTGGATTGAAATTACTATGAAAAAGACAATCCCTGCATCATCTTTCGTCGCTTCCCCCGCGGGAAGCGTGGATTGAAATGACGGGAACGGCTTCCAGGGCGCAACTGTTATGGTCGCTTCCCTTGCGGGAAGCGTGGATTGAAATCAGCCTCCGATGAAATTGAGGGCCGTTACAATGCGTCGCTTCCCTCGCGGGAAGTATGGATTGAAATAAGGAAATCACAGGTGCCGACTATGATGAATCTAGTTGCTTCCTTCGCGGGAAGCGTGGATTGAAATTCCTTAAGCGCATCCATATCAGCGCGGTCAAAGTTGTCGCTTCCCTCGCGGGAAGCGTGGATTGAAATTACGTAGATGCACCATTCCGGGATGGTCAGCATCGTCGCTTCCCCCGTGGGAAGCGTGGATTGAAATCTTGGAAACCATTTGCTCAATGAGCGGGGCCGCGTCGCTTCCCCCACGGGAAGCGTGGATTGAAATGGAGCCTGCAGGGCCAGATTAAAGACCTGACCAGTCGCTTCCCTCGCGGGAAGCGTGGATTGAAATGCAAAGGGAAGCCTGCGCTTCTGGCCACCGTATGGGTCGCTTCCCCCACGGGAAGCGTGGATTGAAATTTTTGGCGTTGCATTTTTAGCGGCCGCTTTATGTCGCTTCCCTCGCGGGAAGCGTGGATTGAAATTGAGCTCAAAGGAGGTCGCAGAGTACCTCCACATGTCGCTTCCTTCGCGGGAAGCGTGGATTGAAATAAAATCATCGCCTTAACAGACGAAATGTTTTCCCTGTCGCTTCCCTCGCAGGAAGCATGGATTGAAATAAGAGGTGGAGGACTGGGAGGAAATGTATAAACCGTCGCTTCCCCCGCGGGAAGCGTGGATTGAAATGTCTGTGCGCACGAACTTGGCCATGCGCTTTGTAGTCGCTTCCCTCGCGGGAAGCGTGGATTGAAATAGCCAGGTTACCCAGTCTCTTTCCCCACGTTTTCGTCGCTTCCCCCGTGGGAAGCGTGGATTGAAATGTCGGCTGCTTTCCTGAGCTTCGCCTCTCTGATTGGGTCGCTTCCCCCGCGGGAAGCGTGGATTGAAATAAGACGAAAAAAGAGGCCCGCGCCGCCCAGGATGAGGTCGCTTCCCTCGCGGGAAGCGTGGATTGAAATTTGGCACTATTGCCGAAGGACTTAAAGTAGCAGCTTATGTTGGAAGCTTAAGAGATTTTTCCGGAAAGCCGATTATCAATCATTATTTTGCGTATAAAGTTAAATATGGGAACAAATATTTGATTACTCTCGCCAGGGTGAAAGAATCGCCGACGAGCAATAATTTCTATCTTCACGAGGCTTATACGCTGAAAGACGTCGATGATTTAGCAGAGCAGTTATCCGAAACTAAGGATGGAAAGACAAAAAAAGCAGAGCAGTCCGTATCACGTGACCTGGCTAAAAGCCTTCGCCGATCGTGGGGCCCTGCTCTGCACCTCTATTATAAGGCATTTTTTGAGCGGCCGCAATATCGAAGAAAATAGTGAATTTCATCAAATGGCCGGCGAACGGGCAAGTACTGCCATGATAAGCCGGCTGCAGAAGGCTGAATCTATGGAAAGGGAAGCGGCTTCCTCTAAAGAAATTTGGAAAGAAACCGGAGGGATGAGAGGACCGGACCATAAGTGGAGATTTGAAATTCCGGACAGCCTGGACAAAATCAATTTCCGGAAAGACGTGAAGTCTCATACTTTGGGAGAAATCTATGATAACCCAGCTCTCTATGGGGCCTACCCGGAAATGGCGCAGAAAACAGTGAGGATGGAAGATACCAAAACTGTAGAAACTTTATCTAAAGGGAATGCTGCCGTCAAAAAATCCGCCGAAGGATCCGCCCTCATTCTCTCTAAAATGGCCGAGAACTTCCACAAGAACTATGGCGTGCCGCTGAAAATGGCAGCCGTAAAGATTATGGAAGAGACTAACAATAAACTGGGCAGACTACCGCAACAAACATATTCAGACAAAAACTTAGAAAAAGACTCGCAATTTTTTATGAGGCAAGTTCAAGAGGCCAAAGAAGGTAAGCTTACAGGTGACAAAATACATGTAATGAGGACGCCACTAGTCATGAAACTGGTCGGAGCCAAAATACTTCCAGTGACATTATCTGCAAGGAAACTAGCTAAAATCCTAGAGAACCATAGAGAAAGCGTAAACGACAGAATGTTATCACAACTGCCGAAGGCACTCTCTGACCCAATGATGGTATTCAGAAGCTATGACGGGGCAAACGGGGAGGCGAGGAAAGTATTTGTGCTGGATTTAAAAGATGATAATGGCGCTACAATGGTAGTACCGGTTCAACTGGACACGAATTATGGGAAATATAAAGTGAATCGGATTATTTCGTATTATGCCAAAAATGAGAGAGCGTCAGGGAAACCTGCTTATGGTTTTTTCAAAACAAATATTGAGTTAGGAAATGTAGAATACGTAAACAAAAAGAAGACCACTCAATGGTATGCTTCCGAGGAGGTCAACTCCTCCATCCCGGAAGAACTCATGAGTAGTCTTCTCAATCAGAATATACCTAACGAAAATGACCTTGTCAAGCTGAAAAAGAAGCACCCGGATCTGTACCAAATGGCCGGGGAACGAGCAAATACTGCCATGATAAGCCGGCTGCAGAAGGCTGAATCTATGGAAAGGGAAGCGGCTTCCTCTAAAGAAATTTGGAAAGAAACCGGCTGGAAGACGCTATGAAGCAGGACGACTACGCCGGTCGCTTCCTTCGCGGGAAGCGAGGAACAGAACCTTTGGCAGTTCCCGGGCTTTTCTTCTGCCTCTCCGGCCCCATTGCCTCTTGACAAAAGGGGCTTGGTGAGCCTATACTAAGCTAACTTCTAACGAAAGGAGAGGGAATGATGAGACTGGCTTCCGTGAACGCAGGAATGGCATATGATGTCTTTGGCTGGAGCTATTATTATGGCTTCGGTTACTTTTGCTGCGCCCGTGATGAGTCCCGTTCCCTTTCCAGATAAGATATTTCCAGAATGAAAGGACAGACTCATCAGAGCCTGTCCTTTTCTTTTATGGAGGATGGAAGGATAGGAGTTAGAAGAGAGGGGACATGGGTCCCGGAGAATTGAAGGTGCCTTGGAGAAGGCAGAGGAGGAATATCATGATTATTGTAATGAAACAGAATGCACCGCTTACAGTGATTGAGCAGCTGGAACAGGAAATGAGGGACCGGGGTTTCCAGGTGGACCGCAGTAAGGGTTCCAGCAAGGTGGTGCTGGGTCTGGTGGGGGATACGTCTGCCCTGGATGAAAGGGATTTCCTCAGCAATCCCTGGGTGGATAAGGTGATGCGGGTGCAGGAGCCTTACAAACGGGCCAGCCGGTCTTTCCATCCGGCCGATACGGTGGTGGATGTGAAGGGCATCAAAATCGGCGGGAAGAAGCTGGTGGTCATGGCCGGTCCCTGCTCTATCGAAACGCCTGAGCAGATCGGCGGCATTGCGAAAGCGGTGAAGGCATCGGGGGCAGCCATCCTTCGCGGCGGCGCTTTCAAGCCAAGGACTTCGCCTTACTCTTTCCAGGGATTGGGGGAGAAGGGCCTGGATCTTCTCATTTCCGCTGCCCATAAGGAAAATATGCCGGTGGTGACGGAGCTGATGAGCGCCGACAAAATCGGTATGTTCCTGGAAAAGGGCGTGGATATCATCCAGATCGGCGCCAGAAATATGCAGAATTTTGATCTTTTGAAGGCGGTGGGCCGTCTGAATGTGCCGGTGCTTCTGAAACGGGGTATGTCTGCCACCATTGAGGAATGGCTCATGAGTGCGGAATACATTATGTCTGAAGGAAATCACAATGTGATTCTCTGCGAACGGGGCATTCGCACCTTTGAGAAGGCCACCAGAAATACGCTGGATCTATCGGCGGTGGAAGTGGTAAAGGAAAGAAGCCATCTGCCCATTATCGTAGACCCCAGCCATGCTACGGGCCATCGGGAGATGGTACCGGCCATGGCCATGGCGGCCATTGCTGCCGGGGCTGATGGTATTATGTGTGAAGTTCATAATGATCCGGAACATGCATGGTGCGATGGAGCGGAATCCATTACGCCAGAGACTTTTGATAACCTCATGGGACGACTGAAACAGCTGGCTCCTATTGTGGGAAGGGAATTGTAATCAGAAGCCCTGCATGTTCTTTCGGAGTGGAGAAAAAGGCAGGGCTCATGGGAGCTCTGCCTTTTGCAGCATTTGGGGGCGGTTGTGGCGCGGTCGGGATCGGGACCGGGACCTGGGCGGTGCTTTCCAGTATTCCCGAAGGTTGACACGCCCTTACGGGCGTGAGGGTTGAGCCAGCCGCCGGGCCTTTCGGCCCTGGGTTGCCAGGGTTCTGCCTGTGATCGGCTTCGCCTTACAGGCGGGTTGAGGGCTCTCGCCCTCGGGAGTTATATAGTATCGCTGCGCTGGCGAGGTGGGCGCCTTTAAATTATAGAAGGCGCCATTTTGTATAAAACCTTAACAACCGCCCTGCGGGCGTCGGAAATACAATCCCCCTTTGGTGGCTGG